>SDBS01004539.1_pt1 | contig 13565 bp, 13 predicted proteins | sample 2277091 | NCBI WGS metagenome assembly SDBS01 (sample SAMN10404972, study PRJNA504765) | marine sediment metagenome | isolation source: marine sediment core GS10_PC15, 163 cmbsf | place: Arctic Ocean: Southern Knipovich Ridge | collected 2010
AGCAGAAGAAGTAATAGATTCCTTAACTCCAAAAATAGGCAAACTAGAACAAGATCAATATAGTATTGCTGTAATGGGTTCTAGTTTAGGAGCAAGCTTTTTTAGAGAAACAATCAAAGCAATTTACATATCATTCCTTTTTATGGGTATTGTTATTTTTTTATATTTTGGAACAGGAAACAAAATAAAAATAATATCAACAACCCTTACTCTTATTGCAGGCATTTTAATGTTTGCTGGCAATCAATCTACACTAAAAGACATGCTGGCTTATCTTATTGGAATAGTTTTAATTGTAATTTATTTTAAGAGCAGCGTACCTAGCTTTGTGGTTATCCTTAATGTTTTTTCAGACATATTAGTTACATTAGCTATAATAGATTTAATAGGTATGAAACTATCTACAGCAGGAATAGCAGCTTTCTTAATGATTATTGGTTATTCTGTTGATACTAATATATTATTATCTACTAAACTTCTCAAAAGAAAAGAAGGAAAAGTTATTGATAGGCTTTTTGATTCTATGAAAACTGGGTTAACAATGACTCTAACAACATCTATAGCAATCATTGTAGCACTTATATTCACTCAATCTGGTGTTATAAAACAAATAATGACAATACTATTAATTGGCTTGATAGTTGATATGATCTATACCTGGCTGCAAAATGCAACAATTTTAAGATTATACCTAGAGAAAAAACATAATAAAAATGAAACACAAAGTTAAAAAAATATTTAAGAATTTAAGAGTCATTATTACTTTAATAGCTATCGTATTAGCAATAGTTGCTATACATCCTTCTACAGCTGACGGAGTTACAATAAGAAGCGTTAAAGTAAATAGTTCTGCTTCTATAGCAGGAATAATAAGTCCAAAACCAACTGCTCCACCCACAAGCAAAGAAAGAATATTGTCTCTAAATAATGTTCCTATAAATGATATCTCAGATTATTATGATTTTGTAAAAGATTTACAACCAAACAGAACAGTTCAAATAAAAACAAATAAAAAATTCTATAGATTAACAACAAAACCCAAATTAAACATAACTATTCTTAGTGAATTAGAACCAAAAACAATACAAGAAACAATTCAAGTTAATGAGACTATTAATGGCACAATAACTTTAGTCAATAAAACAATAAACAAAACAATTTTAGTTAACAAAACAACTAGAGAAGTTATTGGAACAGAAGACCTTGGCTTAGCAGTTTATAATGCTCCAACAACTAATTTAAGAAAAGGCCTTGACTTGCAAGGCGGAACAAGAGTTCTGTTAACACCAGAAGAACAAATCGATAAAGATAGTATGGACATTTTGCTTGAAAATATGAAATACAGGCTTAACATATTTGGCTTAAGCGATGTTGTTGTTAGAGACGCAAGCGATTTATCAGGCAACCAATATATATTAGTTGAGATAGCAGGTGCAAATGAAGAAGAAGTAAAAGAATTAATGGCTAAACAAGGTAAATTTGAAGCAAAAATCTCAAATCAAACAGTGTTTAAAGGAGGCCAAGACATAACTCATGTTTGTAGATCAGCAGATTGTTCTGGTATTGACCCAAACCAAGCATGTGCTCCTTCAGGAGATACATGGTTATGTAGATTTAGGTTTTCAATAGCACTAAGTCCAGAAGCTGCTAAAAAACAAGCTGAACTAACTTCTAATTTAGAAGTTATATCTGAAAATAATAATGAATATCTAAGTGAAAAACTTCAGTTATATCTAGATAATGCATTAGTTGATGAACTAAATATTGGATCAGACCTAAAAGGAAGAGCTATAACAGACATCCAAATATCAGGAGTTGGTACTGGAAGAACACAGCAAGAAGGTGTTTTTAATGCTTTGGCAAATATGAAAAGATTACAAACAATATTAATAACAGGTAGCTTACCTATAAAACTCAATATAGTTAAAACCGACAACATATCCCCTACTCTAGGAGAAGAATTCATAAGATCAGCTATATTAATTGGATTATTGGCAATCTTAGCTGTTTTTATTGTTATATTATTGAGATACAGAAAATTTAAAATTGCAATTCCAATAGTAATAACATCTCTTATAGAAGTAACTTTATTATTGGGGGTTGCAGCTATTATTGGTTGGAATCTGGATTTAGCTGCAATTGCAGGAATTATAATAGTAGTAGGTACTAGCATAGACCATCAAATTATTATTACAGATGAAACCTTAAGAAAAGAAACCACTCATGTATATAATTGGAAAAAGAGAATAAAAAATGCCTTCTTTATCATTATGGGAGCTTATTTCACTACAGTTGTGGCAATGCTTCCTCTAATGTCTGCAGGAGCAGGTTTATTAAAAGGATTTGCAATAACCACAATAATTGGAGTTAGTATTGGTGTATTTATAACAAGACCAGCATATGCTGCAGTAGTTGAGATATTATTAAAAGAATAATTTTGTAAAATGAAAACAATTGTTTTATCCTTAGGTGGTTCTTTAATTGTTCCAAATAATATAGATTTCTTATTCTTAAAAAAATTTAGAAAATCTATCCTTAACTTTATTAAAAAAGGAAATAGAGCTATTATTGTATGTGGTGGTGGAAAAACCTGCAGAAATTATAATAAAGCCGTTAGCAAAATTACAAAAATATCTAATGAAAACTTAGATAGATTAGGAATTAAATCAACAGAATTAAATGCAGAGCTTATTAGAGTTATTTTTGAAAAATATGCTTATCCTAAAATTGAACCTAATTATAATAAAAAAAATCTTAAATTTAAAATATTAATTGGGTGTGGTTTTTTACCAGGAACATCATCTGATTATGACGCAGTTATGTGGGCAAAAAACTATAATGCAGATTATATAGTAAACTTAACAGATGTAGATTATGTTTATACAAAAGACCCTGCAAAATACAAGAAAGCAAAAAAAATTGAAAAACTTGACTGGAACACACTACAAAAAATAGTTGGTTCTAAATGGAAAGCAGGAGCACAATTTCCATTTGACCCTATTGCAACAAAAATAGCAAAAAAACTCAAATTAAAACTTGTGTTTTTAAACGGAAAAAACATAAAAAACTTTGAAAATTTTCTAAATAATAAAAAATTTAAAGGAAGCATTATATCTTAATCACTAAGAAGTAGTCAAAATAGAAAGATTTAAATATAGAACTTAACATCTATATATAAAATGACTGTATCAGAACTATCAGAACCAACAACCACACAAGGAAAAACTATAGAAGATAGAATAGAAAATAGAGTTCGTGACGCAGGACTACCAGTTCTTATAGGTGATGAAATTAGATCTAAGAGAATTAGGAACTCAGTCTACCTAAAATGGGAAGCTAAGTTTGTACTATATGGAGAAGATAATGCCAAAGTCATGTCCTATGATATTCAAGTAGATGAAGCAGTCAAAGAAGCAATAAAAAAACATGCAGCAAATTCAATAAACAATAGAGCAATAGACATAGGTATTGGTTATAGAGATATTGAACAAATTATTAAAACAACAAACTATGATGCCTCTAGATTTTGTGGAACTAGTTTTTCTTGGTATGAAGATCCTGCTAGAATAAATGGAGTAAACGCAGACTTTGTAAAAGAAAGAGAACTAAATACTGAACATTTTAAAGATATAGCACTAATAATGGAAGAAGAATTCCATGGAAAAACCAGAAGAGAATTAGAAGAAAAATATGGTTTTAAATTAGTACCTGTTGTGAGTATGGATGGTCAAGAAACCAACAGAAATCCAACCGGATTAAAAGTAACATATCAATTAGCTGAATAATAATTCTTAAAATGACATTAGCAGGTTTAGAAGAAGCACTTCAAGAACGAGGAATAGAAACTTTTGACATATCTGAGATAGTAGATCAAAATACTAGAAAGAAAATAGAACAAGAGAGAAGAACAGCATCCGAATTTTTTATACTATATAAAGAAAAAGACGGAGTATTTGAACATTATGCTGTTACACTAGGTGAAGATGTCAAAAAAGCCATTCAGGAAAAAGCATTTGATCAAGTTCAGAATTGTAAAAATTTTGGAGATGTCGATAGACTTACTAGAGGAGCAAGTTATGATTTAATGTTATCACCAAAAAATATTGTTCATTGGCTTGAAAATCCTGCTAACCAAGAAGATATAGAATATCTTAAAGGATTAGTATTAAATATAGAAGAAGCATTACCTTATAATCCAATAAACTTATTAGCACAACAATATGATTTGAAATTAAAACCAGTTGTAACAAGAGAAGAAAAAAGCAACGGAATGGTTCCTGCAGGATTAGTTGTTACATACCATTTAGCAGAATAATAAAATGTCAGATCCAATATTCTATGATACTGTAAATACATTATATCATGCTGTTATGGATAGACCGGAAACTGAAAAGGCATTTCTTTTAGGTAGTTTAGGAATATATTTGGTAGTTAACAGATTACAATGGGCATCAAAAAACATAATGGATTATTATATATCAAATTTTGATGAAAATTGGTTACCTAAGTTAGAAAAAGGATGTATTGCTGCAATGGCGGCTACACCGTTTTTGTTCTATCTTATTGCTCCTGAAGCAACAAAAGAAGCTATAAACCAACATCAAGTTTATACAAGTGGAATGTTTGGTGTATGGTTTGGAAGCATCATAGGAGCAGGAAAGGATTTATTTAAACGCTCTAAACAAATATCACTTGAAGAAAGATTACCAGAACAATAAGAAATATTTATAAACACTATTTCTATCCTTGTACTTACGGTGGCCATGGTGTAGCCTGGTTAGCACCGGAGATTGTGGATCTTCGAGGGTGGGTTCAAATCCCACTGGCCACCCTTCTTTAAAAACCCGAAACCTTTTTAAACAACTTTTTAATAACACTATTGTTTGCCTCCATAGCTTAGTAGGTAGAGCACACGACTGTTATATTAACTTTGTTAATGCTTTGCAAAAACAAAGTTTTTGAAGAGATCGTGCGGTCGGCAGTTCGAGTCTGCCTGGAGGCGTTACTTGGCAAATTTTTAATTTGCCTACTTTTTCATTGACCCTGTAGCATAGTTTGGTGGTGCGTTCGACTGATAATCGAAAGGTCCGGAGTTCAAATCTCCGCAGGGTCATTTTTTAATTTTAAGAAACAAAAGTTAAATTGTCAACTTCTTCAAAATCATCAAAACATAATATGTTTTCTTCTGGTGTATCTATAGCATATGTACTATCACATTCATAATATTCATTAGTGTTATTATTACCAACATAAATTGTGTTATTATCACAACCCAAAAGAACACAAGGCGGATCGGGTGTTACATCTTTTTCATCTTCACATTTATGACCTTTTGCAACCTTTCCTTCTTCACATTCTATTAACACACATTCATTATTAACACATTTCTCAAAAGTATAACAATCAGAAGAAACTATACATTCATATGTTTCATTTTCTATAGTCTCGTTACTAACAATTACTTTTCCAGTTTGAAAAAGAGTTGTATAAGGTGTAACCCCATAACTAAATTCACCTTCTTTACTAAAATTATGCTCAAAAGATTCATCATAACCTATTCTTAAACTTCTAAATAAACCCAGGTGGGCATAAACAACTACTTCTGCTGATCTATTAAGATAATCAAGCTTATTTACCCACCGAACAGTATCCCCTAAAGAAATTCTTAATTCTTTTGGAGAGAACTTCATATTATCTCCACTCATTCTTAACTCAATAATACGAATAGTTCTCTCTTTAGATATATTCATTATATCTTCTTCAAGTTCCTCAGATATATTTTCTTCTGTTTCAAAAGATTCTTCAGAAACATTTATCGTATAATTAGTCTCATTCTCAACAATTTCTTCAATAGGTTCTTCTTCAAATATTTGTTCTTCTTTAGCACAACCACTAATCAAAAATAAGCTCAATACAAACATAATAAAAATTATTTTTTTCATATAACTAACATTACTGTAGTTTTAACTATAAAAACATTACTAAACAAACCACTATTTATTTAAAGAAACAACAAATATCCTTAACTACAAATATATATCCTTTAATATGAAACAAAAAATAAAAATATCAACAAGTGATTCTACTATTAATTTAGTTTTAGACACTCTTGAAAAAAACAAACAAGCTATAGTTTTTACAAACACAAAGAGAAGCGCTGAAAAAACAGCAGAAGAAACAGCAATTAAAATAAAAGAAGATAAAAACTTAAATGAGTTATCAGAACAGCTTCTTCATTCACTATCAAACCCTACAAAACAATGTCAAAGATTAGCTAAATGCATAAAAAAAGGAGTTGCATTCCATCATGCTGGTTTAGTCCACAAACAAAAAGAACTTATTGAAGACAATTTCAGAGAAGGAAAAATAAAAATTATTTGCGCTACTCCAACATTAGCTTATGGTTTAGATTTGCCTGCTTATAGAGTTATCCTAAAGGATTTAAGAAGATATGGCCATCATGGTTTACAATTTATCCCTGTTTTAGAATATCTTCAAATGGCTGGCAGAGCAGGACGTCCAAAATTTGATGATAAAGGTGAAGCAATAGTAGTTTGTAGTTCAGAACAACACAAACAAAAAATTATAGAAAAATACATTAATGGATCTCCTGAACCAATTGAATCAAAATTAGCAGTTGAACCAGTACTAAGAACATATCTACTAAGCTTAACAGCAACTAATTTTGTAAACACAAAACAAAATATTTTTTCTTTTTTTGAAAAAACATTCTGGGCACATCAATTTGAAGATATGGAAAGACTAAAATTTATAATTGAAAAAATACTTAACATGCTAATAGACTGGAATTTCATAACTACTGAAAATAAAGAAGATTTTCAATCTGCTAATGACATAAGTTCTAGTAAATACAAAGCAACACTAATTGGTAAAAGGGTTGCTGAACTCTATGTTGATCCTCTAACTGCTTACGATATAATTAAAGCTTTAAACAAAGCAAAAAACACACAACTTAATTCTTTTTCATTCCTTCATGTAATTTCAGGAACATTAGAAATGAGACCTTTATTAAAAGTTAGAGTAAAAGAATATGATGATATCCAATCAGAATTACTAAAATACAATTCTAACCTACTAAAGCTAGAACCAAACATCTATGACATAGAATATGATGATTACCTAAATAGTGTTAAAACTACCTTAATGTTAGAAGAATGGATTAATGAAAAATCTGAAGAATATTTACTAGAAAAATACAGCATAAGACCCGGTGAATTAAGAGTCAAAATACAAATAGCTGATTGGCTTTTATACACAACAGAAGAACTTTCAAGAATACTAAAATTACAACCAATAATAAAGGAAATTAAAAAACTAAGATTTAGATTAAAACACGGTGCAAAAGAAGAACTCATACCATTGTTAAAACTAAAAGATATTGGAAGAGTTAGAGCCAGAAAGATGTTTAATAATGGAATTAAAGATATTGCAGATGTAAAAAAAGCAGATTTAACAAAATTAGCATACTTAATTGGAAAAAATACAGCTCTAAAAATCAAAGAAGAAGTTGGAGAAAAAATCCCTGAAGAAATAAAACCAACAAAAAGAAAAGGACAGGTAAGCCTAAATAAATTTTAAACTAACCCATATTAATCTTCCTCAATATCTTTTCTTTGCCCTTCCAAACAAGAGCATGTTTTAAAACTTCTTCTATTTTTTCTACAGGTATTATCTTTATATTATTTAACTTCTTAGAATCAATTATTATATCTCTTAAATTGCTCTTAGGCACAATAACATTCTTTATTCCTGCCTCTAAAGCAGCCTCAACCTTGGCAGTTACTCCACCAATAGGCAACACATTCCCTCTAACAGACAGAGAACCAGTTAGTGCAGTATCCTGCTTTACAGGTATATTCTTTAGAGCAGAAATAATAGATACTGCTATTGCAATACTTGCAGAATCTCCTTCAACACCCTCATATGTTTGTAAAAACTGTACATAAATATCATATTTTTCTTTTATATCCTCACCAAAATATTTTTTAATAATAGCAGAAACATTCTTTACAGCCTCTTTTGCTATCTCACCTAGTTTTCCTGTTGCTATAATCTCTTTTTCTTTTCCACCAGGAGTAACCTGTGATTCTATTGGAAGTATAATTCCAGAATAAGTGTCTTCCCCTCCAATAACAGCTAATCCATTAACCCTTCCAACCTTATTTCCTTCTATAACAATAACATCATATTCTTTTTTCTTTTCAATATACTTATCAGCAATTTGTTTTTCCAAAGTCCTTGCAATCTTTTTAGCTTCCACTATGTGGTTTTTTTGAACAAATTTATCCTTACTTTTAACTGCAATATCACCAGCAGCTCTGATTAATCCCCCTAATTCTCTTAACCTTAATGTTAGATGGCCTTTTCTATTAGCCATCTTTTGAGCTTCTCTAATTATCTCCTCAACAGCATCTCTGCTAAAATGAGGTATTTTTTTATCCTTTATGACTTCCTGTGCAACAAATCTCATTAATTTTTTTCTATTTTCTTCGTTATCTGGCATAGTATCTTCCATATAAACCTCATAACCATAACCCCTTATTCTAGATCTTAAAGCAGGGTGCATATGCTTTACAGTTTCATAATTTCCTGCAGCTATCAAAATAAACTCACATGGAACAGGTTCTGTTCTAACCATTGCTCCAGCAGATCTCTCAGATTGGCCTGTTATTGAGAACTTACCTTCTTGTAATGCAGATAATAATTCCTGTTGAGTTACTGCTTGTAATGTTGCAATCTCATCTACAAATAGAACACCCATATTGGCTTTGTGAATCATACCAGCAACAACTCTTTCGTGTGCTGGTGTTCCTAATCCTCCTGATTGGAATGGATCATGAAGCACATCTCCAAGCAAAGCACCAGCATGAGCCCCTGTAGCATCAAAAAATGGTGATTGTTTTTTATCAAAATTATCAACTATTACTTTAGGTGCTTGTGATTTTCCTTCAGGCATTCTTTTGCTTAGATTAAGATACAACACAAATATACCTAAAAACATCATACCACCTAGAAAAAAAGCAGCAAACATTATATCTGAATTATATTCTTTTCTTATCCACCACGGCGCAAGCATAGAAAGCACAACCAATATAAACAACAACACAGTTTGATTTTTTAGTGAACCAAAATTCTGCATCTTTGATTTACTAACTGTTTCACGCCCTTTACCAGCAGGTAAAGTCCTTATCAAAGGTGTATTTTCATCATTAGGATTTGGAAAGGCAACAATATCAACCAACTTTTCTTTAGGCAATAATTCAGCTAATCCCATACCCAACATAGATTTACCTGTACCTGGCTCACCTATTAAAAGAACATGCCTGCGTTGCTCTGCAGCTTTTCTAATTATGTTTACAGCACTATCCTGTCCAATAACCTGATCAATAATCTTTTTAGAGGTCTTTATGTCTGCTGTTGATTTAAACTTAAATTTAACCATCTTATTGTATAAATTATAAATGTTTAAAAACTTTGTGTTAATCTTAATATTATGAAAGAAAAAACACTACTAAAAATTTCATTAATATCATCTCTAATAGGAATATTATTACTATTAATTATTTCAAATAAATTAGAGGTTAATGAAAAAATTATTTCTAATATAGATGAGACAGACATTGGTTCAAATTTAAGAATAAGTGGGGTTATTACAAATGTAAAAAACATTGGTTCTGTTATGTTAATTGATATTGCTCAACTTGAAAAAATGAAAGTAGTTGTATTTAACAGTAACATAACTCTAAACAAAGGAGATTATGTTGAAATCACAGGAAAAATAGAAGAATACAAAGGTTCAACAGAACTAATTGCTGATAAGATTGTTTTGAAATAAAAAGTTTTAAATATACTCTAACCTTAAATAAATAAAAAGAGGTGTATAATGTTATTTCATAGAGAAGATCTTCCAAAACCAAAACTTACAATTGGCCAAAGATTATCAGATAAAATAGCAAAGGTTGGTGGAAGTTGGGGTTTTTTAATATTCTTATCTACCTTTTTAGCTATTTGGATGATGTTAAATGTAGCTGGTTTTTTTATATGGGGTTGGGATCCTTATCCTTTTATTCTTCTTAATTTATTTTTATCATGCTTAGCAACCTATCAAGCTCCAATTATATTAATGGCACAAAACAGGGCTGCTGAAAGAGATCGTCATCAAGCTGAAAGAGATTACGCTGTTAACAGAAAATCAGAAAGAGAAGTAGAAAATATACAAAAAGACTTAGATGAAATAAAACAATTAATAAAACATCAAAATTTTATTAAAAAAGGCAAAAAATAAATAATTCTAATTTAAATAAACTTAAATGTTAACATATATCCTATTAGCAACCATACTAGGAATTCTATGTGGTGTATTCACAGGCTTAATACCTGGAATTCATGTAAATCTAATAAGTCTTTTACTGTTAAGCATGTCTGCCTATTTTCTTCAAATAACTAATCCTTTAGTAATAGCTGTATTTATAATTGCAATGGCTGTTACACATACATTTCTAGACCCCATTCCTTCAATATTTTTAGGAGCACCTGATGCAGACATGGCTTTAAGTGTTTTACCAGGTCATAAACTTTTGCTAGAAGGAAAGGGTTATGAAGCTGTTAAACTAACTGTCATTGGTTCTTTATCATCATTAATAATTATTTTATCCATAATTCCATTTATGATACCTATTATTCCAATCATTTATGAATTTATTCAACCCCATATAGGTTACATCTTAATTTTTGTTGTTTTTTATATGACAATAATCAAAGAAAACACAATCAAACATAAAGCATGGGCTCTAGTATTATTTTTATTATCAGGAGTTTTAGGCTTAATAACATTAAACATGCCTAACTTAAAACAACCCTTATTCCCATTATTATCTGGATTATTTGGAACAAGCTCATTAATCCTTTCTTTAAATCAAAATGTTAAAATTCCTAAGCAAAGCGTATCAGAAACAATAAATGTTTCTAAAAAAAATAAAATAAAAGCAATTTCAGCAGCAGTTTTTTCAGGAAGTTTAACTGGTCTATTCCCAGGATTAGGGTCTGCACAAGCAGCTATTATTGGAATGCAGTTAGTTGGTGAAATAGGTAATTATGCTTTTATGATCTTAATAGGGGGCATAAACACAGTAAACTTTGTCTTTAGTTTAGTAACATTATATACTTTACAAAAAGCAAGAAACGGAGCAGTTGTAGCTGTTTTAGAAATCATAAAATCAATTGATATATTCCAACTAATAACATTATTAGCTGTTGCCTTAATTGCAGGAGCAATTGCTGCTTTTTTGGCATTAAAAATATCTAAAGTCTTTGCAAAGTATATTGTAAAAATAAATTATAGAATCCTTTGTATATCTATAATCACCTTTATTGCAATGATTTCTTTTATATTTGGACAATTTATTGGATTATTAATACTAATTATATCAACTGCAGTTGGGTTAATTGCACCTTTAATTGGAATTAAGAGAAGCAATGCAATGGGTTGTTTATTATTGCCAGTAATACTCTATTTTGTTTTATAAAACAATCTTTTCTCCCATATTAGGAATATAGGTTTTAATCTTAATTTTTTCAACCTTTTTTGAAAAAGAAATAGTGCTTTCCTCATTACCATGAACAACAAATACTTTCTTAGGTTTTGGAGAGAAATGTTTTAGCCAATCAAGTAATCCTTTATAATCAGCATGTCCTGAAAAACTATCAATAGATTCAATTTTTGATTTAACTCTTACTTCTGTTCCTAATAATCTTATACTCTTTTCGCCCTGTTTGATCCAATAACCCAAAGTTCCTTCTGCCTGAAAACCAACAAACAACAAAGTATTTTTAGGATCCTCAATATTATTCTTTATATGATGCTTTATTCTGCCTCCAGTACACATACCAGAACCAGCAATAACTATGCATTTCTTAACATTGTTAATACTTTTTGAATCTTCTACTGTTTTTGAATAAACCAGACCCGGAAAACTAAAAGGATTATCACCGCTATCTAAAAGAGCCTTTATTTCTTTGTTGTAACACTCTGAATGTTTTTTAAAAACCTCTGTTGTTTTTATAGCCATAGGAGAATCAATATAAATATTCATAGAAGGCATAAGCTTTTTTTCAACAAACTCATTTATATCATACAGAAGTTCTTGAGCTCTCTCAATTGCAAAAGAAGGTATCATAAGTTTACCCCCTCTTTTGTAAGTGTCATGAATAACTTCTAAAAGTCTATTTTTCCCCTCTTTAACAGGTGAATGAAGTCTATCTCCATAGGTAGATTCAATAAACAGATAATCTGCTTTTTTAATAATCTCTGGATTTCTAACTATTGGACTATCAAGATGCCCTAAATCTCCTGAAAACACAATTGTTTTTGTTTTTTCTCCTTCTTTTACTTCTAATTGAATAAAAGAAGCACCAAGTATATGACCAGCATCATAAAATTTTGCAGTTATACTATCATTCACTTTAACAGGTTTATTATATTCTATTAACTTAAATAATCCCATTGCTTTTTTTACATCCTGTTCAGTATAAATTGGCTCTCTTGGTAGTAATCCCCCTCTTGCTCTTCTTCTGTTTTCATGTTCAGTATCATGAAAAGCAATATGTGCAGAATCCATCATCACAACAAATGCTAAATCTTTTGTAGCAGAAGTAGCATAAATCTTACCTTTAAATCCTTGTTTAACTAATTTAGGGATTCTACCACAATGGTCTAGATGAGCATGAGTTAGAAGTAGAGCTTTGTAATCTTTTGGATTAAAACCAAAATCATCATAATTTAGTTTTGTTATTTTTTTAGGACCTTGGAACATTCCACAATCAATAAGAATTTTATCATTCTTTGTGGTTAAGCTGTAACAAGAACCAGTAACTGTTTTTGCTGCTCCAAAAAGTTTTATTTCCATATTCTTCTATAATAAAGTGTTATTATATATATTTTTCTACTCATTTTCTATTAAAAATCTTGGAAAGAAATTCTTTTTATACTGTGAAGATAGAGAGATAAGACCTATTGATTACTCCATTCCATGGCTAGCACACCCAATACACAATTTACTTTTTTTTGTATCTCATTTAGATTTACCAAGAAAAAGAGCTTTTTACAACATAAGAGACGTTGTAGCAGATCAACTATATTCAGTTATAAAGAACAGATTAAAAGAGTTCTTTGATGGAGGAGATATTGAATCCACCCTTAAATGTGCTTATTTAGACTTATTCGCATCAGATTTTGTTTTTAATGGAGGTCCTGAAATTTCACCTTCTGAAGAAATGGACCCCTCATATGATAAAAGACTCAAATTTATAAATCAAATAATAGACTTAAGTGTGAATGATCTTCTTCAGGCAAAAACAGAATTTAGAAGACAATAAGACAAACGTTTATAAAACACCATTTTATTTCATTTAAAATGACAAGAGCAAGCTACTTAGGAACACACAAATCTCAAATGTATTATGGTCAAGTAGGCATACCTCCAAGAAAATTAAAGCAAATTAGATTAAGAGAAAGAACATTTCCTACTTTTTTTTATGCTTTTGCT
>SDBS01004540.1_pt1 | contig 13565 bp, 7 predicted proteins | sample 2277091 | NCBI WGS metagenome assembly SDBS01 (sample SAMN10404972, study PRJNA504765) | marine sediment metagenome | isolation source: marine sediment core GS10_PC15, 163 cmbsf | place: Arctic Ocean: Southern Knipovich Ridge | collected 2010
TTCATAATCCTTAGTTTCTGCTTTTCTATCTTTAATCAGCTCGTCCAAAAGAACGGACATATTTTCGTAGTATTTTGGATTCGTTGGAGTCTCATCTATGATCAACCGGCGGACATTGTTTTCGATTGTTTCGGCCATCGCTTCTTTGCTTTGTTGTATGTTTCGGGGTAAGGATTTAAACGCTTCCGAACCTTTCTGGACAATCAAATCAACCAAGGTAAAATCGTCAAAAGCGGAGATCTTTTTACTGTCATCGGCACTGATGTAGCTGTCAATCAAATGGCGCATCGCTGGCTCATAGGCTTTAAGGTCGATATAGTCGCCACTTGAGAGCTTCACCTCTTGACGTACTTTTTCGAAATGCTTAACATCATCCTTTATTTGTTGGATTTCAGCAGCAACATAGCCAGCTTCTTCCATTTCGTTGGCAAGGTTTGCATAAGCGCGTATCAAAGTAGAGGTCTGCTTGTATAAAGCTACTCTTTTTTCCTCGTTTTCTTTTAATTTCTCCGCATCTTCAGTATTGCCGCAAAAGTAGCGTGTATGGGCCAACGTATCTCGAGGGGCTGCCACGGGCTCGAAAAGCGCCTTGATGCTCTCAAGCGATTGGTCTAATCGCTCTTTGGCTTTTTCTAGTCTATTCTTAAGCAATCCCTCCACATCTTCTTCATCAAACCCATCAAATGCTTCTGATGTATATTCATCCACGGCTTTCTCTATAATCTTAAAAAGGTCCTTATAATCAACCACATATCCGTATTCCTTATCGTCTCCGTCAAGTCGGTTAATGCGACAAATAGCTTGAAACAAACCATGATCCTGCATGTGTTTGTCGATATATAGAAAAGTTGCAGAAGGCGCGTCAAAACCGGTAAGTAGTTTGTCTACTACAATAAGTAGTTTCATCTGGGCTGGTTCATTAACAAACTTTCTTTTTGCCTCATCCTCAAAGACTTCGGGTGTCTTACTCCCGAGCATCTTTTGATAAGTCTCATGTTTTTGCAACTTGTCTGTAGGTGCATCTTCACCGGTACTTTCACCCTTGATGTCTTGCATTGCAGGTGAATAAGAGGTAACAATGGCGCACCTTTTCAGTCCGGCTTTTTGGAACAACTCATAATACTTGCACGCTTCATAAATGCTTCCGGATACCAACATTGCGTTACCTCGACCACTCCGTAGGCGATCTTTTGTATCCATGTCAAAAACAATGTCTTTAACGATTTGGCCAAGTCTTGATTCCGAGCTCAAAACCTTTTCCATTGTTCCCCAGCGTTTCTTCAGCTCCGTCTTTGCGACATCGGTGAGCCCTCTGGTCTTAGACTCAAACCACTCATCTATTCTCTCCTGCGAGGTTATGTTTTGGTCAATGTTTCGTGCCTCATAGCGGAGATCCAGCACAACCTGGTCTTCTACTGCTTCGTCGTATTTATATGTATGTATATACTTTCCAAACACCTCAATGCTTTTTTGCTTATCTTTCTTGAGAAGCGGTGTGCCAGTAAAGCCGATAAATATGGCATTGGGCAAGATAAGTTGCATCGCTTCGTGTAGCTGGCCAGACTGAGTACGGTGACACTCATCTACAAATACATATATATCACCCTTAGCCTTGAATCCAGCCGGTAGGTTTTTCTTAATATCCTCAAAATACTGATGATAATCCGCATCCTCGGCGGTTTCTTTTCTACCAAATTTATGGATAAGCGAACATAAGAGCCATTTTTCGCTAGTATTCAATCTTTCAATCAGATCAGCTCCACTATTTGTGCGGTAGATGTCTTCCCGTACACCCTTAAACACTTGTTCTATTTGTTTATCCAGTTCATCTCGGTCTGTAATAATGAATACGCGTGAATCATCCACATTTTCCCGTATCCACTTCGAAAGCCAAACCATGATTAAACTTTTGCCGCTTCCTTGTGTATGCCAGATGATGCCACCCTCGCGTTTTGTGATATAATCCTGAGCGGCTTTGACGCCAAAATATTGATTATGCCGGCAAAGTTTTTTGATGCCCCGATCAAACACAATAAAATCGTGTATGATCTCTAGTATCCTTTCTTTCTGGCAGAATTGAAGCAAATGCTGATCTAGTATATTTTCTATTTTGCTGTCTTCTTTCCAGGTGAGATAGTGCTTTTCCTCTGTTTCAATGGTTCCGTAGCGTAGTCCCTCAGTATCATTGCCTGCCATAATGAGCTGCATAGTGGAAAAGAACGGTCTTATGAAGATTTCCTTTTGATTGTCCAGGTTTTGGCGGATACCTTCGGAGACTGAAATAGTACTGCGTTTGAGTTCTAGCACGCCAATAGCGATGCCGTTTATGTACAGGACTACATCAGGTCGCTTTTCATTCTGACCTTGTACTGTAACTTCTTCGGCTATAGCAAAATTATTACTATCGATATTGTCCCAATCAATAAGCCAAACGGTCTGGTAGTTTTCACCAACATCTTCTTTGACTTTAACGCCATAGCGTAGTAGAGAATAAACATCTTGATTAATGTAATACAAGTCCTTGCTTTGATTCGTGGCAGCTTGACCAAGTTCATATATCGCTTTTCCAATTAGTGTCTCGCTGTATCCTTTGCTATTTAGATACTTGCGTAAAAGAGCTTCTTCAATATTGCTGTTACCTTCACGGTCTTCCCAGTTACCAAGATATTCGTAGCCGATCTGTGTTTCAAACAACTTGACAATACGATCTTGGGTTTTGCGTTCTTTTTGTCCGACAGTCGTCATACTAATCGTATCTTTCCGGTTAATAATTGCTGCATCATGCCTTCTTTAAGCATCTTATATTTCTCACGTTTTTGTACCAAACTTTCGATCTCTGCGTCCATGTCAGAAAAAACTTGAGCAATGGCTGTCTGTTCTTTTATATGTTTTGGAATTAAAACATCGATGTCTTTGACTACATTGTTCATTAGCTTAGGATTGCCAACATAAGAAACATATTTTCGCGAAACACGCGCAAATGCTTCTGAAACACACCTATTTGCGAACCCACTATCATTGAGAAGAACTCCACAAACATTTGTACAATAAAACTTGCCCTTCCTATACTTTACATCACCAGCATTCGCGCCATCTGTTGTCCATGTAATTGCATTGTCGAATAAACATTGATTATAATACCCAACTAGCCCATTTTTCTGTGTTTGTGATGAGTAAACAGGAAAACAATAGTCGGAAGTTTTAGTTGTTGCCATTTTTTTGACAGATAAAACTTGTCCTCTTGTTATACGGAAGATATCTCCCAAATTTTTGGTCTTCCACTCCCCGCGAAAGCCAGGCATGCGGCGCTTACCAGTGAGAAGCTCCTGCATTACACCTTGTTTAATATTGTGCTTTTTATTGATGACAGCATCGAGTGAAGCAATCAACTCATCCATATCTGACAGGACGGTAGCGATGATAGATTGTTCTTTCACCCTTTTTGGAATAGCTACATTATGAGAATGGACATCATTTCTATTAAGTGTAGGAACTCCCGAACCAGTTCCAAATCGCTCAAGTCTAATATGGACATATAAGTAGTAAATAAATTTCGGATAGTTACCTTTAAAATCAGTTACCCAAAGAGCTGTATTATGTGGCCAGTAGTCTTCTTCTATAAATGTAACCTGCCCTATCGTTCCTGATCGACCTGTTACAACACCCGGCGCCTTTGCTTTAAATGAATCATGCCTATTTAGTATTCCATTAGAATAAACAACTGGATGTAATCCTTCACTTATTTGTTTTGCAGGCAAGTCAAATCCTCTTTTAAGTGGTGCAACATCCTTTATTTTCTTTACTTCCCAACCCTCGATACGATCGATTGGCTTATTATTATCTTGGGCCACCGTATCTGTTACCATATGAAACCCATTGTTTTAAGATGTTTATCTACTTTATTCGTTAGTTCTTCGACTTCATTAGCTAGTTGTGGCAAAGGTATTTCATAGCGACAAGCTAGTTCTTTAATACGTTGTGCAAGTCGCTGGGAAACTCGATCCAATTCGGTTTTTACATCTTGCTCAATGGACGCAATCCATTTGTTATCAACAACTAATGTTTTAATCTCTTCCTCGGTGAGTGTTTTATATTTTGAGAGAACTTGATCATCCAATGATTTTTTAGCTTCTTTTATTTGCTTCTTGACATCTGTCTCTTTGTTTACTAGCAACAGATAATTTTGCAGGACCAATAGTTCATCTGCATAGTTGCCGTCTGCTTTTATCTCTCTTATTCGTTTCTGCAATTCACCTTTGGTTATGTTTCCTTTTTCATTTACTACTTCTTCCAACAGCCCTTCATCGCCGCTATGTTTATCTTGGAGCTCTTCCTTTTGGTTTAAAACGGCATCATATGTAGCTTCCAGATCTTCGATGGCATTTTGCTTGGAAGAAAAGTAATGTTTGATGACGAGCTCTTTAGGTAGCAAATCGCAATCAAGAATATTCTTCTTATTTTCTTTGCCGTCTTTATCTAAAACAAGGGACAATTTGGCTTGCCATCCATCAACTGCTATCAAGCAGGCATCATCTTGCATAACCTCATCCCAGTAAGTCATAAGGTGCTGATAAATATCGTAATTATCTATAAGTCTAGTGCTGGCAAATGTTTCTAGGATATCCTCCGATAAATCATGAACCAGCTGTTTTGGCTTGGCGCCGATAGTTAAACCCTTGAGTTTAGTGGTGTTTTTTTCTTTCCAGGCTGTAAATACTTCGTCTACTTTATGGGAGTAGTATAGAAATTCATGATGAGTAGAAATGGTTTGTTTGATTTCTTCCTGTACAACTTTCAACTTACTATACTCAGGGCGTTTACTTGGAGCAAAGAGACTACTCTTGAGCGTTGGGCAAACATTCCAATATTCATCTAGTTCATAAATGTCTTTGTTGGGTATGTCACCTTTAAGATGTGCTTCTATGTCCTGAATGTCTTCAGCTTCTTGGCTATCGATATAGCGGGGAATGTTAAGGTTGAATTCATTTTTCTCAATCTCGGCCATGCTTACCATGCGGGAATACTTAGGTATTTCTTGCTGCTTGTTAAACACATCAACAATTCTATGTATATCTTGAGCGCGAAGGCGGTTCTTATTGCCATCCTTCACGAAACCTTTGCCTGCGTCAATCATAAAAACACCTTTACGACTATCAGCATTCTCTTTATCCAGTACGATAATACAAGCCGGAATACCTGTTCCGTAAAAAAGGTTGACAGGTAGGCCAATAATACCCTTTATAAATCCTCTACGAATGATATTGGTTCGAATATCCGCCTCTGTATTTCCGCGAAAGAGCACACCGTGTGGCAAGATTATTGCTCCCTTACCATTGCTTTTGAGTGAGCGGATGATGTGTAGCAAGAAAGCATAGTCACCATTTTTTGCTGGTGGTATGCCGTAGCCGGTAAAACGCTCATATGTATCGTTTTCTGGATCAAGCCCAGTGCGCCAGGATTTATTTGAAAAGGGTGGATTGGCAACAACAAAATCAAAAGTTTTAAGCGAACCGTCTGAGATAAAATGTGGATTTGACAATGTGTTATCGTGCCATATCTCCGCAGTTTCGTTATCATGCAAGATCATATTCATTTTTGCTAGGGCAGCGGTGGCATTGTCCATTTCCTGTCCGTAAATTGTAACACCGCGATCCGTTTCATCTGAGGCTTTGATGAGTAATGAGCCGGAACCGCACGTCGGATCATAAATTGTCTGATCTTGCCTTTTCGCTTGGCTAATCCCAATTACTTTTGCTATAATTCGCGAGACTTCAGCAGGTGTATAGAACTGCCCCTTGCTTTTACCCGATTCTGTGGCAAAATGACGCATCAAATATTCGTATGCATCACCTAAAATATCATCACCATCTGCTTTATTCTTGCTGAAATCAAGATCTGGTTTATCAAAGACTGCAATAAGGTTAGACAGGCGATCTACCATTGCTTTGCCTTTACCAAGCTTGTCAGAATCGTTGAAATCAGCTACATCGATCACACCTTTGAGATCGTTGGTTTCAGCAAGTTTGGCAATAATCTTGTTGATGCGGTCACCGATATCTGGCTTACCTTTAAGCGCCACCATATCTTTGAAACTTCCATCCTCCGGGATTTCAATTGAGGGATATTCTTGACTGGAATATTTATCGGAAACGTACTTGACGAACAAAAGAACAAGGACATAGTCCTTATATTGCGATGCGTCCATACCACCCCGTAGCTCATCACAACTCTTCCATATAGAGTTATAAAGTTGGCTTTTCTTTATGGCCATTTAGTTATCCTTTATTAAGCTGTTCAAAAATGTTATGGTTAGATCTTGGATTATAGGTTTAGAAAACTCAGCTAAAGTCTGTCGAAAATTAACATAATCCCGAATCTTACACGACGCCTCCCACAATCAGCTTTCCAAAGTGTTGATATCTGAGATTTCCTTATCCATAAGCACCTCCACGTGCCAATTCTACCAGAAGAAAAAACAATGCTTATATCTTAGCTTATTAACTCAAACTTGAACAATATTCATCCAGATATACGGGAAAAGCTCAAAATTTCTGCAAATTTCATCCATGGGCTATGCTTAAATAACAACCAACAGTTCAGGCTCTTGTTGAGTGGATACCGGGGCCTCTGCTAGTTCTTCCATATTAAGATAGTGCTTGTCACTCGTCTATTCCCACAAGCACCCAACGGCAAGGGCGCTGACCAACCGAAGATACGTCTAATGGTTAGAGAAGATCCTGGCAACTCGGATTCTCCCCTTGATCTAGGGTTCCGTCGTTCTAGGACGTTGGCGCTACTCATAATTTGCTTGACATGGATATCTTTTCATAAATGACCCAGAAAGCGTTACAGAACTGATGATCCAATACTTAAGCTGCTTTTTAAACCACTGATTAAAATCTCTTAAAATGATCGCCAAGGAAATACTTATGTATTTATTTTAAGAAATATTTTATAAGTCGACTGTCATCAGCTATATTAATGACATATAAAACTGTACTTTTTATGAACTCTTAGTGATAAGATAGTCATCAAACAGATTCATGGATAAAGTCATTCGTATTCCAAGGAGTTTTAGATTTGTCAAAGGCCACGGCTTCTGCGGAACAGAACACTCAAAACGAATTCTATTTCCAATGGCACATCACCGACAGATGCAATTACAGATGCAAACACTGCTACCAAACGGATTATTCTAAGACGACGGAGATGAATTGGGACGAACTAAGAGCTGTTGCAGATAAAATCCTATTGGCACTTGAAAAATGGGGTGCCAAGGGGAAAATTGCCATTACAGGCGGAGAACCACTAATAAAGCAAGAGTTATTTCAACTCCTTGACTATCTTAGTGATTCTTCTCAGGTCGAGCATTTTGAGATTCTGTCTAATGGAACGCTTCTAGATGATGAAGTTGCCAGTAGGATCAAACAATACAATAAGTTTCATAGTTTCCAAATATCATTAGACGGTGGTTCCGAGGAAGTTCATGACAGGATTCGAGGAGAAGGTGCTTTTAAGAAAGCTCTTCATGCAATTAGGTTGCTCCGCAAACAACATATTCCTGTCAGGCTGATGTTTACAATTCACCGTGGTAACTCTATGGATATAGACGCGCTCATAGATTTAGCTATTGAAGAAGATGTGGATGCTATAACCATCGAAAGATTTGTTCCGGCTGGATCAGGAGCAGACTTAGAGAACCTTGTGTTATCGTCTGATGAAATAAAAGAGATTTACAAATATATCTCAGAGAGGGCTGATAAGGAATATAAAAAGGGAACAAAGTTGAAGATCTTGAAGTATAGGTCCCTCTGGATTTTACTCCATCCAGAGAGATGTGTAGCTGATTTGAACACTCCGGTACATATCGATCATGGTGCAATGTGCTCAATCGGTATCGACAGTCTCTGCATCCTTCCTGACGCTACAGTATTGCCTTGTCGACGTCTCAATCTCCCAATTGGCAATCTTATGGAAGACTCCATTTTTAAGATCTGGTATACGTCGGATCTGTTGTGGACTTTACGTAATAAGAATAATCTTAAGGGCAAGTGTCAGAGCTGTAATTTCATTCCTAGATGTGGAGGATGTCGGGCAACTGCATATGCTCTTACTGGTGATTATCTAGCAGAGGATCCACAATGCTGGGTATAAATGACACGGACACTTTGAAACTTGGTGATAAATATGTACTATACAAGCTAGACATTGAAACTGGGATGTACTGGCTTTTTGATATTGAGAGTGGATCATATTTTGATCTGAATGAAACATCGTTTTATATTTTATCGGAACTGGATGGTAAAAAGACTCTGGCAGATATTAAAGAAAGAACTCTTGAAACGTATCCAAGAATCGATTCAAATGAAATAAGCAAAGATATTGATGAACTAGTGTCTAAACTAATCGAGAAAAAAGTTTTGCTTAACAAGGAGGTTAAGAAATGGGTACCGAAAGAAAAAATTTAGTTACCAAGAAGGATCCAAATCAGAAAGTAAAGTATGAAAAGCCAAAGTTCGAGGAAAAAACCAGTATGGATTTTCCAAAAGAGATAGCCGAGAAGTTTAACGCCGGCCACTTCTGTATACAGTGTAGCGGTTGCCACGGTTGCCGATAGTGAACGAATTACTATGAATTTGTATGAGCTTGTCAAAGAAGCGGCGTTACAGACAACTATATTTGACTCGGTCGTAGATGGTATTGATTTCAATTCTTATTTACATAGTTGTCAAGAATCCAGGGTTATAAAGAAGTCATCAGCCTATAAACGCTATGTGAAGTCGCTAAAAGACACTAGAGCTATTGCTGAAGAGTTCTATAATGCAGCCATAACTACAAACCCTAAAGATCTTGGAGAATTCGATACAGTTGGACGACGGTTGTTGTGCGGCCAATGTAGGGTTGAATCTATGTCCAGCAAGTATGTTAGTCGCAATCTTATAGCTCTATTATTCGTAGTCAAGACCATAAGAGTCAGGGCCCGGCTGGAATATGTACAACCGAGAGCTAGACAAGACTACGAGGATGCAATCTCTCTTATCCATATTGTGCTAGCTTCTATTCCAAGAACCAAATCAAAGATATCTCGAAGCATTGAGGCACTATGCTATCTGGAGCTTAGTATCTGCTATTCAGGTATTCCTGAGGCGTCTTTAGCGCTAGGATGTGCTATTCGCGCGAAAGATATTATGGTTTCTCCACCTAAGCTGGATATATTTAAATTACTGAAGGCATATGCCGAGTATTGTGAGGCTGAAGCCCAAAGGATAGCACACGAGACTTCAAACGCAATGGCAGGATTCAACGAAGTTTTTAAAGATGTTAAAGCAGAACAATCAACTAGAATAAATGCGCAAAGGCTTACCGCTGAGATTCTAAATGATATAGGTAGGAGCTCTGAAGCAATCGAGAAGCTTGAAGAAGCCAGAAAAACATTGAAGAGAGAATTGCCACACGACTACAGAATAAACGATTGTGGTCTCAAAATCGCATCTGCGATAATTGATAAGAAGAACTACGATACAGCAGAAAAGGAACTGAGAATTCTGATCAGCAGAAGAGGTCAAAGCAATACCTTTATTGTCCGAAAGGCAAAACTCCATCTTGCTGACTGCAGAATAATGGACAAAAATGAATTAGATGAGAGTTCTTTAAAAAATATTATGGTTGAATGTATTGATCGTTTGGATCAAGAGAATTTTAGGTACGCTTGGAGGCTATACGCAAAACATTACCGTTTTTTAAACAAACGCTTGGAAAGTGAATCAAAAGGTAAGCGAGATAGCGCAGACGCGAGTAGGCAGGATGACAAAGAGAAAGAAATGGCTGAAGAAGAAATCAAAGGTCTGCTATTTATATGCTTATGCTCAAGGGTTTTTGATTTTTCACAGCCAACTGTAGAGCGACAGGCTACCTTTGAATCGTTCTATAAAAAACCAGTGATCACCTTAAGAAAAATCGTGATAAAAAATGATAGGTGTACTCAACAAGCCATAAAGGATTTTGAAAATAAGGAAGAATTGAATAGTTTCTTAAAAACATATCGACATTATATGGAGAAGAACATTAAAGAAGAAGATGATGATATTGTGGGGGGACTCAAGAAGAAGCTTATTGAGCTTTACAACCAAAGCGGAGAACTTGAAGAAGTAGATAGAATAGCGAAGAAACGCGTTACAGATTATAGAAAAGAATGGATTGTTGCATCTAAGAAGTTCCTAAAGGAGAATTATAGAGACGTTAAAAAAGTCAACGTTTCGAATTACAAGGATTATAGATATCTGGAATGTCATAGTATTGAAAAAAAGATGTTCATAAACACGGAGCTATTCATCAACAAAGTTGTTCTTCCGTCGAGGCAAGTACTACCAGTGAGCAAAGATAGACTTTCTGCGATCTTGACTGTTTTACGGCGCTGGAACTCATTTACTCCTAGTTTAGCGAGTGCTATTGATCCAAGCAAAGGAGGAGGCTTTTTTCTTTATGTAAAGGAAAAGAAAAGTCCTCCAACGCAAAAAGGTATAACAGGCATTATTATCGATCCAGGGTATGATTATCTTGATAACTTTTTTTCTGAGGGCTTTTCTTTGGCAGATGTAAATTGTGTTGTAGTGTCACATAACCATCCCGATCATACTGATAGCTTGCCTCAGCTGTTGTCACTTTTTCATGAGATGAATAGGAGACTTGGTTCATGGAAACCATGCTATCGAAAAACCCATAAGCCTCACAAGGTCAAGTTCATTATATCTAGAGGGGTCTTTGAGACGTATAAGAAGCATTTTGATATTAATAAGGAAGCAATAGAGGACATTGTTGTTCTTGATTCAAATCAAGATTCCAATAAACCAATACAACTTTCTAATGTTATGGTGCAGCCGTTCAAGACTTCTCATAAGGATTTGACTAAGAGTGGTAGTTTTGGATTTGTATTTGAAGTTAGCATTTCAAGAGGAACCAGTTGCAGGATTGGATATACAGGGGATGCACAATGGACAAGAGATCTTGGGAATAGACTGGGCTCCTGTAAAATTATTTGCGCTAATCTTGGTTCTATTATTGATATTTTTGATAATCAAAGATTTCTTTCTGCTTATAAAGGACAAGAAAATCTATTGGGTGGATATGGCACGACCCTTGAATCGGGCATTAAGAAACAACTAGAGGACAAGAATCATCTTTACCTCTCGGGGATGGCTATGCTCTTAAACCAGATAGGCCAAGACGCAACGTCTAAGCTTGAGTTATGTGTTATGTCAGAGTTTGGAGAAGAACTCAAATCAGGCATTAGATTGGATTTGTTTCATAAGTTCGATGATTGGTTTAGAGAGACAGATATTTCGAGACGAAAAATAGGATTTCGCTGCTTGCCAGGTGATATTGGATTGCGCATAGATGCTCTTACTGGAGATATTTATTGTCACCACTGTGAACAGTTTACAAACATGAATGAAATAAGTCCCCTGGCATATGGTTTCCAGGAGGCGCTATTCTTTGTGTGTGCAGAATGCACGTCAGTATTTTCCCGTCAGCAAATAAGCACAAAACTCGACAATCTTTATCTTAGAGGAAGGATTTTGGATGTTGGGCATTCGCAACCCGAATGCATTGGAATCGAAAAATGTTCCTATGGCGATCTCTGCTCTTCTGCGGAGTAGTGTCTCACTTGCTCTTGAAAAGAATATGGTTGAGAGAGCTTGTAAATCCATATTACTAATTAGACTTAGCTCATCCGACTCATTGATGGGTGATTTGGTAAGTCAAATAGCTGGCCTAGTTGTTTTAAATCAACAACGAGATGGGGGTTGGGCTGATGTTGAGGAGACTATCTGGTGTACAGCGTTTCTAAAACTCGCTGGAAAGCAGCATGATGTTCAAAGAGCTTTTGAGTGGCTACGTAAACAGCAGCTTGAAAATGGTTCCTGGGGTTATAGTGGTCGTGATCGAGGTCGTATCCCGATTACGGGGGTTTTGCTCTACTTGCTTCCTGAACTTGCTACAGAGAATTCCGTCAGATGGTTAAGAGATGCTTGGACCCGCGATTTAGCACTTGAACCAGTGCTTAGTTATAAGGCTGCATATGTACTGATGGCGTTAAGTAAGCATTCAGTAGATCAAGAGGATTCTCTCATTGAAGAGACGGTTCAACAGCTACAGAACGAACAAAACACAGATGGTGGTTGGGGTCCATGGAAAAATCAACCGGTTGGAAGTTCAGCCGAATATTCAGGGATTGCTTTAACAGGACTACTCCAATATCCAAATCTTGTTAACAGCAAAGTAATTGAAAGAGCGGTCAATTGGTTGCAAGAGAATCAGCTACCAAGCGGTCTTTGGCCAGCACATTATATAGAAGAAGGTAGTTCATGGGCTTTGCTAGGGCTTGTTAAAAGTCTTAACTATCTATGTTCAGTGTAGGAGTTTATCATGTGTGGTATCTGTGGTGTTTTCGGTGACTATAGCAAAGAAACGGTTAAAGAAATGAATAATTCAATGGCTCATCGTGGACCTGATGGCGAGGGCTATTTCTACAATGACAACATTGCTCTAGGAGTAAGACGACTACACATTACTGGCCCTGCTACCAACGATCAGCCGATTTTGAACGAAAACTCAAATAAATGTCTAATTTTTAATGGACAGATATATAACTTTAAAGAGCTTCGCACAGAGCTAGAAAAGAAAGGTCACATTTTTAATTCAACGTCGGACGGAGAAGTTGTTCTGCACCTCTATGAAGAATACAAAGATGATTGTGTGAAGCATTTAAAGGGTATGTTTGCATTTGCTATATGGGATGGTAAGCAGCTATTCCTGGCACGTGACAAGATGGGCATAAAGCCTCTTTACTATTCTTGCAGCAACGATGATGATATTCTAGTTTTTGGCTCTGAAATAAAGGCTGTTCAGCAACATCCGCTTGTTGACGATGAAACCGATCATAAAGCCGAATGTGAGCTAAAGACTTTTGGATTTATTTCGTCGGTTGATCGTACGTTGAACAGAAACATTAGACAAGTAAGACCAGGATCAACCTTGATTGCTAATTTACGCAACGGACAATCGTATTTTCATGAAAACAATTACTTCGATTTGATGCCTACTGAAGAGACTACGAAGATCTCAGCAGACACTGATAATTATACTACTAAGCTCGAACAAGCTCTTCGAGCAAGTTGTCGAGATGTAATGAATCAAGATGACTTACCAAAAGGGCTTTATCTCTCCGGGGGATTAGATTCTACGCTGCTTGCGGTCATGTGCTCGGAGGAATCTTCGCTTCCACTTCACACCTTTACTTTGGGTGATTCTAAAGATAATGAAGATATCATCTATGCAGACAAAGTTGCACAAGAAATCGGGAGCACACACCATCAAATCATAATTGATGAAAATGAAATGGAAGCCGAGTATCCTAGCTTTCTTTCTGCATATGAAATGATGCCTGTTAATGGCACGTTTGATAAGCATGGAGACTTTGCTTTCTTTCTACTATCTAGACACGTAGGTCAAAAGGTCAAAGTTGCAATTTGTTGTGAAGGTGCAGAGGAAATATTAGGTGGTGA
>SDBS01004541.1_pt1 | contig 13563 bp, 9 predicted proteins | sample 2277091 | NCBI WGS metagenome assembly SDBS01 (sample SAMN10404972, study PRJNA504765) | marine sediment metagenome | isolation source: marine sediment core GS10_PC15, 163 cmbsf | place: Arctic Ocean: Southern Knipovich Ridge | collected 2010
ATTGTCCCAATATATTTTATTATTTGATTTATGTTCTCAGTGTACGGGGTTACCGGGTGTTGATCTTATATTAATGTCCGGTGAGGACTATGCTGTTTTCAGTTTTAAACTATCCAGCTCTTTCAGGTCCCAATCAAGGTCAAGCTGACTGAAAAGATGTTGTGCTTTTTTCAAATATTCCTCTCGGCCGATACCTTTCAATGTGTCATATCGGCCCTTCTTCTCAAAAAGTCTCCTTGCTACTTCAAGGTAGGTCCGTGAAAGCTCCAGCTTTGCATCAAGCCGCTCCCCTTCCAGGATGCTTCTTTCCCACCAGACAAGGGCTTTCTTCTGTTTACCGGATATCCAGCAGTATGACCCCATTAACCTTAACGCTTCTGTTCTATCGCAGGCATACTTTTTTGATGTTCGCAGCGCCTTTTTTGCACTTTTGCAGGATCTTTTTTTTATTTTTGAAATGTTATGTGGGCCGGGATTTTTAAGCGCCTTTTCAAGTAAATAAAGGTCAAACAACAATTGTGACATCACATAGCGTGAGAGAAAATGAGGTGGCACAAAACCATTACCCCGGACCATACCGGCAGCAAGAATTAGAGTTTGTCGGGCTTTTTCGAAATCACCCATCAGCAACAGGATGTTGGCCTTGATTCCATAAAAATATATTACTCTCGGCACTTGTTCGAATTTCCCCGCGAGGATTATCCCTTTATCAGACAATGCTAAAGCTTCGGGCAATTTTCTCATTTTCATCAGAAGTTTAGAATTTAGCTGGTAATAGCACACTTTCGCATCTTCATTTTCATAGGTTCTGGCGATTTCCTCCAGCTTATCTACACTTTTTTGAGCATGCTTTACCAGCCCCTGCTCGGTTTTTATATACCCGTCGAAGGTTATACAGTAGCACGCATCCGATAAATGTCCCAGCGATAATATTTTCTCAACACTTTCGCTGTCATAATACCAATTCCATTCTCCCGTATAGAGGTACAAGGTCAGGGTTACATATTGAAGATAAAAGATGTGCAGTATGTTTTCACGGTTGATATATTTAGTAAAAACCTCAATGATCTTTCTGCTTATTCGAAACGACAGGCCCGTAAACGAAAACATAAGGCTGAAACCAAGGTGCATGTATCCATCTCTCATTTTAACAAGACAGAGATTTTTAAATTGAGAAAATCCTGTTATTGAATCTATAAACAGTTTTTTTGGGTCAAGAACACTATAGCAAGCGATTTTTTTGTAAAATAATTCGAATAAAAACTCATCGTTTTTATCAGGAATAACTTTCCTTTTAGAAATTATGTAAATCTCTGCCAGCAGCGAGACAAGACCGGAGAGAAAATTGAAAAATACGGATATTTTCCCTTTTCTGCTTCTCCACCCGGACCACTCAAGAGCTTTATTTAAGTGTTGCGCGGCTTCAACATAGTGCCCTCTATTGGAATAAGCATAACCGATGTTCTTTTCCAGCATTGCCATTCTTTCCGGATCCACGGCCTCACCGGATTTGTTAACATAGAGCTCCAATGCGTTCTGGTAATAGTGTAAAGCTTCAGCTGAAGCGGATGATTTCAATGCCGACTCTCCCGCCTTGATCAGATATTCCTCCGTTTTGCCCAGATCTTCTCCCTGACTGTAGTGATAAGCGAGCATACCATAAAAGTCGTACAGCCTCTCTTTGAAAACTTTTTCCACGGATTTGGCAACAATCAAATGAAGTTCTTTTCTCCGTTTCAGAAGGATTGATTTATATATAGCTTCCTGAGTCAGAGCGTGCTTGAACAAGTACTCGATCTCCATCATCCGCCGCCGTTCTATAATCAGCTGTATACTCTTCAGGTAGTCTATTTTTTCATCGATTTCGTGCACCGATTCTGCCATCCTGGTAAGTACTCTATAGAAAAAAGACCTCCCGATAACCGATGCCAATTTGAGCAATTCCCTGGTCTCCCTGTCAAGCCGGTCAATTCTTGTCATAATGACTTCATTGATTGTAACTGGAATCACTGCTGTATGGATCTTTTGAGTCACATCTAATTTGCCATGCCGGATCTCAATCGCCCCGCTATCTATCAACTCCCTTATGATTTCTTCGATAAAGAAGGGATTGCCGCAGGATCTTTCTATGATTTGCTGTCTGATGTGCTGCGGCATCCCGTCTATTTTAAGAAAGTTCTGAACCAGGATTTCAGACTGATCTTCATTAAGAGCCTGCAGCGTTATGTCAAAACAATGCTGACCATAGCTTTTTTTTATTTTTTTATTCAGTCTTTCGCTGGTATCTTTATATCTCGGCCTGAACACATTGATAAAAAGCACGCTGTACCGTTCCACCAGCTGGAAAAGAGATTCCAGCATCTCAATAGAGCTTTTATCAGCCCAGTGGAGATCCTCAATGATAATCACGAGCGGTTTTTTCCCGGATGCCGCTGCAAATAGATCCTTAAGGTTTTTCAGGATAAACTTCGAAAGGGCATCACTCTTTATGTCCTTTACCCGCTTTGCATGATTTCCAGTGAGCGTTATCCCCATAAGGGTTGCCGTAAAGGGAAAAATTTCCGACGTCTTCTCACGGTGAATACTTTCAATTGTCTTTATCAACTTCTCCCGGCACTCATTTTCATTGTCAGTTTCCTCGATGCCGGCCCAATTCTTGAGAAGATCAATGATTGGATGAAAGCTCAGGTTTTTTCCGATAGAGAGAGCCCTTCCTTCCAGCAGGGTCACGCGTTTTATCACCTCCTTTCGTTTGAGCTCTGCTATCAGGCGGCTTTTCCCAATACCCGCCTCACCTATCACATTAATAATTGTGCCTTCGCCTTCTATCCCCTTCGAAACAAGAAGCTCCAGCATGCTTAGTTCTTTATCCCTGCCAACCATTTTAGAGAAAATCATGCGATCCAGGGCCGTCCTGTCCCTCCGCCGGATTTCATTCCGGGAAAGAAGCTCATAGATGTAGACTGGTTCCTCTTTTCCTTTAATGAAGACAGAGGACAGCTCCCTGTACACAAAATCACTTCTGGTGCTGCGGTACGTGTCCAGGCCAACGAGGATCTGGCCCTTTTCAGACAAATCTTCCAGCCTTGACGCCATGTTCACCGCGTCACCCATCACAGTATATTCCCTTTTCGTTTGTGACCCCACATCCCCGGATATGACCTCGCCCGTATTTATGCCAATATGAATGCCAAGAGTTTGTGCGAGCCTCTTTTCTTTATTGAAACGTGAGATCGAGCTGCGTATCTCAATAGCTGAATTAACCGCTTTTCTCGGCGCATCTTCGATAGCAACGGGGGCGCCAAAAACAGCCATTACACAGTCGCCCATGAATTTGTCGATAATCCCGCCATGGCTTTCTATCGCCTGTCCCATCATGCTGAAACATTCATTCATGAGCGAAGTTGCTTCCTCGGGATCCATATTGTCTGAAATAGTAGTAAATCCGGAAATATCAGCGAACATGATAGTAGCCTGGCGACGTTCGCTTTCCCGGGAGTGTGATGGATTGGAGTTACCGGAGGTCATTCCAGCCCCTTTTCTTACTTTAATGCTTTGACATATTGACGCAGGATGAAATTATCAAAAAATTACCAATTTTCTCCATATATTGTAGTTATAAAAGCACATTAGCACGATCCTGTGAATAATAATTGATTTGTTGCTGTTTTGTCAACTTTCTCAATTGACTTTTCAACATTGCTGGTATATCGGAGGCTGTGAGTAACAGTAAGGCTTATTCAATTTACCTGTCCAGCACTTCTCTTACGGTTCTTGCTAAATCATTGACACGATACGGCTTTTTTAAAAATCCTCCCGCTGTTGAAAGTATACCTTCGCGAATATCCTCGTCACTTTGCCCGGAGCATATGATTACTTTAACATCAGAATTAATACTTTGTATCCTTTCAAATACTATCTGTCCCGACATATTCGGCATCGTCAGATCCAGAAGAATAATATCAATCGATTCTTTCTGCTCCTTATATATATCCAGACCTTCTTCTCCATCAGTTGCCGTTATTACACTATACCCGTATCTATTCAATAACGATTCAGCAAGCTCCCTTATCTGCTCCTCATCCTCTAATTTCAAAACTGTTTCTTCCCCGCCGCTAATACTTTCAATTGTTCCGGCTTCCTCTTCAGCCTGCCCTTTTGGTAAATATATATGAAATACCGCCCCTTTCCCTTTGTCACTCGCAATATCTATATGCCCGCCGCTTCTATTGGTAATTATATTAAACACCATCGCCAATCCCAACCCCTGCCCTCTTCTTCCTCCCTTCTCCTTTGTTGTAAACAGCGGATCAAACGCCTTTCTTTTAACCTCATCCGGCATCCCGCATCCATTATCCTCAAATTTTATATGTATATACTCTCCTTTAGGAAGCCCCGTAACATCAACCCCATTTACTTCACAATCTTCAGCGCTAACAATTATATAATCTCCCGGCTTTGTACCCTTTTCTTCAATTGATTGAACAGCATTTGTTCCAAGGTTTAAAAATACCTGATTGAGCTCTGAAGCATCTGCAATGACATAATACTCTCCGGGCTTCATTTCAACTTCTTTTTTTATTAGCCTGTCAGTGGTCTTTTCCAGCATCCTGAATACTTCTGTTACTGCTTCATATACATCAACACTCTCTTTCTTAGTAACAGTACCTCTTGAAAGTGTCTGCAATTGACTGACAAGATCAGCAGCTCTTTGGGAGGATTTTACAGCGTTGCTTATATACTTTTTTTGAGTTTCAGTAAAATTCTCAGAATGAAGATTCAGCATATCAATGTAGCCCATTATTCCGGTCAATAAATTATTGAAATCATGAGCAATCCCGCCAGCCAGTGTCCCGAGAGAATCCATCCTCTGTCTTATCCGGAGCTGTTCTTCCAAACGTTTGCGCACGGTGATGTCCGTCAAAAAACCTTCCAGGGAGAGCAATGTCCCTTCGGCATTTCTTAAAGCACGTGCATTGAGGGAAATCCACTGTAAGTTTCCATTTTTTTTATAGATTTGAATTTCGAAATTTGACACGATATCCCTGTCTTTGAACCTCCGGAGCAGTTCGGTCCACCGGGAAGGATCTGCGAAAAGCTGCTGTCCAATATGGGTAACGCTCCTCATCAATTCTTTAGGACTTTCATAGTCTAAGATACACGCCAGTGAAGGGTTGGCATTCATAATGCGCCCCTCAGAAGTGGTCTGGAGAATTCCTTCGACCGCATTCTCAAAAATACTGCGATATTTTTCTTCAGCCTTCTCTAAGTCGTTTAATTGTGCCTTTATAGTTTGGCCCATTTTAATAAGAACCTGACCGAAGGGCTGGAACTCTCGATACGGAAAGGTTGTAACAGGCGGGTCATAGTCCCCTTCGGCATAGGAATGGATAATTTTATTAAGACTGTTTAGAGGTTTTCTTAAAAATATCCGCACAAAGAGACCTGTCACCACCACTAAAGAGACCAGGATAAATATCGTTGTTATGGCAAATGATTGCATTAAGTCTCGACTGCTTTTTTGAAGGAACCGGGTGGTCAAGGAAAGCGTAACCTTGCCGGCAAAGTGACCTTGAAAATAGATGTTATCTTCTCTGGATATCAGAGTCGACCCGGATTCTTTCTTAAAGGAATAGAGTGCCTTGCTTGAAGAATCCATGATCACTAATCGTACAATAATTTCATCACGGGAAAGCGTATCCCCTATCGCTATTACGGTATCTTCATCAACAGTCCAGAGTGGGGTTGCAAGGATGTTGCTGAGATAGCCAATAGTTTCGTCAGCCTTGTTCTCAAGGGTGCTCTTAGCCTGCCGGTTTTTGTTGATATAAATCCAGCTAATCGGAAATAATGAAACGAGAACCACAATGATGATTAAGCTTATAGTCAGTCGCATGGATATTGAGTAGGTTTTTCGCACCCGTCCGGACGGCACTTGGTTAGGGTTGTTTATTCCATCCGGTTTTCCGGCTCGCATTGTTGCCCCTCCTCACTGAAGCAAATTTAGGAGCTTTAACCATTTCATCATGAAAGTAGAGACTGAATCATTGATCAATCTTGATTTTTTTTTGATAGGTTTGCTCGATTTCCTCTATTTCCCCGGATTCCACCATATTTTTTAAGGAAACTTCCATAAGAGGAATAATATCTATAAATTTTGATTTTTTGGATATTGCGATGTAGGTAGGTGTATAGCTCTCAACTGTGAACGGAGCCTTGTCAAATTTTCCGGAAAAACCGCGGGTATGAATTAAATACTCAATATTCAAATCGTTGCCGATAATAACATCCAATCGCCCTTTATCCAACATGCTGAGCAATTGAATTTCCTTAGTTACCTCAATCCTGGTTATTTTTGGGTTCTTATCAAAACGGTCAAAATACACACCGCCCCGGATCATACCTACTTCCAAATTATATAAATCCTCATACCGTTGGATAGGATGGGGCTGTCCCTTCTGCCCTTTCCTTGTATAAAAGGCCGTACTAAATAACTCTTTGTAGGGGGGAGAGATAAAATACATATACTCTTCGCGGTCGGTTTGTTTGGCAATGCCTGGTATAATATCAGCCTCTCCTGATCTAATCAGCTCAAGACAACGATTCCAGGGACACTCGATGTACTGAAAATTAACATTGAGGCGGTTTCCCAATGCTTCCAGAATGGAAACGTCGATTCCCTCAAAATGATCCCCCTTAATAATTTTCCATGGCGGCCAGTGTGTAACGGCAACAATTGGACTGTTTTCCTGGGCAATAACCGTTTGACTTGCGGAAATACCTGCTAAAAGGATCAGCAAGCACATAACCGTTTTACCACTACGGGCCATTAATCTCATCCACTGATAGGTTTATAATTGAGATTCGCCAAAATACGCAAAAACAGTTGAAAGACTCTCGATTTTACTCATAAAATACTTAAGAATGCTTTTTCAGACGAAAAAGTCAGCCTTTTAATAAACATACTACCCGGAACAGGTTATACCGTCAAGAATAAAATTAATGTAACGTTTCCAGAGTGTTTCCAAAAAAGGTACGAGGAGAATAATATAAAAATTAAGGAGATATGGGCTGATTTTTTATATAAAAGTACTTGGGTAACAACATATCGCGGATACTTTTATTTTCCTTTCAAAAGCTTATTTCGCACCCGAATATAAGTTTTTGCCGCCTGAAATATATCTGGTGAGCTCTTTTCTGTAATATTCAAAACCCTCCCAGGGTACATCCGGTGGTATGAGATGGTCCAGGTATGGAATAAAACCTCCCCTTTTCAGCATAAAAGGCAGCTTGGATGAGAGCTCCCTGTCGATTTCAATTTTTCCCCTTGCCGGGGCCCTTTTGTCTATGCCGCCAAATATCTGTAATTCCGGGAACTGTTTTCTCACTTCAACAACGTCCATACCTGCCTGGACCTCCATCGGGCTTAGCCCGGTGACGCCGCATTCAAGGAAAAGCGGTATTAGCTTGCTGCAGTCCCCGTCAGTGTCGACCCATATATTTTTGACCCCCCTGCTCTTTAAAAATCCGGTGAGCTTTTTATAATAAGGCGACATGAATTCCTCAAAATGGGCCGGGGATATTAATGGCCCGCCGCGGTAGGACATGTCCTCCCACATATCGGCGCAGTCAAGCTCGATCCCCATGTCAAGCACATTTGAGAACACCTCTATCCACATGCTGCATAGTGTTGTGTTTATTTCGTGGACCAGGTCAGGCTGGTCATAATAACTTGTAAAGAGGGTCTCGTCGCCCATGAGAAAACGGATGGTGCCGAAAAAACCGTGAGGGTATCCCCCGATCGTTAAAGGGAAGCTCCTGCTCCTGTAACGATCCTTCAGCTGAACAATATCGGACGGAATTCTGGAACCAATACCCGCCTTGATCCTTTCCGACTTCAGCCTCTCCCAGTCGTCTCTGTTTTTAACAGGCCACCCGATAAATCGCGGGATGCTGGTTTCGTCTTTCCGAACCTGTTTTTTTATACCCATATCGTCGACAATAATTCTATGCTCTTCATCCTCTTCCAGAACGTTGTATTCAAATGGAGGATCAAATAAAAGGTTTAGCGGGACGCGCTCAAATCCCTGGTCCATGCTGAAATAATCACTCACATCCGTTGCGAAAGGTTCTGCCCCCTCTTTCCAGGGGATACCTTCTCCGAAAACCTCCTCTCCTCCCTTAAGCCCGCCAGGGATGCCATGTTTTCCTGGAAAACCCTCACTGTACCAGCGAAGAAGGGTGTCAGCCCAGTACCCGAATTCCCACTTTAGAGTTTGAACAGAAGTGTCAAATTTCATGATCGCGTGAAATTTTTCCCGTGCATTCATTTAATTGACCCGACTCCTTTATAATATTAAATCCAAACGCGGCGAAGCCGATCTGCGGCCCGCAACACTACGGTAAAATGATCACTTTGATGACGAATGCTTTTCGGTCGGAAAGCAGCTCAAAAGCTCCACCTATCGACTCGAGCGGATATGAATGGGTGATAAGGGGTTTTAATACAATTTTCCCTGTTTCGGTCAACCGGATCCCTGTGCTGAACTCCTGATAGGTGGAGCTCAGGGAAGCCACCAGCTCTTTTTCGCCCCATGTCATGTCTTCCAGATCACACATCTGTGCTTTTTGCAGCCCGATCATGACAACCCGGCCCCCTTTTCGTGCGCTGGCTATTGCCTGAGTAACAGCTTCGGGGTAACCCCCGCATTCAAGACAAACATCCGCGCCGTGACCGGTAATCTCTTTTATGCGGTCGATTACATTCTCTTTTTTACAGTCGATAGTTATGTCCGCTCCCAGTTCCACCGCAAGCTTCAGCTTTTGCTCCCGCCGTGCTGAGGCGATTACTGTTGCCCCGCATGTTTTTGCGATCTGGATCGCGCAGTACCCCTGCGGCCCGCTTCCCCACACGGCCACCCGGTCGCCCGGCTTGATGCCGGCCTTTTTTATAACAGCATGAAGCGGAGTGGGCACCGGGTCGGCCAGGAGGGTGCCCTCCTCAAATGAAAGATTGTCAGGGAGAGAAAATATTTGTTTTTGAGAAACACAGATGTACTGAGCGTACCCGCCGTCGATCTCCTCGCCGATACATCTCCAGTTGACGCATAGGTTCTCGTCGCCCTTCCGGCAAAAAAAACATTCACCGCAATAGTTCACAGGAGCTACGACCACACGATCGTCTATCCTGACTGTTTTTACTTTCCTTCCGATTTCTTTAACAACACCCGTAACCTCATGTCCGAATATTTTTCCGACGATATCCCGGCTGTAGTTTATTTTACCCTGGTACATGCTCACATCGGTGCCGCATATACCGCATGCTTTTACCTGCACCAGAACATCATCAGGACCTGCACGCGGTATTGGACGGTTTTCAAGCCTGATATCTTCTTTTCCGTAAAATACGGCACAGAGCATATTTGCCATTGATCACACTCCATGATGAATAAAATTTAGAGTTTGAAAAAATGATTTAAAAATTGTAAATAATACACGGTGTTTCACAGTCGGCAGCCCCGGGGTGTAAACTATAGGACATGTCGAAATCCCATCAGGGCAGATAGCTCTCTTAATTCTTCAATTACATCACCGGGGCAGACAACCATGTGGTGGCCCATACCGCAGCTGATCATCGTGTCAAGAATTTTCCTGACCGGCATTTCGAAACTTATTCTGGCCTGGTTCCCCGTCTGCCCTTTGCTTTCAAGTACTTCCCCTTTGCATGCCAGGAGATTGAATTCGCCGTTAAATGGGCCCGCAAGACTCGCTACAGTCACAGGCCCTTCCCTGACAGAAAAATTTACGCACGCGCCTCTTCGGGAAAAAACATTGCTTTCGAGCCTGACATCTTTTATGTTCCCTGCTATCTTCATACCGGCGGCACCGCAGTGCCAGAGCAGAATGATGTTTTCTTCAAAATCAATTTCTGCAGGGTCGCCCAGGAATGCCGGGGAATCGGTCAGCCATTGAAAGATGAGCTGAATGACGGCTTTGTTTACATCGTCCTCACAAAAGCCCGCGATCCCTTCATCACATAAGCGGGAAAGGCCAAAACAGACAGGTATTTTACGTTCTTCGCGAAGCTCGGGCCAGCAGCGTACGCCGATAGCGGAAAGATCGAAGGATTCCACGAGTGATTTTAAGGCAGCATACATCCGGCTTGACTCCGCAAGCTCTTCATTTGAAACATTTACACTTCCGACTTCCTGAACAACAGAGGAAATTATATCCCGCACATTTTCATCGGCTGTATCCTCGTATCTGCTCAATAATTCGAGTGTGTCTATATGGATGAGCCCGGGGCCGATCTTTGCGAGGTCCCCCTCGCTGAAGGTTACATCGATCATCCCGAAAGGAGGGTACCCGACGATCCCGATTTTAGCTGCCGCCAGTTTTCTTTTCACCATCGAGACCTTTGCCGCGGTCTCGATCTTCCGGACCGCCTCCTGTATTGTTGATTCTAAAACATACCGGAATTTGCGGCCCGATTTTTTAAAATTGGACGCGGCCGAAATCAAACCGCAGGGAGATACCATCTCAGAGGGTTTAGTCACAGCCCAGAGTAAAAAAGTTACATGGGGAAGTTCGTTGGAAAGGAAGTTTATTATTTCTTCGCTTGCCCAGCTGCAAAAAAGAATGACCAGCAGATCGACATTTTCTTTTCTGACCTGTTCTGAAATAACACTGACTTTTTTTGTATTTACAACTACATCCTGTGTTATTTCGATCAATCGGACAGCGGATCTCTGAATGGTTTTCAGACAATCCGCACGGACCATTTCGATCTGTTTTGCCTCATAAATACTACCGCCCAGAGGGATAAAACCCACCTTTGGCTGCATGGCTCAAGCTCCTTTTCGGCTGATTATAAGATGTAATCGTACAGACTTCCCGGTCAAAGAGGTAAAGAGTCATATTTTCCTGACAGCGATTACAACAAGACTATCTTCATCAAGAAATTTCTCCGTCCAGGTTTTTTCAATTTCCTCGAGTTTGTCATCCTTGCACAGTTTCACGAAATCTTCCCAGCTTTCAACCTCGGTTATTTCAATAACATCAAAAGGGGCATCCTTGCCAAGCGGAATTTCGGGCAGTGTGTTCTTATCGGCGCCGATCACCTCATAGACCTCAAAACTTTTTACCAGCGGGTGCTCGTGATTTACGCGCTGGTCTTCAGGGGACCATTTTTTATAATCTTCCATTGTTGAGCCTTTTTTCAGTTTGTGCAGGGTATAAACTTTCATCACCGGCAACCTCCTTTTTTGTAATTTGTGACCCGCCTTGAAGCCTGGTTTATATAACTGACATTCCACCGTCCACAACCAGGGTAGTCCCGGTGACGTAGGAGGATTCATCCGAGGCAAGAAACAGGGCGGCTGATGCAATTTCCTCCGGCTCCGCGAACCGGCCGAGAGGCGTCATTTGTAGATATTTTTTGGTTTTTTCGATGTCGTTCAGTTCACCTTCGTTTATAGGTGTTTTGACTGTGCCGGGGGCGATACAGTTGACACGCACATTTTGAGGCCCATAAGAAAGTGCCATCGAACGGGTCATTGCGACAATGCCGCCTTTACTGGCAGCATAGCCATCATATCCGATGCCGATGATCGCGTCAACCGTTGCCATGTTTATAACGGTTCCACCTCCGCTTTCAATTATGTGAGGGATCCCGTATTTACAGCACAAAAATGTTCCCTTCAGGTTAACATTGTAGTGGTCTTCAAAAACTTTTTCACTTATGGCAGTGACAGGGCCGTCCACATTATGTAAGAATATCCCGGCATCGTTAAAAAGAACATCGAGCCTTTGATATTTTTCAATGCTTGTTTTGATCATTTTTTGAACTTCGTGTGAGCTGGAAACATCGACTTGAATAAACTGAGCGTCACCGCCGTGACTCTTGATTTCCTCAACACATAGCAAACCAGGCTCTTTGTTCCTGTCTGCCGCAACAACTTTCGCTCCTTCCGCTGCAAATCTAATGGCGGAAGCCCTTCCGATGCCTGATGCTGCTCCTGTGATAATCACTACTTTGTCTTTCAGCCTCATTTTATTTCTCCGGGTGAGGACAGGCCGCAAGGGTCAAATCATCATAACATCATACTATGGGTGAAGGCTTTGTCAAGAAAATATGGAAAGATTGTAGTTGTTGGTAGCCCCGGCAGCTATATTCAAGGTCTGAAAAAAGATCTACCCGGTTACCTTGGAGGGTATTGCTTTTTCAGGCCTGACGACAGCTCCAACCCGTGTGTTTTGAATAGTATTTTTTTGAACATCTCTTTCGCCAAAAATGTTATAAACAAAAAAAAGTATATTGTGCTTTGTCTGCAGGTCGATCTTTAGAAAAAGTATATGGTACTTTTTTACATTTTCATTGTCGGTCTTTGAAGACCCAAGGATCGTACCGATAATTGCGGCATTTTTATTATCCGTAAGAAAAAAATCAATTTTCAACCTAACGTTTTTTTTCAGTTTGCTGCCTGCGATCATGCAGCATCCGCCGCCTGAGATATCGACTATTCTTCCAGTGTATTTTTTATCCCTGACCGGTACAGTATTATTATCTTTTTTTGATTTGTAGGAAAAAGGTTGAAATGACGATCTGATATTTGTATCTATTCTCACATCTTTTCTTTTTTGATGTCTTATTAATTCCTTATTGTGATTAATATATAACAGCGGGTATTCTTCTTTCGTTAAGTGCTTTACGACCCTGGTCTTGAAGAAATACCCGGCATCGTCTTTTCTGCGGAAGTAAACACCGATTTCCCTCGGCTGCCAGTTAAGGGTTTCGGAGTCTTTTTGCCCAGTGGGCTGTGTAATGACCAGGAACTTATTGTTGTTTTCAACGACCCAGCTGACAAAAGTGCCCAATTCTTTGTCGCGGATAATGAGTTTCTGTCGTCGTATTATGGGCCTTGTGTCCCTTATTCTTTTTTCATACTTTGGAAGATTAAATTCTGCCTTTTTTCTCAATTCGAGAAGTTTATCGACAATCTTCAGTTTATCATCACCAGACATATCTTCTTTTTTATTTATACTTTGAATGGCAGGTGCGAGACACCTGTCAAGCTGTTTTGTGGACCAGTAAATTGACTGGGGTTTTTCGAGTTTGTTCATAACGGCAAACTTTTTTAACATTCCGATTTTTTTAAAACTAAAGCCTTCTTTTTTACCCCTGCTGTAAAATTCGTACCAGGGGAAACCGGTTTTTTTTATTTTTTTGTTAAATATCAATACAGCTGCTATTATACATATAACGGCAAATAAAATCAGAAGTCTCACTTGTCCTCTCCGGGCGGTATTTTTTATTAATTAAAAAAATAATAACATTGATATAATTATTTATCCAGTATTTTTTATATTTTTAATTTAGGTATATTTTATAATAATAATCCTATTAAAATTGCCTGTTAGAAATAATAATGTTTATGATTTGGGTGTGGCTACTTTAGGACGACGGTGGCGACGGGTTCCCACCGGGTTTTTGGATAGAGACGCTCCTGATCCTGTGCGATGTGCCGGTCCCAGTATTCCTCGAAATCCCCCGACAGATAGACT
>SDBS01004542.1_pt1 | contig 13562 bp, 14 predicted proteins | sample 2277091 | NCBI WGS metagenome assembly SDBS01 (sample SAMN10404972, study PRJNA504765) | marine sediment metagenome | isolation source: marine sediment core GS10_PC15, 163 cmbsf | place: Arctic Ocean: Southern Knipovich Ridge | collected 2010
AGAATATAAAACAAAATCAAGAAAACAAAAAAAGAAGGTTGTTGACTTGGTTGTACAAATAAATTTTGAATTTAGAAATGAAGTTCTGAAGCATAACGCTTCTTTAAGTTCTTGTTTCCAGTGCTCTACTTGCTCAGGAGGCTGTCCCGTTGCGTTAATAACTAATGGGAAGTATAATCCTAGAAAAATTATTGAAGAAGCAATATTAGGTTTAGAAGATAAATTAATTGAAAAACAAGAACCTAATCCATGGATGTGTTCGACCTGTCAAAAATGTGTTGAGTTATGTCCACAGAAAGTAGAATTAACTGAAATTTTTACATTAATTAAAAACAAATGTTTCGAAGCAGGGAAGTATCCACAAGCATTTTCAGCTCAAGGTAATGCAGTATTGGAGAGCGGAGTTGCCATCCCTTATTCTAAAGCGATTTTAACGCGAAGACAAAATTTAGGGCTTCCAGAGATAAAAACAGCAGCACTTCCAGAGATAAAAAAATTATTGCAGGAAACTAATTTTGAAAAAAACATTTTAAAGGGGAATGATTAAACAATGGTTTACGATTTATTTTTAGGATGTGTAATTCCAGCCAGATTACCTTTTTTAGAAGCTTCTGCAAGGAAAATTTTCGAGAAGCTTGGTATAGAATTAAAAGATGTAGACGGATTTAGTTGTTGTCCTGACCCTACCGGTATTGAATTAATTGATCACACAACTTGGCTTACGTTGGGAGCAAGAAATTTAAGTTTATGTAATAAAAATGGCGGAGTTATATCGTTTTGCTCAGGATGCGTTGAAACATTAAAAGGAGTAAATCATAGTATTAATAATGATCCAACCGTCAAAAATGAAATTAATAAGATTTTAAAAAAAGTTAAAAGAAAATATGACGGTAAGACAGTAGTTAAACATTTCGCCGAGGTACTTTATGAAAATCTCGATAAAGTTAAGGAAAATGTTGTAAAGACTTTAGATGGATTTAAAATAGCAATCCACTACGGTTGTCATTATTTAAGACCTTCAGAAATTATTGAATGGGATGATCCTTTTGAGCCTATTACAATTGATGCTATTATTAAGGCTCTTGGAGCTGAATCAATAGATTATGATTTGAAGATGGAATGTTGCGGTAATCCTGTTGAGAAAGGAGATAAAGATTTGTCACTTTTAATGATCGATAATAAATTAAAAGCGATTCAAGCTTCGGGTGCAAATTGTGTAGCAGTAGTATGTCCTGCATGTTATCAACAGTTTGAATTTAACCAAAGAGAGCTTAACAAGAGGAGCAACAGCAATTACGAGTTTCCAGTTCTTTATCTTTCGGAATTAATTGCGTTAGCTTTTGGTTTCAAACCAGAAGAATTAGGTCTAAAATTTCACCGTATTAAATTAGACAACCTATTAGATAAAATTGGATTAAAATAGTTTAACCTTCGAATTATTTATAAAAAATTGGTAATTTCTATAAAATTTCAACGAACAGTTGAAATAATATTTTTGATTTGATTTTTTTCCAGAATTCAAAATAAGATATATTTTAATCTTTTAATTTCCAATATGCTTTATTTACCTTCCCTTCTCTTAGTATTGTTTTTTCTAGTAAATTTTCCTTCTCTAACTCATTCAAGTATCGATATACCTTCCAATATTCTAAATCCAAGAGTTCCGCTACTCTGTTAGTAGTAATTCTTGAATTAAGATTAAGAATGTTTAAAATATTATTGCGTATTATATCTTTTTCTTTTATTATATTTCTGTAGATATCCATATTTATAAGGTGAGGCTCGTTATTATCTAATCTTTTTTCATAATCTTCAAGTATGCCTAGAACCTTATCGATATCGTCACTTTGTAAAAATATTTTTAATTCAGTGTAATTAGAGATACCAAACTTTCCAACTATTCTTTTTATCTTTCTATAAAGAGCTTTATCATCTAATAGACCATGTTTTTCATATAGATCAGACCTTTTAGCTGAAGCTTTAACATCAATTAAAAAATCTCTAATACTTGGATCTTTGAAGTTACTATACTTATTGGGGTGACCTAAATAATTGCAAATTTCATCAATACTTCTATCTTCGAGAAAATGTCTAGCTTCATTATAGTTTTTAATGTCAAATCCTCCTAGAATTTCTTTAATTTTTTTATTAAAAGTACTATAATCATCTTCTTTCATACCATGTTTTACCGCTACTTCAGCTTGTTTTTTAGACTTTTTGATATCAAGTAAAAACTGCCTAACATCTGTTATTTTTATTCTTCTCCTTTCCGCGGATTTAGAAATACCTTCCATTCTTTGTTCTCGTATTTCAGGATTTTGCCACGCTCGTTTTTGACCTTTACTAAATTTCTCAATCTGACTCTCTCGGTATCCATCTCGTTTCCAAACTTCTTCTTGGATATCGCTTTGCATTTCCTTAAATCCATCTCGTTTCCAGACTTCTTCCATCATTTCTTTTTGAGAATCTCGAAAATCAAGAGATTTATGGTGTTTCTTTACCCCTTCCCTTACCTTTTTTAAAAATTCTGGATCTTGTTTCAATAATTCTTGCATAGTTGGAACAGATTCTTCATTCATTATATGATCCTCAATATCTAGAAGAATATATTCATTTTGATACCATTTATCATATAACCTTTTTGCCTTATTAGTCAAATCGTTAAATTCGTTTGAAAAATTATTTTTCCAAATGTTGATAATCATTTTCGCTTGCGTTAATCCTGTTTCAGTTAAGCTGTATAAATATACATATTTTGCACCTTTTGCTCTTCTATAACCTATTTTTTTAATCAGATTAAATTTCAATAGTATCTTATTATATAATTTAAACGTGCTATATGATCGATCAGATATATAGATTATCTCAAAAGGAGTGAAGTAATTATTATCGGTATATTGTTTAGAGATAAGATAAGCATAGAGAAGATATACTTTATATCTCTCATTAATCTGAATCATTTTTTTTTTAAAGCAAAACGATAATACATAGCACAGCTTTTGAATAGAATGCAAAATTTCCAATGAATTATGCAAGCAATCTTCCCACAACATTATATCAAATCGAAATTGCAAAAAGAAATCCATAAGAATATCTTGCTCGTTTTTGCTAAAATCTAAATTAAATAGACAATTAGTAGCGTTTTCAATTTCGATAAGATTCTCTGACTGCGAAGAAGAACAATGATGTCTTAAATCTTGAATTAAGTGTAATATTTCTTTCCCAATTTCAATAAAAGATTCTGTCTTTAGATTCAGCAATCTTGATAATTCAAAGGATACACTTTTAAGAAATTTTTTCGTTTCGGGATCATGAAGACCTCTTAATTTACAGAGAATTGACCATGATATTAAAAGATAATCTTGAACATTCCCGAATATATCTAGAAAATTCAGAAAGTATTTAGGATCGTAATTATCCTCAACAATCTTAGGTAGTTTATATATTAAATCGAAATCAAATATCCAAACATAATTTCTATTGAACATCAAACATTTAATTAGAAAATCTTTCTTAAAACCTAACATTTTCCGCATTAATAACCCATACATACATAGTTGGGGTAAAAATCTAACCATCTCAGATGGTCTATTTAATGTATTCGGTTTATAATCACTCAGAAAAAGAATAGGAATTGGTGTCGAATTAGCATGCATAACCAAATCAATATGACCTGTTATATATGTAGATTTGTCCCAAATAGGAGGCTCAATTGCTATTACATTATCGCTCTCTAAAAGAAGAAAAGACTCTACTCTTTCATGGCGGTCTTTATTTAATTCCTTATTTTCTTTCATAAAATCCTCAATTTTCGCCGTAGACTCTAATATACCATACAAAAAGGGAAAATCAGATTCTAATAAATTCTTTCTACTATATTCTTTGATAAAACCAGATTTCTTTAAATATGAAAAGACTTTCTTTCTAGCACCTTGTTTAAGATATTGAACTTTTAGACTAGAACAAGAAAAAGTCTTTACATTTTTCATAAAAATTTTAAAATCGTCACCTTTCATAAGATAAGTGAAATAATTGTATAATAATGACCTTAATTGCATAGGAATTTTTGAATCTTGTACTAAAAATCTATGTTTTGCCCATTTAAAATCATAATCAATTCTATGATGAAAGGTCTTTCCCTCTATACCCCTCTCTTTCAATAAGGGTGGAATATTTTCCCTATCAATATTAATAATAGTTTCCATTTCATTATTCACAAAAGTTTGCGATAATTCTGGAATTATATTGGCATCTTCATTAAATAACCTCTCATTTTTTTCATGGGAATATTCTTCTTCATTTTCAGTATCATTTATAAAATCAGATTTTTTCAAATTTTTTAGATCGTTTAAAGATAAATTATACAAACCTAAATTCGCAATGGAAGAAAATCCACTAATCGCATCTTCAATAATTTTTTTCACAGTATAACTGTGCTTTTTAAATCGTGAAGCTAAATCATCACTTAATTTATAAAAATCGGGGATAAAAAATGTCGCATAAATGAGAACCAATAACGTAACGTTCAATTGTAGATCATTATACTGATTTTTTTCAACATTAATTCTTTCAAACAATTCAGAAATCGTCGATTTTCTCGCATTAGCATTGCTCCAAATAGATTTTAAGAACTTCTTTAGTTTTACTTTCTTGAATCGCAATTCTATTAAGTAGAGCAAGATTTCTCTATATAGTACATCTAGTTTCCCCTCAGATAAATATAAATTATCTTCGGATAGCATTTTCTCATAGACATACAGACCTGAATTCACCGGATCTGAAATCTTAATTTTTAGTTGCCCGCTTTCTACGTTGATTTCATTAAATTCGATACCATCTAATCTTTGGGTATTGTTGATTTTTTTATCAATAGAGAATTGGGTAAATGTCACTTTTTTGCTATTTGGCTTCGGAATATTTAATTCTACATCAAATTCATTAAATGTTATATTATCAGGAATATTATTAGTGATATCGGAACTTTTTATTGAATACTCGTTGAAACGTATTTTCTTCTCTTTCTTTTTTTTTCTTATATCATCAGTCATTTTTATTTGATTTCGATATTTTGCTCGATATAGTTCCCTAATTTTTCTCTATGTACTGACTTAATTGTATCACCTTCAACAACTCCCACCCATTCGTCGTCGGTCCCTACAGATACGGGGGTACCGTCTGTTTTGAGGATTTTACATTCTCTAGTCCTCCAATCACATTCAATTACCGTATTTCCAACTTTTATATAAGGAATGGGTTTATCTTCATCATAATATTGCGCTTTTTGCTTCTTTTCTTGCTCTTTTGCTTTTTTATTAACGGGACAGATTCCAAAGTCATTACAGAGTATATCTCCAAGCAATTCTTTAAGTTCCTGTCTCCTTATTTGTTGCTCGCTTTCCATTTTTATCAACTCTTTATTTTTACTTTATTTTCAATATTATCACTACATAAGTTAGAAATGGGTATTTATAAATTTTCCACGGATCTTCAGAAATTCTGTAAATAATACTAAAATACTCATTAAAAAAGTAATAAATACTGATATATTTAATTGAACTACCATAGCCTAAAGGCTATGGATTCCTAATTCATTGACCGTAGCCTTAACAGAGTAAGGTCTTACACGATCTCCAAAGGCGTGACTTCCCGTTGCTCCACCGGTAGATATATCATCATGGATGATCGTGATATTATTTTCTTCTAATAGTCTAATTCCTTCTTTTCTAAGATTTATGGAAGCATTTACATCCCTATCGTGATGTTTTTTACATTCTGGACAAGACCATTCCCTATCTTTTAATTGAAGCTCTGTATTCTTATATCCACAATTTGAACATAGTTTGGATGAGGCAAAATATCTATCAACCAGAACCAAATGATTTCGTTCTCTTTTACATTTATAATCTAAATAAGTCTTAAATTGATTCCAAGAGAAATCTAGGCTCACAGATTTTGCAAGTCCTTTATTGAATTGCTTCATTCCATCTATATTTAAGTCCTCTAAAACGACAGCATCATAATTCTTAGAAAATCTATGAGTTATTTTATGAGTCCAATCGTTTTTTTGGTTATAGATTTTGTTATATTGATTAGCTAATATAAGCCTAGCTTTCTCTCTGTTATTTGAACCCTTTTCCTTCCTAGATAATTTTCGGTGTTTTCTTTTTAATTTGTTTAAACTTTTTCTATAAAATCTAGGATTTGCAAACTTAAAGTTCTCATTCACTAGAAAGTTTTTTGTACTCATATCAAATGCAACTATTTTATCCTCTGAGATTATTCTTTTAGGCTCTTCTGTTTGAATATTAGCTGTAAAAAGAATGGAAGCAAAATAGCGTTTAGTTTTAGTTTTAGAGATTGTAACATTTCTAATATCTGCATCGATTATTCTATAATCATTAAAATCAATCCATTGTTTAAGTTTAGGAACTTTTAGCAATTTCTTATTCCAATCAATCTTAATGTTATTTTTTGTAATACAAGTAGTATAGGATTGCTTATTATATTTTGACTTAAATTTAGGATACCCTATATATCTTTTAGTCTTTCTATTATTCCGATCTTTAATATTTCTGAAGAAATTCTTATAAGCTGTTTGTAAATATCTCCTTGCTTGTTGTAAAGAATTCGAATCGGCTTCCTTCAAAAAAGGATATAATTCTTTATATTGCTTCTCAGTTTTATATTTATGGTCATGCAATTTGTCTTTATCGTCTTTGTATAATTGATAGGTTTCCTTTCTCTCTTCTATCATTTTATTATACACAAATCTGCAACATCCAAAATTCTTAGAAAAAAATTCTTTCTGCTCTTTATTTGGATAGATTCGTACTCTTATAGCATAATCATAAGTCAAACTAATCTTCCAAAGATTTTTTTCATTTTTAAATATCTTAACTCATATCGATTAATAATTTTTCATGGCAAAATTCATCTATACCCTAAAGGACATAGTTTTCTTTTGGTTTTGCTGATAAAAATGTGAAAGTATTAACACAGTCATTAGGAGCTGCTTTTCTAAAGAAGCCCTTTGGCCTTGAAGAATTAATTGAAAAAGTAGAATCTGTTTTAAAATGAATTTAGTGTCCTTTAAATATTCGAAAGAAAATAAATATCTAATAGTCGTTTGAGACTAAATGATCAATTTAACAGGTGATAATTCTCAACGAGAACGATAGGCTTAAATCTCTGGAGCGGACTTATTACAGAGCATTTTTTAGGTTAGATAATTCAGTATTAGAACCTCCGCATAGAGTAAGACTGATTAAAAAAAATAAGAATTTTTCTCTAATTTTTGAATGTCCTTGCAAGAAAAAACAATTTTATTTTAAAAGTTGTAAAAATAAACTTGAAGCTTATAAGGAGATTGAAAGACTTAATAGATCCCATAGCATCAATACTAAACATTTAAAAGAACTAATAAAAAAATTAGAAGAAAAGAAGAAAAAAGAAGTGAGTGAATAAATTGGAGAATAAATCATCTGGTTAAAATAATGAATTCAAAGAGAAAAATACGAATAATTTAGAAAAAACACCTAGTAAATCCTCTGAACCAGAAGACAATTATAGCTAATTAAAAAATGGGATTAAGATCTTTTATCAATCTTTTTATCGTTCTTTAAAACTCTAAAAAATAAATAAAAATTGGTGATTATAATTTGAGTGGAGTTAAACTATATTTTAAACAAATGGAAATAGAGTTTGAGGAAATTCTTTTATTAATTTAAAGGAGGTGAGAAATTGAATTCCAATTTTAATGTTCCTCTTTTAGTGATAAATAATAATATCGAAAACAACTCTGAATTTATGAATCAAATTTTCGATATAATAAGAAACAATATAGGAGTTATACTAGCTATAAAAGTAGGAACTAATCAGCGGATACTTGAATTATTTAAAGATTTAAACATATTTATCCAATTCTACTTTAACTCAGTAAATGATGTATATAATCAATATGATAATATAATGAAGAAAATAGCAGAAATAATAAGCAAAAAGATCGGAAGGAAAGTTAATGCAGATGAGATTAATCCTTATTCCCTTTCTTAACTTTCGCATATATTTATTTATTTATAAAAAATTATAGATTTAATAGAGATTTGAGAAAAAAATGGTTCAAAATAAAGAGAAATTGTACAAAGAAGTAGGTGGACTCACCGATGATGAACTATTTTTGATGTATGAAGATGTTTCTAAAAAGCAAAAAAGGCTTCTACAAGACTTTTCAAATTCTATTAATCTTTTTGACGAGATAAAATTAAAGAGTTTTGATCATAAATCGTTTCTTGAAAAGATTGAATCAGCTATTCAATCGTATCATAGTAATCCGATAATGATAAAGATAAATAAGCACGGGGATTTAATTAAGATTATAGAAAGGGAAATCTTAAATAGAGAGGATCAGGAATTACAGAGGAGGATGCTAGAATTTAAAGAACAACAGTTAAAAGAAGATGAGATTGATTATATTATTCGCCCAGATCCGAAATATAATCCTAGATTGGTTAACAAAAATGCAGAAAAAACAGAAAGTGAAATCTTTCTCGTCCAAAAGACAATTATAAGAATTCAAAAAGAAAGATTACAAGAGGAAATTAATAATTTCAGAAAAAAATTCCCAGTAAAAGAATCTAATAAAAAATAAATATAAACAGAATTGTTGTGAAATCTCAAATTACAGTATTAAGTCAATTAGAATTCTGGTTTGAGCTTTATAAAAAACTGTTAAGGTATTTTTAGATTATATTGAATTTTTGGATCACGATGCCTGAAATTGTCGATTTTATTATCAAAAGGTTGTAACTTAAATTCGAAGGGAAACTTCCTATTCTTCCTATCAGGATCTATTTTCAGAGATTCTTTGACAATTGCTACGATGTGATTTTCGGTAAAAGTTTTTTTAAATTTTATTTTTAATTTTTTCTTGTCGACACTAGTGGCTCTATGGTTGTTCTTTAATTCAGGATATTCGTTTAAGAGTTTTTGTTGAAAGTTACCCATCAAAATATCAATTAATATCTCTTCAAAACCTTTTGGTTTTTCTGTTTTAATTGTTTGGCTGATTAGCCTATTAGAATCTTGTTTCGCTTTTTGCAGTAAATTCTTTAATTCATCTTCAAGACTTGATGAGAGGGTAATATTACAGTTACCGGTCCAATCTTTAAAAGATTTCAGAATCTTTCAGAAGAAAAATTTTCGGTAACAAAATCGGGAAAGAAAAAAGCACCATTGTTACCCACTTCATCCTTATTTATTTTATAAACTTCAGGATTTTCATAGTCTAAAAAGAAGTAATAGACACGCTCCTCAATGTCCTCGTTTAACTTTAAATAGTATATTGTCTTAGGTAATCCTTTTATATTTTTTACTTTATAGCGAATCCAACTCCTATTTTTGGCATAACACTTAAGAATGCTTTTTTCAGTGGCACCCTCAACATATAAAATAAATGGTGCCTCAACGAACAAATTAAAATCTGACAGAACCGATTTACTGTAATCCAAAACCTCACATGGTTCAGAAAAACAGAAATAGGGTTTTTCATGTTCTTTATTTCTAGGCCAAGGTTCTAAATTGTATTCAAAGAATTTTTATTCTCACAATCGAATACGATTTTTTATGCGTTTTTAATGTTAAATCTAAGGTTTTTGTTAATTTTAAATATCTTTAAAAAAATCTTTATACATTTGGGATTTTTTTTCTATAATTTCGTTTTCTCCATACCTTTTAACCATTCTTTCTTTAAACAGTTTACTGGCTCTTTCTTTAAACCATTCTATAAATGTTATAAATTTATTTTCATCTATAATATCTTCTACTTTAATTAAATGGAGATAACCATGCCTAGAAAAATATATTCCTAATTTTTTTATTTTGTTTTGTAGAGGCATATCATCAATACCTCCGATTCTATATAGTATATAATAACAAATTAATTGATTAAAATAATCTCTATTTAATTGAAGATTTTTTGTAGTTTTTATATCAATTAATATATCATCAATGACTAAATCTCCTGTTGATGAACCTCCAAATATTCTGGAGGCTTTACCAAATGTTGGACTTAACAGACATATATCTTTTGCTTTAAAAAGCATTGGATCAACGAGAGAAATAAGTTTTCTTAAATCCTTAACATCTTTATCATCAATATTCCCAAGATTTTTAGATATATAACCCCTATGAATGAGGTCTATTTGAGCCAATAGTAATGTAGACTTTATCAGTTCTTCACTTATTTGCCCATTTTTAAGAAATGAAGAATAATTTTTTTTTGCCTTTGAGATTATTTTTGTTGTTTTTTGATAACATTTCCTAATGATTTCTATTTTTTGGCTGTGATTTTTTATTTCATAACGGTCTTCTATGTTATCAAACATTTTGAATAAGAGTAAAAAAATATTAAGATTAAATTTTTTATTATTTTTTATTTTTTTATGATTTTTTATTAAGTTATCCAATTCAATCACTGATTTAAGCAATATTACCGAATTTTCGGCAAACCATTGTCTATTAATGGCTTTGGGATTTAGATATTTTATATAAAAGCGTAAAAGATAATCAAAAGCTGTTCCAATTCGGGAATAACGTGTAGTTAAAGGAGGAGCTAATAATGTTTTCTTTTTTTTATTAAATATTGGTTTTGAAAATTCTTCTTGAAACATCTTTCTTACATCTTTATTATTTAAAAATTCTTTTACCATTTTTTTACCTCAAATTTTTAATCTTCAACTTGTCTTATATAATTATATTAAAGAAATTTACAGATATAAACCTTTCTGTAGGAGAGATTAATAATTACATATGAAAGATACAGAATTTAGTATTACGAGTCGTAAGCGAGTCGTAAATCTCATCATAAACACATATTAAATGCTTATAAATAATACATTAACTAAATTTCGCAATAATCCTTGAAAAAAATCTATATATAAGTGCATCTGATCTATTTAAAGAATTATATTTTATTAATCCATAGATTAAATAGATTCTTTTGTTAAGTATAATATTAGATCTTTTTTAAATAATTCAGAACTCATTTCATTTGGAGAGTTGCAATAAAAAGTTGTAAAAGTTGCAATAAAAAGTTGTTTAACCATTACTAATTTGTTAAGACAACTTTTCGATACCATTTTTTTTAAGCAAATTGATAATAGAATTCATTTTCTTACAGGCCAATCAACTTTTTATTAACACAAAATAAACACAATAAAAGTAGATAAATCTAAAAATATACAGAATGGAGATTTAGAACAAGAATCTAAATCAACTCATATAAGTGTTTCCATTTCAAGAAAGTTAATTGAAAAAATCGTTGAAATTGTTGATTCAGGAGAGACAACTTATACAACGAAAAGCGATTTTATAAAAGATGTCTAAAGAATTAGATTGAGAGACCTTGGAATCAAATATTGATTGTGGTAACTGTGGTGAAAGTCTTGAACTCGACGACGGGCGAACAGCATGATAACCCTAGGGTTGTTCTTTCTCCAACTAGAAAGAATGATGATTATCATAAATTTTGGAATTTTATAGAAATTACCAATTTTTTATAAATGATTAAAGGGTTTTAGCAAGGTTTTATATATAAATAATAAAAAGGAGTCTGGCAACCAGTTAGTTGTTTTAAAAACGACAACAAATAATAAGTTAATTAAAAATTCTTTCATTATAGCTCGAAATCTTACTTCTTGAGAAAGTCTTTTGTGTTCAAGTACAAAATTTCTTAATAAATCATCCGAAGCAATAAAAATTTCGTGTATAATTGTATAATCTTTAGCTAAGTTAAAGAACTTTCTTAAAATTTCTATCCTTAAGTTAATCCCATCTAATGATTTAATCGAATTATATTTTTCTTTCAATAATTAATATTAAGAAAATCAAAATTATAAATGGATTAGGACTGATTTTTGACTAAGAATGAAAAAAACTAACTTTTTTTAGTCAAATTCTCTTTTAATAAAGAAAAGAAGGTGGCTCCTGTAAGCGCGACCTCAATACAAGGTCAGAAAAGATATAGTACTAGTAAGGTAAAATCAGAGTGTAATTAAATTACACTAACCAAAAGACAAAAATCCAGGGTGCCCACAGGAACCATTTTTATCTTAAGGGAATTTCCTTATTATATTTTTAAGTATTCTTAGTATATAAATATGATTTGATAACAGGATAATTTTTTTATATTTGTTTTAAATCTTTAGGTTGCTTAATTTTAAAATTATAAAAAAATAATTAGATTTTATCACCAAAAGCAAAAGAAAACCTATGGTAGTTCAAATTGGAATTACATACCTTCAATCTTTAAAATTAAAATTAGCTATAGATGCTATTATCGTATCTCTTTTCAAATTCTCTTTTGCATTGTTCAATAATTTGTTCTTTTAAAAGTTTTCCCTCTCTATATTTTGCACCTAAATTAAATCCAAGTTTTAAAGCATATCCTAACAATTCGGGTAAATGATTTTTATGATTATTAATAGAGAAATCATTAAACGTTAAATGATATTTGATTAATAATTGATTCGTTAATGAAGAAATCTCTTCTGAATATACCTTTCCTTCAATAGACTTAATAATTGTTGTTAAAAACATCTTTTTAAAATCTTCAAATATTTTATCAAAACTTAATTTTTCTTCATTCTCCATAAAAAGACCTTTTTCTTAAATTTTTAATAATATGGGCTCCAACTTGGTTTATTATTTTCAGTTATACTGATCCAATTTGCCAATTCATCAATTTTTTCCTGAATCTGATCCCGATCTAGATTTTCTTCATCAATATGGTTCCAAAACGTTTCAAGAATCTGAGGAAAATTACTAGGATAACTAATATTATCTTGTTTGAGGTTGGATATTAAATAAGGATTTCCATTTGGTTCGCAATCCCCATTTATTGCCAAATGGCTAACATTCCATCCAGTGCTTGTTCGGACAAGTTCATATGTGTCATAATGCCCCCACCTTCTTGAGTATACTCTAAATCTTAATTCTTCATTCATTAGAATTGCCTTTAAATAATTATAGGTTTAAGGAATATATTATAATATTAAAGATTTATTACTAAATAGATTGAATTACTACGACGTCCATTTCCATTTATTTTCGACTAATTTGCCAATATTGCTTAAAAATTCTATAAATACACTATAATAATAGGTTGAATACATCTAGTTAATAGTTGCAAAAAAAAGTACAAAGTTGCAGAAAAAAGTTAAAAAAGTTTTAAAAAAAAGTTCAACAACTAAAAAGTGTTAATTAAAAGTTGTTTGTATCATTAAAAAGTTGTCTTTGTGCCATTAAAAAGTTGTCTTACTATTTTATGTTATTTTTTTTATGTATAATGGCTTTAGTAAATTTACATAATGATCCCTAATTGAATATTCCGCAATCTTAGTTGCTTCAGAGATAATCTTTTGAGTTAAAATTGCCTTTTGGTCATACTCTTTAGCTAACATTTTATCTGCTAAATATATGATAGCTCCTGCTAAAATAAAAGGGTTTCTTCCCCCACGGCGTTGTATCGTTAGATCCTTTAATATTTCTCGGCATTTGATGGTTAA
>SDBS01004543.1_pt1 | contig 13561 bp, 11 predicted proteins | sample 2277091 | NCBI WGS metagenome assembly SDBS01 (sample SAMN10404972, study PRJNA504765) | marine sediment metagenome | isolation source: marine sediment core GS10_PC15, 163 cmbsf | place: Arctic Ocean: Southern Knipovich Ridge | collected 2010
TATGGCGTAGTTCAAGCCCATCACCGCGAAGACCAGTGAGCTGACGATACCCACGATCATCATTTCCCAGAACTTTCCGCGAACATAGCTGCCAATTTTGCGATCCATTTCTGTCCACACCCCATGCATAAGCGAACGCTCACGCGGCAGGAACTGGCCAAGCCAGTTTAATATGGCAGTCTTGTCCTTAAGAAAGAACAGTACCAATAATGGCATCAGCACAAGGTAGACAATGGTGGTAATCACGTCCGGCAGTTTGGCCAACGAAATCGAAACCAGGTTTCGTCCCAATTCGGTGATCTGCTGTCGAAATGTGACAATCAATTCGTTCACCTGTTCTTCCGACACCAGGGGATACTGCTCAGGTATTGTGATAAGTAATTGCTGGCCCCGTGCCAACATGTGTGGCAGCTCACCTACCAGATGGGTCAACTGTACAGACAGCAACGGCGTCAAACCAAATATGATAAAAACAAGGAAAGCAAGAAAAACAAGAAACACCAGCCACACCGAACTTTGTCTCGGTGCACGGCAGCGAACCATAAAGCTGACAACACCGTCCAACAAATAGGCGATGACAATGCCGGCAAACACAGGCAACAGCATTTGCCCCATCAGGATCACGATCGAGAAGCCGACAATAATCATGATCGCCAGGAACGAGGCCTGGGGATCGGAGAAATTGCGGTGATAAAAATTTTTTAAAATCTCGACCATTTTTCTGTCGCCGTGGTTGTGGCTTCCACGATTATTATTTCATTGAGCGCAATGCGCCGATTGCAGACCCGTCCATCACGCCAGTAGTGCCGCCAGAATACCTGTTAGAAATATGCCGTCAAACGTGCCGGCACCACCAACGGAGGCAATGGGCACACCCAAACGCCGGATATCACCAAGACGCAGAATATCGGCTCCCAGTAACACCCCGGTAGTACCGGAAATATAGGCCAGGGCAGCGCTATTTTGCGAATCCAGTGACAGAGCGACGATCGCGGCCGTGATCGGTGCAATTAAAATCGGTATGCCGATTCCGTGACCGGCGATGGGCCGGCTGGCGAAGCGGCTAATCAATGTTACCGCCGCGACACCCAGGACAACGGTAGGCAACGTGACGGAAGTACGCAGCAATAATATACCTGAAAACAAAAGCGGGATAATGCAACCGCCGACATTAACTGCCACCAGAGTTTTGCCTGCTCGTCGCATTTCCGGTATGCGTAGCAAACCCCGGGCCTTTTGAGTGATTGCGGGAATTTCCGCTATTGGACGTGCGTCCACATAAAACAACGGTAAATTGATGGCACTACCAACAATGGAGCCGAATAAGAGTATAAAAGCCGCATCAGGGGAAAGACCCAGCTTTCCAAATGCAATGGTAATGGCGCCCACCTGGACCACCGCCACCAGGACGATGAGCAGCGCGGAGAAAACAATCAGGTGTAGCGGTGAATAGGGAAATCGCACGTAAGAAGGCCACCTAAAAAACAAAGAGCGGCTATGTAAGCCGCTCTTCATTCAGTTTGGTCAAGGTTCAATCGGGATAAAACGCCGATTGCCTCGACGGATAATCCATAACAATACCGCATCGCTCTTGCGCAATTTTGACGCCAGCTTGCGATAATCATCTAGCGAGCGGATGCGCGTCCGGATACGTTTACGGGTCATGGCCAGAATAATATCGCCCGGCCGCAATCCGGCCTTCTCTGCCGGTGTACCGACCTCGACATTACCAACCAGTACACCTGCAGTATTGGGGTCAACACCGAGCTGGCTTGCAATTTCTGCAGTCAGGTTCCGTACCTTGACGCCGGCCAATGCAGTGCCGGTGGCAGACCCGTTCTGATCCCCATCCTGTCGCGCAATTTGCTTCGGTAGCGCGGTAATAGTCGCATAAAATATTTTCACCTTTTTATCGCGTACTACTTTTACCTTTACCCGTTTTCCTACTTTTGTTTCGGCAACGATATGACGCAGCGTGGTGGCGTCTTTCACTTTCCTGCCATCAAATTCGAGGATGACATCGCCAGCCTCAATGCCGGCCTTAGCGGCAGGGGTATCGGGAATAGTTTCGCTGACCAGCGCTCCCGCTGCTTTTTTCAGACCGAACTGCTTGGCAAGCCCCGATGTCACCTCCTGAATCGAAACGCCAAACCAGCCACGAATCACTTTGCCATCTTTGATCAAGGCTCTCATGACATTGCGTGCCATGTTGCTCGGTACGGCAAAACCAATCCCCATGTTGCCGCCCGAACGCGAGAAGATGGCCGTATTGATACCTATCAGTTCACCCTGGGTATTGACCAGGGCGCCGCCGGAGTTACCGGGATTAATCGCCGCATCGGTCTGAATAAAATCTTCATAATCTGCAATACCGACGTTAGCGCGCCCTTTGGCGCTGACGATGCCCATGGTCACCGTCTGGCTCAGCCCCAGTGGACTGCCGATGGCAAGCACATAACGACCAACTTCAAGCTTGTCGGAATCACCCCAGGGTATGGTCGGCAAGTTGTTGCCGTTGATTTTTATAACCGCGATATCGGTTTTCGGGTCGGTGCCGATGACTTTACCCTTGAACTCGCGCTTGTCGGCCAGCACTACCTTGATTTCATCGGCCTTTGCGATGACATGATTATTGGTAATGATATATCCCGACGCATCAACGATGACACCGGAACCCAGACTGCCCTCGCGATGCTTTCTTGGTTTACGCTGAAAAGGGTCTTTTCCAAATGGCCGCCTGTTGAAAGGATCGCCAAAAAAAGGAAACGGGGATTTGCGCTCGGTTTGCACCACCCGCGTTGTGGAAATATTGACCACAGCCGGCATCACCTGTTTTGCCACATCAACAAAATTGGGCAGAGTGCTGACACTGGTCGCTGCTTTGGCTGGCAACGTTTGTCCAACGGCTATGCTTAATGCAAAGGCCAGTACGGCGAACAAAAACCGACGATTCATCTGATGACTGATAACTGCAACTAAATTCATTTATTTCCCCTTTTCCCCTGTTTAATCAGGCAACTTCGGTGGTGATACCGGCGTTGCCTTTTGTAAATATAAACTGGCCGTCTTTGACATTAACCTTGATGGCATCTCCGGCGCTGAACTCGCCACGCAATAATGCCTGCGCCAGCGGGTTTTCGATGGCATGCTGAATCGCCCGTTTCAGTGGCCGCGCGCCGTAGACCGGATCAAAGCCGGCTTCAGCCAGTTTGCTGAGCGCGGCATCGGTTAGCAGCAGGTCCATTTCGCGCGACAACAGACGATCGCGTAAATACTGGACCTGAATTTTAGCGATGGCACGAACCTGCTCTTTTTTGAGCGGATGAAATACCACAAGCTCATCTATGCGATTTATAAATTCAGGACGGAAGTGGCTCGCTACCGAATCCATAACGGACGATTTCATTTTTTCATAATTTTCTTCACCCGCCAGTTCCTGAATAGCGCGGGACCCCAGATTGGATGTCATCACAATCACGGTATTGCGAAAATCGACTGTACGACCATGGCCGTCCGTCAACCGACCATCGTCCAGTACCTGCAACAGGATATTAAATACGTCCGGGTGTGCCTTTTCCACTTCATCGAGCAGGATCACCGAGTAGGGTTTGCGACGCACTGCCTCGGTGAGGTAACCACCCTCTTCGTAACCGACGTAACCCGGCGGGGCACCAATCAGTCTGGCGACGGAATGTTTCTCCATGAATTCTGACATATCGATGCGCACCATGGCATCTTCAGAGTCAAATAAAAATTCCGCCAGCGCCTTGGTCAACTCGGTTTTGCCGACACCGGTGGGGCCCAGAAACAGAAACGAACCATAGGGCCGATTGGGTTCTGACAGACCGGCGCGCGAGCGTCGTACCGCATCAGCCACCGCGGTCACCGCTTCGTCTTGCCCGACCACACGACGATGCAGTACTTCTTCCATGTGCAGCAGTTTATCGCGCTCACCCTGCATCATTTTTGCAACGGGGATGCCGGTCCACATTGCCACGATTTCGGCAATTTCATTTTCTGTTACGGAATTGCGCAACAACTGCATTTCCTTGCCTTCGGCCTCACTGGCCGTCACTAGCTGATTCTCCAACTCTGGAATACGCCCATACTGCAGTTCCGACATGCGCGCCAGGTCACCGGCGCGGCGCGCTGTTTCGAGCTCCATGCGCGCGCGATCAATTTCTTCCTTGGTATGCTGGACGCCGTGTACGGCTGCCTTTTCCGATTTCCAGACCTCGTCCAGGTCGGCGTACTCTTTTTCCAACCGGCCAATTTCTCCTTCCAGTGTATCACGCCGTTTCTTCGATGCCTCGTCAGATTCCTTTTTCAGTGCTTCACGTTCTATCTTTAACTGAATCAATCGACGATCGAGTTTATCCATGGGCTCAGGCATGGAATCGATTTCCATGCGTATGCGTGATGCGGCCTCGTCAATTAAATCAATGGCCTTGTCCGGCAGTTGGCGATCGGTGATGTAACGATGGGATAGCGTCGCCGCCGAAACAATTGCCGGGTCGGTGATGTCGACACCATGATGTACTTCGTACTTTTCTTTCAGACCACGCAAGATGGCAATGGTATCTTCCACGGTGGGTTCTTCTACCAATACTTTCTGGAAGCGACGCTCAAGCGCGGCATCCTTCTCGACATGCTGACGATATTCATCCAGCGTGGTGGCACCGATACAATGCAGCTCACCGCGCGCCAACGCCGGCTTTAACATATTACCGGCGTCGATGGCACCTTCTGCCTTGCCGGCACCGACCATGGTATGCAATTCGTCTATGAACAGAATGATCTGGCCTTCTTGCTTGGCAAGATCGTTCAGTACGGCCTTTAATCGCTCTTCAAACTCACCGCGATACTTTGCACCGGCAATTAGGGCACCCATATCAAGTGACAGCACGCGTTTGCTCTTTAATCCTTCCGGAACTTCGCCATTGATGATTCGTTGCGCCAGACCTTCGACGATGGCGGTCTTGCCGACGCCGGGTTCACCGATCAGTACGGGATTGTTTTTGGTGCGGCGTTGCAACACCTGAATGGAGCGGCGAATTTCGTCATCGCGTCCGATAACGGGGTCGAGCTTGCCCTGCTCAGCACGCTCGGTGAGATCGATGGTGTATTTTTCCAGTGCCTGTCGCGTATCTTCTGCGTTGAGATCTTGCACCTTCTGTCCTCCGCGCATGGTTTCGATAGCCTTTTCAATGCCGCTGCGAGATACACCCGCCGTTTTTAACAGGCTGCCGAGCTCGCCCTTTTCTTCCAGCGCGGCCAGCACAAACAGCTCGGTCGAAATAAACTTGTCGCCACGCTTCTGTGCGTACTTGTCGGTCAGGTTGAGCAAACTGCCGAGTGCGTTCGACAAATGGATGTCACCGCCGACGCCCTGCACCGAAGACATCTTCTCAAGTGCCGCGCTGATTTGCGAACGCAGCGCATTTATATTGGTGTCGGTGGCGGATAACAAGTGCCGCGTGGTGCCTCCATCCTGATCCAGCAGTGCGGCCATGACATGTAGCGGTTCAATAAACTGATGATCGCGACCGGTGGCAAGACTCTGTGCCTCCGCAAGCGCTTGCTGAAATTTCGCAGTTAATTTATCCATTTGCATGAGAAGGCTCCCAGAAATACACATTCGTTTTGTATCAGGTGGGGCAATCAACCTTAATTTTCAAGGGTTTTCGTGAGCGGGGCAGGTTCATTCGCGAAAATAGGGATAGAGTTCACTTAGCGGCAGGCTCTTGCCGGCGGATTGCACGATTCGAACGTGTTCACGTCGGAACTCGCGTGCATGCCGCAAGCCACAGGAATGGGCCAACAGATCCAGTTCATGATTCACACCCAGAGCATAACGGGCAACCTGTTTAAACTTGCGATCGGGCACCAGACCCTTTTGCAGACGCCGGTTGTGAGTTGTGACTCCCGTTGGGCAGGTATCGATGTTGCACTGTAGTGACTGGATACAACCAAGGGAAAACATAAAACCACGGGCCGATGTTACAAAGTCGGCACCGACACAAAGCGCCCATGCCGCGCGAGCCGATGTCACCAGTTTCCCCGAAGCAATAATGCGCACGCGGTCTTTAAGCCCCGCTTGCATAAAAATATCTGTGGCGATGGGCAGCGACTCACTCAACGGCAAACCGACATGATCAGCCAACACCTGGGGGGCGGCGCCTGAGCCGCCATCGCCACCGTCAACTGTTATAAAATCCGGTGCGTCTTCAATGCCCCTGCGTAATATCGCGTCGCAGAGCATGCTCGGGTACCGGCTATCGGCAATGACCGTCTTAAAGCCCACCGGGCGACCCGTTACTTCGCGCACGCGACATATCATATCCAGCAAATCGTCGGGGGACTTGATCTCGACATGTCGATTTGGGCTGCGGGACGTCTGGCCAGCCGGAATACCACGAATCGTCGCGATTTCCTCTGACACTTTAATGGCAGGCAGGATGCCACCCTTGCCAGGTTTGGCCCCTTGCGCCAACTTGATTTCGAATGCCTTCACATGTTCGGCAGCAGCTTTCAAATATTTGTCACTTAGGTTTCCTTCTTCATCGCGCACGCCATATTTGGCGGTGCCGATTTGGAAAATACGATCGCAGTCGCCAGCCAGATGGTAAGGCGCAAGCCCGCCTTCCCCGGTATTCATCCAGCAACCCGCGGACGCCGCCCCGCGCGACAGTGATTCCACGGCGACCGATGACAGGGCACCAAAACTCATACCGGAAATATTAAAGATTCGTTTGGCAACGAAGGCTTGATCACCGCTGAAGCCGCCGATTGCCAGCGCGGGCGCGGGCATGCAATCATCTTCCAGTTGTGGATAAGGGGAATTGACGAAAATCAATGTACCGGGATCGCGCATGTCGATGGTGGAACCGAATCCAATAATCCCTCCCAGCCCCTTGGCCATACGATATATCCAGTTACGCGTGGAACGATTAAACGGTTGCTCTTCGCGATCGTTAGCAAAGAAATACTGGCGCAAGTAAACACCAAGGTTCTCAAGGAAATAGCGCAGGCGGCCGATAACGGGAAAGTTACGCCGTACCGCCTGATCTTTCTGCGAAATGTCCTGAATGAACATAACAAACAACCACAGCATAACGATGCCGGCGGCCCATCCCATGACGACGATGATCAAGTTTGCTGTCTTGGCGAAAAGTTCCAGTTCCATGATGAGCTTTCTATATTTTAATTATCGGGTTGACCATAAATACACCCTGAAGGTTCCATAAATCTGGACCCAGGATATTATCCGCGGTTATTCTAATGGGATTAACTTACCGGGCGCGACGTGTTGACCAAGCTCGGTCAGAATGGATTGCTGAGATTTATCCGTGACGTCAATTTCAGGATAGCAGGTAATGCGGGCGTGACTGCGGCGCCAAACTGATCGTATTACCTGATCCAGCCCTTTTACACCCTCTATCCGCATCGGGTAAATGGTGGCGCCGGTCGAACAGGCGAGCCAGGCAACGCCACGTTTGAGTGTTCGCGGTAGCTCGTGATCGAGGTGGATAGCGCCGTGTGGAAATATTGCGACGGCCTCGCCCGTTTCAAGCGCGACCCGGGCGGAATAAAGCGCGGCTTGCGGGCGGCCGTACCGCTCAACAGGAATACAGCCCACTGCCCGAAACAACCACTTAAGGCCCCACATTTCGTAGTATTCAAGCGCCATTAAAAAGCGTAATGGTCTTTCGCTGGCGGCAATCAAGAGCAAGGGATCCAGACCGGAAGTGTGGTTACTGGCAACCAGAATTCCACCTGATTTGGGTAATGGAATCGGGTCAAAATGCAATCGGTGATATTTACGACAGAAAATGCGGTTGAGGCCGTCGAGCCGATTCAACCATTTACTACTCCAGTCCGCCCTGTTCTCGCGTTCACATGCTGCTATTAACCGTCGCCAACCCAGCCAAACAGTTAGCAAAATTATGACAACGCTCGCTACCAACATTGGCCAATCAGTTCAATCCATCATCTACGCGCACTATTAATTATAACCGCCATCCGAATTTTACATAGACGCGGCTGCCCTTCCCCTCTTCTCGTTTACGGTCAATAACAGGACTAATCCTACAATAAAGAATGCGTTGGTGGAGAAAATGGCAAGACGATGGTCGCCATGACTCAGATAAGTAATCAGCCCATAACTGAGTGGTCCGATAATGGCTGCGAGTTTTATGGCCAGGCCCCATAAGCCGAAAAACTCAGCGGATTTTCCCGGCGGTGAAAACAACCCTACCAGTGCGCGGCCAGCCGACTGACTCGCCCCGAGGGCAAGGCCGATAAGATTAGCCGCCAGCCAGAATACCGGACGACTGTCGCTTACATACACAATCAGTAATGCAGTAATCCATACGAGCAAGGTCAGCACCAGGGTTCTGATCGAGCCCAGGCGGTCCTGTAGCAACCCGAACACAAAAGCACCAATGGCGGCGGTGATATTGACCACCATAATCATACTAATCGTGTCCCGGGTGGTAAAACCCATCACTATCTGTGCATAAATCGCCGCCAGTACAATGACAGTATAAATACCGCTATGAAACACAGTCAGGGCGATCAGGAAGCGAACCAGATCGCGATACCGGGTGGCGTCTTTCCAGGTATGGTAAACGCGCTTGAACCCGATAGCGATGTAATGCTCACCTTGGGGAAGCCGGCTTTTTTGCGCTTTTTCCTTTAGCCAGATAAACGTCGGCAGTGCGGCCAGTGCAAACATGCCCGCAGTGATGAGCATGGTAACCGGCACATACTCTGCTGCGCCCTGCCCCATGGATTCCGCCCATGACACATAAGCAAGGCACATTGCCAGCACCAGAAGACCGCCAACATATCCTAGTGCCCAGCCAAAACCCGAGAGTCGACCCATTGCTTTTGGTGGCGCGATTTCAGGTAAAAATGCAGCAATAATATTTTCACCGGCCGAAAACATGGTGGTGGCCAGCACAACCAGCACCATGGCCATCAACATCTCTCCGGGACCTACCGTGGCCAGTGCAGCAGTAAATACGATGCAACCGATTGTGGTGATAGCGAGGAATCGTTTTTTGTAGGCACCAAAATCGGCCACCGCGCCAATAACCGGGGCTGATATCAATACCAACGCGTTGGCAACGACCATCGCCAGTGTCCAGTAAAGAGTCGCGCGACCGCCTGCGGCTTGCGCGGCGATAACGCCAACAAAATAGGTATTAAAGATTGCGGTGAGTACCACCGTTGTGTAGCCAGAATTGGCAAAGTCGTACATTGCCCAGGCGAAAAGTTCTCTTCGCGGGGCAAGGACCTGGGGGTGCTGGGGTGCCAGTAATTTATCCGTCAATGGCGTCGCGCCAACGGACGCTGGTGGAATTCAATTGCCAATTCAGGCGGCGTTTTTGTGTGCGACTTCTTTACTGGTTCCATAAATTTGATTCTCTGCAAAACCGTGTACCAGTTTAAGCACTTCGGCGCAGTAATCATAATTAATATGGTAATACACTTCCTTGCCACGTTTTTCACTTCCCACCAGTCCCGCGTTGCGCAGTACTTTAAGATGGTGGGAAATGGCAGGTCGGCTGATGTCAAACACCGCCGCGATCTCGTTGACACAGATTTCTTCAGCAGGTTCGAAGATCAGCAATATCTTCTGGCGTGTCGGATCTCCCAGCGCAGAGAAAAAACCGGCAAAGCGATCCCAACCCTCGGGTAATTGCCGCGCGTTTTTCTTTATCATTCCAGCTGGTCTCCTGCATTGATTACTAACATCGTGCCGCAGACACGAGAGGCGCAGAATAACGCAGCCGGCTTATATGTCAATATATTTGAAAATAATTAATTACTTATCAGCAGTTCGCATGGAATTTGCGGTATTGAGCAATACCAAAGAAAAATAGCCGTTTGACGGCTCGTAGTGTTCAATAATGCTAAACCCGGCCGTTGCCACTTGGCTCTTGAGTGAGGGTAAGGTAAATTTCCGGCTAATTTCAGTTTGAATGGACTCATCGCGCTCAAACGGGATTTCGGTATCCAGGGCATCAATACGCACACGCTGGCACCGGGTGGAATGGAGATGCATCTCGATCTGGGATTTTTCCTCGTTAAACCAGGCCCGGTGGGCGAAAGTATCAGTATTGAAATGCCCCCCCAGCTCCCGGTTAATGACAGACAGCATATTGCGATTAAAGGCAGCGGTGCATCCCTGGGAGTCGTTGTAAGCCGCATTCAGTACATCGACCTCCTTGACCCGATCCACACCCAGCAGCAGGTAGTCATTTTCATCCATCATTGCCTGCAGGCGCTGCAAAAACCGGGTTGACTCGACCTCGTCCAGATTGCCCAGTGTTCCCCCCAGGAATACATAGAGCCGAGTGCCCTCACCTCTGGGGACGCTATGGAAACCTTCTGAATAGTCGCCAACCAGCGCCCTGACCTTCAGCCAGTCATAGCACCCGATGAGCCTTTTGCCGGCGTCCCGCAGCATTTCCTCACAGACATCCAGCGGTAAATAATCGGCATGACAGTGCAGTGCCTCACAGGCATCAAGTAAATGTGTGGTTTTCCGCGAAGTCCCGCTACCCAATTCGAGAATAGTGTCGGGCCGCGTGGCTTCTATAATTTCGATCGATTTCTCCACCAGTAGCGCCTCTTCGATGCGGGCGGGGTAATACTCTGGCACTTGGCAGATTTTGTCGTAAAGCCAGGATCCATGTTCATCGTAAAAATATTTGGGCGGCAGCCGTTTCGGCCGAGCCGACAAACCCGCCAGCACATCGCGCGCAAGTTCTGCGGTGGTATCAACTGCAGCGATTTGCTCGACCACAAACCGACCGGACGCACTACCGTGTACAGGTTCCTGTAACTCCATTTTCTCCTCCATGACTTTTATTTTTTACCTTTCTCTGCGGTTTTTTTCTGTTTTGGACCTCAATCGATTTGGTTAAAAACTATCATGGAAACCCACGATTCGGCATCAATACGCTTACTTGGAAGAAGGACAAGCAGATCGGCGGTAAGCTCGATCTGGATTGAAGTAGAAGAGCCAATGTCTGGCCTAGGTCTGACAGCCCAGAATGATCCGTTGCATCAGCTGCTTCATCTCCACCAGGTCTGATTTCAGCTTGACGAACTGCTCGTTTTTCACACCTTGCCCCATGCGCTCTGCGAGCTCGCTCAACAGCGGATAACCATAACCACCGCCAATTCCCTTCATGTCATGAGCCAATTGTCGAACCATTGGCCAGTCCTTCTGTTCGATGGCGCTGGCAAAATCGTCTACGAGACCTGGCAGAGCATCGATAAACCGGGAAACAAGCTCACCAAGCTCTGGCTCTTCCTGTAGCAGAATTGAAACAATGGGGTCCTGGTCTGTGCTCACGCTTGTACACTGGTAATTCGCATCGTTTCTATATTGTAACCGTCTTGGCCCCCCATGCACGTACCGTCCGATATTGAGACACCGTCACAATCCGGTATATTAACTGCATGTGTCGAATTGCTGCCTATATTGGGCCCCCTGTTGCGTTACAGCACTTTCTGTTGTCGCCATCCCACAGCTTGATGGAGCAGGCATGGGCGCCAAGGGAAATGCGTGAAGCGAAGCTGAATGCCGATGGTTTCGGATTTGGCTGGTTTGCCAACATGCGACAACCGGCAATTTATACCAATCCCATGCCCATCTGGACCGACCCTAATCTGGAGGGACTGGGGCAAACCCTGTCGGCCGATTTGTGGCTCGCTTACGTTCGCAGCGCCACCCGGCGTACTGATGTATCTCACGCCAACACACAGCCATTTGTCAACAGCACGCTGCTGTTTACGCACAATGGATTTATCGACCAGTTCGGCGAGACCTTGCGGCACAATATCCGCCATGCCCTGCAAACACATTGCGAGAAAACTATTCATGGCAACACCGATTCTGAATACCTGTTCGCATTACTGCGTCAGCAACTGCTGGAGGGCATTCCCGTTGAAGCCGGACTGCGAAAACTGAGTCAACTTCTCCAGGGGTGGGCAAGCGACGTTAAGCTGCTGCTCAACTTCGTCATCGCAGAAAAAGACCGAATCGTCGCAATGCGGCACGCGATTAACGGCGATTGCCCGAGCCTGTATTACTGCGTCAACGAGAAAAGTTTTCCAGAAGGCAAGCTGGTTGCCTCCGAGCCATTAACTGAAAGTGGAAACTGGCAGGCCATTCCAGAACACCATCTGCTGATCCTGAGTCGTGATGGGGCGCCGCAACTGGAAGCGATGTGACAGCAGATCTTTTAGGCTCACTGGAGGCAAGTCAGAAAAAACTACTGGCCACCCTGTGCGATCTTCCCGCAGAAGACTGCTACAAACAGTACCACCCTGACCTGAGCCCACTCGCCTGGCACCTTGGTCACTGCGCCTTTATCGAAGCCTACTGGATTCGTGAAGTTGTGTTAGGGAACAACACGCTCACAGAACCAATTAAGAGCCTTTATTTCCCCTGGTTAAGTCCCAAAACAGAAAGGGCTCGCCGTATGCCCGGCTATCTGCAACAGCTTAAGTTCTCCAGGACTCTTTTTGATGAGCACCTAGAAATATTGCAACGACTAACTGATAGGGAAAAAGATCACAAGTTGCTTAACAATAATTACCTGTTGCATTTTCTTCTCCAGCATAATTATCAGCATCTTGAAACCATGGAGCAGATACTTCATCAGCGTGCCTATCAATTAAAATGGGAATATTCTGTGTCGGGCACCATCGAGCCCGACTCCTATTGCGTATCAAGCAACTCATTTGACGCCGATGAAATGGAATTCGGCAGTGGGCAGCCACAACTGGCCTTTGACAATGAACGACCAATTTATTCAGCTCGATTGGAAGCTTTCGCCTTGGGGCAAAGAGCAGTAAGCAATGCCGAATATCTGGGCTTCATGAAATCTGGCGGTTATACCGAGCGCAACTATTGGAGTGAAACCGGATGGCAACAACTGCAAACCTGTCAGCTATCGGCGCCAGAATCCTGGCGCCAGGATGATCAAGGCAACTGGTATTGTTTAACCGCTGCCGGTCCCGGCGAATTGCAGCCACAAGACTCGGTTGACGGTATCAACCTGTTTGAAGCACAAGCTTTCGCCAAATATGCAGGAGGAAGACTGCCCCACGAACATGAATGGGAGTATGCGACCAGTCACCATAACCAACAGCCCTCGCAGGCCTGGGTATGGTGCTGTAATGCCTTCTTCCCTTATCCAGGTTTCGAGCCCTATCCTTACGATGGCTATTCCCTGCATTGGTTCGACGGTAAACACCACACCTTGCGCGGTGGGAGCCGACACACAGCAGTACCGATTCGACGCCCCTCCTTCCGCAATTTCTATACGCCGGAAAAACGCCACGTGTTTGCCGGTGTTCGGGTCGCGTTCGATCTCTGATTCTCTCGCCCACATCCAACAGGTGCGTTAGCATAGCCGCCGGTTCACGGGCGTGCGCAGCACGTGGAGCGGAAACGGCGGCATGCGATCGGGCTCTCAGCATCCGCAAGTTTGTGAACAGACTGGAGATCGCCGCCGGTTCACGGGCGTGCACAGCA
>SDBS01004544.1_pt1 | contig 13560 bp, 20 predicted proteins | sample 2277091 | NCBI WGS metagenome assembly SDBS01 (sample SAMN10404972, study PRJNA504765) | marine sediment metagenome | isolation source: marine sediment core GS10_PC15, 163 cmbsf | place: Arctic Ocean: Southern Knipovich Ridge | collected 2010
CTCACGGTTGTGCTTCACGACTAGCTTCTTGTCTTGCGGCAACTTCCAAAACTCGATCCCTTCGGTCATGAACGTCTGCGACCGTTCGCTGTTCAACGCAATCACATCATGGCGAAGCGGTTCTTGCTTTCCGTTACGGGTGAGGTTCCTCTGGTCTCGCTTCTCCCATTCTTTTTGGGTCTCGTCCTCTGCGTAGAAATACGACCCGGCGCGGATGCTCGACACGAACGTCCCAGTGACAATCAGGTCCTTGATCTCGCACCCAAGGAACTTCGCGGCCCAATCGTATTCGAGCGTGCTCGCTTCGAGGTGCTCCATCTCCGGCTGGAAGTTCTTGCAACCCTGAATGGTTTTGAAGGTCGGTGTCTGATTCCGTAATTCAACTTCTGGCAGTTTGGCGTTTACGAAAGCCTCGGCTTGTTTCGCGTCGATTACTTTTTTGATGGTCTTGGTTGCCACCAACTCGTCTGCGTTTTCGCCTGGTGCGAATGTCGAGATGTCAATCTCCGCACCACCCAACTTCAGCGTCATCTGCGTCCCAACAGTCGCCGCCATTTGCGCTGGCCGCTCGTCGTAATAATGCTTGCCAACGGCCTTCCAATAATCGCTCGCTAGTTTGTCGCGACCTACGAGAGTGAATAGCTCCGTTCTTGCTGCTGTGTTGCTGGGAACGCTGACCTTCGACTCTTCCATCACCTCAAATTTCGTGACCAAGAATCCCTTCGTTGGATCGCCCGACTTGCGCTCTTCCCATTCAATCGCGCGGAATCCATGGGACCAACGCAATATCTTCGCCTCGACTAAGATGATGACGTCATCGCGGAATTCGCTCTTCCCGAGCAGCGCGGAGACGTTCTTCAATGCCTGCTTGGAATGCTCGATAATGGCGAGCATCTTGCCAATCGGAACCGTCTGGAGATGCTGCCATAGCGTGACCATCTCAGGGTCGACCTGTGCACCTTCGGTCTTCAAGATGTCGGTATCGCGATCTTCCTGGGGTGTCGTTAGCGTGTGGAAGTCCAATAGCGCCGTGTGCTTCGGTATCTCCACACCCTTCGGCAGCATCTCCTTGAACTCACTCAGGCTTGTGCTCTGCTTGTAGGTCGTCGAATCGGGATGTGAAAAGACCAACTGCTGAGCGGCCTTGCTCAACAGCTGATCGGAGGACGACCCGAATGTCTTGGCGAACAAACCTTCTCCGCATTCGCTGATCGCCTTGCGGACATACCAGTCTGCGGTATTGATGGCTGCGCAGTCGTCGCCCCTCGATTTGATGGCGTCGAGTAGCGTTGCGTGAGCGTTCATGTTCATCTCTTTCGTTTCTTTTTCGCCGCCTCGAGCCCTTCGCCAGACGCCGTGCGTCCACCCGCAAGAGCAGTCGCTTCATCTTGGTCCGCAGCCGCTTTATTGGCTGCTGCCCTCTCAAGTCTAGCCTTCTGCAAAGCTTTGTCTCGCGCCACTTCATCGGCGAGTTTCTTGTCGACTTTACGCTGCTCGGCGTCACGCAGTTTTTGCGCTCGGCCTTCCGAACGCCTCCCACGCTCGACACCACTCGGCGCCGATTCATCTCCAGGGCTTATGCTGAGCACCCTTTTCTTTTCAGGTGCTGGATGGTGTACGTCCAGTGCCTTGGGCGCCGGTACTTTCGCGTCAACGAGTACCTTGCCGATATTGTTTTTCTGGCCCCAACGGTCCGTCCACGCCTTCTGCTTCGTTTTAGTCCAGCCTGCAAATTCCTTCGGCGGGTGTACGGACATGTTTGCTTCCTATGGCTGGGTGCTACTTGAACGGCTGGAGGGTGAAGAGCTCGACGATTGGCTCGATAAGCTCTGGCTCGATGTCGATTGCGAGCTGCTACTCAGAGACGTCGTGGATTGCGAACTCGTGGACAGCGAACTTGGAGAGCTCGTGCTCGCTGCCGCCGTGCTTGTCGAGGATAAAGTCGATTGTGAGCTCGTACTCAAAGCTGCCGTACTGGTGGAACTCGTGCTCAATCCAATTGTGGAAGAGCTGGTAGCTGAACTTGTGCTCTCAAGAAGAGTCACGAGATTCGATGTCGAGGTCGTCTGGCTTGTCGTCGATTGCGAACTGGCCGACGGGCTCGAAACGGAACTCAAGCTCTGGCTCGATTGCGAGCTAATCGACAGGCTCACCGTGATGCTCGAAGAACTGCTCGACGTCAATCCAAATGAGGTGGAACTTCCAGAGCTTGTGCTAAATCCTGCAGTTGATGTACTGGACGAAGACGAAGAACTCTGAGAACTCGTGCTCATCGCCGCAGTACTCGTCGACGACAGCGTGCTCTGTGAGCTCGTACTCAGGCCGGCCGTGCTCGAACTGCTCGAGCTAGACGAGCTCGAACTCGAATTGACCGACGATGCGGAGCTACTGCTCTCATCCTCCATGTTCAGAACGACAGGCGCATGCCCGTTTGGTTGGCACACAACTCCAGACAATAACCCGTCTAGATAATCCTGATTGCTCGTGAACTTCAGTACGCTCGAAACCCGCGAAGCAGCACCACTCGTATCGGTCAGCCACAATTCAAGCGTCTGGTTGTCGGCAACAGCAGCAACCGTCAGCGTCTCTACCGTACCGCCTAACGTCTGACTTGTGATCAAATCGTGAGGTGCCGGATGATTGCCAGGACCAACATTAAACAACTCGACAAGTCGACTATCGAATGCCGCCGCTGCTGGTGCCGGACCAAGATAGAAGGTGATTGTCTTAGACATAAAAAAGCCCGGAATGAATACCGGGCTGCCTTCCGCATGCCCCGCTAAGGGCAACGGCAAGGTTTTCCGATATTCATTCCGGGCTCGTGGCTGAAATACCTACTTGCTCAGAATCACACTTGGATTATCCGTGCCTATTTATTTTCGTCAACTAGATATTCCACGCTCTGCATGTCGTCAGTGCCTATTTGGTACGTCAACGCACGCCCTCTCTCGAGCTTTACGTTGAACCGATAGATGCCATTCACTTTGTTTTTCTCAGCCGCCAAGAGCATGAGAGCATAGTCGGAAGCGGCCGGCCTGATCGCATCCAGTATAGTACACTCAACTCCTTTGTTATCAACGGCTTGCGACTCACTGGTTGCCTTGCTATCAGGCTTGGTTGACCGCTTCATCAAGTGTCCCATCGTGGATTGCGACTAAGACCGCGCTATAGGTTCCAGGTGCCAACATCTCGTGCGGCGGGGTATTTCCGTACCAATTAAGAATTGGTTCTTTTTCTGCATGGATTGTTCCGGCTCGCACGGCCTTGAGCTTCTTTATCTCATGCATTTTTGCCATCGCCCAGGACGTCACGTCACGTAATGTGCCGAGTTCCGTATCGGTAATCCGGTAATTACCAATCGACATTCTTCTGTGCATGCCCTTGATAAACCGAATCGCCTGCCGCTCATTTTCATTGAGTCGCGGCGGCACGCCCTTCTGGCCCTGGATCATGGAAAGCTCACCCAACACCCTGGGTATCTTCCGCTCGTACAGGTCACCAACGAGAAACATCAGATCATGAGACAGGTTTTGCATTGCCGGCATCAGTCAATCACCATGTTCCGAATGTCGATCACCATGTCTTCGATGCGGATCTGCCGCACCTCCAATCGGTTGATGTCGCTGGCAATGTCATCCTTCAGGCCGTCGACATACGCTTCGGTTGCCGCTCCACCGTGAGGCCGAGAAATATGAAGCGACCATCCCCAACTTACCATTGCACCTCCCAGGGTCATGCAAGCTAGAGCTACGATGATAAGCCCCTTCCATGTGGGATAACGCCCATTCCCGTTAGTATTCACAATCCGACCTTTCTGGGGCGTTTTTTTGTCCGCTTTGACAACCATAAATCGGGTTCCCTTATATGGGCGTTGCCACCATCTGTGCTGCCACACGGATGGGAGCGTTTATTACGACTCTTCGTCTTGGTCTATCCAATGGAATTGCAAGCCGTTATCACCACGAAACGGCTTTCGGTGGTTGTTCTGTCCTATCCAAATCACCCTCGGTATTCCACCCGGAAAAGCGTCACATGTTCGTTTATCAATCGCCCTTAACCTAGAACAGAAGGAACATACTTGGCTCGGTCGAGAGCTGTCATCGATTCCCGCCATATCACAGGCCCTTATATGTCAGCTTGTGTTTTTCCGCAACAGTTTTCCATGCTCTGTCGCTAATTCGAAGCGTCGCTTCTTCTGGAGTCATTTTCCTCTTTCTAACCTGTGCGGCATGTATTTTGGCCTGTTTCTTTAAGGACTCGTTGTAGTCACTTGCGACATTCTTACCAAGCTTTAATCTTTGGGTTCGCGTTAGCTTTCCAAGCTTTTCGTATGTCATGCTGAATCGATGGCCCTGTTCAGTCACGACATGTGATGCAAATTCACCACGCTGTAAGGCTCCGGAAATGTCCGCATGGGAAAAGGAAGTCACTGCACCATTTAGTGCTGGATGATTATGCAAAGTGACGGCATCTTTCATTTTCTTTAGCTCTGCGGCCGTAAGTTGCACCGAATCCTCGCTTCCGTCTTTGACGAACAACTCTTTTCCGTCTTTTGTCAATACATGCAATTGTTCCTTTTTCATTTTCTTAATGTCGGCAGATCGATTCTCTAATTCATCCACCAACGAGGGCTCGTCTTCACCCGTCAGCTCGGCCTCGGCCGCTCGTGATACACCCTCTAGAGAGTCAGCGGTAACGTCGCTGATCATATTGCACAAACAATTCACGCGATCCTTGGCTGGTAGATTCGTATGCGCCGGCCAAGGTATTCTCACGCCGTTGAGTGTAAACATGCCGTTAGCGGTTTTCGTGCGACTGCCATCCTTCGCCGTGTGCGATCCCCTGGAGAATGTTTGAAACGCGCTCAGCCATTCCTTGCCAATTGGGAACCCTGCCTCTTCTTCAAGCTGCGAGATGCCTGCTGCATGCCCGCCAAGTAATGCATTAGGCGTCTCCGTGCGGGCAACCATCATGGCTCGAGTCATAGAATACAGACCACCATGCTTCTCGACGATCGCGGCGGCTACCTTCCGCATCGACAGTCCACGCTCGATACCGTCCTGGACAGTAGTTTCTATGTCGTTGCGTGTCGTCTTGCCAATGTCTTGCCAGTAGTCTTGCGCGAATGCCTCACCAAGCGACTCGCGTGCGGCTTCCAATAACCACTCCGGCATGCGGCCAATCGAGAACGGCAGCAGAGCGGTATCAATCTCCAACCGCTGTGCTATCTCCTGGGCAGTCGTACGCTTCGACGCTTTGTCAGTTACAGCCTCGAGGATTACCAGCTCGGCCATGACTCCAGCTGCGAACACAACCGGCAAAGTCTCGGCCGCCGCGGTGAAGATCTCCAGATTGGCCTTTTCAAGATCGAACGTTGCCTTGACTATTTTCTCGGCTTGCTTTTCCGCGTTGTCTGGGTCTGGCTTATCAGTCCGCTTCGCAATTCGTCGAGCAGTTTCTTTGACGCTGCGTAGAAAGGGGCCTGCCATCTTAGCGGCGACCACCTCCTGCATCTGCTCGACTTGCTTGCCGTGTATCTCGCCAATGTCAGTACGCTTTAGCCTAATACGCTTCCTCATCAGAGCATCGGCTTCGTCCAGACTCTCGAGACCTTCGCGCTGTTTGACCGCCAGTAGAAACGCCAGCAGAAGAGGATCTGTCGCGCGATACGTAATCGCATCGATCGTAACCGACTCAACGTCACACGAGCTGCCTAGCATCCTCAAGCTATAGCTGGCAATCTGAGCGGGTGCGTCTTTAGTTGCGATCATGAATTGCGTCCAATGTTCCCTGGACACTGGCAGAGATAACGGCCAAGGCTTCGCAAGTTTCCTTGTGAATAATCCCAGCCTGAGTTTCTTCTGCTACCTCGTCAACGTCATCCGGGGCGTCTTCGTCAATAACATCCTCGGGCTCTTCGGGAGCCGGCTCGACTGGCGGCGCTATCGGCGCTTCACTTCCGCCTACCATTGCGTCAGCCGACTTTTCATCGATCTGCAAGAACAACATCAGAGCTGTCTTGGCCGCCTCCTGTGAGATAAAACCTTGCCCCATGGACGTGAGCATCTGGACCGTGCCAGTCATACCACCCACTGTCGAGAGCAGAACATTACGATCCTGAGCCTCTTCACCTGCCTCCAGTCCTAAAACGTTGACTCGATATTCACCCCGTGTAACCGCGTCGCTCGTAAGAGCAAACTGCCATCGTTTGTCCCTGAGCTCGACGTCCATCGGCTCGCATGGCTCGATCCAAACCACCAATCGCTCTGGCGAGTCGAACATCGGACCCAAGAAGTCCGTCATGGATTCAGACAGCGCGTCAATAATTGGGTTGATTGCGTTTTGACAAGACGAGCGTTCGGCCTCCGCCGCCTGCGCACGATTAGCACCAATGACCTGCCCGGCCGTGATTTCGTTCAGACCTGTCGACTGGAAGATCCTGCGCTTTACCAACTCGCTGCTGTTGATCCAATCCATCTCTTGCGGGGTGAGATTCAGCTTATGAATTGACTCGATCAATCCGTCCAAGATAGCTGGCTCGCCAGAGTTCACCTGCCGAGACCACATCTCGCGAATGGCACGTGTAATTTGCCGGCGCTGCGGGCCAGTTAAAACCGCACGATGTGCTGTACCACCGTCCATGGCACGCTCCGCGGCAATCGTAACGATAACGTTCGGGTTCAAGCCCTGCTCGAACATCTGCTGCTGCGAAGTCTGAATGTAATCATCCGTCCTGACCGCTGGCATCACTCCCCGAATTGGACTAAAAGCAGCCTTTGGATCAGACGGGTCCGCCAAGTACGTTCTCGACACATTCTCGGCCGGCAGCGTAAAGCCATCCGTAGTTCCGCTAGGTGTAATTTTGTACTCAGAGAACAAACCATTTTTATGAATCGGTTGCACCCACGAACTAGGAATCGCCCAAATCTCGACTCGAGGTGCGCCATCCACTTCCGACACACCACCCACCCAATAGCATTCTCCAGTCAAGAACAGATTGCAGGCCGAGAAATAGAGGAACTCGAATTTCTTCTGCAATGGGTTAGGCCGGCACAGGCTGTCGATCACCGGATGGTCCGGCAATAGCTCAAGATCCTTGTCGACCAACGCCTTCTGGTAGATGCGAGACGGCAATTGGTTCTTCAGTATCTTACCCCGCAAACTCCTTGTTTCCGGGTTCGGGCTGGCACCAACAATCTCTCCGGCGTGAATGGGCTGGCTTGCAACTCGCTTGGCAATCAGGTTGAAGATCGCATAAGGCCAGTTGCGGAAATGCCGGTACGACTGCTCCTGTTGGGTCTGGCCAACTGCCAAGCCCATCTCCGATCCGCCTGGTACGATGTCTTGCCTTACGGCCTGCTTCAATTGCAATTCGAAGGCTCTACGCCGTGCGGTCGCCGCTTCGAATTTCTGGGCCACGTCGATCATAAAATGCCCTGTAGTGGATTCTTGTTCTGCTCTGTCATGTTCTGGACTTTCTCGGCGGCGTGCCGTCCCTCAATCATTTCGACCTGCGAGTGCAATGCGGCGTTAATCTTCATTGATCCGTCGTAGGCCAATTCATTGAGGTCGTTCTCGACTTTCTGCCGGCGATTGATTTCCGTTGAATCTTGTAGCTCTTTTTCTCGTTCCGACAGTTCCTTTTCAAACCTCTGTCTCTCGTCGTCCAATGCCTCTGATAGTATGACTATGCGTTCGGCAGACTCTCGGGTCTCCAGAAGGATGCTTTCATTCAGGTCCAGTAATCGACGTCTGTCTTTCAGGGCTGCGTCATACCGGACCTCATTCGCAAACCACTTTCGGAACCAATCGATTATCCTGCCCATCACTCACCGTTCTTCTTAGGGTCGGAGAATAGGTTCAATCTCTGCAAGCCGGGCTCGGCGACCTTGATGGCCGGTACATCACTGGGGCCAACGATCTCGGAAAATGCATCTTTCATATATTTCAAGCAGCCTCCGAATTCAGCATGCGGCAAGTGATGATTGACCCACCATTTCGGACACTGCTGGCCAGGTGGTGAATCTTTCTCCCAATGGAAAATGGCTACGAAGAATTGACTAGTGCGATGTGCATCAACGATCCGCCGCATCAAATCACCTTGCAATTGCAGCGGCTCCGTGTCGTCTAGCAGAACAGTCAAGCTCACGGGGTCGCCGGTCTCTGGACAACAGTACCAATGCGTCCAAGGTTCCTGCTTGGAATACGTATTGATCGGCAGCTCATGCTTGCCTCGACACGACGGGCACTTCTCGATCGGGACCAATGTCTCTTTGACTTCCGCTGTCGTCATCTCAACTCCGTACGTTTAGTTGTTCGAGGTGTTTGTCTAACATGTTTAGCAGTTTCCAGTTAAGTCGTTTCAGACCTTCCGCGCGTTTTTCCGAGAGTTCCAGTTCGACTTCCAGCTGGTGAATACGCTGCTCGCTGAGGCAATGGAAGTCATCGGATTCAACTTGTCCGGGAAGTAGCTCAGATGGACGTGCAGTGATGTTCTTCATCCAAACACAATCTTCAAAGGGCCTAAGTGCAGAACCCAGCCACAATTGCTGCAAGCATGCGTCCAGGTACTATAGCGTCGACGGTAACTTCGCTCATGCCATCTCCATAGCATCTTCATCTCAACTCCTTCAGTAAGGTTTCCACGCCAACCGGTTTCGGATGCAGCTCCGCGTTCTCGGCCTTGATCTTCTTACCGTACCAGCCGTCTAAGTCTAGCGGCTCTTCGGGAATGCCACCCTGGCAATCCGACAAGGCATCGTCGAATGATCTATAGGGGAACGCGTCGAACCTCGACTTCTCGAAACAATTGTAAACTTCGAATCCAGCTTTTGAAAACACCGGTGCGAGTTCTCGCAGCATAGAATTGATTTTCGCGAACTCGCCCTGGCCACCGGATTTAGCCTCTTTCCAAGCGTATTTCGCACCCTCATAGCCACCATCGACTCCCAGCATATAGACCCTTTTGCAACCAAGGTAATGCAACAATGGGAAGCCCAACATCATGGAACAGATGCGGCTGTGCGGCTTGGGCGGGAGGGCCTTCTCTCGCTCCACACACTGGTCTGCCTTCTTCTTAGTGCGAACATCATCGCCGCAATACATGCAGGTATTCGAGTTCATCAGACGCATGCACTTCGTGTGCTTGCCGGCATAACCCCAATGAAGGAACCACGTGTTCAGAATATCATCGGCGTAGAATCGACCCGACCGAGCAACACCGAACGTCATTGGGCAGTCGCAGATTCTCAGGTCCAGATTGCGGAAGCTACCGTCCGGGAACTTGGCCCTCACGTTCTTTCGCAGCTGGCTGTCTGGAACAAAACACCAGACCTTGGGGTCCATGTAGAGGGCATGGTGGAATTTCTCGTGCCCGTCGCCGAACGTGAACGCCGTACAGGGTGCATGGGCCGCCGCGTTGTTGACTCCCAACGACATCACACCTCGGCCGCGGAGTTTCTCCAAGGGATAGTTCGCCAGCGAAGGACCGCCGCAAACCAAGAAGGCCGGTCGGGACCATTTACCAGATAGGTCGATTCTCTCGAATCCGGTATGCATGCAAGCGTCGCAGTTCTTGCGATCGCGCCGGCCGCCGCCGCACACAGTGCAGACTTTCGCTCCGTCAACTACTAGAAGGGGATCCATGCCGGAATCTTAGCAATTAAACGCCTAACTTGGCAAACAGGGCAGTAGTTCAAGAGCTTGCTCGACAGTAAATCCCATGAGCTCTCGCAGTTTGTGATACACGGCCATATCTCCGCCATCCGTCGCTTGAATGAGCTGTGCCATCATGGTACAGGCCCTTTTGAAGACGTCGGCCCTTGCGATATCTCAATTCAAACTCCCGCTGCTACTCTTCCGCCATTCTCGTGGGGGGGTTTGGCAGATTCTTGAGATGACTTGTTCTGCTTCGTCCTGAGACACTTCTTCATACTTGAGCCGAAAGAGGCCCTGACCTTCAAATGTTCTTAACAGGAAATCACGACGCTTATCGTCGGTTTTCAGGCTGGACCAAATATCGTCCGGCACCTCTAAGAAATGCCGGAACATTGACGTCACAGGGAATAAACTGTATTCAATAAACGCCATCAGTTCAAACTCCCAAACGGAATCTTCGGCTTGCGATTCGCGTACTTCTTCTTCCAGGCTTCATAGGCAGCCCGTGGAACCTTGCCGTCTTTAGCTGCGAGGCTGGCCCTCCTCATGGTCTTGCCGCGAACCATCGGACCGTGCACCTGGCAGATCTCTTCTCCTTCGCAGCAGCATTCCGGTAGATAGTTGATCATGCAATCACCCATATGGCCGATGCCAGGAGCAGCAACAGACCAGCCCACTTCGCGATAGCAAAACGCATCAGCTTCCTTCGTCCCCTAGCGTGCCATGCCATCAACTCAGTGATTGCCGCCCTCAGCTCAGCTTTCGATTCTTCCTGGTGTCTTTTTGTGTATTCACTCATGCCATCACCCTCTGCTATGGAGAACACCATTGAGGGCCGCCGCCGATCTTCACGGTGACTCCCGTTTCCGCGTTCGCTATGCGGGCTATGTTGCCATCCCTGCAAAGGTCTTCATAAAGCAGCTTCGCTTCACCGATAGAGCAAGAATAATCGGTCACGGTTCGCCACTTAGCTCCACCATGACCGTCAGGCCCCTTTACCTCTACACGGAAGTTCATGCCATCACCTTCTGCCTCTCGACGAACGCGTCGTAGTCCTCGCGGGTGTTGATGCCAAGAGGCGGGTCTTTAATGGTTCGGACATAGAACCGACAATGGTTGAGCCATCTGAGTTGCTCCAATCCTTCAGATTCTTCCAGACAAGTTATGTTTCGGTTTGCAAGGGATTGCAATGTAGACCGGTGATAAACGTAAATCCCAACGTGCTGGAGGTACGTCAAAAGTCCGTCTACCTGTCCTGTTGGAATAGGTCGTCGACTAAAATAGACCGCTTGCTCACGGTCTATCACTACTTTCACTCGGCTATGATCTGTCCATTCTTTTTCGTCGTAGATCCAGCCTGCCAATGTCCAGACTGGCGGCGTAACTCCGAAGACGTCATTACATATCTCGGAAACCATCCAGTGTACATCGTTTGGGTCAATCTCTGGCTCATCAGCCTGCCAGTTGATAACGACGTCTGCTGGATATTCCTCGATTACTGCCGCCGCGCGTTCGGTCCCGTTCCGGAAGGTATCAGTTGTCGTAATCACATGGGCGCCAAAGTCCGCGCACACATCCCATATCTCATCGCTATCAGTTCCGATGATCACATCGAGCCCAGTCTTCTTGGCCTGCTCCCAGGTGTGCTGAATGAGAGGTCGCCCTGTTTCATTCAAGAGCAGCTTGCGCGGGAGCCTTTGAGACTCAAGACGTGCGGGGATGACGATGACGGCTTTCATGGGAACACCACATACAGATACAGCACCTGAAGTAACAGTGCGATAACGACACAAAGACTAACGCAGAGCAACGATAGCCAATGCAGCACTCGGCCCTGAGCATCGTGCCACGACTTGCGGGCGATCTCTCTAATGCGATCGTCGTTTGTTTTCATGGTTCTCTCACGGACAGAGCCACAATGCACCGATCGCAATCCATGCCATGCGTGTGTCACTGTCTTCTTTCATGATTCCTTCTCCACCCATTGCCCACACCAGTCTTCCTCTTCAACTAGAGGGAAAATATCTGGAGCAAGCACGTCATAAGAAGACCCTGGTGGAGTGCTATCGTGTCTCGGCGGAAAGAAATGACATTTTCCTACGACTACGACGTCACCGTCCCACGTACCAACTCTCTCCCAGAACTTGCAGCTACCGCACAGCTTGGATATCACGCTTGAATCTTCCGTAATGCTTTCGCTCACAGCCTCCTTAACTTTACTCGCAAATCCTTCCTCACGAGTACCCTGCCACTTGCAACCTCTGCAAACGATGAGTTCCAAATTGGAGTGATCGGTAATCTTCCAGTGGTTCCCGCCGCATGCTGGGCACTTAAAGTCGTTTGTTATTTGCTGGCTCACAGTTTCTCACGCTCCATTGGCTCCTTGCGGTGCCGTGCCAGCCCTTCCTTATACGTCGCGCTGATAGCGGGAATCTCACCTTGCCTAGCACGCTCAAAGATAGACTTCTGGTCGTCTTTTTCCAATCCGTAAATGCAGTGCTGGCAGATGCCAGGCGTCTCTTCCCTCGTGAATCCCTTGCGAGTGTATGGGTTGATTCCCAAGAGGCGGCCGAGCGTACCAGCGATACCGCACATGCTCCAGCCGCATGCGTCGAGGCCCTTACCACACCAGCCCTTCACCGTGCACTTCTCGAACTTGCTCGTGAGACCAAGGTCCTTCGGTGAGATGAAGAACGGCTCATGGCTGTCCTTGCCGCTCTTGGGGTCCGTGGGATTGCGCAGCGGAGAAGGAACCCAGCGGAAACGCCTGTCTGGCAATCGAATGCGTTCTCTAAGTCCAAGACTCGACGGCATATCGTTCGTCAATACACGTGCCGTACCAGGCCGCTTGAGACACGTGAGCCTAGCCGCGTGATCGAGGATGCCCTGCAGCTGCTTGTTCATCACCGGTTCGCCGCCGCCGAATGTGATGTGGTGGATGTCCGTCTCTTGCTCGTTCATCGTGTCGACGGCGTGGCCCATCTGATCAGCGGTCATTTCCAGTTCGTTGAACTTGGCTATGCCAATAGCTCGGTTGCAGTGCTCGCACGCTGCGTTGCACTTCTGGTTGACCGCTATCTCAAGTCTCATCCAAATTTCACAATGCCATCCCAATGGCCCCAATGTTTACATAGATGCAACCCAACCAAAACTGCCATGATTTTTCTCGGTGGTATAAGATAATCAATCCTGTACCGCATGTGACAATGAACAAATTCATCTTTGATTGACCGCTATTTCAAGTCGTTCACTCGCCCTTCCGCGATCCCCTTACGGCAAGCACTACAAACAACACGATCACAACGGGCACCAATACCAAACCAATTGCGTCCGCTACCGGCCGTATCCGCTCACCTAAGTCGATGATGCCCTGCCAGGTCATGAGATTTGGGAGTAATTGTTCCCATTTTGTCCACTAGCTTGTTAACCAATCATCCTTATCAATCCCTTCATGCATATTCCATTTCTTGCGGTCCTTCTTGGTCTCACGGCTCTGCTGGACTAAGTCGCGAAGGAAGTCCGGCAGCTCTTCCATTTCCTCGTCGTCGAACGGACGGCGCTCCTCGGCCGGGTCCTCGCCGCTGGCCAACAAGTCCCCCGTGAATCGCATACCGCCTCCAGTCAACTTCTGGAATGCCCCAGAAACAGAGTCGACGCGGTCGTCGTGCTTGCCGTTCGGGAAGATACAGAGTTCGTCAATGAGCCCGGCCACCCAGCTGCCTCGCCTGATCTTCACCATCCTGGCTTCGCTGTACGCCGCAAACGGCATAGCTCGCACTTCCTTACTGCCAGTCACCTTGTCGCCGTAGCAAGGGTATCCTGCCAGCAACTTGATGTAATGGAAGATCACGCTCTTACCGGAACTGCCGGGTTCTTGTTCAATCCACTGTGTCACACTGCGGC
>SDBS01004545.1_pt1 | contig 13559 bp, 15 predicted proteins | sample 2277091 | NCBI WGS metagenome assembly SDBS01 (sample SAMN10404972, study PRJNA504765) | marine sediment metagenome | isolation source: marine sediment core GS10_PC15, 163 cmbsf | place: Arctic Ocean: Southern Knipovich Ridge | collected 2010
AGAATTTAGAAACTTTAACTAATCTTCAAGTATTAAAACTTAGTAGAAATCAAATACCAGAAATAGAGGGTTTGGATGCATTGACCAAACTCCATATGTTGATTCTTGATCACAATGAGATAACGGAGATTAAAGGATTAGATGCATTACCCAATCTTGAAACGTTATATCTTAATAATAACAAAATACCAGAAATTAAAGGATTAGATGCATTACCCAATCTTGAAACATTATATCTTGACAGTAATCAAATCACAGAGATTAAGGGACTGGGAAAATTAGGAAAGTTAAAGCTACTATACCTCGGCTTTAATCCCCTAGAAGGTGATTTTGAAAAAAATATGATGGGAGAAGAAAATATTCAAAAATTCTTAAAGAACTACATGAAGTAAGAGAAAGAGTGCTAGAGACCATTCTATTCCATCCATTTTTCCAATCTCTTTTTAGCATTCTCCATGACTTGTTCATGAGGAATTGTGTTTCCTTGCTCAATATCTTTAATACCCGCTAATTTTTTTTTTTTAACATAGAGATGATACATAATATCATCAATTGTAGCATCATCTGGTAATTTTTTTATTAGGGCTATAATTTCTTCTTTAAGATTAGTAGTCATAAGTTATCACGATCTAAATAATCATTTTATCTTTTATAATTACTGGTTTTCTATGAATATATTTAATAAATAAATATGAATAATACCTATTGAGTAAGAAAAATATGAAAGCGTTAAATAAAGAAGAGATATTCAAGCTTCTAAAACAACATAAAGATAAATTAAAGAATCATTATGTTCTAAAGATTGGACTATTTGGCTCCATTTTGAGAGGAGATAATACTAATGAGAGTGATATAGATTTTATAGTTGAGTTTGAGGAGGGAAAAAAAAATTATGATAATTTTATCGAGTTAGCTTTTTTATTGGAAAATCTATTGCAAAGAAAAGTAGATTTACTCACGATTGAAGCTCTCAATCCTTATATGAAGCCAAGGATTTTAAAGGAGGCTTATTTTGAATCTTTCTAACGATTATATGGATAAAATTAATGGTTATCTATGAATCTTTCATAGAATCTATTATTTTCCGACACAATTTTTTAATAATTGGAACATGTCCCTCAGAAAATATAATATCGTTTAAAATTACTACGGGAGCAGTTAACTCTCCATATTTCTTTATAATTTTATCTGAACTGACATCAATGTATTGAATCTCAAGTTCGTTTTTAAAATTTGGAAAACTTTTAAGCATTCGCTCTACAACTTGTTCAGTCTTGCAGCATTTTGCACAGTAATTGTTTTCATCTTCATTTAAAATTACTTGGAGTACAGGTTTTAGTATGGCTAATCACTAGACTTAAAAATTGTTAATAGGTTACTTCAATAAAATTTTTCATTTAACTTATGGTTTGCTTTTATTCCCAACATATCATTTTATATTCCCATAAATTGAAATTGAATTTTAACTTGGTGATCGTGAAACATACCTTTCACGATCTTTTATATATATCAAAATAATACAATAAAAAGAATTTCCATCCAATCGTGTAATTATAGTAAGATTATTTCTTCTTCCTGAATTCAGTCATCGTTTCAGGTCCCCATAAGAATACGACTAATAAAGCAATGATTAAACAAACAATACCGGTTATCATCATGCCCATAGATGTTATAAAATTAGGAAGCATAAATGAGCCAACATCAAAAATAACGTGTATAAGAATTGCAGGAAATACGCGTTTTTCTGTGTTATTATAGATCCAGACAATTAGTATGCGTGATCCGATTAAATTTAAAATTTGCCCAACTAACCATAACCATTGTGGATCTGCTGGTATTGTAAAAAACCAGACTGGGACATGCCAAAATGCCCATATAACACCTAAAATAAGAGATGCTTTAAAGGCGTGCCATCTATCTTCCATTTTATCATAAACATATCCCTGCCAGCCCACTTCTTCACACGTACTACCAATCATAAAAATAGGTAATAAGAATACTAAGAATATAAGAGGGAATGTTAAACCATCAAATGTTACTCCGGTTAAAATTAATAATCCCAGTGTTAGGATCCATACAATTGGCAATATAAGGAAAGTAGGGATATACCAAATTTTCTTTGATATCTTGAAATCAAAGGATTTCTTTACTAATCCCGTTTTTTTATCCAATCCTTTTTTTCTAGAATTAAGAATTAATGCTGCTATTATTGGGGCCACCACAATAGAAATAGCGAAAGGGATCGCCATTATTTGTGGAAAAAATATCTCATTTGCAGCTAAGCCACAAAGTATATAGAAAGGTAATGTTATAATGAAAGTTAACATGAAAAAGGAGCCAATATCGTTTGAAGTTTTACTATTTTCATTCATTTTTATGATCTCACAACATTTATTTCAAATCAATTTAGAAATGTTAAATCAAATCTTGCTCTTATAATATTTAAATATTTAGAAACAAATATTTTTCGATTTTTTGTTATTTTAAAGAAGCTAAAAACCATTGTAAATTTTGTGGTTCATCGATATCGGGTACCCCTAAAATATGTCCAAATTGTGGAGTTTCGTTAACTAAGTAAAAGAAGGAACTTTTCATGAATTTTTATACGTATCTAAACAATATTGAACAAAGAAAAATTACTTAATAAAAAAGGTTAAAATGTAATTTCCTTAACTTTAAGATTTTCCACATCACTAAAGTGAGATTCTGTAGTATAGATAAATATCTTTCGGGTCAAGACTTCAGCAATAATTATGGCATCAACCATAGATAAAGATTTATATTTACATTTGAGTTCTCCTGCCAATATTGAGATATTTTCGCTAAAGGGTATAAAGTTAATGATATTTCCTCTACGAAGATTTTCCATTATAATTTGGGCATTAATCTTTCCTTTTTCTCTACATAAATGATTAAAAAATTCTATATAATTTAATTCCGAGGATATAAATTTATATTGATTTGTTATCTTAGTTTTAATTTCTTTAACTATATCTTCATGATTACTCTGATATAAACTGATTACCCCCGTATCAATGAATATTGTGTTTTTCATTATATTTGCCTCATATATAGTCGGTCCTTCTCGTCTTCGATCTCTCCTTTACGTTCTTTAGAGATATTTTTAATAATCTTGATACCGGTATCCTTATCTAATATTGATTCTAACTTACTATCAGAGAGGTGGGGTAAAATTTTAATTCCTTCTAATGGATGATCAATAATTATTACCTTATCTCCATCTTTCCATCCGTATTTCTTCCGTATTTCAGATGGAATAGTGGATTCTTCCATGATTGCTAATGCTAACAATTGTCATAAACTAAATATAGATTAATAACCATTTAAATATGCTTATAATTTTCAAACTTTGCTTAGCATATTAGAATTATTCAATAAATTATGATTCTATTTTAATCCAAAATGATAACTCTTTAAAGATAAAGAAAGAGCTTCTGTTATTAGACAAACGACATATTAAAGAAAAAAATTTAAAAATTTATTAATCTATTTTATTTCCACATTTAGGACACAACTCTCCTTTAGCAGGCGCACCGCAATTTGGACAAAAACGAGATTTCTCCTCAGAGACTTTTGGTGGTTGAGATTTTATTATGGGTTGTTGTACAGGTTGTACTGGTGCCTGATAAGTGGGTTGCTGAGGTGTTATATGTTGATTTTCGAGTGATCGATATTTTTCAACGTGCTTATATTCTATTACTGCTAATACTATTATTAAAACATCAAACATTAAACTAAAAATATCAAAGATCCAAATTGCAAAAATTAAATCAATTATTCCAATAATAATAGCAATAATTGAACCGAATTTTACTTTTTTCGCAACACCAATTAGAGCAAAGAGATATCCCGCAGCGAATATAATGAGAAAAAAATAGAAAAATACCGCTGCTAGAAAACTACCGATAAATCTTATAACAAGTAATATTAGTAGAATAATCGTGACTGCAGTAAACTTTTTTACCATTTTTACTAGATAACTGAATTTATTTAAGTATTTATGTAAACAGACTTAGATTGTTATTTTAATAAGTAAATCAGATACTTTCATAAATGATGAAGAAAGAGATTCTAAAAGCTTTTAAAATACCATTAAAGGATGTATTATCATATGTTGAAAAAGAGTTTCTTAATTTTTGTAAAGAAAAATCAGAGGACTGTATAATTTTATTTTGATTAATATATATAAACACTAAAAGATAAAATTCAATATTAAATAGATTTTCTAAGAGTTGAGTTAATATTACAAAATACCCCTTGGGATGTTTTTCTTCAAAGAAGACAAAATATTGCAATCATGCCAAAATGGAAATTTTTGCAAGAAAAGAAAAATCGATCTTTATGGCTAATACTCATAATATCTTAACTGAAAATCTTGAAAAATATGAAAAAATTATCTTAAAAGCAAAAGAAACTCACATCAACATTAATAGTTTTAGACTCTTATACAATCAATATCAAGATTCGGAATTAAAACAACAGATTTTTAAAATAGCAACAGAATTACTTTTATATTTAATAGATAATGCTGAATTGCCTAGATATATAGAAGAATACGAATTGCAATTAATGCTCGGGAAAAGATATTATCTAAAAAAAGGAGAGTTAGGATTTGAGAGAATGATAGAGAGATCTTACGGAGGTATTATTTATTGTATCAAATGTAAATTTATACCAGAAATCTTTTATGATTTAGCTGGAAAAATTTATATTGGACGAACTCATAGATCTAAATTTAAGCGAATGATGGAACATGTAGAAACTTCCCTTGATCCATATAAAAACCATACAAGGAAAATCGAAATAGCTATAATTAACGCTTTAAATCAAGAGTATGATATATATCGATTATGGGAACAATATTACCTATCGCCAGTTTATACTAAAAAAAAAATATTGTCGGATCTAACTGAGCTACTTATTAACAAATATTTTGATCTTGATATCATTGAAGTACATAATAACTACTATACAACCTATGATAGAGAAAAGTTTTATATTAAAAATTATAACTATTATATCAATACCACGTTGATTATAGGCACCAAAGATCCAAATGGTTTGAATATGACTATAAATACTAGTACTAAATATATTTCTTTACCGTTGTATGACATTGCATTTATGATTGCTTTAGGTTTAAAATCAAAACTAATAACTGAGATCCTTAATAATATCTATGACTTAGAAGTAAATAATAATCTTGTCAACACTAGAATCCGTGAGTTTTGGCAGAGTTGGGAAAATGCACAAGAAAAATTTTTAAAACCAGTTTTTCAAGCATTAATAGAACAAAATAAATATACTTTTGCTGAAATTAGAGATACTTTGAAATACTCACATAAAGGTTTGTATAAAATTTTTAAGAGATTTTTTAATGGTTTAACTTTTAATCAATTAAAAACCGTTATGGCACGTAATAACTATAATTGGGATTCCTTAGGACACATGGCTGAAAATTATAAAGATGATAAAAAAATAAGAGGGTTTTCAATTCTTAAATGGAGGGAATGGTTTATAAAGGGAGTTCCTTTAGGAGATATAGCTGAATTAACAGGTTTTAAATCTGGATTAGCAATGAGAACATTTCTATACAATAATAAGAAAATATTAACTGAATTTGGTGGTAGGGGATATGAAAAGATAGTTGATAAATGTAGGAGAGAAAGAACAATAGAGCGTATCTTAGATGGGAGAAAACCCACACTTGAATGGATATATGTAAACGATTTTGGATTAAATAGTCGTGATGATTATCAAGTTGATTATCATTTTAAAAGACAATTAGCTACTTTTTTTGAGAGATTATTTGACTATAAATTAACTATAGTAGAATTAGAATCCCGAGATCCAAAAATGCTCAACAAGTTAAAAAATTAATTTTTAATTATTAAAATTCTAAAAATTCAGAAGATTTAACAGAAAAAAATCTTTTCTTATCATAGCAAATTATAGTAAAGTGTACATTATGACTGATGATGTTTTATATATTGATGCTAAAACACTCGAGAATTTTATGAGGGATGTATTCATAGGTGTAGGAGTTCCTAAAGAAGATGCGGAGATCATTGCAGATGTTCTTATTGCTTCTGATTTAAGGGGTATTGATACTCACGGTGTTCAACGCCTTTATATGTATTATTCCAGGATTAAGGACGGACTATACGAAGTTAATACCAAAATAGATATTATTAAAGATGGTCCAACGACTGCACTTTGGGATGGCAATTGTGGTATGGGGCATGTTATTGCCTATAAAGCAATGAAAAAGGCTATAGAAAAGGCAAAAGAATATGGTCTTGGTGCGGTTGCGGTAAGAAATTCAACCCATTTTGGTATTGCGGGGTATTATTCTTTAATGGCAATAAAAGAAGGAATGATAGGCTTAACAACAACTAATGCAAGACCATCAATTCCTCCAACATTTGGTTCTGAACCAATGTTGGGCACAAATCCCCTCACGGTTGGCGCCCCTACAGATGAAGAATTTCCCTTTCTTTTAGATTGTGCTACTTCAATCATACAGAGAGGTAAGGTTGAACTCTATTCTCGCGTAAATAAACCTCTCCCAAATAATACCGTTATCGATGAAAAAGGTGAAATTATGAAGGATCCAAATCTCGTATTAGAAAAGATGCTTGAAAGAAATGCTTCTTTACTACCTATAGGAGGGAAGGGGGAGGATACATCTGGATATAAAGGATATGGTTATGCTACAGTAGTAGAGCTTCTTTCAGCAGCTTTGCAAGAAGGGATTTATTTAAGAGATACACTCGGAGTAACTGAAGAAGGTCAGAAAAGACTAAAAGTAGGGCACTTTTTCTTAGCTATTAATATTGATGGTTTTATTGGTGTTGATTCATTTAAAAAAACTGCAGGTAATATAATGAAAGATTTAAGGGGATCCCGAAAAATACCTGGAGAAGAAAGAATATATACCGCTGGAGAGAAAGAATATATTGCTGAACAAGAGCGAAGTAAAACAGGTATTGCCCTAAACAAAAGCCTCCAAAATGATATAAAGACTATGAAAGAGGAACTAAGTTTAGACCAATATAAGTTCCCTTTTTAGTAAGTTTTTTTTCTTATACTACTTAAAATAATATACCGTCTTGTCTTCCAGTAAATGGTTCTGGATGTAAAATTATTTCTTGAAGATTTTCAATTTTAAGAGTTCGAATTTGTTGTTCTAACTCAGATGTGTATTCATGAACTTTAGAAATATTCAAAGAATCATCGAAAAACACATGAAGTTCTAATACACAATAATCTTGAGTAGTAAAACTTTCAAAACCATGATAACCTTTAACTTGGGGGTGATCTTTAAGCAAATTTTTAACTAACTTCTCAATCCTATTCATTTCTAATGGATCTAATGGTTCACAAATTAAACTTTTAGAAGCTAATTTATCAACTTCTTGGGAACTTTCGATATGAGAAATAACTCGAGTTAAATTAGCTTGCTCTTTCAAATCGTTTTCAAAATTAGTACACACGTTATGTGCTTTTACAAGTGAAAGAGTATCATTGACAATTATTGTTAACGATAGATAAATTTTATTTTTAATACTGAAAACATTTAGGTTTTTAACATCAAATATCTCTGGATATTCTGTTTTCATGGAATAAATCAAATTGACAACACTATCTCCAAGTGATTTTTCTCCGCCTAAGGGATTCATTTCAATAATGGTTTCAACATTATAATTCGGAAAATATATTTTACCCATAGTCCGAATTGATTTATTAATATCATTTGCATGGATTACTGAAATATGATCTTCTACAGATAGAATTGCTTCTAAAAATAATGTAATTCCACTAGCTCGAATTCTTAAATCTTCAATACCATTTACATGATCAAGATTAAAAATATTAACTCGTATTTGTTCCAAGATAAGGGAATTTATTGGATTTACATCAGTTAAATCTTTAATTCCTTTTTTTGCCATTTTAAATGCACCTATTAGTATCCAAATTGAAAGAGCTATACTGAAGTAAGGATCCAAATTCACTGCTCCAAAATGAGCTAAAATAAAACTTAATAAAATTATAAGCGCTCTCATTGAATCTTGGAGTAAATTTAAACCTTGAATTTCAAGTGAAGGGCTTTTACTACGTCTTCCTTTCCAAATAAGGAATCTTGAAAAAACTAAATTTACCACGAAGGATATGATTAACAATTGTATCCCAATCTCAGGATTGGAAATCGTGTACGTTCCAGCGTTAATGATCATAATGGCATTTGCTATTAAAAGAATATATAAATTTATCAATATAATACCTTGAACCATAGCGCCAATAGGATCAATCTTAGAATGCCCATACATATGTTCAAAATCGGGCGGCTTTTGACTTTGGGAAAGGGAGTACAGTAATATTGACACGAATATAATATCTACAAGTGTATCAACAGTTTCTGATAAAAAACTTAAAGATCCAGTAATAATTACACCGTAAATTTTCAGTACTGACTGAAACAAAATCACACCTAATGATAATAGTCCAAACTTGATTTTATCGTTCATTATCTAACTACTTCGAAATTTTAGGTATGATATGAGTATTAATACTCTTTAAAAAAATTATAGTAAAAAATTAGTAATTAAAAGAAAAAAAATGAATTTGGTATTTAGATACTTCTCGGAACTATTATCTCTAAGTCTGTAATTGGATAAGATGAACAAGGATAAATGAAATTAAATTTCTTATCAGCTGCCCTTCTTCCATCGTTTATCGGACTGATATATAAATTACCAGATACTAAGAGAGCTCGGCAAATTCCGCATTCTCCCGAACGACATGATGAAGGAGGTGCTAATTTAGCTCTTTCCATGGCCACCGTGACTGTTTCAGTTGAAATCGCAGGTATCTCTTTTAGTTGGTTTCCAATACCTACTTTAATCTTAAACGTTTTTCTAACCATATCCATAGGAAAATCGGGGAGTTCACTTATATCTTTTACTTCTCCATAAACTTCTTTTCGAATTCTCTTCCGGGATAAGTTTAATTGTTCTATCTCTTTATCAACAAAATTATACATTACTTGCGGTCCACAGATGAAAAACGAGCTGTTATTAATATCGGCATATTTTTTAATTATATCAGCCGTGATAAAACCCTGTTCACATCCTTCCATCGTAATTTTCTCGCAACTTAATACAATGACTAATTTTATCTTATCGGGATATTTTTTTTCTAATTCTTTTAACTCCTCGTAAAAGATGATGTCATCCTCTTCACTACATCCATAGATTATTGTTAAGCTAATATCTAATTTTCCTTCAGCTAATTGCCTTGCGATGGAACGAAAAGGAGTAATTCCTGATCCTCCTCCTATTCCAACAAAATTTTTTAAATCTCTTAGGTTATCATAAAAGAAACTCCCAGAAGGCTCAGAGCTTACAACTTTAGTTCCCACTTTCCAATTATCCCAAACATACTCTGTTAAGAAGCCATCTTCTGCTTTTTTAATGGTAATGTCATAAAATCCATTTAATGCATCCATTGGAGAGGATGATATGGAATAGGGACGAGTAATAATTACTCCATTCACATTAACCTTTAAACTTAAATATTGTCCAGCTCGAAAATATGCTAAACTGTTTGTAGTTGAATCGGGATCGGGAACAAGCTTGAAAGTCTTTGTAGATTTAGTTTCTTCTTTAATTTCACTAATGACTAAATTTTGTCGATCTGGATGAAGTTTCTGGGCAAGTTCGTTTATTGGGTCTGACTTAATTGGTTCGCTTGATGCTTGTTCAAATCGCTTTTTTCGATTCGAGACTATTTTTGTAAAAGCTAATAAATCCTTGTTATTGCTCTTTACTGTAATAATAAATCTATCATCACGTTCTTTACTCATTTCATCTCACCTTTTTTATGTAATTCTCCTAAAGTGAATTGAGCTGCCGTGTATCCAGAATCTAAAGAGGAACTATATCCATGAACTCTCCTTCCAAATCCTCCTGCAAATTCGAGGCCTTCAATATGTTTTTCATTTGCCATATTCATAAACCTCGCGGTAATAGAATCCCATGATTCTGGTTCGTAACCATATATTACACCATTGTATGTCTTTGTATATCTCGCAAAAGTTTGAGGTGTTGCCACTTCAATTTCTTCGATGTGCTCTCGGATTTTAATACCTAAAGTTTTTTCGCAATTAACAATTAAATCTTCCGCGATCTTATTTTTAATCTCAAAATACTCTTCAGGTTTTACGTTTTCCCATACTTCTGGTCGAAATAAAGTTGTCATAAAAAGAATACATGTTCCAGGAGGCGAACAATCAGGATCTGCATTGTTTAAACAAACAGTAGCTTGTACGCTTGGTGCTTGAAGTTTACTCCATGATTCATAGATTTTTTCAGTGCTCTTAGAGTCCAATATGAAATAGCTGTATTCATTAAGTCCTAGTTCCTCTGCTGATATATCTAAACCCAAGTAAACAACAAAGGCGGTAAGACCATGAACTCTGGCGTTGACTTCTTTATAAGCAATCTCAGGTACTTCAGATTTTGGGTAGATAAGTTTGTTATAAACCAGGGTAGGTGATGCATTAGAAATTATATGATTAGTCTTGATTTTATCACCGTTTGATGTTTCAATACCGACTACTTTACTCCCTTCTACTAAAATTTTTTCTACTCTTGTGTTATACTGAATTTTCCCTCCAAATTCTCTAATTTTTACATCTAAAGCGGTGGTGAATTCATGAGAACGCTTTTTTGGAATATAGCCGCCATTGTTCATATAACTTAGCATCAATAAGGCAAAAATTGAAAAATCTAATCTACTTGTAGGAACTCCCATATAAGCCCAATATGCGTTTAAAATCAGTCGGGCTTTTTCAGGAATATTTAGAGCATCTTCCACTTCATCTACGGAATAACCTGCAGTTTTAAGGAAATTTGTAAAATCCTTTATTAATACCCCTTGATCAGGTCTTCCTTGGGATTTAGCAAAATAACCAAATGCTCCTTTAATTTCTTCAGCAATCTTAAAAAATTTTACTAATCCATCTCTACTACCAGGAGCTACCTTTTCTATGGTATTTATGAAATTGTCTATTCCAAAAGGCACTGTCACATCTAATTTCTCTTCCGGATCATCTATAATGAGCCTATATGCTTCGGGAACTTTAACGAATTCGGCCTCTATGTTAAACTTATCCTCAAACATCCTTCTAATACCTCCTTTTGGTTCCGGACCATAGCTATCAAGCTGATGGAGAGACGTTTCAAATTCAAATCTACCCCTTACAAAACTAGTAGCAAATCCACCTGGAAGATTGTGTTGTTCTACTAGTAATACTTTCACACCATTTTTAGCTAATTGCGCAGTTGCCGCCAGACCACCATTCCCAGCACCAATAACAACAGTATCATAGGAATCACTAAAGTTTTGTTCTGTTATTTCTTCACTCATAATTTAAAAAACCTCATTATTTTATAGATTTTTAATCTAAACTCTCTATTTAACTATAAAAATTTAATTCTAATTAAATTGAATGATGTTATTGTATAAATAGATAATTATCTTTTAGCGGGGGACGCATAACAGTAGTCGCAATTGTGATTACATCGAAAAATTCCAATATACCCCCCAATATCTCTGGACTTATATTAAAAACACTTTTTATGAGGTCGTGGGTTTAGATAGGTAGAAAAAGTATTATTTTTAGGGCAATTCACTCTTAAGTTACTCATTGATTAAATTTTTTGAAAGGTGTTTTCATATGCACTATGGTTAGGATTAGCATAGCAATAAAGACATCCATGATGGCATTTCCATTCTTTATCATATCCACCAATATCCCGGCTTTTAGTACACCCGCAAGTATCTCGTTGTCCTGTATCTCTAGCAAGAGAAAGTTTAATATTCCACAATTTGCTAAGATAGTTACCATCAATACAGTGAGCTTGAAACATATTTGGTATATGTAATAAATCAGGATTACAACAAGCATAAATCTTAATTTTATATTGATTTGCTATATCTATAAGCTCTTTTGTTGTTTTTATCATTTCTTTTAAAGTTGGTTTATAATAAGTAAATGAATATCTTTTCATTCGTCGCTCTACTTTTGCATAGTAAGTAGCAAACGAGATAGTACATTTCCGAACACCAGTATTAGCAAAATGTGACGCAATTTCTTTAAAATCTTTAATATTATTAGTTAAAACACCATCTTCTTTCCAAAAAACAATCGGATCAAATCGCCACATTATATGATCTGGAGAAGTTATTTTAATTAATTCATCTAGTTGGGAAAAACTCTTTTCTAGAGAAGGTGCTAAAGGTTCGAGAACTTTCACAATAGAATTTCGAGTAAAGTGAAAATAAACTGGTATCGTTTTATTTAAAGAAAGAGTAGAGGGAATATATTTCGAAAAAATTTCCCACTTCTTTAAAAAATTATGAAAATTTTTTGACCATAGTACAAATCCAGCTACATCACGAGGTTTAAGGGAGACTTGACTGACTTTTTTATTAATAGGATTCCTAACATCAATTACTTCTTCTTCAATAGCCTTTTCAAGACGGTCAATATAAAAGGCAATACCATCCGTTCTACGACTAAAACTAATTATTTGCTTCATTTCATACTTCTATGTTATCTAGTTATATAAAGATTATATTTTCTATTATTATATTTTCTTCAAGTTTTAACGATACTCTAGATACTTGTTTTCGATTAAATGGATTAACGACATCTACATAGCCAATCTCAATTTGATGTATTATCCATTCCATTAAAAAAGCTGGAATATCAGTTCTGCGAGAACAAGAAATTATGGGAGATTTATTTATTGGTCTTGAATTTACAATATTATTATTCATTATTCTTAATGGTGGATTCTACATGGTTTTTTAATTGATAAAAGCATCTAAATTGCCCATTATAACTTTTTTTGCCTTTTCCATCATTCGTTTTGGTCCATCATGTGAAGCTTTTTTAATTGCCTTATTATAGGGTAACCATTTATAGTCATCATGTTCATAACTAATCTTAATCTCTTTGACTTCTGACTTTATAAGATAACATGTAACAGTTTTAAAAAAGGATTTTCCTCTAAAATTATAATGATAACTATACGTATCCTTGAAACCTGTAATTATATTTGCGCTCGTAATTCCTGTTTCTTCTTTTAATTCTCTTAATATGGTATCCTTATCTGTTTCTCCTTTGTCTTTATGCCCTTTAACCAATCCCCAATGACCCAAACCGTATTTTAGGAGTAAAAATTGATCTTCATGATAAACCACTGCACCAATTGAAAATTCTCTAATCATCTCTAACACAATATACTTATTTATTTAAGCTTCTATAATAATATTAAAGCCAATTTCAAGAGTCTCCTTCTTATATTTTCCAAAGGATTTATTATTTATAATGATCTCCATATTCTTATTTGGTGGATCTCTTGCTTTTATTATAATATTAGTATTATTAGGGATTAAATCACATTCAATAACTACCCTTTCATCTTCAAAATCGAATTTTTTCATTAAAATTCCATCAATCCCAAATA
>SDBS01004547.1_pt1 | contig 13556 bp, 13 predicted proteins | sample 2277091 | NCBI WGS metagenome assembly SDBS01 (sample SAMN10404972, study PRJNA504765) | marine sediment metagenome | isolation source: marine sediment core GS10_PC15, 163 cmbsf | place: Arctic Ocean: Southern Knipovich Ridge | collected 2010
TCTAGATTTAATAAATCATCCATTCCAGTCCCGAAATGTATGTTGTAGGTCATGAACTTAAATTCATTTTTCTGTGATGGAGTTTTGATAGGAAGTTCGCTAATACCTAAAGTTATAAAAGAAAGTATAAGTGGAGTAAAAAACAAACATGTTAAAATAATTAGTTTTTCTTTTTTCATCGTTCTGAACCCTCCTTATGTGGTATAACTATAACTGCATAATAAACCGTGATCGAAAAAATTAATGCCGCTAAAATCATTATTAAGGGTCCAAAATTCTTGAGTGCGGCAATTATGGATGCCCATTCTGTTGTAAAAGCATGTAAAAAGGTAAATAATATCATGAATGCTAATCCAATCGATAAACCATTAGAAAACGTTTTTACTCTTTCCCATTTGAAATTTATTTTAGATAACCAGATGAATAACAGATATACATTTAAATACATGACAACAAGGGAAATTGAAATTAAAACACTAGCTAAATATGTTATAATTTTTCCAAGAAAAAAGAAAAAACATAGAGAGAGAAGCATAACACCATTCAAGATGAAAATGACTCTTTTACTTGAAATAATTTCGATTTTTATAAATAAAACAGCACAAATGCTAATCATTAAGGAAATAATGTTCAATATATTGTTAAATAAGTAAGGTGTAGTTGTGTATTGAGCAATCGCGTTTGGGTATAGAAAAAGGTTAAATTGAAGAAAGAGGAATAAACCAATTCCAGCAAATACTATTGAATAAGCAGTACTAATATTTTTGTTTTTACGGTTCACCCTAGGAGGAGCATTATTATTAGTTGAAAATCTAGGGAAATATGATTTTGTGAGATACAAACATAAAACCGTTAATGGGATTTGAATGAATAACCAGAAATACTGTGTTATACGCCAATCTACTATTAAACCTGGAGGCGATAATGATATATCCTGAGTAAATCCAATCGTTCTAATTAGGTAGTCAATAAAAAATGCGATAACAAAAGAAAAAATAATAATTCTAATTTTATGAGTTTGTTTAATATCATCCTCTTGCTCAATCCATAAGGTAAGTAATGTACTCATGTAAAAACCATAAAATAATACTATTAAACCTGCATAGATAACATCTAAATTAATTGGTAAATGGAGAGCCCATAAGAGTCGAACAATAATAATAGAATAAATTGAAAAAAACAACAAACGTTTCATACCAATCATTTTACAGATTGTTATAGTTAAAGCTGGTAAAAAGAAAAAAATTAATGTTAGTAGGGGGAGTAAATTCAACAAAACTTCTTCTCCAAATACTACATGGAATAAGGCTGCTCTTATACCTGAAAAATAAGCTCTTAAACTTTGTATAAAAAAAAGATTTAATACTGTTGAAATTACAATGAGAGCGCTCAATGATTTTGAGCTAATCTTGGTTTCGATATCAGAAAAATTGAAATCAGATTTTATTTTTTCTAACATTTTATCTATTAGTATATATTAAATTTGAAATAATAAGATAGATTATTTTCAACGTTCAAATTAATAAATATTTTTAATAATATATGTTATTAATAATAAATATTTTTAATTTCTAAAGTGAAATAGAAGAAAATGCCCAATTTAATAGAGGACAAATAAGTTAATCCAATAATAAAATCTTCTTTTTCTATTAGAAGAATATAAAATTAAGAACTTAACATTAGTTTAGAATTCTTAAGTTGGAAATTTAATCTTATCTAAAGTAATTTCAAAATCTTTTTCTTTCTTTATGAGTACTCCAAGAAAAGGAATTCCTTTCTTTAATTCATCCATCGTTATACCACTCTTTAACAATACTCCGATCCAATCAAGAAGTTCAGAGGTTGATGGCATTTTTCTTAGTTTCGTTATAGCTCGAAGTTTATAAAAATGTTGTAAACACTGTTCCAACAAATTTTGTTTCAAATTTGGAAAATGTAGTTTACATATATCTATCATAAATTCTTTGGAAGGGAATTCAATCCAATGAAATACACATCTTCTAAGAAAAGCATCAGGTAATTCTTTTTCATTATTGGAAGTGATAATTACTATTGGTCTAGTTTTAGTTCTTACAAACTCTTTTGTTTCTTTAATATAGAACTCCATAACATCCAATTCTTGCAATAAATCATTTGGGAATTCAATATCAGCTTTATCAATTTCGTCTATTAAAAGTACTACTTGTTCATCTGAATCAAAAGCCTCTCCTAAAGGTCCATAAGAGATATAGTCATGAATGCTATTTACATCTCGATCCTCGCAGCCAAATCTACTATCATTCAATCTCTGAACTGTATCATACATATAGCAACCATCAATAGCCTCACTCGTACTTTTAACGTTCCAAATTAACAATCTTTTGGTTAAGCTTTCTGCTATAGCATGAGCGAGCATTGTTTTTCCTGTTCCCGGTTCACCTTTAACTAATAAGGGCCTTCCAAGCGCAATTGATACATTAACAATATTTCTAAGCTGTGGGTCGGCGATATATTTTACCCTATCAGTTTTTACGTCTCCTAGGAATTTATTAAAGGTTGTTTCCATGATTAATTAAAATAAATTTAAAATTAAATATTTTTTGACTTTTTAAGATATTTAGAAAAAAAGTAGCTTATCTCAATATAATTAATCAATTGATGATAATACAATTGAACAAAATCATGGATTTTTACAGGTGTTTTTTATTGATCGGGCATACATCCAAGCAAGTAGTACACCCTATGGTATACTCCAAAAGGAATGTATTTGAAATCAATTCAATATTCTTTAAGTAATCTTTATCGTAGGGGTGTAATATATTAATTCCGTGCTTGACAGTATTTGGTAAACAAGTCATCTTTTTAAAATTACCTTTTTTGTCAAATGCTCTATTGGGGCACTTTTCAACACAAAGATTACATTCATTGCACGAATTTTTTTCCATTAATGGACTAGCAATTAGATTTGCAGTTGTTACGACTGCTGATAGCCTAAGTAATGTACCGTGCACAGGGTGAATTAATAAACCATTTTTTGCGATTTTTCCAAGACCTGCTGCAAGTCCTGCATGTTTTAATGAGATAATTCCCCATGGTTGTAATTTCTCTATTGACAAAGGATTATATGACGGAATTGATATAGAGTAATGGCCAAGGGATTCAATATAACGAGCTAATCTAACTCCCGTAATATCTAAAAATTTATATAAACTATGATAAGTTCTATGGACAAGGTTAGTATGATGATTTGTTAATCTAAAAATCGATTTTGGCATTGATTTTCCAAAAACTATGACTGAACTAGCATCTTCCAAGATGTTTTTTGGTCGATGAGATTCCGGCGCTTCGAGAAAAATCTCATTACTGACACTTGCAATTCCAACAATATCCATATCAGCTTCTATAACAAATTTTTTTATTTTATCTGTTAACTCTTGAATTTGATTCGTTTCTGACATATTAAATCACTAAAAATAAAATTCCTATATTATCAAAACAAATTGGAAAAAAGATAAAAAGTTATACTTTCAATATAATTTGAAATAAATATAATTTTAAGAAATATCGGTTCTTTATAGAGGATAATGAAATGTTAAAAAAGGGTATATTATAATGGATGTAGATGAGATACAAGAACTATTAGGAAATGAATTTGCGTACATATACAATGAAATAATTCCTGTGATTCAAGATTTAAATTTAGAAAAAAATTCGAAAATCTTAGATGTGGGTACAGGAATGGGTAGAATGGCAATTACGCTTGCTTTAAATAACTTTAAAGTAATTACTGGAGAGCCTGAAAGTGATGAGTCTGAGTATGCTAAACAAGATTGGTTAGAGTCTGCTAAAAAAGTAGGAGTTGATCATATTATTACTTACACACCATTCGATGCTGAAGAAATGCCTTTTGAGGATGCTTTTTTTGATATCGTATTTATATTAGGATCTTTACATCATATTGGTAATATTAAAGCCGCTCTTAAGGAATTTGTTCGTGTAATAAAATCAAATGGAATTATTTGTATTTTTGAACCAAATAATAATGGAATTCGTATAATCCGAGAAAAAAAATTTCCAACACACCCAGACTCCGTCGATCCACGAAATTATACACAAGAACTTCATTTATCTTGGGAATTGATTGAACGTCCTTTTTATGATACATTTCTTTTAAAAAAACAATAACAATTCTGAAGTAAAAAAGATTTTTTATCAAGTTAGGGCTTTAATCTCTTTGTCCTAGTATAATTACTGAATAACCAGGGTTAATTTCTAACGTTCGCCTTTTTATCTATACCTAAATTACTCAATAAAGTTTGGATTTCATTTAAATCTGGTTCAATAGCAACCGGTAATCCCAACTGCTTTCTTCTTCTTTGAATTTCCGATCCAAGGGGAATGGCTTTAGCATTGTTGAAAATTTTTTTTACTTGTTACATATGTAGTCTGGAAATTTCCCTAGAGCAATGCTCTGATTCTTCAAAGATGTAAATATCTCGGTGATTTCAATGTTTTGAGGACATCCTTCTTCACATGTGTGACAAATTGTACATCCCCAAATTGCTATCTCTTGCCCTTCTAAAAGGAGATCTTTATATCCAGAAAGAGCTGCTAGGATATTACTCCTTGGATTATAAACTCCCTTAGTAACTTCAGAGACAGGACAATTTGTCGTGCAGGTTCCACATTGTAAACAAGGATAAAGCGAAGGATTCTCCTTCATTAATTTTAAAGCCCACTCGGTATTAATTTCATATTTGACATCCGAAATGATACTATCCCAAGCAGCTTTACGCAAACTGTAAGGATCTGGATCTGATCGAAACCTTCGGATTATCTTATGGTAAACCTTCGGATTATCTTATGGTAAATTCAGTCTAATTATAAGACTCTTTAACCAAAAATATTTTAAACTTAAACATCATATAAAATATGAAGATATATATATCTAAGATGTCTCTAAAACCATGATAAATATGAGTAAAATTAAAGAAAAAATACTCTCCCTCATCAAAGATTTACCTGAAGATACTACATCTGAGGAAATTGAGGATTTAATTGATTTATTATACATAAAAAAACAAGTTTTAGAAGGCTTGGAGGATTTCAGGCAAGATAGATCTTATTCTCTTGAAGAAATGAAAAGTTTATCAGGAAAATGGAAATTAGAATCTCAGAAAAGGCCAAACGACAGCTAAGAAACATTTATAATTATTACGCAGAAAATTCTATACAATATGCGGAGCACTTTCTAGAAGACTTTTACAATAAACTCGAATCTCTTAGAAAATTCCCTAAAATGTATGGAATAATTCCTCAGTTAGAGAAACATGATATTAGAAAACTGCTTTTTAAGGATTATAGAATCCTTTATCAAATTAATGAGAATAAGGAATTAATTAAAATAGTGGCAATTCTCCATTCAAAACAGCGCCTCCAGATATAATGTTTTGTATTCCTATTTTTATTATTGATTAAAAATTCAATAAAAATATTTGAATATTCTTTAATCGAAGGGCGCTCCAGAATCCAACGTCTTTAGATTTCTACATTGAAATGAAAGATGAGTTAAAAAAAAAAAATAGTGTAAATATATTAAAATTTTATGATACATTTCTTTTAAAAAAACAGAGGTAAAAAGGTAAGGTTTGCCCCTATTATACCTAATTTCTTTTTCTTATAGCTTTTTACTAATTGGTATGTCATTGATAATCTTCCTAATTCTATTCTGGTTTCAGGATTTAAAGAAGAGAGGGATCTCAAATCCTATTCAAAGAAATATTGCTCGCATTAGTCGCTGTTCTCTATCAATTTATGTTATACAGTGGGCGTTTCTGAACTGGTCCACTGCCATTATCAGCTACTACTTTGGGGAAACGTGGTTAAATAACATTCCTCTTAATTATATTCTTATTTCTTATATAATGTTCATGGCATTTCTCTTGCTTTTCGTGTTATTTTGGGAAAGAAAGAATTATAAATATGGTCTTGAGTGGCTTATAGTTAAAATAAACGTAAAACCCGCGGTATCAATAAGTTCAGATGTTAATCTGATTAAAATTGCCTAAGAATTATCCTCATAAAAAAATCTTTTAACAAAAAACACAAATTACAAAAAAAAACTCGTGAATAAAATCTGTTAAAGACTTTAAATCAAACTTTAACTACAATATAAATGTTAAAGCCAAAGCCGAGCTTAATTTCGCAAGAAATAATTAAAACTAAGAGATAATATTTATGACCAACTATCAAAATAATACTCCGGACAAAAATAATAAAAGTATTAATAACTAAGCGATGAAGAGGCTGCTAGAAATATTCTATAAAAAAATTTAAAATAAAAGAATTTATAATTTAATTCTTAGTTTAGCCATAGAAATTTAATTCTTAATCTCTTTGACCTAAAATTGTTACTGAAGCGACGCTAAATGCTCCACCAAGATTATGGCATAGTCCTATTTTAGCATCTGGAACTTGTCTTCCTTCGGCACGCCCTTGTAGTTGTTTAGTAATTTCCTGTAGCATTCTACAACCAGTTGATCCAATTGGATGACCGAATGATTTAAGGCCACCTGAAGGGTTTACAGCTGTTTCTCCATCCCAATTAAATGTTCCATTTTTCAATTCTTCAGCAGCTTGTCCACGTTCACAGAACTGTAAATCTTGGTCATTTATCAATTCAGTAATTGTGAAGCAATCATGTACTTCTGCAGCATCAATTTCTTGTCTTGGGTTTGTAATTCCAGCTTCTCTATACGCAATCTCAGCTGCCTTAACTGTAGAGGGAAAACTTGTGAAATCTGCTCCTGGACCATTAGGAGGTACGTACCAAGGAAAATTTGTTCTTGTTGAAATTGAGTTAGCTTTCACAACAATATAATCATCAGCATGAGAATAACTTTCAGCTAATTCTGGTGTTGTTAAAACTAATGAAGCAGCTCCATCACTCATTGCACAGCAGTCGAAACGTCCAAGTGGATCAGCTATCATAGGTGCTTTCATTGCTTGTTCGATTGAAATTTTACTTCTAAAATGAGCTTTAGGATGGTACGAACCATTATCGTGGTTTTTTACAGCTACTCGGGCTAAATCTTCTTTAGTCCACCCATATTCATGAAAGGACCTTGTAGCTGCCAAAGCAAACATTGCTGGAGCTGATGGCATTGGAAATACTGGATGTCCAAAAATTTTAAATCCAGGTAAACCACTCCCACCCTCGTCCATCAATTTTTCGACACCACATGCTAAAACTACATCATAAGCTCCGCTTGCGACACCAAAACATGCATTTCGAAAAGCATCCATCCCTGATGCACAATAATTCTCTACACGAGTAATTGGTATTCCATCTAAACGTAAAATATCCTCAACAGTTGCCCCTGACATTCCTGTAAAATAATAATAAATTCCAACCCAAGCAGCTTCAATTTCTTCTTTTTTAATGCCTGCGTCTTTAAAAGCTCCATGCGATGCTTCAAATAACAAATCATACTGGTTTTGATCCCATCTTTCACCATATTTAGAAGAATCGCAACCAATAATTGCAATTTTATCCCTAATTCCTTTTAATCCCATTTCTTTTTCACATCCTCATAAATGGCGACCTCTTGGAGGCCGGCATTTGTAGTAATAATTTTTAAATTCAGCACCTTCATGCTCTTTTCTAAATGTTAATTCTACTTCCATTCCAATTTTTACATTTTCTTCGGGCTTTTCAATTTCAGTCATATTTAAAAGGATTCTACCTCCTCCGTCTAAATCTATTACACATCTGGGTACAGGAGTGTCTAAATAAACCCCTCCTACCAAGTGATCCAATGAATAAGTAAAGACAATTCCTTTAAGACTAAGTTTTATCAGTTCCAGCTGATCATCTACTCTACAAATAATACAAGATCTAACATTTGCTGGATATTGAATTGTGCCACAACTTTTACACTTAAGACCGTACATTTTATAAACAGAATAAGTATCACGCCATAATGTTACTGCTGAACTCTTTCTCACATATCGATCTTTTTCAAGCAATTGCTTGCTTTCAATAAAGATATTATAATTACTCAAAAGCTTCATAGACTTTTGATGTCCAGCAATGCCCATATGAGTTTTTGATAATTCTCTTACTGCTTTTCTATCGTTAATATGCATTAATACCGCATCAGCACCATCTCCATATCCAGCTAAAATTATTTTTGCTGCTTCTTTAGGTCTTTTTAAAGAGGCTATTAACAACATAAAAGGCATAGAGGTTCCTGTATCTCCCACTTGAAAAAATAATCCATTCTGGGCTACTCCTTGGCCATATTTCATCATTTTAGACACTTTACTATGTAATCTTGGATTACTATAATAGTATGCAGCTATATCGACATTTTCGGGGGTTAAATTATTTCTTTTCATGATTTCAGCCATAACTTTCGTAATATTTTCCACGTAGAATCGCGCATCCATTTTCACTTCAAAAGTGCGAATAAACTTATCTTCTTTAGCTCTCTTCCAAGGTCCTGTAATATTTGCAGAAACAGAATAATAGTCATCAATAACTATTGGTAAATTATCACCTTGTACAACAAGCAAAGCTGCGGCTCCATCACCAAAACCATATTCCCACATTGTGGATGGTTCCGCTTCTCTCGTGTCCGCAGCAATTATAAGTATACTTTTTATATCGGGATTTGCTTTAATAGTATCAATTGCTCTTGTTAGAGCAGAGGTGCCAGCTTTTAAAGAATCTGTAAAATCTATAGTAATAATATCATCTCTCAAGTCTAAGACAGTTGCTATGAAAGAAGCAGAGTCTTTTTCTGTATAAACTTGAGTGGTGGATGCAAAAAACAATCCATCAATAGTCTTAGGGTTAATACCACTTAAACAGTCTAATCCTGCTTCTACTGACATAGTAAGACTGTCTTCATCCACACTTGCCACTGCTTTATTTCCTGGAACAGCCGGAAAATCCCAAGCTTTTGAAATTAATTCACGTGGTAATAGATATTTTGGTAAATACGCCCCATAAGATTTAATTCCAATCATTCTTATTTTTCTCTCTTAATTTTTTAAAAATTATATATATAAGATTTTAAATTTTTGAGGATTAATATATATCTTCAATGAATATAGAAATTCCCTTTAAGAAAAATTAAAATCTTTTTTCGAGAACCATCAAAATTGGATGAAATCCAGTACGTCCAAATACCTCAATCAATTTTTTATCGGATCCATAGGCAAGGTTAATTCTTACCGCTTCGCATCCCCAAGATTCCAGAATTTGAATTGCTCTATCTGCCAGAAGTTTTCCTATATGTTTACCAATAAATTCTTTTTTTGTAGCCCAATGATCTAAATAACCAATATAACGTCCTAGAGGATTTTTTACTGCTTCAATCATTCCCATGCTTACAACTTGACCAGTAGATTTTACTTCTGCTATTAAAGTTATCCTTTTTAGATTTGGTTTAAATTGTCTTAATCCCGAGGATTCTCTCCATTTCTTTTCATCAAGACGAATATAGAATAAATTATGAAGTTCGTTCAATATTTCTAAAGTAGACTGATAATCCTATCTTCGATAATTTCTAATTATAATTTCTTCTTCTACATTTTCTTCATTTATCATAAATCTGACCGTTTTTAACTTTTAATCTTATTTATTAATTTCAAATCAATCTTTTGGTTAAGAATTTTTTGCCTATTTCCATTATTATCCTGTTTGTTAATTGAAATTAAATATTCATCAATATATGGTACTATTGGGGAAATAAACAAGAGTTCTTCTTTAGGATACCAAATATCAATCATTTCATTATTGATTTCTTTTTCAAAAAACTCTTTTATGTGAGAAATTGCAATAGATATATTTTTTATTTCTTCATTTATATTGTTTTGAATGATAATTTCAACTTCTTGACTAATTTCAACAAGATTAATGCTAGTTATTGAAAATTGAGATTTAGATTTAATTTCTTTCTCAACTCGTTTTTTTGGGTCAAAAAGTTCAATATCGGAAAAGCTATCATATCCCTTAAGACTGCTAAGAGGAGAAAATTCGTATCCTTTCAGAGCGAAGTATGAAATAGCTTTTTTGGTTTTAAGAGATAAGGTAGGTGATTTTCTTGTAAGGATTCTTGAAAAATAATCTTTAATAGTTTTATCAATCAATTCTCTCATGAAAACTTTCCGTTTCTTTCCCTCGTCTATACGTTCTTGCATTTTTTGCGTTTTAATTATATCGTCCTTTAAAATTTCACTTTCAATGACTTGGTATAGCTGATCTTCGAATTTTTCTCGAATTTCAGCAGTTAGTTTTCGGATAAGATCATCTCCAAAAATGTCTATTTCAACTGGTAAAGAGACGATAATTACAATTGTTTCTGGTGTTTCTTCTTTCAAACCTGCTCTTCTTTTTTTTCTATTTGATTTTGCAAAAAATTTTTTACCAAAAAAAGTATAAGCATTATATTCTAAATCGATATGATCCAGCCCAACTTGAGGTTCTAAGAACCACACGGGGTGGTAATGTATTGGACGCATAAATTTTTTATTATTCCTAAGTTGATCGTTGGGATATACTAATAGAGGGAGTTGACCACGTTTCTCATCGAAATATAATAGATATACAACGCATAAAACTTCTTTGGGGTTCTTTTCCGCTGTATCATCAGTAAAAATATCTACTACTTACCACCAATTTGAGAAGTGATTATAAAATAATTTTTATTCTTTATCCAAAAAAAATAAATAATTCTTATATCTAAAATTTAACTGAAAAAGTAAGTGATTTATTGATAAACTAACATTTAAAATTTATAGGAGTTAAAATGAAAATAACAGAAATCATAACTTATGTATTATCTCTAGATTTTCGATTTAAAATAGGAGCGATGCCACCATTACAGGCCAGTGGATTATTCATTAACTTAAAAACTGATGAAAATATTGATGGTTGGGGGCTTTCTCACTGGAACTTAAGTAATAATGCCCAGAAGGTATTTATAGACGAAGCTTTAAGTAAATTAGTAATAAATAAGGATCCTTTTATGGTCGAGGAAATTTACACCCAGATTTATAATAGTAGTAATAGAATACTGTTTGGTATAGCTCCGGCAACTTCTGCAATTGAAGTTGCTCTTTGGGATATAATAGGAAAAAAAACTAATCAACCAATTTATCGTTTACTTGGAGGTATGAAAAATAAAATTCGAGCGTATGCCTCAATGCCTCGAGGCTATAAACCTAAAGCTGCAGTAGGAGCGGTTCAGTCAGCTATCGATTATGGTGGTTTTACAGGTGTTAAATTGAGAGTTGGAGGGAGAGGAGGTAAACCAGAAGTAATAGTTAAAGAAGTAAGAGATGCCTTTCCAGATTTACATATAATGGTTGATGCAAATTCACATTATCTGACAGTCACAGAAGCGTTAAAGTTTGCAAGAGTCTGCAGTAAGAATGAAATTGAATGGTTAGAAGAGCCTCTTCCATCTGAAAATCTTAATGGTTTAGCGAAATTAAGAAGTGAATCAGCAGTAGATATCGCTGGGGGTGAAAATGATATGGGAATCTTTCGATTTGAAGATATACTTTCTAAAGGAGCATATGATATTGTCCAACCTGATGTTACTCGCAGTGGTGGATTTCTACAATGTAAAAAAATTGATGCTATGGCGGAAGTTAAAGGAGTTCGTTGTATACCTCATATTTTCGGTTTTGGATTATCTTTTGCTGCGAACCTTCATTTTGTGCTCTCAACGAGATGTGATTGGCTGGAATTTCCATTTTATCCTGAAGAATTTCAAATTCTTGAAGTCCCAATAAAAGTAAATAAAGGGATAGTAAAAGGCTTAGAAAATCCTGGATTAGGCGTAGAGATTAATAAGAAAATGTTTGAACAAAATACAATAAAGTAGTCGATTTCAACTCAGCGATGTCTTAAACAGTCATAAAAATTCTTATAAAATAATAATTAATCTGTTCTACTTTTGATTAAGATATAAATTTTAGGATTTAAATACGGCAAGATATCCTTTACCTTATGTGAAAACTTTTTTAAAATCTAGATATAAATTGAACTCTTTTTTATTTTGATCAAAATCTTGATGAGAAGATTCAATTACCGATTCAAGAGTTTTATGATTTAACAATTTCTTCATTTTTCTATCCCATTTGGACCAAATTGGCAAACCTATAAAATATACATTCCATATGTGCCGTATTTTTTCTTTAGATCTTATTTCAATTTCTCTTGATAGAGTAATCCAAAAAAAAACTAGATTTGAAGAAACAGGTAGATCTTTAATCGCACTTCTCTCAAATTTACCAAATGCTAATAACATTAAAAATCCCAGTCCATATTTTATCTGGATTTGAGGTAAATTCTTTAAATAATTAGTTTTAATAAAATCCCAATCTTGATTCGATGTTATTATATCTTTTAAATCAAATACACTTTCTTTTATTTTATTAAAATAGAATTCTTGAGTTAAATAAGATTTAGTATCAACAAATTGAAAAATCCTTAGAGCTCCAGAAAGCCGCCACTCTATTTCATCTTTAGAAAATTTTATTGCTTTCTCTAAAGCTGACTCTTTATCTGGCCAAAAACTTAAAATAGTTTTTAATTTTTCATTGATTTCATTAAAATATTTTATATAATGATCATAGATCTTAGCATAAGAGTATCCTAAAATATCAATGTAAGTGAAAATCTCTAATGCATCTATGAATAATCTAAAATATTTCTCATTTGAGAGTAATTTAATGAATTCCTTATCATTTAATAGAGAGTAAATTCCAAAATAGGTAGATTCACCTGTGTAAATAGCTGCAAATAACAAATGGTACTGAATAACTTTCTTAATAAGTAGCTTGTCAGCATCTTCCAGATTATATGATTCAAGAAGGTTATTGTTAGAAATGAAAAGAACACTCTGATTTGGATGATCATTTTTATCAAAAAACCTCCCAATATCATGATACATCAAGATTAGGGGAAACGCTAACTCATTTTGCATAAATTGATTCTTTACTTTTCGACTGATCGTTTGTGAAGAGTTTGAGGAGAGGGTATTATGATTAAATTCCTCCGCTTTCATAAGAAAATAAATTTTAAATATCCTAAAAATATGTTTTACTGTTCTATGAAATTCAACTTCATCTTTTTGTCGCCCTTCTTCAAATGTTTTATGTAATTTTGGAAATAAAGATAATAAATCATAGTATTTATCGCTCTTAGTTATATCTTTTGAGCTGTCAATCCACGAGACATCTATATCTTCGAAAATTTTTGATAATGACTGTATTATATCCATTTTGCTTTTATCTCACTTAAAGAATTAAAAATGTTAAGTTTGAACATATTTTTCTTTATAAAAATCTAATCTGTATTAAGTACCAACTCGTTTTAAAATTTTAAAATTTTATGAATTAGGTTAATATTGAAAAAGAATAGATTTAATTAAAAAAAAACTTAATCGATAAAGCCCACTCTCTCGACAAAATCATTTAGGGTGTCCCTAGTTGTTGAATATTCTCTTCAAAACGTTTGAAGTTTCCCGTATCAACCTCTCTAATTCTCCAAGTTCGCC
>SDBS01004548.1_pt1 | contig 13556 bp, 10 predicted proteins | sample 2277091 | NCBI WGS metagenome assembly SDBS01 (sample SAMN10404972, study PRJNA504765) | marine sediment metagenome | isolation source: marine sediment core GS10_PC15, 163 cmbsf | place: Arctic Ocean: Southern Knipovich Ridge | collected 2010
GCCGTGGGCCTTGGCCATGACCATGGTCAGGGCCGCCGTCAGCGTGGTTTTGCCGTGATCGACGTGGCCGATGGTGCCGACGTTGACGTGGGGTTTCGTGCGTACGTATTTTTCCTTGGACATGGTGGCTGCCTCTTACCGTATTTTGTTCACCAACAATTAAAATTCACATTCAGTGTGAAACGTCTGAAAACCTAATCCATATATTTTAGGTATCACTGGAGCCCATAACCGGAGTTGAACCGGTGACCTCTTCCTTACCAAGGAAGTGCTCTACCGACTGAGCTATATGGGCATATTCTGCCTCTACCAGTCCAAACTGGAGCGGGTGATGGGAATCGAACCCACGTATTCAGCTTGGAAGGCTGAAGTTCTACCATTGAACTACACCCGCCAATTGATCTCTCAACCGGTCCTGTGTGGACAAAGGATAGAAACGACCGACTCATCCCGCCCCGTAATATCTGGTGGAGGGGGGAGGATTTGAACCTCCGAAGGCTGAGCCGTCAGATTTACAGTCTGATCCCTTTGACCACTCGGGAACCCCTCCTGAATCAGGTCGCGCATTTTGCTGAAGGGGCGTTAACTTGTCAATAAGAAATCCTGCCCAAGACCTTGATTGGCCTAGGCAAGTCGGTATCGATCACATCGTCAGCGCTATTATGGGCCCATCCGGGCTTCCGGGGCAAGGATTGAACCGGATTTTAGAGGCTGGCGGCTAACTCAACTGTCCATTGCGCCATCTGGACAGGGTCGCGCTCAATGTTGCTGTTGCCGAATAAGATTTAACGACGAGCCCGCTTCAAACCATGCGATCTGATCATTTGTCATGGTGTGCTGGGTAACAATGGTGTCAATGGAGCCATCGGCATGCCTGATTTCAACCATCACCGGTTTTCCCGGGGCAATATTATCCACATCAGCAAAATCCAGACGGTCGTCTTTGCGGATCTTGTCGTAGTCCGCATCGTCGGCGAAGATAAGCGGAAGTACGCCCTGTTTTTTCAGATTGGTCTGATGGATGCGGGCAAAACTGCGTACCAGTACCACCCGGGCACCCAGGTGGCGCGGACTCATGGCAGCATGTTCACGCGAGCTGCCTTCACCGAGATTGGCGTCACCAATAACCACCCAACCCTGATTGCGGGCCTTGTAGTCACGCGCCAATTCATTAAGGGGCTGGTTATCCTCGCCGGTAAACACATTGAATCCTGTCCCCGGTTGATCTGTAAACGCATTATTGGCGCCGGAATACAAATTGTCGCTGATGTGATCGAGGTGCCCACGATAGCGCAACCAAGGTCCTGCTGGAGAAATATGATCAGTGGTGCACTTGCCCTGCGCTTTGATCAGGACCGGCAAGTCATTATATCCACTCTTCTTATCCACCGGCTCGAACGGTTCAAGCAAGGCCAGACGTTCGCTGTTGGCGGCGACCTGCACAGTCACCGAATCCGGATCAGTGCTGGGTGCGAGATAAACGTCCTCGCCACGGTCGAACCCTTTGGCCGGCAGTTCGTCTGCACTGGGCGCCTCCAGCCCCAGCTCGGTCAGCGGATTGGTGGCGAAACTGCCGGTCAGCGCGAAAGCCGTCACCACCTCAGGACTGGCAATAAAGGCATTGGTTTTGGCATTGCCATCATTGCGCTTGGGGAAATTACGATTATAGGAAGTCAAAATGGAGTTGGGTTCATCCCTGTGGCTATCGCTGCGTTCCCACTGGCCAATACAAGGTCCGCAGGCGTTGGCCAACACGGTGCCACCAATGGCTTCGAGATCAGCAAGCAGACCATCACGTTCGATGGTGGCGAGCACTTGCTGCGAACCCGGTGTCACCATGAACGGGATTCTGGCACTGAGCCCTTTGGCCTTGGCCTGACGGGCGATATTGGCGGCACGACCAATGTCTTCGTAGGAAGAGTTGGTACAGCTGCCAATAAGGGCGGCCCTTATTTCCACAGGATATTTATTCTTCTCGACGTCCGCCGCCATCTGCGACACCGGGCGTGACAGGTCCGGTGTGTGCGGGCCGACGATATGTGGCTCCAGAGTCGGTAAATCGATTTCGACAATCTCATCGTAGTATTTCTCGGGATGGGCGGCGACTTCCGCATCGGCCACCAGATGTTCTGCCACGGCTTCGGCGAGTCTGGCAATTTCGCCGCGTTCGGTGGCACGCAGGTAATCGGCCATACGCGAGTCAAACGGGAAGATGGAAGTGGTGGCACCCAGCTCAGCGCCCATGTTGGTCACAGTGGCCTTGGCGGTACAACTCAGCGACTCGGTGCCCGGTCCAAAATATTCGACAATACGATTGGTGCCACCGCTAACGGTGAGAATACCGGCAAGTTTGAGAATCACGTCTTTGCCGCTGGTCCAGCCCGACATCTCACCAGTGAGACGCACCCCCAACACTTTCGGCCACAATACTTCCCACGGCAGACCCACCATTACATCGACAGCGTCGGCACCCCCCACACCGATGGCAGCCATGCCGAGGCCACCGGCATTGGGTGTATGGGAATCGGTACCGATCATCAGCCCGCCGGGAAAGGCATAGTTCTCCAATACCACCTGATGAATGATGCCGGAGCCCGGTTTCCAGAAACCCATACCATATTTGTTGGCAGCCGAGGCCAGAAATTCATAGACCTCGTGATTGGCGCTCTCTGCTACCTGCAGATCTTTTATCGCCCCGACCTTGGCACGAATCAGGTGGTCGCAATGAACGGTGGTAGGCACCGCGACATCATTTTTGCCCGCAATCATGAACTGCAGGATCGCCATTTGCGCGGTGGCATCCTGCATGGCGACGCGATCCGGTTGCAAGCCGATAGTGGATTCACCGCGCACGGGTTTGCCCTCGTTACCTTCGTGCCAATGCGCGAAGAGGATTTTTTCTGCCAGCGTGAGTGGCGACCCTGCCAGTTCGCGAGCTTTTTTTATGCGCTGGGGCAGTGTCCGGTAATGCGAACGAATCATGGGCAGGGCGTCGGCAGGGGTCTTTTCCATCTTTTTATCTCTTTCGCTATTTCTATTCTCGCGGCTATTTTTCGCTCGCCGGGTTTGATGTCAGGTTGAACCTGGAGCCCGCAGTCGGAATCGAACCAACGACCATCTGATTACAAATCAGGCGCTCTACCAACTGAGCTATGCGGGCAAAATGGGCTGCGAATACTACCGCAGCAGCAGGAAAACGGCTACTTGGCTCGAGCTGAGGTGGGTGCGCGAGCGCAGGTGGTTTCTTCAACCACCACGCCCTTCTGGCGCCACTGTATAGCCTTGAGTCGGGCAAATTTGGCTTCGTCTGTGGGTACATCAAGCCAGAAACGTCGGGATTTGCTGACCAGACGCCGCTGACGAATCCGAAAACCCTTGTTGTGTAACTCCTTCCGGCGTTGGGCGGCGTTCGTTTTGACATTAAAAATACCCACACTAACGGCGTTACGCATGCCCCTGTCAGACATCAGGGAGTTATCGCGAAATCCAAGCCGGCTCAGCTTTTTCTGCATAGCGTGTGCCGCCTTGCGCGACTTCAGTGGTGGCACGTAAATCTGGTAGCGGCTTTCCTTTACGACGATGGTTCGTAAACTGTATTCCAGCCCGGCTTTCTTCATCTGGCCACCGGCACGCATTGCCGCACGGTTGGATTTGAATGCACCCACGGAATGGCAAAGTCGCCTGACCGGTTGCAGTGTCTTGACGACCGACCGCTGACGACGACTACGCAATTGGGCCTTGACTGCGGGGTCAGAGATCAACCGCATTTTTTCCGGATTGATCGGGGTCTGCTGCACGGGCTGCTGTGGCCGGTTGGCATCTTTATACCAACTACCCCACATGAAAAAACCGACGTTAGCCAACACCAGTGTCGCCAGCAGCCAACGTATCATGGTTGCGCCTCAATGATCCGCTTTACCCCGCGTAAAACCAGATCGGGAATGGGCTGAACAGGAAATTCCAGGAGCGGTGCAACGATTTCGCCGCTACCACCAGTGAGGATGTTCACACAATGATCACCCAGAATACGATGATGCTCGGCCACGACCTTGTTGATCGCGCCAGCCAGCCCAAAAAGCGTCCCTCCCATGACCGCATCTGCCGTTGATGTTGCCTGGCACGAATTGTCACTCCCGTGCGTAGTGTCAATTCCGGCAGTTCCGCGACCAAGACTTTGACGCAACAATTCAAGGCCCGGAAAAATACTGCCACCGATAAACCTGCCCTGACTGTTCATGGCATCGATGGTAATTGCAGTACCGCAACTAATCACGCACACCGGCGAGGATGTCTCCGCCCGCGCCGCCACCAACGCAGCCCAACGGTCGTTACCCAGTTGCTCTGGATCTTGATAGCCATTAAACACACCCGCCTGCCCCGTGACCGACTCCACCATGACGGGCGTAACGCCCCATTTATCCTCAATAAACTGCCTCACTCCATCGAGTAATTCCGGCGGTGCCACGCTGACAACACCCACTTTACGCGGGGCGCCATGTGGCTCACCGATGGACGCCATCAGGGTCGCGGCCGGTTTCCGGTTTATTTCGATCGCCCCCGATTGCCACAGTTCTGCAGCACTCCAGGCCCATTTAAGCCGACTGTTTCCGAGATCAATCAGCAGTTTCACACTCAACCGCCCTTAGGCTGACTTCACCCGAATGATAGAAGTTTATCCGGCCACTGGCATTGCGCAGTTTTAGTGCGCCACTGCCATCGATGCCTTCTGCGATGCCTACAATCACTTCGTTCCCCCGCAACAGGCGCACGGTCTGACCGTGAAACACATGTACTGCCTGCCAGTCCTGCTCGAACGCGCTCAGGCCCGAGGATTCAAATCGGGTAAACATGTCTTCCAGTTTTGTCACAAGCATTGCAACAAGCCTGTTTCTGTCTACCACCTCATCAATAATGGTTCTCATATCAACCCAGGATTGATCGATGTTTTGCGCATCTTTTTCGCCAATCGACACGTTAAGGCCCAATCCCAGCACAACACGCGACGGTCCCGACGCCTCACCCTGCACATCCAGTAGCAATCCGGCAATTTTGCGATGGTGCCATATTATGTCGTTCGGCCATTTGAGCCCAATATCGTCTATTCCGAACTCACGCAGCGCCTTGACCACCGCAACCCCGGCCGCCAGACTTAACCCGGCCACGCTCGCAGGTCCGCTGTCAAACTGCCAGGACATCGACATCATAATATTTCTGTACGGGGTGGAAACCCAGGACCGACCACGTCGTCCACGACCACCCGACTGCACTTCAGCAATACAAACAACACCCAACACAGACTCTGAAGCGGATAACGCGCTTAAAAAATTGCTGGTCGAATCAATCTCGTCAAACAGATGCAGCCGGTCACCATAACCTTCACCTTGCCGCGGCAAAAACCCGAGGATGGCTTGCTTGTCCAGCGGTCGCATGGGCTCGGCCAGACGATAGCCACGGCCGGAAACACGGTGAATATCAATTCCCGTGTGAGACAGCGACTTGATAGCCTTGTTGATCGCGGCACGACTCACACCCAGCTTTGCGCCCATGTCGGTGCCGGAATGAAAATTCCCATCTGATAACAGGCTCAGCAAATCGTGTTTTGTTGTCATGGGAAAATTGTATCAAGCGAATGGCCCGCCGTAATCCCGACTCACACGGATATCAGCGCAAATTGTTTTGGCATACCGTAATGCCTGAATAATATTCAGGCACATCAACGCCATTCCAGACTGCCGAGATTGTATGATCTGCAAAACGGGGACAGCTGTTCGGGGCAAATCCGTCGATGTTTCCTGAGCAAATGGCTTATAATGGCTTGCAGAAAGCTCACAGATTGTCGCGCGCAGGAAGATGCCAAATACAGGAGTAAATCGACAGTTGAGTCCCGAGCCCAGACTTTCTATTACACCGAACCCTCTGATTGCCGGGAAGCGATCGCTCGCGGTACGTCAATAGGCAGGCAAATTGTAAATTCGGTACCCATGTCCGGTTCGCTCTCCACCGTAATGGCGCCACCCATCATCTGGCACAACTTCTGGCTGATCGAAAGCCCCAGCCCGGTACCGCCGTAAATTTTCGGTATGCTGATGCTGGCCTGGGTAAACTCACTGAACAATTTCACCTGCTCTTCCGGCGAGATGCCGATTCCATTGTCTATGACGCTGATGCAAATCCATTCCACATCACCCGAGAAGCTGCGTTCTGCGGTGATTTCGATCGTACCATTCTTGGTAAACTTGCAGGCATTGCCAACGAGGTTCATCAATGCCTGCCTGAACTTTGTCCTGTCCGCTATCATGGTACCAAGCCCACGGGGCAAGCTCATCGTCAATTCGTTACCGTTTTGTTCCGCAAGGGGTTTAAATACATCGACGGCTTCTTCGATGGATTGTGCAATCTCAAACTCTGCATTGTCCATCTCCATTTTACCAGACTCGATTTTTGAAAGGTCGAGTACATTGTTAATGAGTTCGAGCAAATGACTGCCGGCGCTGACAATTTTATGCAGGTCTTCCTCCATCTCTTTGTTGTCATAATTGGCAGCATCTTCGTATAACATTTCACTGTAACCGATGATGGCATTTAGCGGCGTCCTTAATTCGTGACTCATATTTGTCAGAAAGGCACTTTTTGTTCGACTCGCTTCCAGCGCCTGATCACGGGCAATGGCCAGTTCCGCAGTGCGTTCGATTACCCTACGTTCCAGCTCGCCCTGAATACGTTGCTGTTCGGTTATATCTCTCAACACACAAGTATATGCGAGCGCCTGGTCGCCCCATTCCCGCACCACCGATACTGAAACATTCATCAACCTGGATTCGCCCATGTCGTTGGTAAATCGGACTTCGGCATTTCTTATCATATCGCCATGTGTCAGGCGCCCGATTTCCTCCGACAAATCGGGACTGTTCAGCGCATTATTGATGGGTTGATTCATAAGTTCGTTTTCCGTGCAGTGAAACAACTGTGCGGCCTCCGGATTGGCCAGCCTTATGATTCTTTCGCTGTCGAGCACCAGCAAAGCGTCTGTCATGGTGTCGATAATTTCCTTGGCGGCAAACTCCGGGGTAATGCCGACCAATCGGTAACGCCAGGTCAGTGTTGCGACAATGATCGCGTGTATCAGAAGCCCCACATAACCGAAAGGATATAGCTCGATTCCGTAGCCGGCAATGAGGTCGACGAAAGCCACCATGCCGAAACCAAATCCCCATAGCAATCCTTTGGCTCGCTTGTGTCGAACCGTTTCGGGTGATGACTGTCGATATACCTGCGCAATATACAACAGCCCGGTCATCACAAAGAATGATGATGATGTAAAGAAAAGGGTTGGTAACCACCCAAATTTGATGTAGTGACCCCACCAATACTGGTAAAGTTCGTTTACGTACAAATCTGTGCTTACATTGATAAGAATAAATATGCCGCTGAGGATCCAGGCAGCCCTTACATAGTTACGTTTCTCCTTCTCGTATCCAATAAACAGTACACCGAACTGAAAGATAGTGGGATACATCAGGATCACGCCGATTTGCTCTGTGCGTGCCCAGAACATAGCGATCTCATGGTTCAGCGACGCCATCTGAAACGACACGGCAAACAGATAGATGAAAACTGATATGTCAAATAGAAAATACTGAATACCGATGCGTGACGCACGCTCGCGCCAGAACACATAGGCACCCAGCGCCAGAATCAGAATGGCCGATATTCGCGGTGCCCACGCGACAATATTGTCCGCGTAGGATCGGGAATCAAATATAGCGTTTATCAGTTCAAGCATATTCCAATTTTAACCAATTCTCCGTCTGGTTAAGTGCTATTTCCCTTGAATACGCGGTACAACCTACCTTAATATTATACGACATCGAGAAAGATATATGCCATGACAGAACTGCCGACCAAAGAACAGCAAATCGTACAGTCACATGTCAAGTTGATCGTGAGTGTGGTGCAGGCGTGCCAGAATCGTGACCTGATTCCGCAACTGGAGCCAATACTGATGACTGCGCTGGAAAATGGTTGGGACAACCTGGTCAGGGTGATTCGGCTTATCCTTGACGGACAACGTGAACCGATACTGCTGGCGGGGATGGACGAGGAAGATGGCGTTATAGTTGACGCTATACTGCTTGGTATCCAGAACCCCGAAACACTTCCCGACCCCAATATCACGTCTGACCCCGCCGCGGCCGCGCCGGGTCTGGCACTCATGATTCATGCTGCCGATTCAGGTGATACCAACACCTTGCAGCTGATCGCCTCCATGGCTGAACAAATGACCCATACCCATGGCGATATGAGCCGCCTCGGCAAGGCGGTCAGCCGCATGGTGCAGGGCGAAAGAAACGTCGATAAGCTGTGTGAAGGCATGGATACCCGGGGTGAAAATCTGGTACTGGACATTCTGGAAGAGCTCAATAAACTGCGTGTACACTGAATATCCGGTACCGTAAATTAAGAAACTAAATTAAACAAACACTCGTAAAAAAAAGAATGTCAGTAAAGAAAACCACTAAGGCGCGTGTTCTTGTCGTTGACGATTCACGCGTCATGCGCAAAGCCATTGAGCGTATACTCGAATCTGAATTTGATCTCATCGAAGCCGATGACGGCCAGGCCGGATGGGATACGCTGAACAGAAATCCGGATATTGATGTCGTCATCAGCGATGTGCAGATGCCCGTCCTCGACGGCTACGGAATGATTTGTCGCATCCGCGCGGCGGACAACAAGAATGTCAGCGATATCCCGATAATCGTTATCACCGGCGCCGAAGATGAAATTACCAAGGAACGCGCTTACGCATGCGGCGCCAATGATTTTATTGTTAAGCCGATCGACTCCAACCAGCTGTTAACCGCACTTCGGGCACACACCGGCAGTCAAGTGACTTCAACAGTCGCTGATCAGGTCGGGGTGGATCCGCTTACTCTGGTTGCCAATCGCGAATCTTTCATTAAAAACGGTAAGAAATTATTCTCGGCATGCCAGAAGAAGGGCGACATGTTGTCGATGATCCGTCTTGATATCGATAACTTCGACGACATACGCGGTTATCATGGAGACGATGTGGCGGACCAGGTGTTGGTCTGGACCTCAAAAATTCTTTTGAAAATTATGCGCAAGGAAGATGCTATCGGTCAGCTCGGGCGGGCGCAGTTTGCAATACTCACCTCCTCATCCGGCCGGGTGGAAAGTGCGGTATTGTGCGATCGTATTCGCGCAGCGGTGTCAGCCGGTTCCTTTGCTCAGGAAGGTATTTCCATTCCGGTCACATTGAGCGTGGGTCTGGCCACTGCCGGCTACGATCCTGCTGACTCGATTGAAGATCTGGTGGACCTAGCCAGTCAACGAGTCGCGGTTGCACGCTCGCGAGGCGGCAATCAACTGATTGCGGCAGACAAGGATCAGTCTGGCGCGATAGAAGAAACGATCATGGAAGAACCCGATATTGAGACGGCCCTGGAAATACTGGCTGGCGAGAAGCCGGGGAATTTTGATCCCTATGCGCTCGACCTTGCCATACGCGTGTTGCCCCTGCTTGAATATTGCGATGACAAGTTTGGACTGGAAATGGATCGCGATATCGCCGCTTTAAAAGCCAGGCTGATGGGCGTACGATAATTCCGATAGTTCATACCGCTATGCAGTCGTATTTGCAGCCTCGCGTAATGCTGTTTCGGATACGGCACCGGTCAGTCGATTCTCGCCAAAAAAGAAAGTCGGCGTACCGGTCACATTCAGCGACACTGCATTCAACAAATTCTTGTTCAGCACTTCTTCGTACTTGCTGTCCTGCCAGGCCCGCTCGACAATTTCACTACTGACGCCGCTCCTGGTCGCGATCTCCCTCAGCACAGAACTGTCACCAATATTTTTTCCTTCGCCGAAATAGGCTTTGTAGAGGTTGTCATTAAGTGCATAAAAAGCCTCCCTGCCCGCCTCCTTTGCCGCCTGAGCCAGTAACAATGCCTTGTGCGAATTTGTTGTGAAGTGATGATCGCCGAAAGCAAGGCCATCTTCTTCTGCCATTCTTCCAAGATTTTCCATCATCTGCTTCCACTGCGCCGGATCATAGCCCAGAGCATCAACAGGCTGGCCTTCGACGGGCGTTTCCGGGTGTATCTCGATAAATCGCCAGTTCACCTTCAGTTCGTATTCATTTCGCAAACGCGCCAGACGTACATTGCCGACATAACAAAATGGGCAGATGTAGTCCGAATAGACGGTAACAAGTAACTCGGGTTTTTCTGGCATGGTTCGGCAATCTCAAAAACAACCTCAATTGTGAGACCTTCTTTTAGCGCCTGGGTTCCAGCGCGATCTGGACTCTGTCTCAAAACGCGCTCAGGTCACTTAGCGCTCTGAATAAACTTAGAGGTCGCAGAGGCGCAGAGTGGGTGAAAAAAAAGAAAAATTTCTTTAGTTTCCATTGTTCTCTGCGCGATGTACATGGACGTACAAGTATCGCGGGACGACTGCATGGATGCAGGAGGTAGAGTTGAGTCGGGAACGGAAACCGAGGCAGGGATGCCGGGAGCGACCTTTGGCGTTCTTTGCGTCGCTACAAATGCCTGAAGGCTTGCTGAACAAGCTCCGATTTTATGACAGGCCCTGGCAAAAAAACCGCTTTGGCTGGTCAGGGATATAAATACAGATACCACTGATACACCAGGAAAACAGCGAGTAAAATGGCCCCTTTCCAGCGACCAATATTGCCCTTTCGACCAAATCCAAATGACATCACAAAAAGTGTCAACGTCAGAATGATCATTACCGGTATGTCGCGTGTAATGACATTGCTGTCCACCTCGTGCGGACTCAGCAAACCCGGCAAGCCGAGTACGATAAGCAAGTTAAACATATTGGAACCAAGAATGGTGCCAATCGCGATGTCATGTTCTTTTTTTATGGCGCTGGTGACGGTGGCGGCCAATTCCGGCAAGCTGGTGCCGATAGCAACAACGGTCAATCCTATTACCAGGTCGCTTATACCGACTTGTCTGGCAATACTCGTTGCCGCCCACACCACCAAGTGGGAACTGGCCAATAAAACGGCAAGTCCGCCAAACAACCACATGAGGGCGATATTCATCGGCATCTTGCTTGGCACTTCTTCCTCATACTCACCCACCAACGGATCATTTTTGCGCGACCGCAACCCCAATATGATCAGCCAATAGACCAAAACAAACATGCCGGCAATGAGCACAACACCATCAATCAGACTCAGGGTTCCGTCGACCAGCAACACAGACACGACCAGCATGATGGCGAACAGGATTGGGAACTCGCGGCGCATGGTGTCTGATCTGATCACCATGGGTAGCATCATCGCGGTAATACCGATTACCAATCCAACATTGGCGATATTGGATCCGATGGCGTTGCCAACTCCCAGACCCGGTTTACCCTGCCAGGCGGCGATGCCGCTTACAAGAATCTCTGGGGCAGATGTGCCAAACGCGACTACAGTTAATCCGACGACCAGCGGCGAAACACCAAGATTCCGCGCCATCGCGCTGGCGCCGAGTACAAATCGATCAGCGGACAACATTAACAATACGAAACCAACGGCAATCGCCGCGATCTGGGTAATCATTGATGCACTCAATTTAGGCTGTTTCTCTTTTTACTGGGAGAGCGAAATACTACTATGGGTATTGGTAAAAATAAAAAGGAGTGGGTGGGGGAGGAAAACAGGTCAACAGGGTGCTACTTAATTCGGCAATCTAACCGTCATCGCGATCGGGAGATGGTCCGATAGCGGATAGTTAAGCACCTTAACTTCTTCAACAGTCAGTGTCATTGAAACAAGAATATGGTCAATATTTTTAAACGGGCGCCAGCTAGGAAAGGTAGGCAACGAACTCGCTGGTTCTACCAGTTGTGAGTTTTCCATCAGCCATACCATTTCATTACTGTCGGTCTGGCAATTCATGTCTCCCATTACGATCGCATGTTCGTAGTCACTCAACAATTCACCTACGAACTCCAACTGGCGTTTGCGCGCCCGCTTGCCTAGCGCCAGATGCAATATAATAAGAATAAGTGGATTGCCTGCTGTCTTGAACTCGACCGTAAGTGCACCCCGACCCGGAATAATGCCGGGGAGTTTGTGCTCGGTAATTTCGGCCGTGGGGAAGCGGCTCAGCAATCCAATGCTATGTTGTGCGATTTTACCGAGATTTCGGTTCGTCTGATCGTACCAATAGGGAAAGCCGGCACGAACAGCGAGGTATTCAGTTTGATTAATAAATCCACTTCGCAGGCTGCCGCCGTCAACTTCCTGCAGCCCCACCACATCATAATCATGAATCATTCGGGCGATGCGATTGAGATTATCAATACGTTCGCTATGCGGCAGGATATGTTTCCAACTGTGGGTCAGATAATGGTGAAAACGCCGGGTCGCAATGCCGGTTTGAATGTTATAGCTGAGTAAACGAAGTTGCTGTCCAGCATTCAATCCACTTGATTCGTGCGCTGGTGTTGTCTTGTATCTGGCGGAAGGCAGTTTTACTGAATTCAGTGCATTTGTAACTGGCGCAAACATCTGATTTTATCTTCTGCGATCAGGCCCCGTGGGAAATCAGTATATGGAACGTACTAGGAACGTACTAGTAACGTATAGCCGTTAGCGGACAAACTCGCAACCCGGTAAGCATTAAGTTGGGGGTTATTTACTGAAACCCAAGTATCGGCTAGGCATTCGCGCAGCCGCATGATATCGGTAAGTGTTTAATGCAAAAGAGTATTACCAATTCGAAAATAGCTCGCCCGGCACGAACAGCAGTAGTTTCGGCATTAGCCTGGCACGACGTGCACGACTGCATGGATGCAGGAGGTAGAGTTGAGTCGGGAACGGAAACCGAGGCAGGATGCCGGGAGCGACTGTGCGTCTCCAGCGGTGTCCTACTTTTATATATAGCAGGACGCTGCCCCATTCGACTGCACCGTGCAAAAAGAAACCCCGTAACTTAAAAAGCTACGGGGTCTCTCAATTAAAACCTGGCAGTGTCCTACTTTCACATGGGGAAACCCCACACTATCATCGGCGCTGAGCGTTTTCACTTCCGAGTTCGGGACGGGATCGGGTGGTTCCCACTCGCTATGGCCGCCAGGCAAGCTTGTTGTCCCGCTACTAAATTTGCTACTGAACTCACAACCAAACAGGCTATTCGACAATTTAGTAGCGGGACTGATTCGGATAGATTTAGTCAAAGGTATCTGTGCAACAGACCACTTATTTACTAACCCAGTAATACAGACTACTTGGGTGTTATATGGTCAAGTCTCACGGGCAATTAGTACAGGTTAGCTTCATGTGTTACCACACTTCTACATCCTGCCTATCAACGTTGTAGTCTTCAACGACCCTTCAGGGAGCTCGAAGCTCCAGGGAGACCTAATCTTGAGAAGGGCTTCCTGCTTAGATGCTTTCAGCGGTTATCCCGTCCGTACATAGCTACCCGGCAATGCCACTGGCGTGACAACCGGAACACCAGAGGTACGTCCACTCCGGTCCTCTCGTACTAGGAGCAGATTCTCTC
>SDBS01004549.1_pt1 | contig 13555 bp, 12 predicted proteins | sample 2277091 | NCBI WGS metagenome assembly SDBS01 (sample SAMN10404972, study PRJNA504765) | marine sediment metagenome | isolation source: marine sediment core GS10_PC15, 163 cmbsf | place: Arctic Ocean: Southern Knipovich Ridge | collected 2010
TCAAATCGATTTTGAGGTGATTTTGGTGTCGAAACCCATCGTTTCCAAGTTGGCATACTCAATAGAGTAGACGACTTGGAAACGATGGGTTTCGGCGACGAAAGCGCCCAAAAGCGATCATCCGATATTTTTTTACAGCCTCGAAATCAGCTCAAGACGCGTTAGCGCCGGACATGGCTACAAAGTCAGCCGTGCTGCTTGCTATGGAGACCCCCACACAAGAAATCTCACCTATATTTCTTTGTCGGATTCCTTCTTATCCACATAGAGTTTGTCGTAAAAATGTACGGCTAAAGAACAGAGCAAAAGTAGTGTAGAAACCATCAAAAGAATGACATTTGCAATGACCTGTCCAATCAAAAATGTCACCATTCCAAAGATACCAATGGCAGCAAGACATGTCTTGCCAATTACCCGTATCAAGGCAAGTTTAAATTCTGGACTTCCTATTTCGGCATGAATCAATTTATTTGATTGTGTCTTTAGGCCAGAAAGAGCTGTCGTAAATAAGGCCGTACTTCCCAAAAAACCAAACGTACTGAGATAAACAGCTTGCGTTGCAGAAAGTTGAATGATATTTTCTTTTTGACAGATCTCAATGCCTTCTGCAATAAGATCTGTAGCTAAGGCAGATCGGACAAAAACATTTTTAGTTTCTACAGAAATATCCCAAAATGAGCCCTTGAACAAACTCTCTTTAAATTGCACAATGGATTTGCCAAGCTTTTTCAAATCCCCAGGAAAATCTATCCAAAAAAAGACATGATTAAAATTACCTAAAAGCTCTTTACATTCTTTTCCCGTTTGCGAGAGCCCGATTGAACACCAATCGATCCACTTAAGCATTTTCAAAGCAGGCCGCAAAGCCATATTGTGAAATCCCTTAGGCGTGCAAATATACTCGTTTGCAACACTCAAAGAAGTCTGCTGCGGCTCTTCTACAACAGGGGGCTGAGAACTATTAAATATAGAAAACATAATAATATTATAACATAATATTATTAATATTTCCTTGTTTTAAATTATTTTTAGGATAAAGAGAGATAAAATAATATTTTGAAATAGACATAGAGAGGGAGATTGTCGAAATACCAAGCATGACCCACTTTGCGTGGATCCCTCCCCCAAAAGCAAAGGTGATCATACCAAAAATGCCTGTCACAAGGCCACAGATCCGACCAATCAGCTTGAGAAGGGCAAGATTGAATGCATATCCCCATCTTTGTGAAGACATTAATTGGCCAAAATTTTTCTTTATACCCGTCATACTCTTTAGAAATAGAGCCGAACTCCCGACAAATCCTATAGTATCTAAAATAGAAAATTGATAGCTCGTGAGGAGGATCATTCCCTCTTCATGGGCGATTTGTATACCACTGACAAATATGCCAATAATTGAAGTAAATTTTTTAAATACATTGATGATTCTTTCAATATATTCTCCCAAGGTCCCATAGTGGCTGAGTGAGACGATCGATTTCCCCAATTTCGAGACTTTAGTTGGCATATCCATCACGTTGAGAAGAGAATTAGAACGGCTGCAAATCCAATGAGACCGAAGTGCTTGCTCTGTAGGCTCATTCGCCCAAGCCAGACATCGCAGAGAGGGCTTAAAGGCGAGTTTTTGGCAGGCACTAGGATCAAAAGTTAAGCCAGTCATAAAATCACCGCACTGATTCCGATTGCGATGAGAAAATAGATGACCATAGAGAAAAAATCATTGAAGGCCGTTACAATGGGCCCTGAGGCTACAGCGGGATCGATTCCTAATCTCACAAAGAAAAAAGGAGACAAAACACCGAGAAGCGTTCCAGAAAGACAGGCCCCAAAAAGCCCCGTGCTTACAATGAGTCCAATAAATAGAGGATTTGTCACCGTCCCAGTTAGACCTACAAAATCCATTGTATAGACTAAAACCCCACAGAGAACCCCAAAGAAAATCCCTGCCATGAGCCCTAAGCGCAATTCTTTATAGATTGCTTTTCGTCGATTTCCCGGTGTAATAAATCCAAGTGCCATACTCCGAACAAGAACGGTCGAACACTGAATGCCGATATTTCCCGACATTCCAGTGATAAGGGGAACAAAAAACAGAACAAAAGTGAGCATGCTATTTTCAAATTTTTCAAAAGAGGATATTACTCCAACATTGATGAGTCCTGCACAAAGGGTCACAATAAGCCAGGGACTGCGCGATAAAAAGCGTTTGAAAGAGGTCTCATTTTCTCCCACTTTCTCACTAGTACCAGCCACACTTCCAATCGTTTCATCAAGGATATCTTCAAGGGCATCTACAACATCTTCATAGGTGATCACGCCAATCAAACAACTCTTTTCATCCACGACAGGCAAAGCACTGATCTTATAGCGCTCAACAATCTCCACTACTTCTTCTCGAGAGACATTAGCTATGACTTTGTGCAAAATGGGAAGCATTACTTGCTTAAGGGGAAGATCAGGATCATTTACAATGAGATTTCGTGCAGGTACATATCCTTGCAATTCTCCCTCTTGATTCAAAATGAAAATACGCCTTGTGAGATCGATTCCGGGGTTATTTCGCATCGTGACGGCTACCTGACTAATAGTCGTCTCCATAGAAAAAGCAAAAAATTCATTTGTCATCAATCGCCCTGCCGTATTGCGGGCGTTTTTTTCAATTTCGCTGATGCGCAAGGCTTTGGAGGGCTCTAAACTTCCAATCAATTTGCGATAACGTCGCTCAGAGAGGTCCTCGAGCACTTCAACAGCCTCATCAGGAGGCATTTGATTGATGACCGGAACAATCTCCTCATCGGAAATCTCTCGGAAGACAGCAATCCTGGTGCTGCTATTGGTGTTAACCATAAATTTGATTTGCTCTTCAATCGTTGTAAAATTTTGAAAGAGAATGGCACGCGCATTCGGAGGAAGGCGGGAAGCGGCAAAAGCCAAATCGACAGCAGAATGCTCTGCAGCAATTTTGGCTACATCATGAACCACAACAGCTTGAGTCGGTTTATGGAGTGCCTTTTCAAGCTTCTCTATGAGAATATCATCAAGTGTTGCGGTCTTAGAATCCTGTAGGATCTCAACTTCTTTTTTTTCAACCATGGCAAACATACCCAAAGTAAACTCAAAAATTATTTTTTTACAGCCCTTGCTTTCCATCGACCTTAATTCATTGGAATAGGGCCTACTTCAAGGGGTAAAAACCTAGCGCGCAAACTGGCAAAATTCTCAATTTTTGAGTTTACTTGGGTATAGTATAAAAAAAAGAAGGCTTTTTTTCAATAACCTATTCTCCTATACTGACCCTATGTACCCCCCTGAAAAAATCCGCAATATTGCCATCATTGCCCATATTGATCATGGGAAAACCACTCTCCTTGACAGCCTGCTCAAACAATCCAATATTTTTCGTGACAATGAGCTCGTTCCAGAAAGGATCATGGACAGTTATGATCAGGAAAAAGAGAGGGGAATCACAATTTTTGCTAAGCATACAAGTGTTTTTTTCGAAGATTATAAAATCAATTTGATTGACACCCCTGGACACTCGGATTTTTCCGGTGAAGTGGAACGAGTATTAGGCATGGTCAATTGCGTTCTACTCCTCGTCGATGCCAATGAAGGGCCAATGCCTCAGACACGTTTTGTCCTCTCCCAGGCGCTCAAATTGGGCCTAAAGCCCATCGTTGTTCTCAACAAGATCGATCGCCCTGGCGCAGATTTTGATCGGGCACTCAATCTCACATTTGACCTCTTTGTCGAACTCGGCGCCAATGATGAGCAGCTGGATTTCACCGTTTGCTACGCCTCTGGGCTTTCGGGTTTTGCCATGCGCGAGATTGATGATCCACGCGAAAATATGCGTCCCCTCTTCCAACTGATAGTTGAAGCAGTTCCTCCTCCCCCTGGCAATCTCGATCTTCCCTTCTTAATGCAGGCGACAACGCTTTCCTATGATGATTTTATGGGTCGCCAAGCCTGTGGCAGGATCTTAGAGGGCAAAATCAAAAAGGGCGATATCATCACACGAATCAATGTAGATGGACATCCCTCTAAACATAAAGTAACCCGTATCGAAGGATATCACGGGCTTAAAAAAATCGAGATGGAAGAAGCCGGTGTCGGCGATATCGTCAGCATTGCAGGAATTCCCGAAGTAATGATTGGCGAGACTCTATGTGATTCTTCTCATATCATGCAACTTCCTCCCATCACCCTTGCTGAGCCCACGCTTTCTATCGAAATCATGGTCAACAATAGTCCCTTCGCCGGAAAAGATGGCAAACACATTACGATGAATAAAATCCGCGACCGGCTCCTGCAAGAGAAAAGGGCCAATATATCTCTCAAGATTGAAGACATCACTAAGCGCGAAGATGCTATGCGTGTTTCTGGACGTGGAGAGCTGCATTTAGCTGTTCTCATTGAAGCAATGCGACGCGAAGGATACGAATTCACAATTTCTAAACCACAAGTAATCACTAAGGAAGAGGGAGAAAAAAAGCTCGAGCCCTATGAGGTCGCCCACATCGAAATTCCCGAAGAATATTCGGGTAAAATCATCGAGGAACTCTCTCGCCGCAAAGGAGAAATGCGCGCTCTTAGTACCAATGAGCACAAAATCACCACACTTGAGTTTTTGATTCCAACACGGGGGCTGATGGGCTATCGCAATCAATTCCTCACAGTCACGAGAGGACTTGGCATCCTCACGTCGATTTTTGATCATTTTGGTCTCTGGAAAGGGGCAATTCCCGGCCGCCAGCAAGGAGCTTTAGTCTCATTTTGTGCTGGGAGAACCACCCCCTATGCCGCCTTCAACCTCCAAAGCAGAGGTGTCCTTTTCATCAAACCAAACGATGCAGTCTATGAGGGAATGATTGTCGGAGAAAATAATCGGGACAATGATCTTGTGATCAATGTAACAAAAGAAAAACAGCTCACAAATGTCCGAGCATCAGGAACCGATGAAAATGTGATTCTCACACCACCTAGAGTCTTCAATCTAGAGCAAGCAATCGATTTCATTGAAAATGATGAGCTCATCGAGGTAACCCCTAACTTCATTCGTCTGCGGAAGCGCCATTTGAAGGAAAGCGATCGGAAACGGGCAAGAACCTCTTGAGATGGCTTTCGGCCGAAGAGCTGGTGAATGAGTTTTAAGAAATCCTCTCATAAAAAATCCCATTTCTCTTTATGATGTTTTCCATGACTGATCCAAGTGCGCAAAAACAAGTTTCGATGATGTTTAATGCAATCTCCAAGCGCTATGACCAGGTCAACAGAATTCTCTCATTTGGGATTGATCAGAAATGGCGAAAAACTCTGAGCGAGCACCTCCCTGAAAAAAAAAACTTGCGTCTTCTAGATTTGGCAACTGGTACTTGTGACCAATTGCTCTCTCTTATGGAGACCGAAAAAATTGCAGAGGCACTCGGGATCGATTTAGCACAAGAAATGCTAGCAATAGGAGAAAAGAAAGTGGCTGCAACTCCCTATGCGGAAAAAGTGGAGTTAAAACTCGCAAGTGCCCTTGAAATCCCTTCTTCAGACTCTTCTTTCGACTGCGTGACTATTTCATTTGGGATCCGCAATGTTCAAGGCAACTGCTTGCAAGAGATTTTTCGAGTCCTTGCCCCTGGGGGAAAAGCTCTCATCCTCGAATTTTCTTTGCCCCAGAATCGACTCATTCGTTCCTTGCACCTCTTTTACTTGAGAAAAATCCTCCCCGCTGTTGGAGGATGGGTCTCCAAAGAAAAAAGCGCCTATTCTTACCTCAACCAAACCATTGAGTCTTTTCCCTACGGAAAAGACTTCCTCGCCCTCATGGAAAAAGAAGGGTTTGTTGATTTGAGGGCTCTTCCCCTTACATTCGGCGTTGCCACACTCTATGTAGGAGAAAAACCATGACCGAGCAATCACGTACCCTTTGTGTAAACAACTCCAGACACTTTCACCGTTTTTCGAAACGAGAAATCTCTGGACCACTAGATCTTTTTTGCTGGCTCAAAGAGCAAGAGACTTCCATAAAAGTCTATTGGCAAGATCGCGATGGAACAGAAATTGCTGCAGTGGGAAGTGTTCTCATTCTACGTACTCCCCCTTGTTTCGAAAAAGGCAACGATTCTCCCGCTAGATTTTGGGGAGGACACGCCTTTTTTCCCAGCCATATCCCAAAAGACGATGTGTGGAATTCTTTCCCTCGCGTCTGCTTTTTTCTTCCTCAAACAGAAATCATCCGTAGGGAAGGAAAAATCGAAGTCATCACAAACAGCATCAATGGCCCTCTTTCGGAAAGCCCCATTCACGCAGGATATTTTGCAAAAGGACAAATGAGCCTCAAAGCCCCAGACCATTTCCCCACGGAGAAAAACTGGATGCGACTGATTGAACAATCTCTTGGAGAAATCCAAACCTCTGTCTTCGAAAAAGTCGTCATGGCCCGCCGCTCGACCCATTTTTTTGAGACCGCTACAGATCCCTTTGAGATCCTCTCTCGCTTGCCCACAAAAAGAACCATCCGTTTTGCCTTTCAATTTGGCAAAGATGCAGTTTTTATCGGAGCCACGCCTGAACGATTATTCAAACGAGAAGGGAATCAACTCTATACAGAAGCCGTTGCAGGCACACGCAAAAGAGGACAAACCGAAGAAGAAGATCTCGCTCTTGAAAAAGAGCTTTTGAGAGACACCAAAGAGCGGCGCGAGTTTGCCTTCGTGAAACAATCGATTGAAGAAGGTCTAAAGCCCCTCTGCGAAAAATTGCAGTCTCAGGAAGAAGATGATGTGATCAAAACTCCCAATGTCCAACACCTTCACAATGCATTTGAGGGGAAATTATTAGAAGGCGTACATGATGCTGCAATTTTAAGCGCTTTGCACCCCACGGCAGCAATGGGGGGGTTGCCCAAATCATCAGCACTTGAGCATCTTCTCAAACATGAGCCCTTTGAAAGAGGATGGTACGCTTCTCCTCTTGGCTACTCTAGTGAAAAAGAGGCTGAATTTGCTGTGGGGATCCGCTCTGCTCTCGTAGAAAAAGACAAAATCCACTTCTTTGCGGGAACTGGAATCGTATCCGGCTCCTCCCCAGAAAAAGAGTGGGAAGAATTAGAGCACAAAGTCTCCCTATGGAGAAAAATATGAACCAGGGAACTCTCAATGAAGCATGGGGAAAAACCCTCATCGCCCAGCTCATCGAGCAAGGGGTCGATTATTTTTGCCATGCCCCTGGATTTCGCTCTACTTCTCTAGCTCTTGCCATTGCTGAAAACCCCAAAGCAAAAACCTTTGTCCATTTCGATGAACGAGGAACTGCTTTTCATGCCCTCGGCTATGCCAAAGCAGCCAAAAAGCCTGCTGCTGTCATCGTCACTTCGGGAACTGCTGTAGGCAATCTCATGCCTGCTGTGATGGAAGCTTGGGCTGCTCAAATTCCCTTAATTCTACTCACATGCGACCGCCCTGCAGAACTTCGTGATACGATGGCAAACCAAACGGGAGATCAAGTCAAAATCTTTGGCGATCTCGTCCGCTATTTTTTCGATCTTCCTACCCCACATCCCGATCTTCCTAAAAACTTTCTTGCAACCACAATTGCACAGGCCACTGCGCGATCCCTCTTTCCCATTCCAGGCCCTGTGCAACTCAATTGCCCTTTTTCAGAACCTTTTTTTTCTGATGAAAAATCTGCTTCTCTCCCCTACGTTCCCACAAACTACTTCTTTCCAAAACAAACCCTAGAAAATCCCGAAAAATGGGCAGAAGAACTCGAAAAAATTGAGAAAGGAGTCATAGTCCTAGGTGCTGATGCCAATGCACCAGAAGCAAAAGCACTTTCAGAAAAATTAGGGTGGCCCATATTCCCCGATATCATTTCCTCTTACCGAGAACTGAGTGATGATAGAACCATTTCTCATTACCATCACATTCTCAAATCCCTTGAACTCAAAACAGATGTCGTCTTGCACCTCGGAGGTCCAATCGTCTCCAAAATTCTCTTGCAGTGGATGATCAAAGCCTCCCGCCTCATCCATGTTGCCGAGCACCCCAAAAGATGCGATCCCCATCACTCTGTCACAGATCGAATCATCTGCGCTCCAAATACATTTTGCCAGCAGCTCGCAGGACTCATTCCACAAAAAGAAAAAAGCTGGTTTGCCATGTGGAAGGATCTCTCAACTAGAGCAAAAGAACAATGCGCCTTTTCACCCCTCAGCGAACCAGGTGTGATTCAATGGGCACAAAAAATGGCAACGCCTGGCACTGCCCTATTTTTTGGCAATAGCATGCCCATTCGAGATGCCGATATGTTTTTCTTTCCCACAAGCCCCTGTGGACCCATTTTTGCAAACCGAGGCCTTTCTGGGATAGACGGCAACATTGCAACAGTTGCTGGAATTGCGCATCATATGCCCGTGATTGCAATCATGGGCGATCAAACCGCACTTCACGATTTGAATTCCCTCGCACAGCTGAAAAAAACGAATTATCCTGTCAAACTCATCATCATCAACAATGGTGGTGGTGGCATTTTCTCCTTTGTTGCAATTGGCAAGAGAAAAGATGTCCTCGATCCCTATTTTGCTGCAGCCCATGACCGAACCTTTGCCCATGCAGCCCGCATGTTTGATCTCTCTTATTCCACAGAGCTTGAGCAGGACGCAGACGTGATTGAAGTTTTTACAAATCGAGAAGAAAATCTTATACTCCATCAAAAATTTGATGAAACAATGAAAGCAAGTTTACAAGATGTTTTTGTAAAAATATGAGCGCCTAAAAAAGGAAGTAAAAAATGAGCAATTCAACAATCCAATTTAATGAGGATATTCCAAAAACTCTGACTGAAATTCAACAAACTCTAACCAACCTAGGTGATAAAGAAAAAGAATTTATTAATAGAATGCAAAGTTGTATTCAATTAATTCAGGTCGGCAACCTATATGAATCAGGACACACACTTTATGATAATAAATATAATAATTTTCTGTTAAACGAACAAAATCGGAACATCTTGAAGTCAATCATTCTAATATTTAATAAAAGAGCAGCTGTAGTTCTAAAAAAGGATAATGCAATTGATCTGACTAGCCTCTTCTGTCCCCCATACGATTCGAGATGCACGATTGTTCGTTCTTTCAGCATACAGAATTTAGAAAAAATCAAATCTGAGCAAAAAATCAAATCTAAGCTTTAGAGAAATTTTACAATCAGCCAACTTGACGAGGTTGGAAAAAACTATAATCAAAGGTTCCACATTTATCCTAAAAAGAAAAGTAAATGATCCTATTTCTCCACGGTTTCTTAGGGCAAAAAGAAGATTGGGATCCACTTCTCTCCTATTTACCATTTCCAACAAAAGCGATTGACCTACCGGGCCATGGGAAGTCCCCCATGGCCCTTGACATTGCCCTCGCCGTGAAAGAACAAGTCCCTTCCGCCCCCTTTGTCGTCGGATACTCTGCTGGAGGGCGCATCGCCCTGGAACTAAAGATGCGTTTCCCTAAAGATTATGGAGAGCTCATTCTTCTCTCTGCACACCCAGGTCTTACCAACAAACAGGAAAGAAAAAAACGGATGGAGCAGGATCAACAGTGGATCGAAATGCTCGCGCGCGAGCCTTTCGACCACTTTTTGGAAAAATGGTATGACCAAAAACTTTTCCAATCGTTCAAAAAAAGCGGGCAGTTTTCTGCACTTTTAAAAAGGCGCAAACAACAAAACCCTGCACATCTAGCCCAATTTCTGATGCAATATAGCATTGCCAGAAAAAAACCTTCAGAGGTACCTCCAGACGCGATTTTGATTCATGGCGAAGAAGACTTGAAATATGAGAGGGTTTACCGTAAACTCACTCGAGTAAACAAAGTTTATCCAATCAAAAATGCAGGACACGCTGTCCATTTAGAAAATCCCAAAGCGTGTGCAGAGGTAATTGATGAGCACTACAGAAAACGCTGAATCTACATTCCATTGGCATGAGATCAAAAAGTTCCAAGACATCAAATATCATAAGATAGAAGGGATCGCAAAGATCACGATCAATCGCCCCGAGATACGCAATGCTTTTCGCCCCTTGACTGTGGATGAAATGTCTGAAGCTCTTAATGATGCTCGCCTGGATGACAAAATCGGTGTCATTATTTTGACCGGCGAGGGAAAAGAAGCATTCTGTTCTGGCGGAGACCAAAGAATCCGCGGAGATGCTGGCTATACCGATGATCTTGGAAGGGATCGGCTCAATATTCTCGACTTTCAAAGGCAAATTCGTTCCTGCCCAAAGCCCATTATCGCCATGGTTGCCGGATATGCTATCGGAGGAGGACAGGTCCTCCATGTAATATGCGATCTGACGATTTGTGCAGACAATGCCATCTTTGGCCAAGTAGGTCCAAAAGTAGGTTCCTTTGATGGCGGTTTTGGCGCCAGCTATCTTGCCCGTATTGTCGGACAAAAAAAAGCACGAGAAATTTGGTATATGTGTGGACAATACACGGCGGAAGAAGCACTCGAGATGGGTCTTGTCAATTGCGTTGTCCCATATGAAGAACTCGAAGAAACTACTATTGGATGGTGCACACAAATGCTCGAGCATTCCCCCATGGCTCTGCGCTGTCTAAAAGCTGCTTTCAATGCTGATTGCGATGGGCAGGTCGGCTTGCAAGAGCTCGCTGGTAATACTACCCTCTTGTATTATATGTCAGATGAAGCAAAAGAAGGGCATCGCGCATTTTTGAAAAAACAAAAACCCAATTTTTCTAAATTTCCAAAGAGGCCATGAAACCATTTTTCATTGCATGTCGCCCTAAAACTCTCATTGCCTCTATCAGTCCCATCTGTATTGGAAGTGCACTTGCAATCTCCGAAAATGCCTTCCACTTTTGGATTTTTCTTTGCACTTTATTGACAGGACTGGGTATTCAGGTCTCGACGAATCTCGCAAATGATTTATTCGATTTCTTAAAAGGTGCTGATACTGCGGGTCGCAAAGGCCCTATTCGGGTGACAGCAAGCGGCCTCATGAGTGTGGCTCAAGTGAAAATGACTACAATCCTTGTGATGTCAGCAACAGCGATTTTTGGCTCTGCCCTTGCCTTACATGGAGGTTTTCTCATTGCCTGCCTCATTCCTTGCTCTCTTCTCTTGGCTGTGGGCTACACAGCAGGCCCTTTTCCCCTCGCCTATCTTGGAATTGCAGAATTCTTTGTGTTCCTCTTTTTTGGCCCCGTGGCAACTGGCATGACTTATTATTTGCAAACTAATGTGTTATCTGGTCCGGCTTTTGCAGCAGGGATTGCGCCAGGATTACTCTCATGCAGTATTCTCATCATCAATAACCTGCGTGATGTGAGTGAAGATAGAGAAGCAAATAAAAAGACTCTTATCGTTCGATTTGGAACCCGTTTTGGTAAGTGGGAATACTGTTTTGCAATTGTCCTTGCCTATCTCATGCCCCTCTTCACATTTGGCAGACATCCTCTTGTCTTGCTCACTATGCTTGTTTTGATTCCGGGGCTTTTTCTCATAACTGCTGTTTGCAAAAATACAGACCCACTTGCTTATAATCCCCTTTTTGGAAAGACGGGAAAACTATTAACCCTTTACACCACCCTTTATTTTTTTACTCAAATTTTATGATCATTAAAGACTGTATATTTGAAACAATATTAATTGATAGCCGCTGCTTTCGCAAGGGCATCCTTCTTCATCTCACCAATCAAGAGGGAAAAAGTACTACGACAGAAATTTCTCCCCTCCCAGGGTTTAGTAAAGAAACGCTTGAAGAAGCACTGCAGCAACTCAAAAAAATCAAACAACGACTTGTTACAACTTGGTGGACAAAAAGTGCTCTGCATTACCTTTCTAATCTCGGTCTTTACCCTTCTGTTTATTTTGCTGTAGAAACAGCACTTTTAGATCTCCTCACACCGCTGGAAACCCCAATTCCTTGCCAAAAATACGCCCTTCTATTCGGCAGTCCAAGTGAAATCTTTGAATATGCAAAGGAAATTTCTTCAGAAGATTTTAAACATGCAAAAATCAAACTCGGCCATTTTACCCCAGAAACCGCCCATCAAATTGTAGCTAAGCTCAGTGATCAATTTCGGCTCAGGATTGATCTGAATCGGAAATGGGATTTTGAAGAAACCATGAGATTCTGCGCACACTACCCCAAAGATTTTTTCGAATATATCGAAGAACCCTCAACAAATATTGAAGATCTCTTCCATTTTCCCTATCCTTACGCTCTTGATGAGACTTTGCGAGAAATCAAAGACCTCACTCCCTATTTGCAATCCAAAAATTTGAAGGCCTTTATTCTCAAACCCACAATGACCTATCCCATCACCCCCTATCTCAATCTTGGGCCTGAGATAGTGCTCACAAGTAGTTTTGAAAGCCCTATTGGAATTGCACAAATTGAGCGATTGATTCAGCGCTGCGGACTTGAGGAAACAAAACATGGACTCGACACACTTCGCTATTTTGAATATGAAACTATGTCCGATTGCACATTGGAAAAAACATCGCCCTAATGCTTTAGCCTTCCCCTCTCTTACCTTTGCGGGGTTTGATGAACTGATTCAAAAAATCTGTCATTTTCTTATCAATATTCCAGAGCCTATTCTCTCTTTTGCCCCGCAAAAAACTCCAATCGATCTCGCACTTTTCTTTGCCGCTTGGCGATCCGGAAAAGCTGTCTATCCACTCAGCCCGCGTCTTCCCCCAGATGCGATCCAAGAGCGGATTGAAAAAACGAAAAGTGTTTGGATAGAGACAGGAAAAATTCCCCTGACAAGGTCTTACGACATTTCAAATATCTACCCGAATTGCTTAGCCACCCTTATTGAAACTTCTTCGGCAAGTAAGATCGCTTGCCATACCCTGCAGAATCACATGATTAGCGCTAAAAATGCCTGTAAAGCCTTAGAGCTGTCTCAAGGAGATATCTATTGTCTCAACCTTCCTCTTTTTCATATATCAGGAATCGCCATCATGATCCGAACTTTTCTTTCTGGAGCACAAATCATTTTTCCTGAGAACTTGGAAATAGCTACTCACATTTCCATGGTCCCAACGCAGCTCTATCGATTTCTCAAAAACAAGTCCGCACTGCCCAATTGCAAATGCCTTCTCATGGGTGGTGCTCCGCTTGGAGAAAAACTCTACAAAGAAGCACTTGCGAAAAACCTTCCCCTCTATTCTTCCTATGGAATGACCGAAACGGCATCCATGGCCATGCTCAAGCCGCCCAATAGCAAAACGCAAATTCTTCCCCACATTGAGCTTTCACTAAAAGAGGATGGAGAAATTCTTTTGCGTGGTCCCTCTCTTTTTTCCCATTATTGGGGCAAAAGGCCGCGAAAAATAGACTGGTTTGCAACGCGCGATATTGGAAAATTGCACCCTGATGGAGAAATTGAAATTTTGGGAAGAAAAGATAGACAGTTCATCTCAGGAGGCGAAAATATCCAGCCTGAAGAAATCGAAAAAATCCTCATGCAATTGGACTCTATCATTGGGGCTCGTGTCGCTCCGGAGCCAGATCCAGAATTTGGGATGCG
>SDBS01004551.1_pt1 | contig 13552 bp, 8 predicted proteins | sample 2277091 | NCBI WGS metagenome assembly SDBS01 (sample SAMN10404972, study PRJNA504765) | marine sediment metagenome | isolation source: marine sediment core GS10_PC15, 163 cmbsf | place: Arctic Ocean: Southern Knipovich Ridge | collected 2010
CATAGGGTTCCTTTAGGCCCATATCCTGATTCCACCATCATCTCGACAGCTGATGGCAGTTTTATTCCCATCTTTTCACCTATTGCAAGCCGCTCTCTATCGATCGATTCAATTACTTTTACAGCCGATGGAGTCATCCCCTCTTCATACATATAAAAATCGCCGTGAGATCTCTCAATCCTTCCTGTATTCAATAAAACCCCTGCGGGGTGGAGAACGGGATTAAGAAAACCAAGGCCGGTTTCAACAACGCTATTTTTAGCTCTAAAGGATGGATAGAGCTTTTTTACTTTGCTGAAAACCAAACTTGTTTGATTACCCGGGAGGGTGGCAAATGGGCAAACAGACCTGATATGAAATGTTTTTACTTTACCGGAACCTACTAATCTAGTAGCAAAAGGAAGGCCTCCAATTTCAGTTAATACAATATCCTTTTTATTACCTTTGTTTCTAATAATTTTCCTGAATTCAAGAGTTCCCAATGTACCCGGCATAATTATTACAAACTGATCCTCTCTCAAATATGGCGCTAATAGTTCGGCATATTTACTAATTGCAAATCCAGGTAGGGGAATAAAAATTATTTCAACACCTTCAATTGCCTCCTTAATATCCGTTGTAACAAGGTTGAGTTGAGCTTTTCCTTGACCTGCTACACCTGAAATTTCTATCTGGCGAGATTCAAACACCTCTTTCATCCTCTCCGCAAATATCTCTAGCTCGAACATATTAACCTGATGGCCTTTAAGAGAAAGATCTGCGGCTATCGTATGAGAACCATTTCCTCCTCCCATCACTGCAATCTTCATAGTGTATAGGCAGTTGAAACTTATCTAATGTCCTGGGAGCCATCGCATTCAGTTCTTCGCACAGCCTTCAGGCAGCATAATCAATCTCTTGATTTTTGAACCTTCTAAAGCCTCACTTTCAAAATGCCATGCTCTAACTTTATGTATCCGCCTCTGTTCAGAATCATCGCCAGCGCCGGCATGATTTCTTTTCTCTTGTCGTAGTAATTCAGCAGAATCTTGCACGTCTGCAACTGCCTGTTGCATGAGAACACTTTAATGCAATCTAAAAATATTTTCTTTATCTCTTCCCAATTCATGCCACCTTTTGCTTCTGCAAGAAGCTTATCCGTTAATTTGACCTTCAGCTTATGCAGTTCATTAATGACTCTCCTGAAAAAATGCTATTCTCTGACTAAACTAACCACTATTTTCCGGCAGAGGCAAGTTACCGGTCTGCCTGTGCAGCCACTACGGGCAGCAAGCCGCCCGACTGGCAAATATTTTTAAGTCCAGCGTCCGTATCTATCCTGTGTTGGGCTTTTACTTTAAGGACTTTGGTTATGGATGTAATTCGTAGATGTCCGCAGGGTGCTGCGCTGGGAATCTGAAGAAAAATATTAACTATTAATTAAAAATTTATCAATATATTTAAATAATACTTGACAATAAAGGGATAGTGTGAGAAACTTCCGGCTAAATGGAAATTGTTAACTCAAATATAAAGCTGTACAGAAAAAGAAGACAAATGACTTTGAAAGAAGTGGCACAGGAGTTAGACGTAAGCATAAGCTTTTTATCGCAGATCGAAAATGGAAAAGCAATGCCGTCTTTAGCTACTCTAAAGAAGATTGCCGATGCCCTGAATACTACAATAGGAGTATTAGTCGGTGAGGATAAAGCGGCATCAAAGAATCCTATTGTAAGAGAAAAAGAGAGGAGATCAATCAAAGAAATAGGCAGCGGTTTAAAAATAGAGATGTTGGCAACTCAAGATCCAAACATGCAATTGGAACCAGTGTTGTTTACATTTGCTGAAAATGGCAGCACTGGTGATTTTAGCCAGCATTTCGGACAGGAATTTGTATTTGTGATTTCAGGATCTTTGGAAATCAATCTGGATGGTAAGAAATATATTTTAAATAAGGGGGATAGCATTTATTTTGATTCTTACCGGCCTCATTTTTTTCACAATCGCAATAACGGTGTTACAAGAGCTATAAGAATTATAACGCCGCCATTGTATTTTACAGATAGGTGAGTAATTTTTTTTGATTTATGTTTAAGTATTACTTAAAAAGGTTAATATATATGAAAATATGCGGCAGCTGTCAGGCAGCGTATATCAAATATAAACAATTTGGATGAACGATTATTTTCTCAGAGGAAGATATGGGAATTGATGATTTAAATAATGAAATACGAGTTTGCATATGCGGCGGTGGGAATGCAGCCCATGTAATGGCAGGACTCTTTTCTGCAGAATATAATAATACTATTAAGAAAGTTAACATTTTTTCAAATTTTTCAGATAAAGCTAAAAGAATGAGAGAAGGTGTTGAAAAAGGCGATGGAATTAAAGTCCATATGCCGGATGGAAGAACAATAATTGGGAAACCGGATATTATTTCAAATAATGCTAAGGATGTAATTCCCGATTCAAATTTAATTATAATGCCTGTACCATCTTTAGCTTATAAATCCTTGCTTGGAGAGATTAAACCATATATAGCAAATGGAACAATTATTGGCGCTACTCCCGGTATGGGGGGATTTGACTGGGATTTAAAACGAGTATTAGAAAATAAATATGATGATATTATTGCTTTTAATCTGGCACCCATGCCATGGAACTGCCGTATTATAGAGTATGGAAGAGAGGTAGAAGTTAGAGTACAAAAAACCCCTCTTTCCTTTGCATGCAATCAATCATCTTCTGAAAGTAGAAGAAAAATTCAAAAAATACTTGCTGATATTTTTAGATTAGATATAAACATCTTAGATCACTTTTTAGCTATAACACTCTGGCCGGCAAATCCTGTAATTCATCCAGCCCGGTTGTATGGACTCTTTAAGGATTATGAAGAGGGTAACGTTTGTAAGAGGAATCCACTTTTTTATGAAGATATGGATGATTTTTCTGCGGAATGTATTCAAAAGGTAAGTGACGAGCTGCAAAATATATGCAGGTGTATTGAAGAAAAATCTTCAGTCAGACTTCTTAGGGATATACTGCCAATAATTGAAGGCATTAAAAAGGTATATCCGGATAAAATTGAAGATGTGTCGAGCTTGAAGCAGGTATTCCGGACAAATACGGGATATAAAGGTTTCCATACTCCTATGAAGAAAGTTGAAGGTGGCTGGATACCAGACTTTGAAAACCGTTATTTTACCGAAGATATTCCGTTCGGACTCTGTATTTATAAAGGTATAGCTGAGATCCTTGGAGAGGAAACACCGATGATAGATACTATCCTGAACTGGGCCCAGAAACAGATGGGGAAGGAATATCTGGTAAAGGGAAAGTTACAGGGAAAAGATGTAAAAGAAACCAATGTTCCTCAATCCTTTAATATTAATACATTAACTCAGCTTATCAACACAGAAGAACTATTTAAAATTGAAGCGGGAAATAGTTTTAATATTTCAATAGGAGAACAGAAATGAAAAATAATGATGCTTTATTTGGATATCTATTTGCACTACCAAGTTTGATATTTCTGGGAATTTTTATAATCTATCCGATGTTTTCGTCGCTAATTTTAAGTTTCGTAAAATGGGACCTTTTATCTCCAGATATTATATTTGTAGGAATTGGAAACTATCTAAAACTGTTTAAAGCTCCTCTTTTCTATAAGGTATTAAAGAATACCTTCATTTTTACGATTGGTTCGGTAGTTTTGGTTATGGTACTGGCCATTATACTTGCGGTCATTTTAAATCAGAAATTAAGGGCAAAAAACTTTTATAGAAGTCTGATCTTTTCGCCCTATATAACTCCCATGGTTGTAATAGCGATAATATGGATGTGGATCTATAACCCGGAATTTGGTCTTGCCAACTATTTTCTGCATCTCATTGGAATACCACCGTTGAATTGGCTGAGATCTTTTAAAATGGCACTTCCTTCAATAATTTTCCTTACTGTCTGGAAGGATATGGGCTACTATATGATCTTATATTTAGCCGGTCTTCAAAATATCCCGGGTTCCCTCTATGAATCTGCAGATATGGACGGCGCAAGTGGTTTTAGAAAATTTCGCTCCATCACACTACCTCTTTTAACGCCGACAACATTCTTTGTTCTAATAACTTCATTCCTTAGTTCTTTCAAGGTTTTTGATCAGATATCAGTAATGACTTCAGGCGGTCCTGCAGATGAAACAAATGTCATGGTTTATTATCTGTATCAAAATGCTTTTGAGTATTTTAAAGTGGGATACGCTTCAGCTATCGCCGTTATTATTTTTATTATTCTAATGTTTATAACTGTATTTCAGTTCAAAGGCGGCAAAAAGTGGGTCTATTATGGTTGATTTGGAAAGGGGAGATATAAACAGATGTTGCTAAAAAATAGAAAAGCTAATTTAATTTTAAACAGTGTTATTAGTAATATTGTATTAATCTCTTTCAGCCTGCTTGTTGCAATACCATTTTTATGGATGGTTACAACTTCAGTAAAAACAATTGCAGAAGTATGGATATTTCCGCCCAAATGGATAGCGGATAAGTTGATGTGGCAGAATTACCCAAATGTTTTTACCAGCGCTCCAATGGTAAGATATATTTTTAATACACTGTTTGTTGCAACTTCAGTTGTAATTATACAACAGTTCTTTATCATTTCTGCAGCTTATTCATTCTCTGTTCTTAAATATAAAGGGAGGGATGCACTCTTTTTTATCATTATAGCAACCCTTATGGTCCCCTACCAGATGACCTTTCTGCCTGTATATCTAATGCTTGCAAAACTGGGATGGATTGATACGTTTTATGCACTTATAGTACCATTTTTTACATCAGCCTTCGGAATTTTTCTCGTAAGACAGGCATTTAAAACAATACCAAAAGACCTTATTGATGCAGCCCGTATCGATGGTGCCGGACATATAAGCAGAATACGGAATGTAATGATTCCCAATGCATACCCTACGCTTGTCACGTTTGCACTGTTCAGCTTTATTTATCATTACAACGACTATTTCTGGCCAATGATTGTAACCAATACCAAAAGCGTAAGAACAATAGCCCTGGGTCTCGCAAGGTTTGTTGGCGCCGAGGGGGGAAGCACGGACTGGCCCCTTATTATGGCTGGAAATACAGTCGCAATTTTACCTCTGCTGATAGTATTTTTGTTAACTCAAAAATATCTAATACAGGGATTCGCTACATCCGGATTAAAAGGATAAAAGAGAGGAAATCCGGATGATTTAATAACATAGTATAAGAGTTTTTTAACTTTTATATATAAAAACTTTAAGGAGTAGAAAGATGAAAAAAACAAAGATTTTCACTTTGTTTGTAATGCTTTTTCTAATATTAAGTATTACACTTTTCGCAGCAGGTGAAAAGGAAACAGTTTCAGGTGGACCTGTTCTTTTTCAATTTTACCATGGATTACCAGGTGATAATGGTAAGATTTTTGAAAAAATGATTGTCGATTTCAACAGGAGCCAGGATGAGGTAATTGTTGAACCAATTTTTATGCCCAATTATACAGCCCTTTCACAAAAACTGACGGCAGCGATTGCTTCCAATACAGCCCCTGCTTTAGCCCAGTTAGCTGATGATGATCTCTGGAGAATGGCAGAGGCAGGTGTTCTTTTATCTTTAAACGATTTTATGGCACGACCTGATTATCAAACGATAAAAGACGATTATGTTCAGGGATTTATTGATGTAACAACAGTTGACGGGCATGTATATGGACTACCCATGCAGCGATCAACACCTATACTGTACTATAGAAAAGACATCCTTGCGAAAAACGAAATTGATGTTTCTCAACTGGAAACATATGAAGGTTTAAGAGAAGCTGCCATAAAACTTAAAGCATCGGGAGACGTAAAGTGGGGTTTTGAACCTCTTCATAACCCATGGTTTATGATTTCAGCCCTGCGCTCAAATGGTGTAAAATTCTTCAACGATGATTTTACAGAAGCAACATTCGGTACACCTGCAGCAATTGAAGTGTTTCAGTATCATCATGATCTTATATGGGAAGACAAGTCATCATTCGTCCATTATGGAGGATCAGGGTGGCAGTACTGGATCAATTCCGAATACGATCTTGTAAATGGTAATTCAGCTATGTACACCGGTTCTACAGGAGATATGGGAGGAAATATTAAAAAAGGAGCAGAATTTGGCGTACCCAAAGAAAATATTGGCAGTACTTTTATGCCTAAATTTGAGGGTGGTCAGTACTCCGTACCATTCGGAGGAACTTCCGGCGTTATTATAAAGGATGTTTCGCCTGAACAGCAGGAGGCCGCATGGAAATTCTTACTTTGGTTTTCAGAACCAAAGCAAACTGCATTCTGGTCTGAATCTACCGGTTATCTTCCAACAAGATACTCAGCCAAACATTTTATGGATCTTAATGATAAACCATATTTAGGTGTAGCTCTCGAACAGCTCCAATATGCAATGCATGAGCCTAAGACAACGGTATGGAGTGAAATTAGAGGTGGAGCTTTAAAGAACCTGATAGACAAGATTTATCTGGAAGAGGATGTTGATGTAGCTGCAGCAGTTGCAAAAGCAGTAGAAGAGGCTAATGAAGTAATAAAGAATCAATAATATTAGTATCTGTTGAAAGCTGCTGCAAAAGTAAGCCTTTTTAATTAATGTTAATTTAGTTTAAGGGATAGTGGTATACCACTATCCCTTAAATCTTTTACCGGAAAAGGATGTGTAAAATACTATACGGATAAAAAAGTACAGTTTAGCAGTAATTGGCAGGTCGCATGATAGTCTTCTTCACTATGCTAAAACGATATGGCAGCACTGTAATCACCTGAATTGAAAACATAAAGAAATCTATATGGATGTCTTTAATAGAGCATGGGAATTAAACTTAAATAAATGAAGGTCCCGGCTGATATCCCTACCAGGATCAACAGTCTGCTAAGCGGATATAACAAAGGTGCTGCCTGCCGCGACTTCATGCCTGCAGGGTCGTTACATCATAACGTTTGATCTCAGGATCCCGAGTTACCAGAGTCAATCCTTCAATTTGACATTGGGCTACCAGCAGACGATCAAAGGGATCCCGGTGGAACAGCGGCAGATTTCCGACCTGAAAAGCATGAGCGGAAGTAATATCAAGGTGGCGTAAGGGTTGCTGTTCTAAAGTCTCCCGGAAGTCATCCGGCAAATTCAGCTTGCCTAAAGCGCGCTTAATAACAATTTCCCAAATAGTAGCGGCACTGATATAAACAAGGTTATCACCCCTTGATATGGCTTCTTTAGCCGATATGCAAAGGTCAGGACTGTCATCCAGCCACCACAGTAGAGTATGAGTATCCAGCAGCAGGTTCATTTTACTCTGGCGCCGAAGGCTTCGGCAATATCGTCGGGAAGCTCATCGAAATCCGGTGCGATTTTGATTTTACCCCGGAGTGCTCCGGGTTTGCGTTTCTTTGGATGTACTTTGTAGGCTGACAACACTGCTACCGGTTTTCCTGCTTTGTTTATTATAACCTCTTCACCGTGTTGGACTTTTTCAATAAGCAGTGAAAATTGAGCTTTTGCTTCGGTAATAGTATTTACAATCATCTATACAAAACCCTGGTCTGGTCTGGTCTTATAATAAAATACAACCTATTGTGGTCACTGTCAAGCAGGTATTGCTGATAAGCGAGTACGCGGGACGTGCTTTACACATGGTCGCTTTTTTAAGCAAAGCCATTGTCATTATCATCTATCCTGTACTAAGATTGACTTATCAAAGAGCGGCAAGTTACCGGTCTGCCTGTGCAGCCACTGCCGGCGGCAAGCCGCCCGACAGGTAAATATTTATTAAGTGGAGATCAGTAGATGTCCCAAGCGTACAGCGAGTTCAGGAAGCTTATGAACCTGGGTAAATATTCAGAAGCTGCGCGCTATGCAGAACGTGAGCAGCTTGATGGATCCGGGCAGAATGTTTTCTGGCTTACCCAGCAGGCCGTGGCTCTTATACGGTCTTCTGAATATGAATCAGCTCTGAAGGTCTCAGAAGAGGCCCTGGCTATGGATGGTGCCAACCCCTATGCGGTCATTGCCTCAGCGGATGCGCTTTTTGGTCTGGACAGGCCTGATGAGGCTCTGAATTATTATAAAGATACCCTTAAATTTGACCGGCTTTCGCAGCGTTCACAGAGAGGAGTTTTGGAATGTCTTTCAAAACTCAAAAATTGGCAGGAGATGCTTTTAAATATCTCTACCTGGGAGATGGCTGAACAGTATAAATATCGCTACCGAGTTAAAGCCCTGGCCGCTCTTGGCCGTCATGATGAGGCTATTGAAGAGTGCAATAAGTGGCTGCAGCTTCAACCCCATAACCATAATGCCCTCTGGGAGCTTACGGAACTTGAGATCCGGCGTGACGGCCTGGACAGCGTGGTTGGAAAGATGGGAAAGATGGCCCGTATTCCTTCACTTCCCCCTATATACAAAGAAATATATGCATCTCTGTGCAGGAAAGCGGGCAGGCCGGATGAGGCAATAAAAGCTTATTCAAAGATAGAAGCAGGTGGGGCTAATCTGAGGATACAGCAGAAAACAGCCTTTACCCTGGCAAAAACCGGACGTGAGAGGGAAGCCATTCCCATGATGGAAGAGCTGTTAAGAGCGGAACCCGGCAATAAATACCTCCGCTCAAGCTATGAGGCCGCGTGCGGTCGTATAGGAGAGATAGAAGGGGCGATCAACTTCTATAACCGTCTCCTGGGTCTATTCCCTGAAGAGAGATCTCTCTACGGGCGTATAAATCGGCTTAAAGCCAGGCTGGAGAAGATGCAGTGAGTATTGTAAAGATAGGTGATCTTGTTGAGATCCCGCCGGTAAGAACGGTAATACAGCTTGAAGAGGGGCGCCTTAAATCCGCAGAGATTGCAGAGAGTTTTATCTTTACCAATGAGGTAGCCTCCCACTGCACAGTCGTAGCCGATGCCCTGCTTAACAATCGCGGACAGGGATATTTCCTGCAAGGTGATTTCGGCTCGGGCAAATCCCATTTTCTGGCTGCTATCTATGCCTGGCTTGCCGCAGAAAAGGGTGGGAATATCCTTTCCGAAGGCCACGGCGGTCTCAAACGTTTAAGTGAATCGAATGCCAGGTACCTGCCTGTTGATATATCTTTAATCAACTATAGAGCTGCTGTGCCCCTGGAACAGATTATAATTGAATCCGTGGAAAAGGCACTTACCCTACACGGCAAAAAAGCTGACCTGGCATCTCTCATCTCCTCAAAGGAAAGACATGAAACCTTCGCCCGAATGATATCCTCGGTCAGGTCGGCCGGTTTTGACGGTCTGGTTCTGCTGATAGATGAGCTTTCCGAGTTCTTCCGCTCCAAACCTTCAACTCAAGTCTTAAACGAAGATGCCCGTACCCTGCAGCTTCTGGGGGAGATGACATCCAGTGAACCGCTATGGATCATTTGTGCTGTGCAGGAGAGCATTGAAAGAACCGGAGATATCTCCCAGGCCATCTTTCGAAAAATAAAGGACCGCTTCCCCATAAAACTCACTCTATCGACTGTGCACATCCGCTCACTCATATCCGGGCGGCTTGTGCGACGCAAGCAGGGAGCGGATGAGGAGATCTATCGCATTTATGAGATGTATAGGCGGCAATTTCCGACTTTTTCCTCTTCCCTTGATGATTTCAGAACGACTTACCCGGTTCATCCCACAACAATCTCACTGCTTGACGGTTTGGGAGAGCTCTTTTCCCAGCACCGCGGTGTAGTGGATTTTGTCTATTCCCGTATTGCAGGAGACAGCCGGCGGAATATTCCCTCTATTCTCGACCGCCCGGCGCCAGAGCTTTTAGCTCCGGACAGTATATATGATCATTTTGCCGGGCGCCTGGCTGAATTTTCATCATTCAATATCTATCCCCGCCATATCATTCCCCATCTTGACGAGGTCATTGACCGGAAATTGGAAAGTAGTGAGGACATCTTACTGGCTAAAAGGCTGGTTCGTATGCTTGTTCTCTACAAGATACATCCGACCGCTTCAAATCCTGGGGCAGGGGAGCTGGCTGAACTGGCCGCCTGCAGCCTGGACTTTCAAGCCCCGCAGATGAATGCCCTCTTTATATCAGAAACACTGCTTGATCCTATAGCCGCTGCCAGTAGCTTTCTCAGAAAGCAGCCTTCCGAATCGGGCGATCCCATGAAGGCTGTCTATGAAATTGTAACCGAGGATGATCCGGGCAAAACCCTTGATGCCAGGATCAAAAGGCTTGCCGGGGAACTTCAAGAAGATGATTCAAGATTGTTAATCGCGGCCCTGGCCGGGCTCCAGGAATCGGAATCATGGCCTGGCAGGGCTCTTCTGGAAAGGGGAGCTCAGCGGCTGGTAAGCTGGAACTCGAGTACTCGCAAGGTTCTTATCCGTTTCCTGTATCAAGATGATGAAAAAGATTTCTCTGATCGTTTAGCTCATCGGATCGATTCTGAAAAGTTCGATTTTGCAGTAGTCATGACTATCGGCATAGGAAAGTCAGATTGCGACCATACGGCAGTATGGCAGATCCCGCTTCCCGGGAAAGAGAGCATACTCAAGGAGTTTCTGGCGGCAAAACTTACTCTACAGGAGCTGAAGCCCGCCAACCCCGCCGAGGCGCCGCTGATTCCCATGGCCCAGGAACGAATAAAACGCCTTGCACCGGCTGCCTGCCAGGCGGCTTTAGAGGCCTTTTATTCAGGCGATTTTACCGACCGCTCCATACGTGTTGACACTGCAGTTCGTCAGCTTAAACGCTTTGACCGCCTTTTAGAGGCTGCCGGAGAGGTTATACTGGGGAACAGGTATCCCAGGTTCAGGGAGGTTGCGCCGCGAAGGTTCACCCCCTCTCCGCGGAGCTACCAGCAACTGCTTGATGATTTTATTATACCTGGAAGTATTTCCTTGAGTGAAGCACGCTCCAGGTCGTTAAGCGCTGCTATAGACGGCCTGGCCATGCCCCTGGGCCTGGTTGAGATCAAGCGCGGTTCCTATATTTTCTCTCCCGATACCAGGGGTCATCCCCTGCTGTCCTTCTTTTTCGGACTGTTGAGTCCCTCCGGCGCTACATCTGTTCCTGACCTGCTTGCTGAACTTGAAAGCGGTCCCTTCGGTTTGCCCAGGGATACGGCTCTATTCTTGCTCGCCTCCCTGACCGCAGGCGGGCTGATTACAGCGCGCAAAGGGGGGAGGAGCATTCCCCTGGAGTTTCTAACCCTTAACTCCCTGGAAAAGGCCGAGGAGATTACCCTGGGTGAGCTGATAAATGAGCATGACCTGGCAACCCTTACTGAAGAATGCACCTTCCTCGCCTCATCATCAGGATGGGAGTCTTTCGGCCTGAAACAGCAGCGTGAGAGCTGGAAAGAGCTTATCAAGTTTCGTGATACCACATTGAACCTGACCGCAGAGACACGTTCCGACCTTTCAAAGATAGCGGAATATTCCTCTTTCAAGGCCTTTGATATCCAGTCACTCAATAAAAAACTCAATGCCCTGGATAACCTGGTTAAGGAAATAAAAGTCTCCTACTCAGCCAGGGAGGGGCTTGAAAGATTTCTGCAGAGCTGGCGCGGCACGGGTCTCAATGCAGAGGATGTCAGGTTTTTAAAGAAATTGAATCGATTCCTGGCTAATGCTTCGGAAGAATTTATTTCCATTACCCATTATGCACGCCACCAGGCGGTGTGCAAAGCAGCCGAAAAGGAGAGCACCATAGAAAAGCTTCGCCAGGCTGTTTTAAAGCTCCTGGAAAAGCCTGAAACAGGGGTGGTAAATGATTCCGGAGAGCATCTGGCCGTGGTTTTCAGCCATTTTCGCGATCATTATATCTCTCTGTATGCTAAAGAGCACAATGAGTACTATATATCCCAGCGCAGGGCGCCTCTATCAAAAAATACCGGAAGAGCCTTAGATACACTGATCCGGTTGGCCCGGATTGAAACCCTGGACAGGCCGCCTGGTATTGATGAGTTTATAAGGGAGATGAATGCTCCTGATATAAAGCAGTGTACAAGGCAGATATCAGAGGAACTGATGCGCTCCCCGGTGTGCGGCTGCGGCTTCCAGCCGGGGGACAGGGCGGAAATTGCCATACATGAAAATCCGCAAGAGAAGATTAACCGTTATCTGGAAAACTACATTGAAATATTGCGCAATCCCAAAGTCCTGGAATCTCTGGCTGTCCGCTCCTATGCCCTGCAGGATGTCGATCCCGGAATAGCCGGCCGCCTGAAAGAGCTTGGGCAAACCCTGAAATCAGGAAAGCTCAAGGCCTCCACCCTGACGCGTACTATAGATGTGGATACTGCTGCTGAGATATCCCAATCACTGGTAGGCCGCATCTCCATACACAACAGGAAATTAAGCGATCTTGTAAAAGAACTTGCCGGAAGGAGGCTTCCCCCTGAACGGGTTTCTGCTCTTTTCCGGGAATGGCTTGCCGGCCCTAAAGCGGGGCAGGCAGATAGAGAGCCCGATGAAGAAATATTGATTGCCATTGAGGATGACTCTCTGATCACTTTGCAAGGCGGCCCAAAGTCCTTAAGCTGGTGGCACCTGCTTCACAGTGAGCTTTTCGGTGTAGATTCTGCAGTGCGGCCCCCTGGCGACCAGCCGGAGGCAGCTGTACCTGATGAGCTCAAGAGAATTGAGATGATACTCGAGGAGCAATTCCCCTCTGCCGGTTTAATCGAGCCGCTAAAACTCCTGGATACTGAAAAGCTTTACAGGTTTATTTCCACCGAAAGATTCCATACCCAGGCTGTGCGATCTGCCCTGGTTATACTTGACGAACGAATTCTAAGCGGCTCCTCCCTGCCGGAAAATATTGAAGCGCAATCCCTTCATGCCCTTCCTGAGAGAGCAGGAAGCATAAAAAGCTCTCTTGAGAGAACAAAGCTGATTCAGAGCGGATTAGCCCTGCCGTACCCCGAAAGGCTGGCAGTACGCATGGCTGTCAGTGAGCTGATATCAGACCCCTGGACAACTAAGGGTCTGAAAGAGCAGGCATTGAGCATGGTTGATGAGCTCGCTTCTTCAGGAGAAAAGTGGCTTTCGGAACTATCTCCTGTTCTGCCTATTTCTCTTGCAGAGAAGCCTTTAGTGATAATTGTGGATGGAGTTTCGCCTGATATCTGGCTGGAAGTGATGGATACAATTGAGCTCTTGCCCGGAACCTTATCCAGCCATTGGGCCAGGCTGGAGGCGGAGCCCTTTACGAGCATCTCCATTGCCGGACTCTTCGGCTTTGAAGGTGATCCGGTGGAAGAATTCTCCCTGCGGGATGTTCTCTATTTTAACCTTTCAGGTGATGAAGAACATTCCCTGGTTGATCACGTGCTGCCCCTGGACCCCGGCAAATGCGTTGTTATCCGTCTGGCAGTCATTGACCGGGGTGCTCATAGTGGCCGCTTAAGACTTTCCGATATGGCCGGAATATTGAAGAACATCATTGATAAGGAGCTGCCGCCATTCTGCAGGCTCTGTAAGGAGCAGAAGCGCCCTTTAATTCTTACTACGGACCACGGCCTCTCCCTGACG
>SDBS01004552.1_pt1 | contig 13551 bp, 14 predicted proteins | sample 2277091 | NCBI WGS metagenome assembly SDBS01 (sample SAMN10404972, study PRJNA504765) | marine sediment metagenome | isolation source: marine sediment core GS10_PC15, 163 cmbsf | place: Arctic Ocean: Southern Knipovich Ridge | collected 2010
GAACAATAGCACCTTTGAAAATAGCAGTGCTCCCTCGTAACAGAATGAGAAGAAAAATCTCCTTCTGCACAGACATGAGAAGAAAAATTGGTACCATAAAAGCCATGCCTAAAACAATGAACACTTTACGCTTCCCAAAAAAATCTGAGACAACTCCCCAAAATAGATTAGAAAAAAAATTAATCCCTGCAAAAATAGTGAAAATCAAACCCACTTCTAGAGGAGAGCCTCCACGTTCGTGAACATAGAGAGGAAGCATACTTGTACTAATACCCCACTCCACCCTAAGAAGAAAGTTAGTAACACAAGCAGCATAGAAACTCCTATTATCGTAAGTGCTAATACGCATACACATAGGTAAGAGACTTTCAACTTTATGAATTTAATATAATATCTGTAAAATGCTGTAGCGAATTTTAGGTGAAATTAACAATTAACAGACTGAATTATCAAAAGTTTCTTAGTATAATTCATCAATGAAAACTAGATAGTAATATTTTACGTTAATCATTTACTCTTTTTTTTCGTGCGAAAACGATCATTTTTCCAAACATTAGCAGTGTCACTATACCCGTTTTTCTCCCAATATCCAAGTTCTTTAACTTTTGTGAAAGTAATCCGCTTAAGCCACATTGCACTTTTGTAAGCGTATTTATCTGGAATAACCAGTCTTAATGGACCACCGAGAGGTATTTCAAGCCATTCACCATCAAGTTTGTAAGCTAAAAGAACATTATCTTCGAGAAGATTATCAATATCTAAAGACGTGGTATACCCATCGTAACATTCAAAAAACACATATTTTACAGTCTCTTTCAGATTCACAATTCGAACCAAACTTCGAAATTTAACTCCCAGCCAAATAAGATTCTTGACACTCCACCCTTCAACACAATGAAAATCACTTTTCATTTCAACGGAAGGAAGTCTAAGGAAATCAGCCCAAGTTAACGTAAGTGGATTAACTACTTCACCATCGATAGTTAACGTCCATTTGTTCATATCAAATTTTGGATTTTTTAGAATAATCCCCGGGTGATCTATATTCCACCTAAGAAGTTCGGGAATTTCATGTTGGTTTGGCGGCAATTTTTTGTCCATCTACTAAAATCACCATTTTAAATTCGTTAAACTAGCTATTTAAGCATAAATCTAGTTGGGATGAATATAAAGCAAACATGAACAAAATTAGTTATCCACATATTAATCATGGATTGGTTACCTTTCCGCGTTGGACCCCATTAAAAATAGCCTTTAGCGTGAGAGTATCCATAGATTTAGAAAAAATATAGGTAAAAAAAATAGTAATAGCTGAAAAAGAATTGAAATAACAAAATAGTTGCTAAATAAGGAATTTTCGGGTAGAAAACTCTTCAAGAGCTCTCAAAATGGAATAAACGGTGCATGATGCAAATACACTCGCTGCTAGAATGTCAGGATTGAATATTTCAATCTTTTTTTCTATGTCCTTCCAAGAAAGCTTCTGAGTTGTGCAGTCTAATACATCTATCTCAATATTTTTAATATCTCGCTCAAGAGACGCTGCAAGAGGAATAATACTAAAAACCGGTGGAAGATATTCCTCCATAACAAACCAAAACTCAAACACCCTTCATAGTCTAAATTCTTCTGCTCGCGGAAACTCTCACATATATTCTACAAACGTCGAAACCATATAGTATGAAAACAATAATCATAACTACCGTCATATTTTAACTTAAAATGTATATTTGACTTTCAATAAAAGAGAGGCAAAACAAATAAAACTATTGAGATTACTAAATATATTTATTGTAAAACAAGACCAAAAACTCTTAACAATCCTTAAGAAAATCAGAGAATCTACAGTAAATGAACTCAACATCAAAACAAGAAAATAGAAGAACAGAGCAGAGTTAACCATCTCTACTTTAGAAGAAACAATTCTCAACGATACGTAAAACATTATAGGTTGACTAGAAATCAGGTGAAATAGATTGACCATTAACCACATCACGGAGGAGAAATGTGCGTACTGCCTACGTGAATTCTCAGCGTACTGGAAAGATGGAAAAGTACTCACAACATCAATTCCTGTGACATCCATAAGTGACAAACTTTGGCTGTGTGATGAACATGGACTTAGTGAGGAAGAAATTGGTAGATTGAAACTAAAAATTAAGCAAAGATTAACCATAACAGGAATACTTTGAGATAAAACAAAGCTAGAAACAATATGCGGAAAAATTGAATTTCAGAGTATAACAAATGTTTTTTTAAAAAAAAGAGATATCATGTAAATATTGCAGTGTTTATAGTCAAAAAAAAGTTAAAAATGTTGGGGTTGGGATTAAAATTTAATATCTCACTCGAAAAAGGTAACAATCTGGTTTAGCACTATGCATCATAAGGGTATAAAATGACATCATCCTCAACAGATTTTCCAACTATATCTGGTGTAAATTCAGAATTTAGTTTACAAATCATAACTAAAGTAGTTATTCTTGCTTCTTTTGAAATATGGTTAAGCGTATAAGTCATTACACGTCCTTTTTCAAGCCAATCATCAACAACTAACACACTTCCCTTTAACGTTTCAATTTTACCTAAATCATGAACAATTATCTCTACATTTTTATCATGTCTTGTACGATGTCCAGCAAATACTGGATGGAAAAATGGTATACCAAATTTCGAAGCCAGATATGCCGCAAGTAAACTTCCACCTCTGCCAATACCTACAATACTATCAAACCGCCTATATCTTATTTTATCGTATAGCTGTTCAAGTAAATCAGTATATTCGTTCCAACTTATTCTTTTCAAGCAATTCACCTATATTTTTTTATAAACTAAATCTATGACGTTATATCTTAAATTATTTTTCTTCACTTCTTTTTCTTTTCTCAGGAATTCAAAGTATTTATCAAAGGAGTCTTTCTGAATATTTTTCAGTCTCAATAATACTGTAAACACTCAATGAAATAGGTTATTATTTAGGTTTAGGATTAAAAGTTAATCCCAAAGTTATTATCTGCAAGATAATGAGATATTTTTTTAATTTTTATAGGCTTCGACTTGTACGCTTGTAATTTTTCCTTGCAGTTCCTGAGAAACATCTATATCATATGTGGATTGGGATACAATCTCGACTTTTGCGAATCCTGCTCTTTTTATAGTATTTAAATATTGATTTTTTTCAAGTGCTCCTGCAATGCATCTAGCCCAGGCATCAAAGCTTTTCTTTATGTCTTCAGGTAATTCTCCTTCTGTGACAATATCCGAAACTAATAGTCTTCCAGTCGGTTTTAAGACTCTATGAGCTTCTCGGAACACTTTTTCTTTGTCTGGAGAAAGATTGATAACACAATTGCTGATGATAACATCTACTGAACCATCTTTAAGGGGTAAATCCTCTATTTCGCCAAGTCGAAACTCGACATTTTCATACCCATATTTTAAAGCTGTCAACCTAGCTTTATTGACCATATCTTCTGTCATATCGATGCCAATTACTTTTCCCTTCGCTCCAACTTTCTTAGCGGCTAAAAAGACATCGATGCCACCGCCTGAACCTAAATCTAAAACGGTTTCACCTACCTGTAAACCAGCTAAGGCAACAGGGTTACCGCAGCCTAAACCCATACTTGAAGCTTCAGGAATATTCTTTAGATCCTCTTCGGAGTAGCCTATCCGTAAAGCTACATTAGTGATTGAAGTGTCGCAGCAAGATGGGGTACAACACGATTCTGCGGACTGCGCTATTTCACTGTATCTTTTTTTCACATATTCTTTTACTTCGGTTTCTTTCACTTCAGTCATCTCTATTAATTTATTGTATGTCCAATATTTTAGATGGAAATATATAAATATATTGGATACCCAATATTAAACCATGAGTGACAACTGTTGTCCAGAACTGCCAGATTGCTGCGATATGCGTGGTTTGCTATCATTCCAAACACTTTGGCTCCTCTCAAAAAAACCGATGAATGGACAAGAAATATCAAAAGAATTAGGAAAAAGGCGAGGATCTAAACCAACACCAGGAACCATATATCCAGCCCTCAAAGATCTTCGCATAAATGGTTCAGTGAAAATGGAGAGGAAAGGTAGAACGACTACCTACACACTAACAAAAGAGGGAAGAGAAGGATTAGAGAAAGCATGTAAATATTTTTGTAATACATTTGGAGAAATTTTTCAAGAATACAACAGAAGCACCACAGATAAATAAAAACTTCATATTTTTCACAGCAACATTCTGCGCAATATTATGTTTTACAAGAAACATATTTTCGCCATTCATTATTATCCAATCCACCGGTTTATGCAAAAAATTGTTTCAGAATATTTTAAACCGTTTTTATTCACCACAAAATATCCAAAATGCGGCGTATATATGAATGTTTGAGATAAGAGAAGATAAGTGAGAAAATGTGTTGATGATTGTAAGAGTATGAGTTTGGAAATAAAAACTTGTTATCAGAGTCAAACGTTTAATTTATGATTCTTCTTCGAAATATTAAGAGAAAAGGTAGAATTAGAAGTTTTAACATTTTTATTAGTAGATTTGTTTGAAGAATGAATAGTTTGAAGGCTCTTTGTATGCTGATCATAAAACCGCGTATAATAAGTGTTCAATTGATCTTCGAGATAAAAGGGAAGAACCTGTACATTCAGTCTTTGAACATTTCAGAATAAAAACTTAAAAATTTTCTCTTATTGTTTCTCCAAGCCTCTTTGCTATAATCTGCGCGTTTCTATAGGTTTCTGGAGATATTCTGGGAATATGGTAGTGTCTGATCTCATTTAGAAAACCATGTTTTCCAACAACTGCCCCGGCAGGACAATTAGCTCCGAACCCACAGGTGTAGCACTGCGCTAAGCCTTTAACTCTTAAGACCCCAATTGGTTCAGCCATATAGTTACTGCGAAAAACACTTTTGATAAAGTCTTCAGCAGGATTCGCCTCTCCCGTTCCAACAGTAACAATTACATTAGGTTTACCAAGTAACTTGAATTTTCCCCGATGTCTAAGACTGAAGAATCGTTCAAGGAAAGCGTGTCCAACAGCGTTTATGGTCCCGTAGTAGTTCGGTGCTCCGAAAACTATTGCTGAAGCTTTAAAAATTCTATCTCTAATCTCAGCCCAGTCATCATCTAGCTTACATATATTATCTGGAGCACATTTTAAACATCCCTGACACCCAAGAATTTTCTTTTCATTTAGAGAAATGTATTCTGCGGGTTCTCCAGTGTTTTCAAGGATGAATTTAACAAATTCTTCAGTGATACCTTTTAACAGTAATCCAGTTTCATTCCTTTCAATAACTCTACCACTAGCACAGATGCCAAGTATCATATTATGCACCTTCTTTGGTAAATGTTCACATTTGATCCCTAAAAAGATATTGTTCGAATAATATTTTATAGAAATTTTCACACATCTAAAGTTTAAATGGATTTAGGATGAAATGTTAATCCGAAACTCAACAAAGTGAATCAAACAGACTGAACCAAAAACTATTTTGCTGATCTATTTTAAAATAAAGTTATGAGAAAAACGATGTTGAATCAAATAAAAAGCGATCTATCACAACTTAGCAACCCAGAAAAGGCAAAAAAATTATCAAGATTTTTTAAGACTGGAAAAGGTCAATACGGTGAGGGGGATATTTTTCTCGGAATTACTGTTCCTGAGCAGCGTAAAGTAGCAAAGAAATATTTTGACTTACCTTTAAATGATCTTCAAGAACTTCTCAGAAGTGAAATTCATGAACATCGATTAACTGCGTTACTAATATTACTTGCCAAATATAAAAAAACAGATAATTCTGGTAAATGTGAAATTTTTAAGTTTTATCTGAAAAACACAGATAATATTAACAATTGGGATTTAGTTGATTTGACTGCACCGAAAATTGTTGGAGATTACTTGTTTGATAAAGATAAATCTGGTTTATTCAAACTGGCAAAATCCAATAATTTATGGGAAAGAAGAATTGCAGTTCTTTCAACCTTTGGATTTATCAGAAAAAACGATTTTAAAGATGCATTAAGTATTTCTGAATTGCTTTTACATGATAAACATGATTTAATTCATAAAGCTGTTGGTTGGATGCTGAGAGAAATTGGTAAAAGAGACCAAGTGATAGAAGAACAATTCCTAAATAAATATTATTTACAAATGCCGCGAACAATGCTCAGATATGCTATTGAGAAATTTGACGAAAAAAAGAGGAAATTCTATCTAACCAAAAAAAAGTGATCAAAAACGTTAATATCTATATAATCGTTTCTGTAGGGTATCATTCGCTTTTATTGTTCTCAAGGTTTTATATTGTTGATTATAAAGAGCTAAAAATGTTTAACTATAGTACTGAAAGTCATATAGTGAGACGTGAGAAGTATGAGAACAGGAGATCTCAAGATAATTATCTTGAAAATGTTTGGAAATAAAGAATTCTATGGCTATGAGGTTCATAAAGTCCTCATGTCTGAGGGTGTTAAGATTGAGATCAGTCGTCTCTATCGCGTTCTGAATAAGATGCTGATGGAGAGTTTGCTTGAGTGTCGATGGGAGAAGAGTAGAATTGGTCCCAAGAAGAAAGTGTACAAGCTAGGTAAGAAGGGGAAAGAAGAGCTCAATAATATTTTCATAGAAGCCATTAAGATTGTGCATGGTTTTTATGGAGCATACTTGATGAAGCTTCCTCCCAAGACCAATGTTGTAAATGGTATGATAAACTTACTTACAGATAGTTTAAAGTTAGATGATACAATCGTATATCTTGTTACCAAATATTCGCTCATGCATGCGATGATAATATACCAACTTCAAAGAAAAATACCTCAGGGCAGGATTTTCCTTGTAAAGCCTCGATTGTTAAATTTAGATATTAAACTAGACAATCTGGTTTCGTTGGACGGTGCTTATAGTGACATTCCATTGAAAGATGGTCGCGCCAATCTTCTAGTAGTCATGGACCTCCCCAAGAAGGATACTCTCAAAAGTGCAGTGAGGGAGTGGCATAGAATAGTAAAGCAAAACGGAAAACTTGCATTATTCACTCCAACGGTTCTCATCCAAAAAAATGAAGATCCATTAAAAATTGGTGACTTTATAGAGAAATATGAACATGAAACAATAGAAAAAGGTGAAAATATAGACAAAGATTTCCTACTAACATTAATACTGAACTTTTTTAATAAAATTGAAGAAAAAGAGATGGTTCACATAAGCATCTTCCTTATGACTAATCCACAGATTATCAGGTAATATTACTGATATTCAATCAATTTTTTGGACTTATCACGCTTTAAATCTACAGTAATATGAAAAAAGGGACTATAAAATGATCATTAATGAACAGTTTAATATTGTAAGACACGGATATAGTTAGCCGTGAGTTTATATCGCCTATCAATTCCGTTGATTATTGGTTTTGTGTTCACCTTCTGTTCAGCCGGTATTTATATACGTTAACTAATAGTCCAAACATTACATGAAAACAAGACAGTTCATGAAGAATAGATATTCAGAATATGAAAAAAAAAAGATACAGTGAAAACTCTTTCCTGAAATATGGTAATATTGATAAAAGTGAAGATTACAGTATAGAAGTAGTAACACGGAGTTTAGTCTACAGCACTATTAAGAATACTTTCCTCTCTTTGTAATTATTAAGAATATGATCCGTAAAAAACATAATTTATTATCTAATGTTGAGAAAATATGCCAAATGTAATTGTCAGGGCTCCAATCTCTCCAAAAAAGGTTCAAAGACTATACAATGTCTTAAGTCCAATCTACGATCAATTAACTCGAAATGAGAACCTTTCAAAAGAAAAAGGACTTGAAATAGCTGACATAAAAAATGGTTTCATTACACTTGAAGTCGGATTCGGAACAGGACAGATTGTAATAGAGGCTGCGTTAAGAGTTGGAAAAGACGGTAAGGTGTATGGTATAGATATCTCACGTAAGATGTTAGACAAAACAAGAAAAAAGATCAAGAAACATGCGTTAGATAGAAGAGTTGACCTCCAGCTTGGAGATGCAAGAAAATTGCCTTATAGAAAGGAGGTTTTCGATATTGTTTTTAATAGTTATATGCTAGATTTAATCGATACCCCTGACATTTCAAAAGTTCTGGTGGAATTCAGTCGAGTATTGAAACCTAGAGGCCGTTTAGTGCTAGTCGGTTTAAGTAAAGGTGAAAAATGGTATTCAAACATGAAATTATACGAATGGGTCTATAGCAAATGTCCTTCTTTACTCGGTGGATGCAGACCTGTTTTAATTAAATCTTTTCTTGAAGAACTTGGATTCCAGAATGTGAAAAGAAAATTTTTGATGGTAGGTCGGATTATCCCCACTGAAATAGTATGGGGAGATAAACCAAAATAATGTCTTATGTCCAACTCTTCATTTTTTTCAATTACAGGAGTTAAAATAACCTTCAGAGATTCAAAAATGTACCCAAAGTTGGAGAAATATTAAATTTTCGCCCCTTCAACATGAAAAATCAGAACATAAAAATCAGTAAAAAAGTGGAGAGGAATACCAGCGCTTATACTAGTTTGATCTCCAATTTTTAAAAGAGATTAAACAAGTGTTAAAACTTACAAAAGGTAAATTATTCTATTAAGTCCACGATGTACATTAGAGTTTTTATAAAAAATAAACATCTTTCTACGGGACTTCGGGATTAAACTGGAATGAATTCTATTCATTAGATAATGGACGGTATTCTGACTTGGAAAAATATTTTATTTTCTCCGATCTCTTTCGTCGTTAAGCCTTATAATAAGAGATCTTAATTTTGCTAATTTGATTTCAGAAATTCGAAATTCAGTCCCATACGGACAAATTTCATCTAAGGTAGCATAATTTTTTTCTTCATCATAAATCAGGGGATACAGTTGACAACCTTCTGGTCTTTTTTCGTAAATAGTACAGTGGTTACCATCATTAAATACACATTTTCCATCGTAATTCTTTAATTGTAACCATCCATCTTTATTGATAACAAAATGATCATATTCCATTTCCAACCTTTTTATTCGCTCAATATCTTTATTCAATAAAGGCATCTCGGTTTCTAAACAACACTTAATACATTTATAGTTCAGACAAGGATTTTTCAAATATTCACTTCATGATAATTCGATTATTGCAAATATGGAACTATAGAAGAGCGTTGAGGCTCGATACAATTTTAAATAAAAATCAAGACACCAATTCAAAACATCAACTCCGCTCTTTAAGAGTTCCACACGAGTAATCGGATCATATCTACCTATTATTCTTTGAGGTACTCTTCCGCAGAATCTATAAACCATCTTTTGAGAGACTTTATAAGGTAGCACTCACAATAGTGAAAGAAAACTTTCATTGTTCTATTGTATTTTCCAATGAACTTTTGAGTGGTTTATGTTGTTGGGGTAATTATTTGGATAAAAGGAAGACTATAAGTGAATCTCGAATCAGATCTCGATTGTTTAATAGACCATTTGAAGTTTTAGGAAAAACAGAAAAGCTGTTAGAAGATGATAAAATCTTAGTTCAAAGTCTTGATAGATTCACAAAATTAGATAGAATTCGAGATAAGATGAAACAAAAAGTAGGAATCATTAGTAATAATAGTGTTATCACCAAGCTATTGAACTTCCAAGCTGTCAAGCAGGGAAATAAAACTAATCGGTTTAGACGAAATCAAATAGATTGGTTAAAGAGCAACGATTACTTGAAGACAGTTCTACCTGTTAAAGGAGAGTTATAACATTTGAGACCAAGATTAGGACTTTTCGAAGAAAAAAGAGGTCGACCACGAGGTCAATCCAGCGAGTATTTTGATTACCTTAAATCAATTGTGTCGTTAGCAAATTATCATAATTTAGATCCGAAGCAATTAGCAAATGCCTTCTTGGAAGCATTAGAAAAAACGAACTCTACATGCAAAAGTTTAGAAATTTCTTGCAGAGATATAACTCAGAAGTCGCCCGTATTTCTTATAATTAAAAACGAGCAAGTAGTCTGGCAATCCACGATAAAGCGAGAGAGTATCAAAAACCCAGATATTGAAGTTTACATAGAAAATCTCCCAATACCTTTTAACTCAAAGAAGAAAAAACATAATATAAACCAGAAAATTGGAAACTTAAAGTTTGGTATGAAAGGAATTTCAGTTAAAGGAAAAATCATCGAGGTTCTTCCCCCCAAAACTGTTAGGACAAGATTCGGAACCTTCGCTGATGTCGCTAATGTGTTGGTTGCTGATGAAACAGGGTCGGTGAGGCTTAGCTTATGGAATAGCCAAATAGATAAATTTCATATGGGGGATTATGTAGAATGTTCAACCTGTACTGTCCGTAGATTTAGAGGTGAACTTCAACTAAGGCTTGGAAGAAAAGGTACAGTGTCAACCATAAAAGAACCTTTACAATGACCATTAATTCTATCGCCATATGTAAGATAGAACAAGAAAGTTGATGTAAAGACCAAAATCGAGAATGCAATGTCTAACATTTTTTTCTAGTATATGTCAAATAGTCAACATAACAGAAGATTTAGAAAGAATATTTACTGTATCTTTTTCGCCGATTTCCTTCAAACGCACAAATCAATATTTAGAGATGTATCTTTCCAGTAGAAGTTTCAGAGTTCTCAGCTTTGCAACTTACCTATTCACATTACCTGATAAACATAGGATGTCATTTCTGTGAATACAACTGATTACATTTTATGTCAGACTCTTAATTGTCCATCATTCATTAAATTTAAAAATAATTTAGGTTGAGATTAAAATTTAATATTGTTAACACTAACGTTTGATATAGTTAGAGGAGAAAAGTTTTGGATATTAATGAAATAACTATAACGGTAAAAGTTAAAGACTTACAATTCCCCGTAGTTGATTACGGAGAAGGACCAGCTGTTCTTTTACTTCATGGTTTTCCAGATTCACGGCATCTGTGGCGATACCAGATTCCAATACTTGCTGAAGCTGGTTTACGCGTCATAGCTCCTGATCTTCGAGGGTTCGGTGACGCTCCTAAACCAAGTTCAGTGGATGCTTATAAGATCTCAATTGTAATACGCGACTTAATTGAGATTCTAAAGACGCAAAACATAAAACAAGTACGTGTTGTAGGGCATGATTGGGGAGCAGCTGTGGCTTGGAGATTTGCTGCATACTATCCAGAAAAAGTTGAACGTTTAGTCTGTCTATCAGTCGGTTGTCCAGGAACTTCTGGGTCTGGAACCATTGAGCAGAGGGAACGCTCTTGGTATGTCGACTTTTTTCAGTTTGAAGGTATTGCAGAAGCATGGCTACGCTACGATAATTGGAAGTTATTTCGTGAATTAACAAGGGAAAATGGTGATATGACGCGGTATTTGAAAGATCTTTCACGTCCTGGTGCTTTAACGTCTGCTCTAAATTGGTACCGCGCCAATGCTAAGGTTGAACTGCCAAGCAAACAGAAGGCTGAATTTCCAAACATTACCTGTCCAGTGCTCGGCATTTGGAGTGATGAGGATAACTATCTAACTGAAAGACAGCTTCGTAATTCTCATGAGAAGATTGAAGGGTCATGGCGTTATGAAAAAATAAGAGGGGCTAGTCACTGGATGATGCTCGATAAACCAGATGAACTGAATCAATTGTTAGTTAAATTTCTGACTAAATGAATAGAGTTCATTATTTGAGTTAAAAATCTTAACTTTCATTATATTAAATCGCATATTATTATTAATTCACTAATTATGTAAAGTTAGGTTAATCACTAAATTAAAGGAACTGTAAAAATAAATTATAATGTTAGATTATCAGTTCAAGTTTTTGGTTTTTATATTTCGTGTGATATCTCAAATTATTTTCTAGAATAAAGCAAGTGAACAACTACTAGAGAACTAAGTTAAAAGAATTAAAATAATTGTTCACTGTTAAAAAAACGAAGGGTTTTCTCCAAGTTTTATTTTTTAAAAAAAGAATTGGTTACGCTCTTATTGGCATTATGCAGATTCTATCATCTTGAAGCCAAACCTTGACATTTTTACTTTTTTCAAGAGCTAATTCTTTTTCATATTTTTTTGGAATGTACAAGGCAAAATTATTTCCGCTTTTTATTATATTCAATTAATTTTGTATACTAACCCCTATAATAAGGCGGTAAATATCCTTCTTCATTCACGTCTATACTCCCCTTCTGTTATGTTTAACATTTAAGAAAATATACATTCAATACATAGTCTCGTTTGGGTTTGAGGATTAAAGTTTAATCCTAATATTGTTATCTGCGAGATAACACGACATTTATGGTATTCTTCTTTATATCCCAAAAAAAGGAAAATTTGAAACTTTATTAAATTCGATAATAAAAAATTTGTCACGTTTGCCACTCTGTCACACATTATCAAAATCTTTAAAAATCTTTCACTTTCCACTTAGAATGTCTAAAATGTGAAAAAAAGAAATGAGGCAACAAGTACCTTAACTTCATAAATCATAAATATACAGGTTAAACAAAAGACAAATTGTACATTCAATGTAGCATATCGTTATTAAAATTTGGAAAATTGCATTAAAATGATTAACAAGAAAACTTATGCTTTTTCACTCTTTCTACTCCTCTCGTTGGTTATTGTTCCCCTTTTCCAGTTGCCAGTCTCAGCATCGGAGACTGATGGATCCCTTATTATAAGGAAGTTTTATACCACCGACGCAGAATACAGATATGATACCCAACCTCCAATCAAGTCCGAGTTCAAATCGTGCGAGGTTATAGCTGTCGTTTTTTATATAGATTCAATAGAAGTAGGACAAACGTTTCATTTTCGCGCCACTGTCGAAATCAAAGCCCCGAATGGTGAGCTGGTATTCTCAAAATCTAGTGAAGACACCGTCAAAGTAATACGTACAACTATATTCACCACCCCCGAGGGAGAGGAGAGGGTGCATGGTGTTTTGGAAAGAGAGGAAGGTGATATAACGTTGACATACTATGGAGGATGTGGATATGCTTGGGCATGGTGGGAAGTCCCTTCAGACGCTGAGATCGATGAATACGAGGTAACATTGGAGATTAAAGATCAATCGGCAGCGCGGTGGTGGGGTCCGCTCTCGAAGAAGACCAGTTTTATGGTAACACATATTGGCCCTTGCAACGGCGATGGTAATGGCGATGGCAACGGCGATAATGGCGGCGGTGAAATACTACTTCCTCCCTGGTTTAATATTGGAATAATTATGGTCGTAATGATAGCAATCACTGCTTCCATACGCTGGGCGTTTGGGAAAAATCAAACCCCGCTCCACCATGACGTAGGACTCCTCGAATTTCCTAAAGATAAAATGGGACCCAATCCGTTAGATGCACAATGCCAGGAAGTTGAGCGTGAAATCAGAGAGGTTAAACGTGAAATCGCGCGAGAGAGACAAGATACAGGTTTTATTCCCGATTACCAATTTCAGAGAGACAATGTGTTAGAAGACCTTCAATCTGATTATGAGGATGTTATAGATGGGCTAATGAAAGAACTTGCGAAGAAGAAAGATCCATACA
>SDBS01004553.1_pt1 | contig 13551 bp, 10 predicted proteins | sample 2277091 | NCBI WGS metagenome assembly SDBS01 (sample SAMN10404972, study PRJNA504765) | marine sediment metagenome | isolation source: marine sediment core GS10_PC15, 163 cmbsf | place: Arctic Ocean: Southern Knipovich Ridge | collected 2010
CCAAAACACAATAACTAATACCAATTACCTATAAAGATAAATAGATAACTTGACAGAAAAGCTAATATCTGATACTTTATCGCCACAAGTATAACCGTAAAGGTGTGAACTATTAGTAACATGTATAAAGTAACAGTAATTACAAACAGCTGAAGAGCAAATCGGGGAACCGGCGAACCAAATGAACACAATTGATGATCTGGTATCATTTGTGTTTCAAAGAAGGAGCCGGAAATGACTTGTAAAGTACTAATAGCTGATAGTGAGCAAGTTTTTAGACAAGGTCTTACCAGGCTGCTCGAACAAGAGAAAGATATCGAAGTTATCGGAGAAGCATCAACAGGAAAAGAAGCAGTAAGAATCTGCCAGGAATTAAACCCCGACGTCATTCTAATAAACGTGGAAATGCCGGAAGAAAACGGCATGGAAGCAACAGCAGAGATAAAGAAGTTCCTACCTGAAAGTGAAGTAATCATTCTAACTGGGAGTCTGAATCAAAACTATCTATACAGCGCTATAAAAGCAGGCGCGAATGGCTATATATTGAAACAGGAATCCTATCAGGTGGTTATTGATAGCATCAGGTCTGTATGTAGTGGAAAAAGTTTGATTTCGAATGACTTGTGTAGAAAGCTTCTTCAAAGGGTACGTATCCTTTCAGAGCATCAGACAAAAATGGGTGACATTATCGAGCTCGGTTTAACAAAAAGAGAAATCGAGATTCTTATCGAGCTTGCCAAGGGTAAAACAAATGCCCAAATAGCCGAAGGTCTTTACGTGTCAGAAAAAACTGTTAAGAACCACGTTTTTAATCTATATAGGAAGCTGGAAGTCGAGAACCGGTCTTCAGCGGTCTTAAAAGCCTTCGATCTAGGTCTCGTTGAAGCCTCAACCGGAGTCCCTGTTTCGGTCTAGTAAGAGACAATCACAAGCTTCAGTTTTATTTCTTAATCTTTTAAATCTTTAGTTTGAGTCTACTTTTGCCTATTTTCAAATTGTCCATCAAGTACAATCTCACCAGTATATTTTCTCGTAATTGGGACGATAGTCCTATAGAAACAGACCTCTTGCTCTATTTACACCACTTGCTACAAATAGGAAGATAAGTCTACATTTGAAACTTTTGTTGCAAGGATTATTTGGCGCTGTCTAGATTTTTCGGAGGTAACGAGAGAGACAAGCCACCTGTGTTCTTCGACAGGTTCCCCGAGCTGTCTTGTCTCTCTTTACCTCAAATAATTCAAGTAAGATAAAGGACTGAATTTACAGAGTCTGTTTGGGGGAAGAGATATAAGATCTTATTTTTCCATATTTGAAGTAACAACATTTACAGTTTATTGCTATTCACATAAAAGACCATCGAAGCTCTAAGGGCGAGCAAGAAATCAGAGATAAAGGAGTATGAATAAGTATCACTCATAACAAGTAACAATTGATACGCAATAATTGTGTTGCATATAAATAAAAAATATCTTTCAAAGAGAAGGGGGTGGGCGATTGAAAACTAACTCACGGAGACGCAAATAAGAAGCACGCGTCAACTTGCGTATTGGCAAAAACAATTAGCCGGTAACGCAATAGAATAAAAACCAAGATGAAAGGGGGAAAAAACACATGAAGATAACGCGAAGAAAGTTTCTACAAGCGGCAGCAGCTGGCGCAGCAACGATCGGACTAAGTCAGACACAGCTAATGCAGCTTAGCGAGAAAGTCTTAGCTGGCGATGCTCTAAGCTATGAAGTCCTATGGCTTCATGGACAGAACTGCTCAGGATGTACTACATCATTTGCCGGACTAGAGTGGGACGGAGAGCCTGATGGTCTTACAGCATATGCTGATCTAGCTGACGGTCTAGGAAAAGTTCCCACACTTACCGGTTCAGGTGTAGAGTCAGACGGTATGACCACTATCGACGACGTTCTACTTGACGTTCTTGATGTTAAGTACTTGTCAACGATTATGGCAACAGCCGGTGAAGCGGCAGACGATGTAATCAGAAGTCGCATGGGCGGTGGTGGAACATGGGCAAGCGGTGGTGGAGTCAGGGCTCGAGTTCTTATTCTTGAGGGCTCGATTCCAAACCTTGATGGTAGATACTGTGAGATCTCCGATAGAGCATCTGGCGGTGCCGCCCTAGACATAGGTACGGCCATCGATGGGCTTAAAGATGATGCCGATCTGATGATCTCAGTTGGAAACTGTGCTGCTTATGGCGGTATTCCGGCAGCTAAGAGCGAGCGGCGTAGCCTCGCAGCTACTACAAAGAGCGAGACTGATGCTCAAGGTCTGTCAGACTATACCGGCGGTTCTTATGACGGAAAAATAGTCAACGTACCAGGATGTCCGATTCATCCAGACTGGCTGCTTGGAACGGTTGCCCGTTTTGCCTTAGGTGTAGCGCTTAATGTAGATACTTATGGTCGTCCGGCCGCCTACTTTGGTTCAACAAACCATGGTGGCAGATGTCCAGGGTATCAAGCATATTGCGACGGGCAGTTTGCGGACTTTCCGGGACAAAGTCCGGATGAAGGAGGAAGAGTATATACACTCGATATGCCATCATGTGCATCAGATATATCAAAGTTGAATACAGCTTATGATATTCCACTTTGTTTGAATGCTCTTGGCTGTAGAGGATACTCGACCGGCGCAGATTGCGCATTCGGAGGTCCATCAAGCACAAGCAACGGACGTGGCTGGAACGCCAGAGGAAGAGATGGAAGTGGCGATCCACTCATATCTAATTCATGTATCAACAACGGCTATCCTTGCATGGGATGTACAGAGAAAGGCTATCCCAACAAGTTTATGCCATTCTTTAACTATGAATAAAAAAACGAAAGGAGGGAAAGATAAGTGGCTATTACAGTAGTAGATCCTGTAACTAGGATAGAAGGTCACCTGGGAGTATCATTGAGTCATAATGCGACCTATACGCCTTCCGCTGCGTGGGTTCCTGCTAATATGGGAGCTGTTACCGGTGTAGAGGTATATAGCACTATGTATCGTGGTTTCGAGAATGTACTTGAAGAACGCGATCCTCGTGATGCTATCCAGATAACCCAGCGTATATGAGGTGTCTGTCCAGTGCCGCACGGGACTGCGGCGACATTTGCAGTAGAAAACGCTGGTGGAGTTACAATGGCTCCGCTATCAGCTGATCCAAACAACGGATACTCATCAGGACCGACCGATCTATCTCGTTTAGTCAGAAACCTAGTCTACGGTGCAGAGTTTATGATGAGCCCCCCGACACATTTCTATGCACTAGCAGCTCTTGATTTAGTCCAGGGCCCGGGAATGGCTCCATGGACACCGTACTGGGCTGATACATATTATGATCCAGCGCTTCGGGCCGGTGGTGCTCCAAATAACAACTTGAGTTGGAATGGTTCCGGAGGACCGGAGAATATCTATACAGCAGTCATCACTGACTATGTCCTGGCACTAAGAACGAGAAATGTAATAATGTCCTTAGGTGCGATCTTCGGAGGAAGAGCACCTATACAGTCAGCTTATGTAGCCGGAGGTGTCACAACAAGACCAACGCAAGCAGACATTACCAATGCTCGCGAACTTCTATTTGGTACATCCGGTGGGCTCGGCGGCGGCATAGTTGCCGGTTCGATCGCTGACTTTGTTGTAAATCACTACATACCGATGACCGAGATAGTCTCAGTACTTCACGGTATTGCAGACAATTCAAACAACCAGTGGGGTACTCTTAGTGGAACAAATCCAAATCTAGCAAAAGCAACCAGAGGACCTCTCTGGGGAAATGGTCTAGATCTCGGTTCTGGTTGTGGTAACTTCATGTCATTCGGAGCCTTTGACGGTAGCACCAGTGGTGTTAACTCGGCAAGGCTTCTGAAGAGAGGAGTAATAAACGGAGCAAGCGCAGGCGCATCAGGTGCATTGAACGTACTAGATCCAATGCTCATTCATGAGTTTGTTGATAGTTCGCACTATGATCCAAGTTGTAGCGGACATCCACTCAATGGATCAACGGTACCTGTCTTAAGTGCAGGCTATACATTCCACAAAGCTCCAAGGTATCCAAATGATGGCGCTGCTTCATCAGTTGTTGAAGTAGGTCCACTGGCCAGAATGTGGGTCAATGGTGACTATCGTTGGGAGACTGGTTCAACTTCTTATGCTGCCAGCGACCATGCGTTTAGCGCATCGGGAAGGCCTTGGGGTGACTTAAGTGGTTCTCCGACAACCGGAGCTCCTCTACCGGCTTTAGGCACAATAGGTGTAGACATCAAGTATGGTGTTTCCGTGATGGACCGCCATCGTGCAAGAGCCAAAGAGGCTTTGAAAGTCGCTGTCGCTTATGATGGTTGGCTGACAGAGGTTGAAAACATGCTAGTCGGCGGCGAGACTCCGTCAGGTCTGAACTACGATGCTAACGCAGGAACTAACTTTACCGGATCAACATCCGGTATGGGTCTATCTGAAGCACCAAGAGGTGCCGTCAGCCATTACATCAGACAGACAGACACAAAGATCAATAACTATCAGATTATCGCTCCGACAACGTGGAACGCATCCGGAACAGATGCCAATGCAAACAAGGGTCCCATCGAGCAAGCTTTAATGAACGCGCCGGTTTTCGGTATTGAATCAAATGGTAAAGAAATACCGGTTGTGGCTTTGGCCATAATCCACTCGTTTGATCCATGTATCGCATGCTCAATCCATATGATCGATCCCAAAGATAAGAAGAAAGTTCTTGTCTATGAGGAAGGGGGTGTTGAGCGATGAGGAAAACTAGTCTTATACTTACAGTAGCTATACTCGCAATCGGCATGATCATGCTGATGGGTGGAACAGCTCTGGCTAACTTCGGTCCGCACGGTGGTTATGGAGAATTCACAGACGGTGCGAACGGTTTTCCAGTAGATAATCGTATTAACCCCTATTCAGGTGAGGTCGATCCTGATACGGACGCATGTGCAGCTTGTCATCGCGCTCACACTGCTACCAGCCCAATCACTTGGACTGACGGCGGAGGAGCTGACAAGAGTGCTCTCTTGATCGGTGATCCGACAGAGACACAGATCAGAGACTGGTGCTATACCTGCCACGGTAACAGTGGTTCAGGTGCAGCGACAGACGTTCAGGACGGAATCTATGACTCGGCAGAATTGCCGAACAACGAAGGTACCAACTATGCGACAACTCAGTCAGAAGATCAAACCATTCTGAACGGTGGCGGATTCGATCGCCTCGATGGTGCTGGTGGTGCGTATACATCCTCAATACATCAAGTTGATGGTGTAACAACCACACTGGTTGCCTGGGGTGGTACTGCGGACAAGGGTGGCAGCACCAACGAATCTGCAAACACAGGAGGGACTCGCGAAGGTGGAGACATGATGAGTCTCGACTGCGCTGACTGCCATGACGTCCACGGTTCATCCAACTACAGAATTCTATTGGATGAGACCAATGAATTAACCTCCGGTGGTTATGCTGGAGACTTCAAGAACGATGTCGACCCCGACCCGACACCATGGGTTATCTCAAATGAGGTTGGCTATCCGAACGGAGTCGCTGGTGACCTCGGATGGAGACTTCATAGGTCTGCTGATGACTACGGATATGAGCCGGATTACACAGAAGCACGTTATGCCCGCCCGGTCGGAAACGACACGGATAAGGGTATCAGCGGATGGTGTGCATCCTGCCATACCGAATACAATACAGTTTCATCAAGCGGCCAGGCTGCCTATGACTCTGATGATGATGGAGTCGAAGGTGGTACCTACTGGGGCGCAGAAGTAAGACATCGTCACCCGACGAATCAGCCGTTGACCACCTTTGATGGTGATCGCGCACTGATCGTTGGCGACGATAATGGTCGTAACGAGCCTTGGGATACAATAAGTGACGTAGCTGTCGGCGTAGATGGCCCACTTGACGGACCAGTCGACGGAACAGACATCGATATCCCACTCGAACACGATCCAGCTACAGAAGGCCAAGGTGGAGCACAGCTAAACGTCGATGAGGACTGGATGGGTTGTCTAACCTGTCATAGGGCTCATGGATCAAGTGCTGTAATGTCAGGTCATGCTGACGTTGCCAGTAATGTTAATCCTCCATTTGACTCCAATGGTCTAGATCCAAATACAGGCGGAGTGCTCTTGAGTCCAGCTTCAGACATGAACAACGATGGTGCATACACAACGCTGGCAAGAGATGCAGCCAATGACACTGCCATTTGGGCTATTGGAACATTGAATATTGACGTTATCGATGCTTCTGGCTTTGCTGTTAACGATTGGATCATTCTTAGCTACGGTGGTGCTAACGAGGAAAGTTTCACCATTGCAGGAATCGCTGTAAACGTGATCACGCTTAATGCTGTAACGACTAATGTGCATCTCAGCGGTGATCCAATTGTCCAAGACTCAGTCAGGACACAACTTACTGCAGATATTGCTGCTGGAGTTGGCGTACTTCCTGTTGCAAACAGTGCGAATTTTGCTGCAGTCGGTGGTCTCATAACCGTTGGTTATGGCACTGGCAATGCGGAGAACGTAACTGTTGCTGGAACAGGAGCTGGCACAATAACGATTGTCGGTGTAACCGCTAACGCACATAATGGCGGAGACCAAGTTGTTGCACTGCGGGCAGAGAATGACTCTGATGGTGTATCACCATCAGGCGACAGCGCTCTCTTGAGAGCTGACGATCGTGGCGTTTGCGAACGTTGCCACAACAAGTAATAACGGTAGCGATTGCATAATTAGGTTTTACGCTTGCGCAAAGCAAGCTTTGTATAGAAAAGAAGGAGCCCTCGGGCTCCTTCTTTTCTATATCATAGTTCCAGGCTCCACATAGTATCTAAGTTCTGTAGTGTTCTAATGCTTATGTGTCATTGCCTACCCCGATCTGCATCTGGGCGAGGGATTCTTGTTTATAAGACAGACGAAGCAACCTCACATGTCATATCATCAATCTGCAAATTACCAGTTGCCGGTTGCCGTTCTCGGATTGCGGTCTGCTAGTTGCAGGCTATTGTTTTGTACATCATCAGCTTAATGACATCTTCCGCGCTTCAGCTCTTCCGAACTTCAGCACTAGTTGCGGATTGCGGCTTGCCAATTGTGAACTATGGCTCTATGGCACTATGGTTCTATGGAACTGCTGCTCTGCTGCTCTATGGTGCTCTTTGTTTCCGCTCTTCCGATCTTCCGCACTTCCGGACTCTGATAAGCTATAATAAAAACACAATGCCTTCTCAAAAAAACAAGAATAAAAAAAGCATCTTCTACGCAGCTGGTGATTACGGTGCCAGTGGATGGTACCGTTGTCATGTACCGGGTGTTGAGCTAAAGAGAAAAGGACATCGTGTAGTCCTTGAGGATAAAGCTTCTTTGTCAAAGATAGTTGAATTTGAGATCGTCATAATGCAGAGACACCATGATTTGTCTGCTTCTGTAATTATCGATAAGGTCAAGAATCAGGGTGGTCTAACAGTTTATGAGCTTGATGATGATATCTGGAACGTCGAACCGAGTAATCCCGGATATGAATTCTGGACTCAGAAACAAGTAGTTGAGGGGGCGGAAAGATGTATCCGGGCGAGCGATATTGTGACGACAAGCACGGATTATCTTGCCTCATTACTAAAGGATTACAACAAGAATGTTTTCGTAATACCAAATATGTTACCTTCTTCGTTCTGGAGAATAAGAAAATCTACTCAAAAGAAAAGTGAAGTTGTTATAGCTTGGGCCGGTGGAGTTCACCATAAAGATAATCTTAAAATGATAGTCCCGGTATTAATACAACTACTTGATGAATATCCAAAGTTGAGAATAAACATAGCCAGCACAGCAGAAGAAGTCTTTCCGAAACATAAAAGGATTCATATTGCTCAAAGAGTACCGGTTGAGAAATTCCCGACTCTTTTTGATGAAAGTGATATTGGGATAGCGCCAATGATCGACAATGAGTTTAACAGAAGTAAAAGCGATTTGAAATATCTTGAGAATTCAATACTAGGAGTTCCTTGTGTTGCTTCCAACGTTGAATCTTATAAACATAGTGTTGTTCATGGAGAAAACGGTTTTCTGGCCGGAAATGAAGAAGAATGGTTGAAGTATCTTCGACAACTGATAGAAGACCGTAAGCTGAGAGGTCAAATAGGGCTTCAAGCCAAGAAGTTTGCCGAAGCTCGAACAATCGAGAAGAATATCGGTTTATGGGAAGAAGCGTATGGGCTAGAGTAGTGCGGAAGAGCGGAAGTAGTGGAGCAAAGGGAAAACTACGATGCTTAAACAAAAAGATAGTCAAAAAAAGCGGATATTGTTTCTAATTGCTGACAAGGAGGCGTGTGGGTGGTATCGCTGTGGTATACCCGGCAAGCAGCTTTCTGAGCAGGGACATTATGTTAAACTTGGAGACCTTAAACCAACAGGTGAAAGAATATATTCATACGATATTGTTGTTTTTCAAAGAGAGACCAGACCGAAAGCCCTGGAAGTAATTAAGAAGCTGAATGACATGGGAAAAACAACTGTCTTTGAATTAGACGATGACCTATGGCACTTAGACAAGACAAATCCGGCCTATAAATACTGGAAAGGTGATGAGATCAAGCGGAAGCTTGAAGCTTGCATTAAAGAGTGTCAGATCGTTACTACCTCTACCGATAATCTAGCTGATCAAATGAGGCAGTTAAATCGAAATATTCATGTTCTCCCAAACATGCTTCCGGATAAGCATTGGCAGGCCGAAAGCAAAGAAAAAAAATCAGATGGTAATCTGATCATTGGATGGGCGGGTAGCAGAAATCGCATGAAAGATCTTCATGTTTTATCCGGGACCATAGAGCAGTTGCTTGATATGTATTCAAACGTTGAGTTTCATCTGGCTGGAGATACATCTTATCCTTTCAAGAAACATGACAGAATCAAGTGTTTACAGGGTGTAGGACTAGAGCAATATCAGGTTCTTATTAATACGTTTGATATAGGCATAGCACCTCTTGTCGATAGTCACTTCAATCGTTGTAAAAGTGATCTTAAGTTTGTCGAGTATGGGATGGTTGGAATGCCGGTCGTGGCCTCCCGAGTTGATGCTTACACAGCCAGCGTCAAACATGGAGAAAATGGTTTTCTGGCTAGGAATTCAAAGGATTGGTTGAAATATTTAAAGCGTTTAGTTGAAGACGAAGACCTACGAGACCGGATCGGATCTGAAGCAAAAAAACTCGCCGAAACTCGCACGATCTCAAAGAACATTCATCTGTGGGAAGAAGCGTATGGAATAGAGTAGTGCAGTGCCGTAGTGCCACAGTTCCATAGATCCATAGAACCAAAATCCACAGAGCATTAGTACGTATATGTCATTGCGAGAAGCGTAAGCGACGCGGCAATCTCCAAATTGCAATTACTTGCTCTTTTGCTAGATCCTTCGTCGCTTTGCTCCTCAGGATGACAGGTAGGATTCATTTTACAGATTACTAATTGTGAACTCCTGCTCTCCAGTCCCATCGTCCTTCCGCTCTTTCGATCTTCCGCACTTCCGCTCTACGATAAGCTATAATTAAACTACTATGGTCGCTGAAAAAGATAAGGTACAAAAGAAAATCTTCTACGCGGTTGGGGATAATGGTGCTAGTGGTTGGTATCGGTGTTTTATCCCTGCTGCAGAGCTTAAAAAGCGTGGACATATTGTTGCATTTAAGGAATTTGCCCAGTTTCCGGAACTGGCAAGTAATGAGATTATTATCTTTCAAAGACATAGTAATGAGATGGTCCTAAAGATCATTGAAGGGCTTAAAGAACAAGGCAAGTTGACTGTATATGAACTTGATGATGATATCTGGAATGTACATAAAAGCAATCCGGGCTATGAGTTTTGGAATAGTAAACAGAATCTAAGAACTGCCGAGAAATGTATTTCAGCATGCGATGTAGTAACTACGAGCACCGGCTATCTTGGAGCTTCTCTCAATCAGTTTAGCAAGAATGTATATGTACTTCCCAATATGCTTGCTTCATCACTATGGGAAGCGAAGAGACAGAGAGAGGCAGATAATAATAGTGTCGTTATTGGTTGGATCGGTGGATCAGCGCATAGAGACAATATGAAGACAATTCTACCTGCATTAATGCAACTCGTGGATGAGTATCAGAATCTAAATCTTATTGTAACAGATACAGTTAAAACCATATTTCCCGAGCATGAGCGGGTAAACTTTGTCGGCAGGATACCATTCGAGAACTATCCACAATTCGCTGTCAATTTTGATATAGGCATATCTCCGCTGATTGACAATAGCTTTAATAGATGTAAAAGTGATTTAAAATTTCTAGAATTCTCTATGCTGAGTATTCCGTCAGTACTATCGAAAGTCGAACCTTACTCAAACAGTGTAACTCATGGCAAGAACGGTTTCCTTGCTAGAAATGATAAAGACTGGATGAAGTATTTAAAGCGTTTGATAGAAGATGAGGAGCTAAGGAAGCAGATAGGCAAGAAAGCAAAAGAGTTTGCCCAATCCCGCACCATCGAAAAGAATATCCACCTCTGGGAAGAAGCCTACGGTATAAAGTAGTGCAGAAGAGCGGAAAATCGGCTATTTAGCCTGACTCCCAGCATCTAAAATATCATCGTATACATCAAAGGGACTGCCGGTGAGTGAGTGCATGATCAGCTCATAGACTACTCTGTTTTCTGCCCATGACAGGACTGCGTAAGTATGACCATCTGTGCCAAAGTATGCAGTATACCCGTTGACTGTTGTGGTTTGTGGATTGTCCGGAAAAGCTACTTTGTGGACATTATCAATAAATGTTTCAGAGGCGCCTTGCCCGCTGGTCAGATGAAGTGTTATAAGTAGAGATTTTACACGTTCATGTCCTCTTATCTGGTACAAGCGGTTAGCCGAAGTCACGACATCCTCAATAGGTCCCCCTGTGTAGCTACTGATGCTAATACCTTCAAGGATTTCAATAATGTTGATCTCTTCGGGTGGGGGAGGTGGGTCTGTTCCTCCCGGATTAGAACCATCTCCAGGAGTACCACTGTTAGTAGCATTCTTCCGTTCCTCTTCATCGAGCCTGGCGATCTGTGTATTAATATCTTTAAAGTCCGGATCGATTCGCTTTATTGTCTCAAAGAACTTTCTGGCATTCTCGGTATCGCCTTCCGCGAGGGCGTCTTGTGCTTTGCTGTACATCTCTTCAAGTTTCTTGTGTTTTTCACACACACTCTCATTTATTAGAATGCCATATTTGTTGGCATTCCATCTAAAGACGACAATCTTCTTAGTATTATCTTTGAGTACTTTGCCATCGTATTTGCATACGGTTTTCGATCCTACTTTGACTCTAGTAAGCAGAGCAAAGGCCATTGCTGTAACAAGCAAGACTACGGTAATAGGGATGATGATCTTTTGGTATTTGAAATAGAATCCTCGTATAGAGATCATGTAGATTACCTGCTTTGTATTTTTATTTGCTTTTTGCTTTTGTCAGATTCTCGGTGACAAACTTCTTATCAATAGCCGGGAAGTCATTTTTACTACCTTTATTTATCATATCACCGCAGAGCTTGATCAGCTTAACGGGATCTTTTTCTGACTTCTTGATAAGCAGCTTAAGTCCATCATCAGTAAATGGCGCAATATCGTCTGTCTTCTTAGAATGGGCTGATTTTAAGAAGTCGGCCACCATTTCTTTCATCATTTTGTCGTCTTTGCCGGTCTCCTCGGAGTCCTTTTTCATCCATGATAGGTTGAAGTGGATATGCTTGAATCCTTTGGTGAAGTTGGAATCAAAGTCTTCGAAGGCGGGTTTTTTACTTGTAAAGACAATAATCAGCTCTTCTTGAGCCAGAAGTCTGAACTGGAAAATGCTGCTCAGAAACGATATTTGATCAGGTTCTGTCTGATGTCTAAAAGAATTTAGTTGGTCTAAAATAATAACAATTCCGTTAAAATAACACTTGATAAGGCTAATAAGGCCTCTAAGCTCATCTCTTCTAGATCTTACCTCTCTCCTTATATATCTGTGTCCTTTTAGAAATCCATTGTTTAAACAAAAGATGATGCCTTCTTGAACAGTCTTACCGAATTGAAAAGCAGGATCATCAATACGTTTCTTGATAAAGGAGATCAATGGTTCTTTTCGTGGATCGACCGGAATTTCTTCAACTTCGGCTTCTTTTTCCTCTTCTTCTCCTTCTGTTTCTTCATCAACTTCAGTTTCAAGCTCGATAACTTCTGCTAGTTCTTCTGATTCTTTCTCCTCTGATTCTCCCTGTTCTTTTCCTTCTTCCTCTTCGGTTGGGTATTTCTCTTCGTCTGGTCTTAGGTCATCACGCCTGATCTTCATCGATCTGATTTCCTCGTCATAAGTTGGCTGCTTTTTCTTAGGGAAAAAGATCTCGTCAAGGGCTTTTCCTTCTGTTTTATCGATTTCTTCAACCAGTTTGCCTGCATCGATTTCCGGAAGAAGCTGTTCAGATGCGTTCTTATCTGACGAGGCTGTCTTTAGTTCCTGATATATAAGAGAATAGACTGCATATTTAAGATACCTTGGTAGGAGGCGGTCCATCATCATATCGTATAGTCTGCCGGTAACATCTTCAAAAACATGTGGTAAGGCGGCATACACCGGGAGAAATCGCGGATTCTTAGAACATACAAGATTTGAAAAGACACGTCCACCTGATCTTACAGACATCGGACCTGAAAAAGCTGGACTTTTAAACAGCCACATACTTCTATAGGTTTTGTTTGTCAGACCACGTCCTATTTCAGATGTAAGCTTTTCTACTTCACGGTCAAAAACAACAGATGAAAAAGTAAGCTCTCGATCTTTTCTATCAGCCTTAAGGGCATCCAGTGTATGTGGTTGAAACGGATTACGTTCTAATGAATACTTGTTGTATTTTTTTTCTTTGCTCACTTTCGGTGGTTCAAAAAAAGAACTCAATTAACAACCTCCATTTTTATGATTTGACCTAAAATTGCTGGAACAAAAAGTGGTATTTCACAGCAGGTGTTACATAGATTATACCAAATCTGACCAGCAATTGTAAAAGGACCTTAGTGCCATAGAGCCATAGTATATAAACTGCTAATCGAAAACCGGAAAACGACTGTCGTGGTCAAATTAGTGACGTCATTGCGAGAAGGGAGCCAAAGGCGACTGACGTGGCAATCTCCCAAAAATCAATAATGTCATCCTGGGCATAGCGAAGGATCTACCCCAGGCAGATATGTCATGAACACTAGTATACGATTGAATCACAGACGTCATTGCGAGGGAGCGAAGCGACAGCGGCAATCTCCCAAGTGCGATCACCTGCTCTTTATTGGTTAGTCTACAGTGTCTCGTAGAGATCTTCCCAGTCTTTGTTTGTGTTTTCGATAAGATCTATCTTCTTCTTTCTTGAACTAGCCTTGATCTGCTTCTCTCGTGCGATAGCAGAATCTGCGTCCTCATATAGTTCAAAATAAACAAGTCTGTTTACCTGGTATTTCTCTGTAAATCCAGATACTAGTTTATTCTTGTGTTCGTA
>SDBS01004555.1_pt1 | contig 13549 bp, 8 predicted proteins | sample 2277091 | NCBI WGS metagenome assembly SDBS01 (sample SAMN10404972, study PRJNA504765) | marine sediment metagenome | isolation source: marine sediment core GS10_PC15, 163 cmbsf | place: Arctic Ocean: Southern Knipovich Ridge | collected 2010
AATCATAAAGATAAACAACAATTTAAATTTCTTATGAGAAAGATTGCTCAAATCGAAAAAATAAAACCTGCCATCTTGGTAATGAACATTTCTCCCGCGAATACTAAATAGTGCATAGAAAATACTATTCAGGGAGTTAATGATAAGAATAAAATTTTAATAACTATCTCTGAGAAACTGAGAAAGGGTGATATATGTATTATACGCCAAACCTCAGGTGGTGGGAAGTATAAATATGGAGTTTTAGGAGTATGGTATTTTCTTGAAAGAGAAGATATGGTGGGAAAAATTGAACCAAATTGGGTTGAGGAAACAGGATGGAAATATAAAATTCATATGAAACCTTTAATCCATGAATTTAAAACTATTTTTGAAGAAGATTTTTCAAAATCTATTCCAGACCAATTAAAACAGAAAGAATCTTCGAAAATAACTGGTCTCACGCAAAATCAGCTCCAAGGGGCAATTAAACATTTCAAAGATTATACATTAGCACAGGAGTATTTACGAGCTATTATTGAAGAAAAAAAAACAGAGTGTGACATCGACGTAGAATATGAGAATATTGCTGGAAAAAAGAGGATAAATGTCAATAATTTCCTGATTGCTTTAACTAAAAATATTTATGATGATGATCTTAATGATCTATTAAAATTCGATAAAATTTGGCATGATTTAAAAAATAATTTAAAACTTAACACTATAATTTATACATTAAAGAAGCGTAAGCCTAATAAAGTCATACAGGTATCAGATAAGGGACTTTTGGTTCAAACGGATAAAGAACCAAAACTAATTAAAATAGGTCTAATAAAAACTGCTTGGCATAATTTAGTTAAGGATGGAATATTATATCAAGCAGAGCATAAAAAATCAACTCATCGTAGTTCATTCATCCTTGGTTTATTTTCACTCTTAAAATTTGTAGAAGCTGGTCTTGAAACGCCAATATACATTGAGTTGAATAAAAACAAATTAAAAAAAAGCTCTAAACCTAAACTAAATCAATATTGGAAATGCCCAAAAGATTCCTGCAATCATATAAAAATCAAACTAGTGCGAAATGAGGATAATATAATTAATTCTTCTAGTTATGCCAAAATTATTATCCATTTCTTACAACATTTAAAAGAAGAAAATATTTATTTCGGATCGATAGATATTCAAAATATTTTTTTAGAATTTTCACCTGAAAATATACTGTCTAATGAAGATAAGGGTAAATATTCTAACTTAGGTACTATTTGGAAAAACCGGATTAGATCTGCTTTAGGTGATATGACAAGGAAAGGGTTTTTTAAAACAAGTGATAAATCTGAAATCCCCTCGTTATACAATTTAGATATTAAGAATAAGCGTGATTTTAGACGCAGAAAAAGGACGATGAAATTCCTTGAGGAGTACGAATTAATCAATGACTGGGAATTGTATTCTATTCCAAAAACTAAAGAATACAAAGAAATAGAATTGCAACTAATTGATGCGTTACCATTTCCTATAGCATCAATCCTATGGGCTTATAAAGCAGATATAAACTTGGAACATAAAGTTGATCGATTATTCCATTTTTTTGAAGCACTTTCACAATTTATTTCTATAATACTCTTAAGTGGATTTGCAACTGATAAGCAATTTTTTAGTAATGAATGCAGATCTAGAAGTAATTTAGAATTAGAGTGGTATAAAAGACCAACTTTCTCAAGCTGGAATCAAATTGGAATGTGGTTGGCAAAATCGATAAGGAGAATTATGGATGATAGAAAAAAATTTAAAGTTCTTAAAGGTTTATTTGGAAATCCAAGTAGCGATTTTTTTGAAGCGATATCAAACAAAAAGCTATTTAGAACCCTAGAAGATGTTCGCGAATATCGTAATGTTTGGAAAGGACATGGAGGAATTGTTAGTGTTAAAGAAACTAAGAAGAGGTTAACTGCTCTTGAAGATCAAATATTTACCATCGCGAATATCTTGTCTAAGATATTTACCAAATTACTTTTAATTTTTCCATTAAGTAGCGAATACATAAAAAAAATTCATCATTATAGGGTAAGAATTATTATGGGTACAAGACGACCTTTCAGAGAAACTGTGATAAAGACTAAGGCTCCAATGGAAAAAGGTATGTTATACATTATAAGTAAAAGGCAAGTAACACCTATCGAGTTGTTACCCTTGATTCGTTTAATGGAGAGTCCTAGGACTGAGCAAGTCGCTTGTTACTTTTACAACAGATACGATAAAGATAATGTCAGATGGATTTCTTACCACTTTGAAACAGAATCAGAAATTTATGATACCATTAATGAAATCAAACCGTTGTTTGATTTGTTTAAAGAAAAATAAAAATTTTCTTAAGAAAGTATAAGATTATTCATTCTTTTTTTTTTTAATTTCAAGAATAAGTTCAAATTGATATCTGAGATATTCTTTAAAGATTTTTTTTCTTAAGAGAAGAGTAAAGAGAGTATAAATATCGAATTGAGAACAAAATTTCATTGAATTCCTCATCAGGTATTACAGGGGTACAATTTTTAAGGATGTCTGAACTTGTGATAGTTGTATTAAAGAATTGGTTTGAGACTCCTGCCTCTGTAGGGCGATGGATAATAATTTCTTCTTTTAGCTCAAATACACGGATTAAAAAGATTGAAACTGTTCCAGCTTTGACACCATATTGTAAGATGTTTTTTCCTTTGGTGTAATCTAGAATATGGTCAATTGTCCAGAGGCTAAATGGACCAAGCGCTTTTATAAATTCTATGTCATCAACATCCTGAGGTGTAATTACAAATGACGTTACAATTTTACCATAGGATTGTATTTTAAACTTATCATCAGGGAGAACAATTTGATCTCTTGCATCATATAGGGAGTGGTAAATAGATTTGAAAATTTTCTTCTGATGCCTCCGCGTGTCCTTAGGACAAATTAAAAATTCCTTAGATTCTTGGAGCATTTTTGATGTAGTTTCACGAGTCATACCAAGCGCTAGCCTATAAATCGGATTTAAGTACCCTAAAACATCTGTTGCGAAAGTATACCATGTTCGAATTTTAATCATTAATTTCATCCATTTTTTTTTTTTTTTATATATACTTAAGTTTAATTGGTATTTAAATATACAATTATCAATAATGTAATAATGGTTAATAATAACGATGAATTATTATTTTTGTCGTAGATATTAGTTCAATACTATAAAAATTTATGAAATTTCAACCGCGATATTTAAATCTGGCAAAGATGATAATTCAATCATAAGCATGTAAATATTTTAGCAAACCATGGGCATTAATGATTCTCAAATTGAGAGGCCATCTTTTATAGATCTTTTTTGTGGAGCAGGGGGTATGTCTCTCGGGTTTGAAGAGGCTGGATTTCAGGGAGTCTGTGCGGTTGATTTTCACCTTGACCCACTAAAAACCTATGAATTAAATAGAGTGAATATTAAAAAAAAGCTTACAATTTTAAATAAGGATATACGAGAGCTCAAAGGAGGTGCAATCCTAGCAAGAAGTGCGAAGAAATTTAAGAGAAAAGAAAATATTGATGTTATAATTGGGGGTCCACCCTGTCAAGGCTTTTCTTTAAGAGGTAAACGCAATAAGCAGGATCCTAGAAATAATTTATTATTTGAATTTTTTAGGTTAATAGAAGAAATCAAACCGGAAATATTCGTATTTGAAAACGTACCAGGACTCTTAATGAAAAAATATAGTGAGACATTAGACACTGTATTTAAGACAATAACATCTTTAGGCTATAGATATGGTCTCGAATTATTAAACTCGGCAGATTATGGAGTTCCTCAAAATCGTGAAAGATTTATTATTATAGGATCGAAATCATGTGAAAAAATCTATTTTCCAAAAAAAGCTCAAACACGCAAAAGTAATATTTTGAAATTTTATAATAAGGAAAATCAAAAATATGATGTAATACCTTATGTAAAAAGGAAGGTAACAGCTTTTGAAGCGTTAGATGATATTGCAAATAAAAATAATGAAGATAATCCAACATTGTATAGTAAAATACCCATTGGTCCTTATCAGAAAAATTTCCAGTGGAAAAAAAATAGATTGTACAATCACATTACAACAAAACATTCAATAACAACTCAGGAAAGGTTTTCTCAGTTTAAGCAAGGTTTTTCGATGAAAGATATACCCGAGGATTATAGAACTAAGCGTAGCTCCGTACAAAAGATGTATGCTCGAAAACCCGCTAGAACTATCACCTCATGTAATGAAGATTTTATACACTATTCCCATAACAGAATAATTACGATAAGAGAAATGGCTAGATTGCAGAGTTTTCCTGATAGTTATGTGTTTTACGGTACTCCCACCACAGGAGGAAAACGAAGAAGGGTTTCTTGTTGCCAAGTACAGCAAATTGGAAATTCTGTTCCCCCCCTTTTGGCTCAGACAATTGCAGAATGTGTTCGAAAGATGCTGGGTTTAGGCAGTAATAATAAACTCAAGAATTTCATTGATTTACTAAATAAAAGAGGTAAAAATAATCAAATTAATGAAAACAAGAGTCAGTCTAGGAAATAAAGACCTTTTTCTCTTTTGTAATTCTTTATTTGTTGATAAAGGTTAGTTGATTTAAAAAAACCATAATCATAAGAAGTTCTTAAAAGGTTTTAATTTAAAAGAAGATTTTAAAAATAGAGGGATATATCATATGGCGATAAAAGAAGGAGAAGAAATACCCTACAAAGATACTCACATTGGAAAAAGAATTTTAGATGCATTTACATCGGAATTATACGATAATTGTGAGTATGTTTTGAGGGAATATGTATCAAATTCTATAGATGCTAAAAGTACCAAAATTGATCTCTATATAGATTATGATGAACGAGATTTAATGATCATGGACACTGGATTGGGTATGGACATAAATGAAATTAATGAATGTCTGGATATAATGGTTAGTCCTAAAACTAAAGATAAAAAAACAACATTTCCGCCAATAGGAGAAATCGGGATAGGCGTATATTCTGCAGGTAAAATATGTAAGGATATAATTATCAGGTCTAAAAAAGAGGATGAAGAGTATTGGCACATAAGAAGGATTCCGATAAGTCAGTGGATGGAGGATTTAAAGGATCCAAATAAAAAATATATCAGTGATGTAATAATATCTTTCCAGAAAGAAGTTGAAATAAAAGATGAAGAGGAGAAAAAATTCCATGGAACCATAATAACGCTGCATGATATAATACCTAAAAAATTTAAAGAAATTCTCGACCCGAAATTTGTCTTCAAATTTTCTCGAATAGTCCCTGTGGATTTTGAAGAGGGGCTAAATAATCTTTATATCACTGATTATAACTTAAATAAAGATGAAGAGGGAAAAGAATTATTAAAAGAGAATATATATTCCATTTTAAGAGGGGAAAAGTTTGGTAAAATAAAAACTAATGATGAGATATTTATTCCTTTGAATTATAATTACAACGAAATCCAGTTTCATTATATAAATCTTCCTGATTTGAAGCAAACTAAAGATATTCCTATTAAAAGACCAGTTCCAAAAGATAACATTTTATCCCCAAAAATTTTTTATGAAGTAAAAGATTTTAAGATTAATAATGAGTTAGTTGGTGCTGGATGGGCGGTATTTAGAGGTTCAACAGAAAAAATCGCAGCCCCTCAATTTTCTAACTATTATTTCAGAGGAATAGTGGTTAGGTTGTATAACGTTCTAATATATAATTCAAGTGATGTATGGGAGTGGGCAAAATCTGACAAGAGATCATTAAAAAGCCATCCTCTTGATAATTTATGGGGGGAAATTTATCTCTTTTCTGAATACTTAAATCCCAAAAGCAGTCGAGATTCTATAAAGTTAAATGATTATTGGAAGAAATTAAAACAAGAAATTGCTAATTGGTTAGTTGAAGTGGCAGAGGCGGGTGAAAGACAAAGAAAAAAATCTCAAGCTGCAAAAAGATATCAAAAACATTATAAAGAAGCCTATGAGGTATTGGAAAACGAAGCAGAAAAATTCAGCATTCAATTAAATGAATCGGTAACTTATAATTCCGCGAAAAAAGAATTTAATAAAGATCCCTCTGTTGTCAATAACCTTATTGTTTTGATTAAATGCTGGACGGATGTAATAGGAAAATTTGATGAAATCCTGAACAAATTTCAAGTGAACTTAGAATCTAGTGAAATTCTATCAGTAGAAGAAGAAAAAGAATTAGATGAAATTAAGCAATTTTTCAATAATTTAAAAACTACATCGAAAGTTACATTGAAATTAGTTCCAAAATCTGGGGGTTTTAATAAAACGATAAAGGATTTCTTAAGAATAATTGAACTTTTTTTAAGGAATGTGGATGAAATAATAGCTGAAAATAAACAGATTATAAAGAAGAATAAAAAAAAGGAGAGAATAGCTGAAAAATTAAGGATCAAGAAAAAAAGAGAGCAAAAAAAGGAGATAATTGATGAAAAAAAGAAATTATTAGAGGAGAAGAAAAAACAAGAGGAGATTTTTAGAGAAGAGGAAGAAAGGCTAAGGAAACAGAGAGAACTCATTGAAGCTGAAAGGAAGCGGCTTACTGAGCAGCAAGAAAAACTAAAAAAGATAAAAAAAGAGGGGATTGTTGAGCCTATAGTTGAAGAGAATGAGATTAAAACGCCTAGAAGAAATATTGAACTTATTAAACAGTATGAAGTTATTGATGATGATTTAAAAGAAGCTAAGAAGTTGTATATGAATAAAAAATCTATTGAAACATCCGATCTTATTGATCTAATTCCAAAGGATATCTTTCAATCAATAGATAGGATAGTAAAATTAATAGACCAGATTTTTAGATGGATTTTATCAAATTCAACAGTTAATAGAGAACAGTTAAAGCAGGTAATTCAAAACTTTATGTAATACGATTTAATTTGGTTATAATATTGAAATATGCGATATTATCTGGATCTAATGAATTAATAACAGCCTTAGAAGTTGAAAGGTTTATCATAAATTACTTACGAATAATTCAGCAATATAACAATGTAAATGATTACTTTAGCTTTAGATGTCCGATATGCTGCTTACCAACCAGTTTTGTGCTACCTTCGAAAACTTACAATAGAAAATCACATTTCAAACACATTGGGAGCAAAAAAAGTGGAATTTGTCCATTTTATACAGGGAATAGAGGGGAGAACTTAAATGATAAATTTCAGAATAATATAAATTTTATTAGAACCCCAAGAGATCTCTTTATAAAGACATTAAAATGCAAGCTATTTAGGGATTGGATTCATTTTAAGAAGGATCATAGATATGAAGTATTCCCATCCTATTTTAGGGAATTAAAAAATGATTCAATCAATACAACCGTTTTCTTCTGGGTTTATCCAATCATAAATTTTATAGAAAATTTGAACAATACGGATTTTGTGGATAATATTAATCAACAGATAGCGAATTTTAATTTGATCTGTCCCGGTATCATAAATGTTATATTTCTCACTTATGATACTATTGAGAAATATGCTCAATTCGAAGAAAATATTGTATTCAAGTATTTTAGAAACTTAAAATTAATTAGTATTGATTATATCATAGAATCCAATATTAGACCTTCATATTTTTTACCTAATAATAGAGTTTGGAAATATTCAAATAGCCAGGACAAAATTATAAAATATGACCAGATACCACTAAATATATTAAATAGCCACCATTTCTTATTTGATAAATTTCAAGCAATGATAGATCCCTACATAAAGAGTGAATTAAAAAGTGGCATATATTTTGGATATTTTGATAAAGCAGGTAATTGTAATGAGTGTCATAATCCAATTCATTTAGTACTTGCCTTACCATATAAATCGAAATATAATTATGTAGTGTTTCGCCATATTGGATTGAATCATAAGAAAGTTTTACAAAAATTTATTTGCACATCATGCTCCAAAGAATTGTTTTCTATATATAAATGGATAGAAGTAGTCAAATTGAATATAAAAAATGCAAGAGAGATTGATATCGGGGATAAAATTGAGTTTATGTCTGGAAATTTTAAGGGAGAAAGAGGAATAGTATTATTCAAGGAGCACCAAGATCTGATTATAGATGTCATGCTTGAATCTAAAGAAGAGATCAAACAGTCTATTTTCTTTGCAAAAAAATATTGTTAGAGGTTTAATAATCAGGATTATCTTTATTTTCCAGCACTTTATCACCATAATAGATGCATTTTTTCCGTAATAGACAGTTCTGACAATCGGGTTTTTTAGGTTTACAAACTAAGTTACCAAAATCTAGTAAAGAATAGTTGTATAACCGACAATCCTTTTCAGGTAATATGTTTTCTGCAAAGTCCCATATTTTTTTATCCGATTCAATGTATTTCTTATCAGATTTGAAGTTAAAAAACCTCTGGAAAATTCTTATCACATTTGTATCAACTATCGGAACTCGTTCATTGAAGCTAAAACAGAGTGTTGCATTTGCTATGTATTTTCCCACTCCAAATAGTTTAATTAAATCTCTATAATTCTCAGGAATATATCCCGAATATTCATTTTCTATTTGTTTTGCGAGCTTTAACAAAGTATCGGCTCGTCTATAAAGTCCAAGAGGTTTGATAATTTTTAGGATTTTATGTTTATCACTATCAGCTAAATCTTTTAGTGTTGGATATTCATCTAAGAACTCATTAAAGATATTATCGACCTGCCTTGATGTTGTTCTCTGTAAAAGTAACTCCCCTATCAAAACTCTATATGGAGTAATGTTTTCTCTCCAAGGGAAATCTCTTAAATTTAATTTACTCCATATTACAATCCTTTCATTAAAGAATGCCTTTATACTATTCATCTATCTAGATACAAAAAGTCACATCAAATTTATAATAGGTTAATACTCCACTAAATATAACTTGAATTTAGCTCTAGATGCTCCTACATAGATTTGCATTATGAGAAATTTATATTGACTAGGATTTTCCTGTTTAAATAATTCCAGTTTTGGAACTAAAAGAAAAATTATGTCTTTTTCAAGGCCTTTGAAAGATGAGATAGTCGTAAATAATAAAACCCATTTATTTAATGTTCGTTTTAGTGCGGATAAGTCTTTAATATTATTTGGTTCTACTACAAACATAGAATCGAATTTAGGTTCCCCGTCATTCTTGAACCATAAATAATTACAGAGATTATTTTCCCGTACTTTATTAAAGACCGTGTTTAACTTATAGTAAGATAATATACCAATTTTTTCTGTTTCCACTTCAGATTTTAGGATGTTGTCTTTAATTTCATTAATTATAAAATTTATTGCCTCTACAGGATTATCAAACTGGTTGTTATCGTCTATGTCAAAGCCTTTAATACCTGAAAATTCCTTGTATTCACCATAAGTAGTTTTATCTTTAAGCCAATGAGCAATCTGTGTTGTATTCCTTATATTTCTTTGACGTAATATTAGATCATTGACCATATCTAACCCAAATCTGGTGGGATCAAAGTTTTTAACAAACAACGCCTGTTCTGGGTCATAAAATATATAGTAAATTGATTCTTGGGGATCTTTTAAAAAGTATGTAAACATATTCCATAAACTTTCATCCATATCCTGAGCCTCATCTACGAGTACGGCATCGAACTTAAAAGTTGAGATAAATTTTTGGTTCTCAACTTCAGTTTTTATCTTATGAGCTACATTTGCATACTGGAAATTAAAAATTTCATTTTTTATTTGTTTTGTTGTGTTAAAATCAAATAATTTTTCGCAAATAACACTTAAAAAAAGATTTATGGAATAAACTTGAATTTTTTTATGCCAAGCACTATCTTTATTTTTAAATTTTTTTAAGAAATAATTATAGAGAAAATCACGTAGTTCTTTATTAAAACAGAGAAATAGTGTTATTTTACCCTCTTTATAATTCAATAATGCTTTTTTTATAGCCAAAAATGTTTTTCCAGATCCGGCACTTCCTTTAAAAATACAATGGGGTTTAACAGAGAGAGAATCAAGAATTATTTTTTGTTCTTCATTTATAACTATAAGTTCTTCATTTCTCTCCTCTAAATACCGATTTAATCTAAAAGCTGTAACGATATTTGGGCTAATTAATTTTGGGAAGTAAAATTTTAGTTTTGGAAACTTTAGGCTTCTCTTCTTGAACCCTTCAAATAAGCTAATAAGAAATTTTTCCAATGGAGGAGGTGTGGTCCCTTTTTGTTTTTGTTCAACCCAAATCTCTTGTTCTTTACAGTCTGATTTATCAAAAATTTTATCGAAAGGGGTTCTAAGACTTCCCGCTAATCCTTTATTATCAATCTTAAAATATGACCCCGGAAAAAAGACTCCAGAATTATAATATAGTGGAAAGTTTCCTTTCTTTCCTGAAAAATACAATAGTTCTCTTGGAGTAGATTCTAACAAAGCTTTTTTAATATAGTAATTCCTGAAAAAATATGTAGATTTCCTTGCTTGATGGAAAGGGTCTTGCATTTTTGTTATTTTTCCAGTTTTTTGATTCTTTTGGTAAAAAATATCATCTCTATATGTTATAATTCCACCTTTCACTTCAATTACTAAAAATCCATAGTTATGATTGAATAATAGAAAATCAGCTTCCCCTACTCTCATTTCTGGCTCGTCGATCCATTCAACTGAATGCCATACGACCCAGTCATTGCTTAAATCATCAATAATCTCATAAAATATCATTTCTGAAAGTGGAACATCCGGTCTTTTAAGTCTTAGGTCATTTTCAGTAGGAGGAAATTTTTTAACCATCTTCTTCACCATTAATTATTTATATATAGCGGTCCCATTATTCTAAAGCCTAACCAATACCCAATTCGAAAATATTTCAAAGGTATTAAGTCACTTATTTGAGAATATTCTCTAACATCTAGGGGTAGTAATTCTGTGTTTAAGCTTACTATTCTTGCTCCTACTAATGTGTATGTGTTATTAGTTTGTTTTCTAATTTTCTTCTTGCTTCTATTACTGTTTACTATAAAACGATTGATCTTATTTATTAATTTTTTAGTAAATGATTCACTAAGGACACACAGTTCATCCTCATAATCGGGATTTTGTTCAAGAGTATATACTTTTGCATACCTATTCGGGGGATTAACTGTTAGTTTAACCTGAATTGGCTTTCCTACTTGTAAGTCCCATATTTTATCTTGCTTCTCTTGAGATATTATATCGTCAGAAGATAAAAAGGAGGTGTTATAAATTATTTTTTCTGTATCTTCTTCTTCAATTATATCAATACATGGCCCTAAGTTATTAAATTCATCGCTTACTCGGTAATTATAAAAGCTTTGATATCTTGTTGAAATTAACTGAAAATTTCTTTGACAACGCGTTAGGGCAACATAATTTATTCTAGCATGTAGTTGTACAGTATCTAGATCAAACATTTTATTTTTTGGTAGAACACCATCCTCTAAAAATACATAATCATACTCACGACCTTTTGATTTATGTATATTTGAAATAATTATTGGAGCAGCGTTATATCCATATTCAGTGAGAACCATATCAGAATAGTTTCTCGTTAATCCAGATTTTAATTCATCGAGATATATTAAATCCGTTTCCTCGCTTTCTGTTGCCATGAAATTTAGAAAATTCCATGCGTTTTCAGAATTTAGGTTGAATTTTTGCATTAGATTTGTAGAATTCCAATTTTCTAGATAAATTTCCTTCTTTATATAAACATCATCAGATAAGTCCATATCATCTGCAATAGCATTGTTAACTGAATATGCAATCCAATTTGGATATACCCTACTCTGATTGGATAACTGATAAGTATGTAAAATTGGTGGATCTTGCTGGAAAAGTTTTAAGGAACAATTTGTTGCTTTCTTATTTCCTCTAAATAATATACAGGTTGTTTTATTTTCATTTGTATTTTTCCGGAGTAATTCAAATAATTCCTTCTCTTTCTCTAAGGTATTCTTCGGAAAGCGATTCTTAATACTCTTCAATTTTTCTATATCATTAGGGTATTTTTTTAAGATGAATCGTGCATTAGCCATAATGGCTAATAATTTTTTGTTTTCTATACATTTATAGCGTTTGTTCTCACTTATAGGTAAGTCTAATGGTTCATTTATAAAATCTTCAGGGTATTTCCTCTCTGTCCATTTTATTACCCAATCAATAAATTCTTTAGACCGCTTAAAAATTCCTTCAAATGGAGATTTAGCTCCTTTTTTCTCCATATAAGAGAATATTTCTTGGCATTCATCTAATAAGAGTATGTATCCCCATTTATCTTGAATTTCGTCAAGTGTAGAGAATATAGATTGTAATAATACTGCGCGTCCATAATATAGGTCTTGAATCTCATCCACTATGACGTATTTTATACTTCTAAAGAAAGTTTTAAATTCTTCACTTCTAGAATCGTAATCCTGTATAAAGTTGACAGCATTACAGATATTAGTTTCAAAATTATGTTCAAAAACTCTATAATCTCTATCGTCTTGTAAGATTTTTGATGCAAATCTATCAAAAGTCATAATTTTTAATCTATAGTAAATTTCAGTCAAATTTCTCAACTCTGTCTTGATTCTTTCCTTTAGTTCTGTTACCGAATTACGAGTAAAGCTTAAAATTAAAATAGCTTTAGGGGGAAGATTTTCCTTTTCAATTAGATGAGCTACTCGCTTTGCGATGAGCTCAGTTTTACCTGTGCCTGGTTCACCACTAATTAACATTTTTTTTGAAATGTTGGCAATTGCAAATTTTGAGAGAATTCCTGCTATTTTAAACACCTATAAACTAACTGGGATTATTGAGTAGTAATTTTCTATCAAGGCCAATATTACCAAATTCACAGGAAGTCTCGGATAGAAAAAGACATGCATAGCACGCAGCTCCGTTGGGAGCCCTTCCGGAATATATATTATGATCAATATTGCTTTCAAGGCAATTAGGATCATTTGAACAATTATTTAAATTGAATAGAGCATGGTTAAGAATTTCTCTAAACCTGTACTCTTGTGCTTGTGAAATAAGGCCTCCTAAAGTACCATCTTCTCCCGCTTGTGTTGCGAAAATTAGTACCCCGCCTTCACCTTCGTCAAGATATAACCTCTCTCGTAATGCTGCACTAGAATATCCACAATCAAGTGATAATGCTAACATTATCCTATGTGCTAATGTATGCCACCATACTCCAAGAGGATTCGCAAAAGTTTCAAAATTCCTACCAAAAAAAGAATAAGCGAATGAAGCATCAATAATTTTTTCTTCAGGAATTTCTAGAGAATTATCACTCTTACGAATATTATTAGGAGTGCCCTCAGAATGGGGATCCTCAGTTTCATCTCTATTTTGTTCACCCTCCCAATAATCAGGGAAAATTTCAATTAGTTCCTCCATGTACCCCCATTTCTTACTGTTTTCGTCTAGAAACCTTAAAATATCTGGATCTTCTAAAGTAATAAAAATTCCCTCACCCTGTAATTTTTCAGAGTGATACCAATGTTGGTTGTTAACATCAATATAAGGAGTCCGTCTTGTATAAGCAGATGAGAGA
>SDBS01004556.1_pt1 | contig 13549 bp, 8 predicted proteins | sample 2277091 | NCBI WGS metagenome assembly SDBS01 (sample SAMN10404972, study PRJNA504765) | marine sediment metagenome | isolation source: marine sediment core GS10_PC15, 163 cmbsf | place: Arctic Ocean: Southern Knipovich Ridge | collected 2010
GAAAAAAAAGATTTTTAAAAAAGAATTAAAAAAAGCAAAGGGTGTAAAAGGAATGGGATTTGGATTATCACTTGTAACGAAAATAATAGAAAGCTACGATGGTCAAATCTGGGTTGAAGATAGGGTCAAGGGAGAACGTACTCATGGCAGTAATTTTATCTTTTTAATTCCTGAAGCATAATTGCATCCAACCCTTGTATACTCATTATAAACCTTTAAAAGTCTTTTAATAATCTCGACATAAGTCTCTCGTTCTTATATCCTATTATCTTCTAGGATTTTTGCAACATCTAATAAACGCTGAATGATCTCATCATAAGTTTCTCTTTCGTATAAGCTATTCTCTTTTAACTTATATGGGTTTCCTTTAAAATATTTTTGGCAAAATGAGTTCTATATGTTTTTAGAAGTCCCTGTTCATGAATCAGGAGAAATAATAAATGAACTAAAATTTATTAAAGGTTTATCTTGGAAAAACCATTTTTAATATATTAATTTTTTTCAGCCATTTTATAAAAAAATTAAACATTTCACTAAAGAAATTATAAATTGGTTAATAGTTGTTTAGATTTTACATCATTTACAAAACATTAAATAAAACTATTTTCTTACTTTGATGTAAATATTTAATGGTTATATGATTTATTTATATTTTTGAAAATTTTTGAGGATTGGAGTGTATTCTTATTTAAGCATCGTGAGTTTTTTGGTAGGAAACAGACAAAACAGAAATTAAGAAGCCCCAAGGAGAAGTATAAACATAGTAATATCATTTGAATTTAAGATAATAATATCATTTGAATCTCATCAGAGAAATTATATCTCATATAAAAAGAAGATAATTTCTTAACTAATTCCACAAAAAAAAAAAATTCTATAGAAAGGCAAAATTTAAGGTCAGAGAGGCAAGATATGGAAATTAAATTAAAAGAATCTGAAGAAAGATATCGAGAAATTTTTGATACTCTTGATCACGGTTATTATGAAGTAGATCTCAAAGGAAATTGTACTTTTGCCAATAGATTCCTAGCTAATTATCTAGGATATTCCAAAGATGAGTTGGTTGGAATTAATTTTGGAAATTTTTTTGATAAGGTAACAAAAAAAAGATTTTTTAAGACATATAAAGAAGTTTATAAAAAAAATCTTACAAAGGATTCTATTGAGGTTGAAAGTGTAGGACCTGATGGAATAAAACATACATTTGAAGCCACAATATATTTAAAATACAATCACAATGGTAAAAAAATTGGTTTTTACGGTACAACATACGATATCACGAAGCGTAAGAAGGTTGAACAAAAATTAAAAGAATCAGAAATGAAGATGAGACTAATAAACAATGAGCTTGAAACAATAATTGACAATATTCCCGCGTTGACCTTTTATCAAGATAAAAATGGTAGATTTATAAGAATAAATCAATATTTAGCAGATTATTTTAATTTAACTAAAGAAGAAATAATTGGAAAGTTTTATACTGATTTTTTTTCTAAAAAACAGGCAGAAATTTTCCGTAAGGGAAATCTAGAAGTTATTAACAGTGGAAAACCTAAATTAAATTTCCAAGAATTATGGGAAGGTCCTTATGGACCAGAGTGGTCACTTACTAGCATAATACCTAGGCATAATGAAAAAGATGAGGTAATAGGTCTTATAGGATTTATTTTTGATGTGACTAAACAAAAATTAGCTGAAGAAACCATTCGCGAGAGAAATAAAGAGATTTTAGCACTATTGGATGCTTCTCGGGCGGTTTTACAATATAGAGATTTTGAAAAAGTTGTTAGATCTATTTTTGAAATCTGTGCAAATTTAACTAAGGCCACTGCTGGTTATATTGGGCTTTTAACACCTGATAGAAAAGGAATTCGATTGGTTTTTCTCGATCCTGGAGAATTTACATGTGAAGCTGATCTTGATCTTCCTATGCCAATTATTGGATTACGAAAAGAAGTGATTAAATCAAGAAAAGCATTATATCAGAATGATTTTTCTAAAACTGATATTATAAAATCCTTGCCTAAAGAACATATAAAACTTAATAATATCTTAATTGCTCCTTTGATATTTAATAACGAAGTACAGGGTTTTATGAGTTTGACAAATAAACCAGAAGGTTTCAATGAGGTAGATCTTAGGCGTGCAACTGCTTTTTCTGAAATTGCTTCAGTAGCACTTATGAATTATCAAACACATCAATCTCTGGAAAAATCAGAGCAGAAGTATAGAAACTTAAGTAATATTTTAGAACAAAAAGTAGAGGAAAGAACTTATGAATTGAAAGAATCGCAGCGAAAAACTCATTAAAAACCAAGGAACCCGTATCGATAGAATTCCGAATACAGCATAAGAAAGGTTTTTACGTTCCTGTTTCAACTAGAGCTAATTTGGTTGAATTGGAAGGTATTTATAAAGTCATTAGTGTAATTAGAGACATCAGCGAGAGGAAGAGAGTAGATGAGATGAAAAAAAAAGAAATTAAAAAATTAAGAGAAATTGATCAAATTAAGAGCGACCTTGTTAGAAGAATATCTCACGAATTAAATACACCATTGATTTCTATATTTAGTGGGGCTCAATATCTATTAAATTACTACAGTGAAGAATTAGGCGATGATGTTCAAAATATTATTAAAATAATACTTACAGGTGGAACCAGATTAAAAGATATGGTAGATAATTTAACTATTGCTTACGATATAGAATCTGAAAATATATTAATGAATCTTAAAAGAGAAAATATTATCCCAATTATCAGAAATTGTATTGACAGTATAATTTTCGATTCAGAAAAACGTAGTATTTTTCTGAATGTTGAGCTTCTTGATAATTTATATTTGAATATTGATAAATCAAATATTAGCAGAGTAATTATCAATTTATTGTCAAATGCTATCAAAAATACTCATGTAAATGGTAACATTTTCATAAGTACATTAAAACATCATAATTATATAGATATTATCATTAAAGATACAGGTGTAGGTTTAACGAAAAAGGAGATCCCTGTTCTATTTAGAAAATTCGGGAAGATTGAAAGGTATGGAAAAGGTTTGGATGTGGATATCGAAGGTCCTGGTCTAGGTTTATATATTTCGTCCGAAATAATAAAGCTACATAATGGTAAAATTATAGTAAAATCTAAGGGTAGAAATAAAGGAAGCACATTTATAATTCGTCTATATATAAATAACTTCATTGAAATGAATTACTCAAAGAATTTCTTGATTTATATTTGTAGAATTATATTTTATAGGAAAAAAGCTATTATTTTAGAAAAAAACGATTTTTTAATTAATCATTTAACAAAACTTCTAAATTATCTTACTGGAGATTCTTTTAACTACGATATACTTTTCTACTCAAAGGAAAAATACGAGTCGGTGAAAAAAAGCTATAGTGAATATGTTGTGCTTGACGAAAACAAAATTATAAATAACCCTCCAGGATTTTTATGTAAAAAAAATAATAATATGAAAAAACAATCACAAATAGAGCATTATTTAGTTAACAAATTTTTAGCGGTAAGAACCTATGAATTCGCTCTACAAATTCTTAGAAAAGAAATTCACACAATTTATACATTAGCAAGTAAAATTGTAAGGTATGCTACAGAAGTAAGAAATGAAGAAAAAATTAATGTATCTAAAATCAAAGAAATATTGAGAGCTAAAAACAAGAATAGTGAATATAATCCCTATATTGATGATTTAATAGAGATTTCGAAAAATTATTTTGGCGCTAATTTGCCCTATATCTTTAGCACTGCCCTTGATTCAATTTAATCAATTTGTATTTTGTCGATAAAATTACCATATAAGTTATATCCAATAAAACATCTATATCTCAAACTTTTATATCAACAATCTTATCTTCTAAATAATTAAGTTATAATATGATCTCCTTCCTTGCAGAAATTCTTTTTTTCCTTAGTAGAATCTATAGTTATATTTCAAATTCTATTTAATTTGCCATGTTGAATCTAATAGAATATTATTATTTCGCATAAACTTAAAGTCTTTAACCATTTCTTAAATTCCTCTAAGTTCTAAAATTATTAAATGTTAAATTGAATCACATCTGCTGAGATAGATTATTAAGGAGATAAATTTTTAAGATATTCTCTCTTTATCTTTATCATAAGTTTTTTCTCTTTTATTCCATTCTAAAAAACTGTCTGTAATTTCATTATTCCATATTGCATAATTCCCTGTCTCTTTTTCATATTCTTCCATTTCTTTTATTTTCTTTATTGCGGGTTTTTGCGAAATTGTTAGCACCTCTATATTTATTAAATTTTAGTAAAATTTAAAGTAATAATCTAGACAAAAAACAAACGCCAAATATCAGAAATATGTTATTAATTAAAATTTTTTTTATCAAAAGTAACATTCCTAAATAAGGAAGAATTAGAAATTCTAATCCAAGATAAACGACTAAAACCAGAATTAAGTTTAAGCTCGTTGATTTTTAATATCCCCCAACGCTTTTGCTAAATTCTCTTTTAAGTTTGAATTTGAGTTAGAAATTTTTTTAGATTTGCAAATGATTTTGGAATTGAATCAAGATCTGACTTCAATTTATTAATAAATAAATCAAGATTGGACAACTCGAAGTTCATCGTTTATATTATTTGTATTTCATATATAATATGAAGATCTAAAAGTCAAATTTCCGCATAAATTAAGGAATTCTTCATATAGTTGAATTTCATTAATAAACTTGTGAATATCTGAACTCTTATAAATATAGATATAGAGAGAATAAATAATATTTCCTACGAATAAAGAGAACAGAATAATCATTACAAAAAGTGCAATTAAATTTAGACCAAATATATGAAACTAGTCATCTAATCAAGTTTATTAACTGTAAAAGGCTTTCCATACACTGATTCATAATGATAATTAAAATTATATAAGGCTGCGTGCAAGACGATGTAATTCATCGATACTGTTCCATCAAAATCTTTATCAATAATTGATGTTTGATTAGGGGATACCGATGCGATCAATTCCCATTTATCTAAATCAATTCTTAAAGATCTATTCCTGTAAATATTATAACAAGCAATTGGTGGATCTTCGTCTTCGATTTTACTTACCGTTTCACTCCATGTTATTTTTACACCCCCAATATCTCCTTCTTTCCAATTATTACCTTTTGAATCAATTAAATCTGCTCTAATAATTTTTGGATAATATTTTAGTAGGCTTACTTCTTTTTCTCCAAAATTGATGACATTTTCTTCAATCATTAATAGAGGAGTTGCTTCCTCTCTATCAACATCAAATTCCCTATAATATTCAATCGGAGGATTAGTCAATTTAAGTTCCATATTATAAGGAGGCCAATTCTCAATTTTTGCAAAAAAGATAGGTTCAATATTCATAATTTTATGTCCATTCATAAGAGGCATTTTTATATCTATAAAAATTAAATCAAAAGAGTTTTCTTTAACTTTTTCTATGGCTTCTAAACCATCTTTCGCCGTTGCTACAGTGTGTCCCTTACGCTTTAGGATATAAGTCAGTGTCTTACATAGACTTATATTATCATCCACTATTAGAATACTTGATTTTTCTCTCATATTAAAACGTCTTTTTCCCTTTAATAGGGATTTCGATTGTAAAGGTACTGCTCTTCCCTTCTTCACTTAGAGCTTTAATAATACCTCCATGGCTTTCTACAATAAGTTTAGAAATCGCTAATCCAAACCCGATACCTTTAGCTTTAGTAGTAAAAAGAGGTTCAAAAAGTTTCCTAAGATTCTCCTGCGAAATACCAATTCCTGTATCTTGAATTGTAATGGAAATTACATCAGGATTGGGGACAGAAGTCTTAATTCTTATCTTGCCTCCTTCAATCATCGCCTGAATTGCATTAAGAATAATATTCCTAAATACAAGTGTCAGCTGTGAGGGATCTGCTAAAACTATCGGTAACGACTTATTTAAATCTTTGGTAATTTCGATATTTTGGGGTACAGACATACCAGAAACCACCTCTTGGATTAAATTGTTAATATCAACTCTCTGTAATAACGGCAATTTGGGACGAGCAAACCCAAGAAGGCTGTTTATAATCATCTCTGAGGTTTTTATTTCTTTATCAAGAATCTCCAATGTCCCTTTTACTTCTGGTTCAGGTTCCTTGAGTACCATATTTAGAAAGTAGGAGGCATTTTTTATCGCACCTAATGGATTCCGTAATTCATGACCAACACCACCTGCCAATTGCCCTAACATTGTTAATTTCTCACTTCTGGTATTCTCTGCTTCTCTTATAGCTTTTTCCACTTTTTTAGCTTCGGTAATATCTGAGTGGACCGAAATTAATACTTCCCCATATACGGGATGCTTGAAAACTGAAACGTTAGCATGACACCAAAATTGAGTGCCATCTTTCTTAATATTATTAACTTCTCCATGCCATTCTCCTGTTCTTTCCAAGACACTCATGATTTCTTCTGCGATTTCATCAGGAGACTTATCAGTTGGCGCATTAACAATTGTAGCTAGCTTACCTATCATTTCTCCGGGATTATAACCAAACATTTCTTCAAATCTCGGATTTGCCCAGACAATCTTTAAATCACTAATTCGAATAAGATAAATTCCCTCTGCCAGATTTTTCATGATTTCATTTTGTAAACGTATATTTTCAATTGTCTCTTTAAGCTTATATTCAATGCCTATAACTAAGGCGGTTGCCAAAATCATAACAGCAGAGCCGTAGGCCATTATATCTGAGACCATCTCAGCTTCTACTAATCCCATTAGATCAGCTACACCCCTCCATAAAAACCCTATGGCCAAATTTATGCTCACTATAGTAATTAACAACCTCGTAAGACTTTTCGTATCATCTCTGTATAACTTTAAAGCTATAATTGCTGTAAGGGCAAAACCTAGACCTCCAACCAAAAACAATATTCCATATACCGCTTCTCCTTCTGCCATTTGTAACATCTCTCATTCACCTCATTTCCTGTTTGATTTCACATTAATTATACAATAATTTACTCTCTAAGATAACTTTAAGATATACTTTAATAAATATTATTCTTAAAATCTGATTTAATATTTAGAAATAGCGAAAAATAATAATAAATATGAATTTATGAAAGAAATATAGATAAGAAAATAAAACCAGAAAGAAATACTTCCTAAAAATTTAATTAGAGATATTCAAAAGGGAGAAGAATTAAGGGTGAATTATAATGGAATAGTTGATGATAAAAGTCCTGTATGGTTCGAAGTAGAAGATGATTAATAATCAAAAGTTATTTTAAAACTTTTAGATGGCAAAATTAGAAGGATAATGTTTCAATTTATTATCTTATATCAAATCTTATTATTGAAGAATTAAGTTCATATATATGATTACCTTTAATCTCGTATTTTAAATTACCGTCTGTATCATACACTTTATCATCACTTATCTTAAATACTAAATCCTGTGTATTAGAGGCATAGATTTTTTCTCCGTCTGTATCATATCTCAAAATATATGTTAAATGCTCATAGATTTTCTTTCGAGTCATCTTTATTTTAAATTTTAGTTTATAATATTATTTGAGAAACTTAAATTTAAAAATCTGATTGTGAAATTCAAATTTGAAGGAAAAATTTATGGAGTATGTTATTTATCACCAGGAACCTCTATATATATTTAAAATGACAATCTAAACAAAAAATAATCTCAAAAGATCAAAGATATATTAATATATCAAAGATTTTACTCTTTCTTAATAATTGGGAGAGAGAAGGAAAATGTAGAACCTTTATTTCTCCCTTCAGATTCAACCCAAATATCCCCATCGTGTAATTCAATAATCTTTTTCGAAATATATAAACCCATTCCCGTACCTTCTATTCCAAGATCCCATCCTTTACCATACCTCTCAATTTTTCCAAATTGTTTAAATAATTCTCCTTTTTCTTCCTTTGTCAAACCTATTCCATTATCTTTTACTGATATAACGTAAAAATCCTCCTCAATCTTAGATTTTATATTGATGATACCATTTGGTTGAGTATATTTAATAGCATTACTCACTAAATTAGTAATTACTTCATATATTCTCTCTTTTTCAAAATAAGTAATCATTTTGTCGTGTAATTCTAAGTGAATTTTTTGTTGTCTCAAATTTACTAAACCACCAAGCTCTCTCACACAAAACTTGACTAAGAAAGCCAAATCGTCTTCTAATTTATTAATTTTTATCTTTTTCGATTCTAATTCAGCAGTTTCCAAGAGATCTTTTATAATATTTTCAAGTCTTTCAGATCCATCCAAAATCTCTTCAACTATTGTGATAGTATCATCATCTAAATTTTTAGAATGTACTTTAAGTAAGAGGTCCGCGTAACCTTTAATTGAAATTAGAGGGGTTTTTAGTTCATGGGATGCTCTAGTCAGCAATTCAGATTTTATTTTATTCAATTTTATTAATTCATTTTCAGCTGCTTTCTTTTCTGTGATATCAATAATAGAAATTAAAAAAGCCTCTTTTTGCTCATAGAATAGCGGTTTAGAAAAAATCTCAATCCATTTCAATTCTCCTGAACTTGTATTGATTTTATAGGAATGTTGAACAATCGTCTCTTCATTTGAATTACCTCTTTTTCCCAATTGTAATTTAATAATTGGAAGATCTTCAGAGTTAAATAATTTGTAAAATTCATTAATTGACCATTTATTAATATTTTTAAGGGAATATCCTGTGATTGTTGAAGTAGCTCTATTTGTATATTTAACAAATCCACCTTGAAGTATTACAACACCCAATAACGATTGGTCGGCAATAGACCTAAATTTCTCCTCAGATTCTTTTAATTTTTGTTCATCTTTTTTATGTTCTGTGATGTCTTGAGTTATTCCTCCGATTTTAATAATCTCTTTATTCTCATTGCGTATGACATCCCCTGTAATCAATAGATTGAAAATCTTGCCATCAGGATGAATTACCCGATGTTCTAATTTATAGGGTTTTCGTTCTTTTACTGCATCACCTGACACCTTTATTGCTCTTTCTCTGTCATCAGGATGGATCAATGCCAATACTTTCTCGTAGTCCAATATTTTTCCCTCTTTCTTCAAACCAAATAATTTATATAATTGGTCAGACCATTTGACCTCATTTGTTGACAGATCTATTTCAAAACTACCTATTTTACCAATTTCTTGTGACTTCTGAAGCATTGATTCACTTTCCTTTAATGCTACTTCTACTTTCTTGTGTTTAGTAATATCTGTGTGGACTGCGACTAATACATCACCATACTTTGGATGATTAAAAACTGAGACGTTGGCATAGCACCAAAATGGTGTACCATCCTTCTTAATATTTTTAACCTCTCCGTGCCACTCTCCTGTTCTTTCCAAGACTCCCATAATTTCTGCTGCAATTTCCTCGGGAGTCTTCCCTGTTGGAAAATTTACGATTGTTGCTCGGCTACCGATCATTTCACCGGGATTATAACCAAACATCTCCTCAAATCTAGGATTTGCCCAGAGAATTTCTAAATCGCTGATTCGTATAAGATAGACCCCTTCAGCTAGATTTGTCATGATCTCACTCTGTAAACGCATTTCCTGTTCGACCTTCTTCCGTTTGGTAATGTCGTGAACGACCATAATTACTGAATTGATTTTTCCTTCCTTAAAAAGGGGTACTAGTTGATGGTTATAGATTGCAGATGATTTATTAGGCCCGTAATCCTCAGCATTATATTCAATTGGAACGCCTTTATCAATAGTATCATAAAAAGATTTCTTCATGATATCACGACCGTTTGGATGAGGCACATCAAAGATTGATTTTCCAATAAAATCATCTAAGGAAAATCCTGGCTGAACTTTATTAAGCGATAAAATTTTGCCGTTCAAGTCAATTTCCACAACAAAGGAAGGAATATTTTGTAGTATATTGCGAAAGCTTGCTTCGCTTTCACGCAATTTTTGTTCAGCTTTCTTGCGCTCTGTGATATCTCTTCCATAAATATTAGCATAACCTACACTTTTAAGTGGTGTTACGATAAATGAATAAATTCGGTTTTTAAGCTCTGATTCTAATTCCCTTATTTTATTTTCTGAAAATGCTTCTAAAACAATATCAAGCAAAATATCAGGAATTCTATTACCCTCTTCAATATCAAATAGCATTTGTCCAACTTGATTAATAAACATAACTTCTTCTTTATTCACTCTTAATACTGGATTTGGATTCTCGGAGGGAAATCTTGCTAGATCAGCAATTTGTTTTTCAGCTTTCTTGCGCTCTGTGATGTCTGTAAGTATTGAGACAAATACTTTACCATACTCAGGATGATCGAAGGTTGAGATGTTAGCATAGCACCATAATGGGGTACCATCTTTCTTGATATTATTTACTTCCCCATGCCATTCTCCAGTTTCTTCCATTGCAAGTAAGATTTTCTCTGCAGTTTCCTCTGGACTCTTATCAGTCGGAGCATTTATAATTGAGGGATGTTTACCTAGTAATTCACCTGGATTATAACCAAACATCTCATCAAATCTGGGATTTGCATAAACAATTATAAAATCACTATCTCGGATAAGATTTACCCCTTCATTTAAATTTTCCATCATTTCACTATGTAAGAGCAATTCTTTCTCTTTCTTCTTGCGTTCGGTTATGTCGGTAGAACGATGAATTATCCCAATAATTTTACTTTCTTTCCATAAGGGCCCAGCATGTACAACAAAATATAATTTTTTCCCTTCCTTATCAACATATCCCGTTTCAAAACGGTGAACTTTACCATTATTTAGTATATCATCATAAATATTTCTATGTAATTCTTGATATTCTTTTGGAAGAAAATCATATACAGACCTTCCAATAACTTCATCAACAGTTAAATCGGGTACAGTATAATTAACAAATGAAATTTTCACGTCCTTATCTAACACTATAATGTGATCGGGACTATATTTCGTGATTGCTTTCCATTTTTCTTCAGATTCTTTTAATTCCATTTCCGCCTTCTTGCGCAGGGTGATATCTACACCGATTGACTCAAAATAGACAATCTCACCATTACCATCGAGTATTGGAATTATGGTATACTCCATTATAACTTCATGGCCGTCTTTAGCTATCCAACCAAGAACAGCATTCTTTATTGGTTTTTTATTTTTGTTAATTTCATCCATAATTTGTATTTGTTTTTCTAAAAAGTCAGGATGAATTATTTTAAATCCAAGGGTAGAGTCGGATAACCACTCTGCCGTTGAATATCCAAATAAACGCTCGGCAGCTGGATTCACAGGTTTTGAATAAACAATTTCTCTTCCTTTGATTTTCACCCTGAAAATCGCTACATCAGCATTATCTGTTAATCGTTCATAACTTTCCTTTACCTGTCTGATTTCTACTTCAGCTCTCCTGCGTTCGGTGATGTTAGTGGCTATTTCTATGCATGCTACTATTTTTCCATCAGGGTTTCTGATAGGAGTGGCTACATTTTCCCAATAGGAAAACTCTTCAGAATGTAACATTCTTAATTCTTTAATAACTGTGTGAATCTTGCCATCTTTGTACGCTAATTCAACGGGACAGTCATCACATATATTCTCGTTACTTTCGTATGCTTTGTAACACTTCTTTCCCACGCAATCACCGAATAAGTCTGTTGCCACATGATTGTGATATAAGATGTTGTAATCCAAATCTTGAACGCTCAGACCGTCTTGGATAGTATCCATTATTGTCTGAAGCTTGTTTCTATCATCAACAATTTCTTTCTTCCCTCTTTCAGTTTTATTTAACTTCGGATCAAAGATAGTTGTCTTAATCTCCTTTAATTGATCTATATATTCAGTAAATAATAATTGAGAATCCAATCCAGCCTTTCCCATCTTATTTTGTTCCAAATGCTTTAATTCTAGTTTATATGAATATTTTTTTATCAAATCTTCTAAATCTGAATTAAATTCGTTTAACAATGGGTCGGTTACAATATTAATAGGTCATCTCCTCTAACTTTTCAATATTTCTTTTTTTTTATGTGATTATAATTACATTAATTATATTATCAGTTATCAGAATATTACAATTTAAAAATTCCAACAATATATATTGTGTAATATTCAAGGAAAAACATACCAGTTTAAAACTTGAATAAGGAATAAAAAATTATATATTAGAAATCCTTTGAAATAATTAATATAAAAAATATATTTTAAAATTTTGCTTCAATATGATTTGTCTTAATTAATGGATTATGTATATCCTACATTATGAATATTTCTAAGATAGCGGTTAAAATTTTAAAAATTTTAATTTTTTTTTTCTCATTCTTATTTTTTTGTATAAAATTATGTTTGAAAGATTGAATAATGTTGAATTTCTCTTTTTATCTCACTAAAAACAGTTTAATTTTCGTGAAAGAATTTGGCAAAATCGGTCCAACAAAATAAAGAAAATATTTCATCAGGCATCCTTTAAGTTAATTAAGTTCTGTGTCGCAAATCAAATTGGAAAAATTATCATAGGATATAATGAGGGTTGGAAAATTTTAAAGTTCAGAAAGTTTGTGAACATTAGAAATTAAGCTGACTCCTCTCTTTATTTGATGTTATGATTATTCAGCATTTCTTTTATTTTATTTTGATTTTCGGGATCATTCAGATGCATTAAACAAAGATTGGAAGATGCTAAGACATTGTTTAATATATTAAACCTATTTATATTTCCTTAGATTAACTAAGGAAAGAGACTATCTGTTATCTGCAAGCTGGTATGCCAGGAAATTAATTAATCAAGCGTGTAATATTTTAGCTCGTTAGGGCTAAACAACAAGGAATAAACAATAGTATTAGCAGGTTAGAGATCTATAACCCAGTTATTTTTTTATAATCCAATTCTATCTTTTGATGAATTTGCTCAATAGTAATTTTACCCTTAGAAGAAAGCATGCATGCAAGAGCACTTCCCCCCGCACCAACACCCTCTTTTACAATTCCCTCTTCATAAGCTTTTAACCCATCATACTTCATTTGGCTAAAATTTAAGTCGGCAGCTATGATTGGAATGTTAGGATTAATTTGATCAACAATTCCCTTAAGATCTGTTTTATCATCTGAAATAATCCATCGAGTTGTTCCAATTGCTATAGTTTCTAAAATCTTAGGTTCGATTGAATTGATAATTGCAAGGATGGCGGTCATTTGAGTGCCACCAGCTAAGATTACGGGAATCTTTTCTGCAGCACCGATAACTAGACCAGCATGTACTGGTTGCATAGGGTCTCCAAGCAGATCGATGGCTTTGAATGGTTTATCCTTTAAATCACCAGGCTTTAATTGATTTACCTTTAATCCCGAGTTTATAGCATTGAGTTTTGTTTCAATAGGATTCACTGGTAAGCTACTACTAATTTTATCGGTTGCGTCAAATCCCATAGCAGTCAGAACACCTAAAGCAGTTGTAGTACCACCAGCAATACTTTCACCAACCACTAAATATTCATTGACTTTTGAAATAGCTTTTCCAAATATTTTTGCGTTATTAAAA
>SDBS01004557.1_pt1 | contig 13548 bp, 12 predicted proteins | sample 2277091 | NCBI WGS metagenome assembly SDBS01 (sample SAMN10404972, study PRJNA504765) | marine sediment metagenome | isolation source: marine sediment core GS10_PC15, 163 cmbsf | place: Arctic Ocean: Southern Knipovich Ridge | collected 2010
TCGAGAGAAAGGAGCTTCACAAGTCTCTTTCCTTATCGAAGACAACAATGACCCAGCCATATCGCTGTATAGGAAGATGAACTATAAGCTCCAAGAAGACGTTTCTTATATGAGAAAACGCCTGTTTTAGGATTGCCGAATTGTGTACAATAGACGTGTGGCCTTCCACATCCACGTAGTAGCGGACTGGCCTCCAACCAGATTGACAAGCGCTGAGATTTGGCTTAGATCGAGTCCCGATTCAAATAACTAGGAGGATATATTGAGCCGTTGGCTGAGACAATCAATCAAGGACTTCTGCAATGACTCAGAGCACAATGCCTTAGGAGATGAGGGCAATGAGAAAATATGGGAAGAGCCAGTCATCGGATTCTCAAGAGGTGATGATCTTTTATATAACAGGCTGAAAGAAGATATCGGAGCCTTCTACTGGACACCTCTAGAAATATATAGAAAGACATTTCCCAGGGAGAAAGAGGTTACCTCCGATGAATTAACCGTTATCAGTTGGGTCCTGCCCCATACGGGTCAAACAAAGCGAGAACAAAGGAGGCGACAAAAGTATCCTTCGGAAAGTTGGGTAAGAGCGAGAATCTTTGGTGAGCAGTTCAATGATAAACTGCGTTGCTTTGTGGTAGACATCTTGTCCAATCGAGACCACCATGCTCTTGCCCCGGTACTCTCTCCACTTTGGGCGACAAGACTATCCAAACGGTATGGTCTTGCTTCCAACTGGTCGGAGCGCCATGCTGCATTCGTATCGGGCCTGGGAACATTTGGTTTGTGCGATGGATTGATCACGCCGGTTGGTAAGGCAATTCGATCCGGCTCAGTCATTGCTAATATCTCGATAGAATCAACACCAAGACCTTATCATGATCACTATGAGTATTGTCTCTTTCATACCAAAGCGATATGTGGGCACTGTATGGAGCGTTGTCCTGCAGGGGCGATTACCGAGAAGGGACATGACAAAGAGAAGTGTAACAACTACATGGAGTCAATCGTCACTCCACATAACAAAGTGCAGTATGGTTTGGGACGTGGAGGTTGCGGGTTGTGCCAGAGTGCTGTTCCGTGTGAGTCAAAGATTCCATCGGAGGATGACGTTTGGTCGATCCAAGGCACCACGAGCTGACGAGTTGACATCGATTCCCAAGCTGTTCCTGAAAGATCCAATCTTTGCATCACATCTCTCCAAAACCCATGCTAACAAGTGCTGAGATTATGGGTTCGTCAGTTGCATCCCCAGTAGCCTCTTGACCACCGTGAAGTTTCTACAAGTCGGTTTGACATTCCTTAACTCCCAGTTTATGATTGTGTCAGATGTGACTTCGATCAATCTGGCTAACTCTTTTATTTCTAGTCCGAGATCCATCCGTTTCTTTCTCAATCTTTGTCCAAAGGTTGTTGGATTTCTAGGATAGCTTGGGTCTGCTAACAGGTGTAGATTAACAAGTTCAGAGATTGTGTGGGTGAGTGTTGTTTTTTCTAGGAAGTGTCCCGCATGGTTGCCCCTGAGTAGCACCAATGAACATAAAAAGTGGAACTAGCACCGATTTATGGATACTTTTCTAGATACTCATCCACAGCCTGCCTAACGAGTTCAGTCTTACATTTCCCAGTGTTCTTTGAGATTTCCGCCAAGAGATTCCAAACAGACCTGGGAAAATAAACTGATACGGATTTGTATTTGTCTCTTGTCCCTTTTGGAAGATACGAGGCAGTCGTACTAACGGCGAAGTCCTTCTTCCTCACGAAATCGCATACGGCCTTCCGGATTATCTCGGATAGCGCTTTACCACTTTTTTGTCCTAGTCTCTTGAGCTCTCGATATTGACAAAGAGAGACCTCAACCCAGGGACGAACCATTTTTCCTTTGCTATTTTGGCGGCTTCTTGGGTAGGATTTTTTTGGCCGAAAATAGGGTCTAATATTAATGCAGAACAGGGTTTGAGTACTTTTACCCCAATTGCACTGGGACTGGCTGACTATCCCAGTTCGACCTTTAACGTCATTGTTTTCGCTGTCCTAGAGCTGCGTACTAGACTCTGGACTGATTTCAAATATTTACTGGAGAACACGTATTTCTGAGCGAAAACAATAGTTCGTTTGTTCGTTTCCAGGACTCCACGTTTTGTTGCGCTGCAGCAGCCGTCCGTTCCTCTCCACCTCAGAGCAAGACATACCCTGGGGCTCAACGGAAAGGTAACCATCACATTGTTCGTCAACAGACCGGAAGGGGAGAAAAGACGAGATGTGCCTGATTCAGCAATTACTACGGGACTATCGGAGGTTATGTACACAGACTGATTTGGAGACACAAAAAGTTTCCATCTCATTTCAGCAAGCATAGGTACTAGTGAAGGAGCTACTTCCGTTATGGCCATGAGACTCCACTCCTTACTGGGAACAATCTCGAACTTTCCATTGAGCATAAACTTTCGTAGTTCAGTGATTGGCATATGTATACGTTCTCCGATATCTCGCTCCATTCTCCGTATGACTGCCCTAAGGCGGTCTTCTGATTTGGTTATGACGACATTCATTTTTCTGACAAGGTCTTCCATGGCAGCGTTTATTTCTTGCCGAACCTTGAGAGTCCTTGTTAGCATAACCGCCAGAAAGTAAGCGAACAGGAGTCTTTCTTTGCCCTGTGGAACCTGTCGGGAGCTCAAGACTTCTCTAAGAAGCGGGGCTACACGAGATTCGAACCTGGAGAGCGCATCTTCCACTGCCTGAATTCTAGTGCTTGTCACACCTGATACTGAATAGAAATGAGTTTCGGTCGCTATGTTCTTTGGTGATCGTTTTTCCGCGAGCTTGTCCATTCTTTTTTCATACACCCAAACATAGGGCTCCTGACCCTTCGGGCCATAAGGATCACTAAATTCTCTGAGATAGAACTGTGGAATGTAATGATGTTTTTTCTTGGGCACCATAAGAAACCTCGTTCTGCAAGACTGCCCTTTTGACCACTCTCTATGAAGTGATAGGTGCTGTCTTGGCTGGAAGTTCATTTCTGTCAAAAAGCCTGACTGAGTTTGAGTTTAATTGGTTCAAGAAGTGGGGCTGAGGACCAACGGAGTGATGGCAAGCTGGTCCTTTCATGCAGTCGTGGGTTATCAGACGCATAATTGCCCTAGGAGTCTCTTTCGCCCAAGTACTGCATGATTTTCCTAAAAACATCTGTAATAACGTATGTTCCTTCGGCCCGGTCAAAGCCACCGACTATTTCTTGTATGAGCCCAGTTCTTTGTAGACGCAAAAGGATGAATTGAAGATCATCTCTAGGTATTGAGGGAGAATGTGCTGAAAGATCGGGTAGCTTCTTTTCTCTATTCCACAGTAATCTGTCTATGTTGGATGCTTTCTCACTTTGTCCATATATTATTTGCGCTACCTGGATTTCTCTTGAAGCCAGTTCACTAAGAATAATTAGGTATTCCTCTGGCGAAAATTTCTTTCTGTCCTGGATAGTAACAGCTCCTCGTAATATTTTCGCATAGAGATTGATCTTCTCTCTATCCCGGGTTCTCGCTGCAGCCTCTACGCTCCTGAGCAAGAGGTCAAAGCATTCTTCGGACTCAAGGTATTTTTTGTCGATTGTGTTTTCTCTCACATTCCTCATCTCCGCCTCCAAATTTTTGAACATTTGCATCACGCGGGCTTGAACGATTTTCTGCCCCTCCGCAGACAATATGATATCCAATGGACCCCCGATATAAGGAATGGAGGTAATCGCTATACGTAAAGCAGTTTTACCGTATACCTTGACTGCTTTGGCAAATTTTCTGGAAATCTCTTGGGGTATGTTCATTAAAGTATGCGATGACACGATCGTACTGTGTTATGATTATTACTATATTTTAGCAGGAAGAAGAGGGGTGTCAAAAGAGACTTCGCACGATTTGGGTCCTGTGGACCAATTGACTGGCAACTCCTTTTTGCTAAACTGGTACTTGGAGCAGCCCCTAAAAGCCAGATTGACAACTGCTGAGATTTGGGTTAGGGTTTCCCCACTGAGACCCGAAGCGGAGGCGCCAAAGTTGAATCAAGATGGAAATAGAACACCACCTTAACGAACACGAGAAAGGCTATCAGCGTGCCAAAGAACTTGGTCTTCGCGAAGGAATGAGTTCACGGGAGCACACTTATTGTGCCTATAATAAAGCGTGTTACTGTGCGAAACGCGTGGGCTCCTGGATCACTGTCTGGTAAGATAGGTGAGACAAGGATCAAGGGAGGATGAAGAGGATGGCAAGAAAGAGGCGAGTATTCTCGGTCAGCAGAGAGCTTGTCTCGAAGTCGCAAGAGGCTGCACTCACTGCGATTCAGGTATTTAATAATCCCTTTGTTACATTCAAGTCGGAAACCTTCATAATCCTTATGATGATAGCCTGGACGTATCTACTTCATGCCGATTACAGGAAGCGAGGAATCGAATACAGGTATTACACGCAGAAAACTAAACGTAGGGTGTTCCAACGAAGAAAGGATGGCAATTACAAGTACTGGGAATTGAGGAAATGCATGGAGGAAATACAATGCTCGCTGGACAACGAGACAAAGAAAAATCTCGTGTTTCTTCTTGGTTTACGCAATGAAATCGAACACAAAATGTGCCCGGAACTGGACAACTACCTGAGCGCACGGTACCAGGCCTGCTGCATGAACTATAATCACTATCTGAAGCAACTATTCGGTAACAAGTATGGGATAGATCAATTCATGACTTACGCATTACAATTTGCGCAGCTCTCGGAGGAACAGATAACCCCTGCACGGGAGGAAGATATTCCCCATAACGTCAAGGCCTACGTGACCAGGTTCGATGACCAACTGACTAAGAAGGAACTAGACAGTCCTAGATTTGCATATAGGTTGATATTCGTCCGGAAGCTGGCAGGGAAACCGGGACAGGCTGACAGGGTAATCGAATTTGTCAAATCGGATTCTGGACTTGCGAAAACGATCAATAAGAAGTACTGGGTGTTGAAGGAAGTGGAGAGATCAAAGTACTTGCCTGGCCAAATTGTTCAGATGATGGAGAAAGAGGGGTTTGTCGGGTTCAGTATGCATCACCATACTCAGCTATGGAAGAGTATGGATGGAAAGAACTCGGCCAAAGGATATGGCGTCAAGGTTGGCACAACGTGGTACTGGTATGATCGTTGGGTCCAAGTCGTTAACCAGTACTGCGTAGACAATAGAAATAGATACATGGAGACGGGGAAATAGGCCACGAAGAGCACTTAAAGCGATTTGAAAAGGTAGGTGCACTGACAAGAATTATGGAGAAGTAAGAGTAACTTAATATTTCATTGACCTGCGTCAGAAAATCGGTCCAGTTCTAATGTTGAGCTAGAGGTCGAAAAGGCGAACATGTCACTATGGGTTTCATTAATATGCGAAACAAGAGAGTGTTTGAGTCCCCACTAACCCCTCCAACCAACCAGATCGACAGGTGCCGAGATTTTATCTTGCTGAGTTTTCGAAGCGCATAACATGATGGGATAAGGTTTCACGAATCCCTTCACGGTCTTGTGGATAGCGCCCCCGGGGAGGGTGCACGTGACTCTGACTCAAGGAATGGTACAATCAATGAAAGAGATTACCATGAAGACAAACGATGTACGTAGACATGATTTCGAGGAACTGATTGAAGAGGCAACATCAACACCTTTCACCGGATGGGATTTTGGATACCTCACTAAAACCGGCAGAGTGGTTGAAGCACCTCGCAGGTGGAACTACTACAATATGGTTCGTCCTTGGCTAGAGCCCGCTAATACCGTGCTTGACATGGGCACTGGTGGAGGTGAGATTCTCTCAAGATTCAGACCATTACCTGAAAGCACGTATGCAACAGAATCTCATCAACCCAATATTCAAATTGCCAGGAAAAGACTCGAACCTCTGGGAGTCCAGGTTGTTGACCTCAAGGAACAGAAGCACCCTCCGTTCAATGCAGACCTACCCTTCGAGGACAATTTCTTTGATCGCATCATCAATCGGCACGAAGGTTATGCACCAGCTGAGCTCTTGAGAATACTGAAGAAAGAAGGAAAGTTCATTACCCAACAGGTGGGGAGTTTGAATGCACTGAACCTACGCCAATTCCTGATGGATAAAACTGCTACAGTCCTTTCAAACTGGAATCTACATTCAGCGGTATCTGAGCTTGGGTCGAAAGGATTCAGAGTTATCGCACAAATGGAAGAGGTGAAATATGTAAGATTCTACGATGTTGGGGCAGTCGCATACTATCTGAAAGCAATCCCCTTCATAATCCGGGGATTCACCATAGAGAAATACAGAGACCGGCTCTGGGGACTGCACAAGCGTATTCATCGGGATGGATACTATGATGCAATGAATCACAGGTTCATCATAGTGGCAGAGAAACCTGGTCCAACATAGCCAGAGGTTTCCTCTCCAAAAACCCAGACTGACAAATGCTGGGATTCGGACTGGGTTGTCTCCAAAAGATGGGAATAAACAGCCTTGGAATGAATAGATACGAATATCACGGAAGTCCATGATTTGGTGTAATAAAGGTAACGAAGATGGAAATACTGTTGCATCTGGTCAATGACCATCGAAATATAGAATCTATGTGGAGGGAAACTGAAGAATACTTGAACTCTCACAAGTCATTACGAAACGAAGTAGCAGCTCATCTGGTAGCCTATCGTGAGGTGCAGGACTTAATCCCTGAAACCGCTGAGAATGTGGGATCCGGACATTTCTTTCCGTATGCAGAATCACATTATGAACTTGAAAGTTCCTTTGAACTCTGTAGACAGGGATTTTACCGGCATTCCTTTTTTGCGCTTCGTTGTGTTCTCGAGTTAGGTACAGTGGGTCTTTATTTCGATAAGAATGACCGAAGTCACCCAGATGTTCAGAGTTGGCTTCATTCGCAGGACCGAACACCTCATTTTCGAAACATTCTATCGCACCTTTTCGAGCTAGAATATTTTTGTCAATTTGAGCACGGGTTCTCACTCCAGCATGAGATCACGTGTATCTACTCGTCGTTGAGCGACTACGTGCATGTCCGTGGCTACAGGCATAGTACAATAGGACAAGTTGGAGCGAGCTACAACCGGTTCAATGAACGAGCATTACATCGATATGTTAAACTCATGGAAAAAGTCATTAGGAATCTCATAACGATGATGCTCTTGAAGTATCCGATAGGGATGCAAAAACTGCCGTTTTCGGACAAGTTTGGTCTTGATGCCCCAGTGGGTGGTTTTCTGGACAAACTCTCGCGCTCAGCTGTTTTGGCGGTACTTGAGGAAGACAGGAAAGACATCCTTCAAAAAATTAGCGATAACGATCCTCTTGTGGCCCGAACTGCTAGGGAAATTTGCACGCTGCCGAACTTTACCGAGGAACAATAGAAAAACAAGACGCGCGACGAAGTGAAGAGTAGAAAATACTTCCAACACCAAGAGATGGAGCCGGAAACAAGTAACTTGATATTCAAATATAGGATCCGGAAATCATTTGTCCATCGTGCCCTTCCAAACCCAAATTGACAAGTACTGAGATTTGGCTATGGATTATTCTTCAGAGCCATTACGCGTGTGACTCTAACTTAACAAGTCGTACTTATTGACGGAGGCAGCTCAATAATTATAAAGAAGTACCATGTGTTTACCAATAATAACCATAATCTCTTTGATATATAGCTGAATGAAATATCTGAAGGGGAATAATAGTGAATTTACCAGATAACATAATCAGACATTTCTTAAGGAATGTTTACTTCGTTTCAGGAAGCGCATGTGGAGGTAAGAGCACAATATCAGAATATTTGTCAAAAGAATATGATATTGCATTATATAATTGCGATGAACGATTTCCTAAGCATAAGGAAATATCGGATCCATTTTATCAACCAGCCATGAATAAAGAATATAAAACATGGGAAGAACACTTCAGTCGTCCGCCGAAAGAATATTCTGATTCATTGAAAAAATCAATCAGGGAACAGGTTGAAATTGCTGTGTTAGACTTAGTACGTATAGCAAAAGATCAAAAAGTAACAGTAGATGGTATTTTTCCATGTGACATCTTAAGGGATATTTCGAGTCCTGACAGAGTAGTATTCTTAATGGCAAAAATACAAGTGATACGACAGGATTTTTTTGATCGTTCAGATAAAAAAGAAATGCTCGATTGTTTAAAAAAACTGGATAATTCTATGGAATTAATTGAAAATATATTTAAAGCAATTGAATATACATTAGATGATGATATGGAAGATGTCCGGAAAAGTGGTTTTAAATATTTTATTAGAGAATTAAATCCCGATTGGGAAGGAATCATACATGACATTGAGAAGCATTTTGGCTTCATAACATCATAGTAAAATAAGAGAACGGTTTAGATTGAATATGAGAAAGTACTGAATCCCGAAGATTGAAAAACAGTCTGGCTTATATTTCCAGAAATGATCTTTCTTATTGGTGGCCTACGAGAGAGCCTAGGCTACACACTTCTTTAAAACCAGATTGACAAATGCTAAGATTTGGCTTACAAAAGTCCTTTGACGCTAGCCGGCTCCACGCTAGCCAGCCACATCTGGTTATGCACGGCTGGGATCTATCAATACGAAATGAGACCATCATTGATTCATACTCACTCACCAAGATACTCATCCACAGCCTGCCTAATGAGCTCAGTCTTGCATTTCCCTGTATTCTTTGAGATTTGCTGCAAAAGACTCCAATCGGCTTGGGAGAAATAGGCTGATACGGATTTGTATTTGTTTCTTGTTCCTTTTGGAAGATATGAGAGAGTTGTACTAACGGGAAAGTCTTTCTTCTTTACGAACCTGCATGCAGCCTTCCGAATTATCTCAGACAGAGGTCTACCCGTCTCTTCTTTTAGTCCATTGAACTTCTCATACTGACAAAGAGAGACTTTGACCCAGGCACGAACCATTTTTCCTTTGTTCTCTTGGGACCTTTTTGGGTAGGATTTTCTTGGTCGAAAATAAGGCTTAATGCTAATACAGAAGAGGGTTTGAGTACTTTTACCCCAATTGCACTGGGACTGGCTGCAGAGAACTAGCCAGCCTGTCTCCAGTCCCTCCAAAATCAGATTGACATGCGCTGAGATTTGGGCTAAGGTTGTCTCGATCGAAGATCAACTGACAAAGCTCGGAAGGAGATAAGCAGAGATGGAGGAATGTATCAGGGGCTTTGAGCGCATCGATCTAGATGAATGTGCGAGACTCTTTGTTTCCGTTTTCACCAAAGCTCCCTGGAAGGATAATTGGACAATAGAATCAGCACAAGAGAGGCTATTTGAGATCCATCAAACTCCAGGATTTGTGGGCTTGGTGTTCTGTGAGGGAGATGAGATAATTGGGTTTGTTGTGGGATGTTGTGAGGAACGCTCAGGCATCAAGGAGTATTGCCTTCAAGAAATATGTGTCCGGAACAATAAACAACGGAAAGGAACTGGCACTAAACTTCTGTTCAACCTGCAAAAGAAATTGAAGGAAATGGGTATTGAGCATATCTATCTCGTAACTATGAAAGGTACACCAGCTGAGCATTTCTACGTTAAATACGGCTACCAAACCAATCAGAGAATGATCGTCATGACTCACCGTTTATGATTGTGCAATAATCTCTTCTTCCCAAGAATACAGAATGCCCAATGGTTATTTGGTGCCCATTACTACCTTTCCAAAACCCAGATTGACAAGCGCTGAGATTTGGCGCGTTGGTCCCCTAATCTTAGCAGAGAACGTTCACACGAAAGAGGGATCTCCGCACAGACCTCGCTTCATTCAGGAATGTGTGATTCTCAGGGAATAGCAGGAAATCAGATTGCGTAATGTTACACATTGACAACCGTCCTAATGTCTACGTCCAATCTCGCATGAGAACGATTGTGACAAGAATCCTTGGTACAAAAAATCACAGAAATCCAACCGGTCCCGACCTAACGGGAAACATTTTGCGGAAACACTCCTATTGCCTCAAAGTCTTCTCCTACTGTCAAGCTGATCATGCCCGTGACTTTGACTCAGAAAGTGGTATAATAATGGCGGGAATAGCCAACTTCCAAGTTGAGTATCGGGTTTAGACTGTGAACAATAGCAATCTAGATATCGAAATAGCTATTGCATCTAGACCTCCAAGAACTACATATGGACATATTTACTCAATGCACAGGTATTGAAGCGAGAAGTTTCCTGATGCTGTGGCCGCAGATGCTGAGGATAAATAAAACCGAGACCACCAAGGATTACAATGAAGCTAGAAAGCGATGAACTCCCAACTGCAAGGGAGTTTGTGCAATATGTAATCTTCGCTGAAATCATTCTTGACGGGTGAACTAGAAAGGGGCGTACGCCAGATACATGGATGCGAACAGCGTGGCGCTTCGACGTGGGTGAGATTAATAAGCCGTTGGAGACGATGGCACACGGTAGTCTGTGGTACGTGCAATCAGTAGAGGACATTACCGCATTCCGAAACAATAAGGGAAAATACATTGAATAGTATACTTGGGACTATTTTAGGATTCTTATTGGCCATTCCCCTCAGTTATCTTTTCTTCGTCCTCAGGGAAAAACGTAGGACTCCCATATTGGAATATGAAAAAATCGCAAGAGTATTGCTGGCTTCAGTAGAAGAGAAAGTCAAGAATAAGATTGTTCTCACATACGATGGAACTCCAGTGACTAATATTCATTCTTTTGAAGTTGAAATCAAGAATAGTGGGAAAGTGCCGGTGAGAGAAATCCCCGTCATTTTCGAATTCCATGATGAAACTGTGGAAATCCTCGATATAACAGCAAATTTTGAGCCTGAAGATAAAACAAGGAATATTCAACTGTCGAAGGGCGACAACAAGAAGAATCAGAAGAAGGTTTTCATAAAACCCGGATTAGATGAAGGCGATAAAGCAAAATTCAATATATTTACCAAAGGTGGTAAGGACACGGGGCTTTCATCCTTGAAGATAATGTTGGGGGAGACTCAGGGCATAAAATGGGTGAGCTCCGATGAAAGATTCGCTTCTCGCTGGGGATGGGTGTTTTGGCTTGTCATGGGCCTGATAGTAATAGGATTTTGGACACTGTTCCTAGTGGGGGTAAAGTCAGTATCCTCCATGACCACAAGGCAAATAGCCTTCATCGGAGTGCAACAGCTAGTAGCAGGGATAATGGGAGCAGTGGTTGGCGTCATGCTACTATTAATCGTATCATCAAAGCTAAAATAAAGAAAGGCGAATCCTTAGAATCATTAGATCTTGTACTTTGTTGCTCCCTGTACCGAAGGATGACGGTATCTTGGTCTCTTGTAGCCTTTTTTGGCCTGAATTCACTCAATAGGATTGGACTGACCTGGTTCTCCAAAATGCGGTCCAATCATAATGTGAGAATGGGGGTTGACGAAAGGAGGGATGTCAATAGTCTGGGTTCCTACCACCAAACACTCCAAAAAACCAGATTGACAAATGCTGAGATTTGGCTTAAGGCTGCACATAGTCATAGGGTGGCCCTATAAACATAAGACGAGCTATCTTGATCCACACTCACTTTTCAAGGTACTCATCCACAGCCTGTCTAACAAGGTCAGTCTTGGATCTTCCTGTATTCCTTGAAACTTCTTCCAATAGATTCCAGTCAGATCTGGAAAAATAGGCTGATACAGATTTATATTTATCTCTTGTTCCTTTTGGAAGATATGAGGAAGTCGTGCTAACGGGAAACTCTTTCTTTTTCACGAACTTAGATACAGCTTCTCGGATTATTTCAGATAGAGGTCTGCCTGTCTCTTTTTTTAGCCTATTGAGCTTCTGATACTGAGAAAGAGAGACTTTGACCCAGGGCCGGATCATTTTTTCTTTGTTCTCTTGGGAGCTTTTTGGGTAGGATTTTCTTACCCGAAAACAGGGTCTAATCCTAATACAGAACAGGGTTTGAGTACTTTTACCCCAATTGCACTGGGACTGCCTGCAGAGAACTAGCCAGCCTGTCTCCAGCCTCTCCAAAAATTAGATTGACAAATGCTGAGATTTGGCCTAGGTTTATTTATGTTCAGGGAGTGTTGTTGAGGAGGTTCTGAATAAATGGCACCGGCCTATATTGGACTTTGTTTCTGTACTCTCAAACCAGAAGAATCCCAGACGTAACAAGACATGAATGAGCTAAACTTGGTGCGTAGACTAAATCAAAAAGTCCATTTTGAGATTACCTAAGAAAAGATATGAACAACGTAGAGTCTGGTAACTCACCTCCTCATTCGAATCATTCGTAGTTTATAAAGAGACAGAACGCCAGATAAGTAGCCAATAGGAGAAATATCGAGAATGAGCTTCAAATTAAATGTGGGATATCCTACTGAAGACAGTGTTCAAAAAATTGCTGAAGATGCGTTTTCATCCGATTTCGTCTTTCGTTCTCCAAGACGGGAAGGAGGAAAGGAGGTCACAGATGTTCTTGTACTTTTTGAAGACGTTGCATTGATTATTCAATCTAAGGCACAAGCCATCGATTTGACGAATTCTGAGCCAAGCTCATCTCTTGATTGGGCTGCCAAGAATCTCGATAAGGCTGGTCGGCAAATACGCGGTGCCGCAAGAGCAGTAAGAGCGGGCAAGATGCCATATGTAGAAAATGATAGACGAGGCCGAGTACCGTTCGAGAGCAAGGATTTCCCGTGGTTATATGGCCTGGTTATTCTACACCATCAATCTGAGCCATACCGCCCAACGGAATTGGTGCCCATCCTTCGAGAAATCAGCATACCAGTACATGTGATCTCTCTACGTGACTTCTGGAACCTCAGCAAGTTCCTAGATACACCTGGCGACCTCATCAACTATTTGGAGCATCGAACCGATGTTCTTTTACCCACTCTGAATCCACTGGTCCACAAAGAACAAGAAGTATGGATATATTATCTCGAAAAAATGGAAGAAATTGTGACTCTCCGGGCAAAGAAATTTAACTACGCATTAACTAAACAAGATATCCAATCGTATGCCCAAGGATTTCGGCAAATCGCTAAAGGCAAGCATCCAGATTGGGAATACGGATTAGTCATCGATCATATGATAGAAAAAATCCACGACGTAGATCCTGAACTTGAGGCACTGCGTATAGGAGAGAAAACCGTACCGAGGAGCGACAAAGCAACGTATGCAATAATTGCAACAGAACTCGGAAAAATTAACAGGATTAAACGAATTGCGCTGGGGCGTCGCTATTTAGATAAGGCAGAACTGGCGAGGGATAGTGGTCAGGACCATTTCTTGGCCACACACAGCCTCAGACGGAGTGATTGTATGCTCTTTCTTACTAGCCCACTATCCCGAAATCAACGAAAAAAACGGGCGGAGAAACTGTTTCATCTGACCACTTTGGCAAAAACTCACTACCAAGTACATCGAGCCATAGGGATAGCTACGGAAGATGCAAGTCGAATAGGTAGATCGTATGACTTTCTGTTTCTGGACTCTCCTCCTGTTTACAATCACCACGTACAGGAAATAGCACAACAAGTT
>SDBS01004558.1_pt1 | contig 13547 bp, 14 predicted proteins | sample 2277091 | NCBI WGS metagenome assembly SDBS01 (sample SAMN10404972, study PRJNA504765) | marine sediment metagenome | isolation source: marine sediment core GS10_PC15, 163 cmbsf | place: Arctic Ocean: Southern Knipovich Ridge | collected 2010
TACCAGCCGGGAAGAGATACTGCGCAGGCGATTTCTCATGGGAATGATGCAGATCCGGTTCGCTAATCCGGAGTGGAATACCGAAGGGCGGAGCTTTGGCAGGCAGGGTCAGGTTAATGGGACGGTGCTGGCGGCTATGAGAATGTCACAGGCACCTGACGAGAGTGCTGACCCATTCTTTCCTGATTTGACGTGGGGGAAGGGGAAGTGGCCCAGCATGCAGTATGTCCAGCATCTTCAGATATGCGGTAGAATTTATGGGCAAGGGTTTCCGGGTAAATTTGGCATAGTGTCACCATACGGAAATGCGTTCTACTACGCTGACCTGAAGTGGGGTGGCGGAAAGTATACCGGAGAGCTGGCTAGCGCCGGCATGTGGGGCATCGCTCCCGGTGGCGATGATGCAATTGGACGGTATCTTGAAGCGGTAGCGGAAGGAGATGCGCCATTGCCCTTCGTCTTCTACGTGCCCGGGGGATATGGGAAAGCTGGCGAGAAGAGTATCCCGAATGTTGAGGAGACCGGCGACCCGGCCCTGATGTTCACCGCCAGCTTTGATAATGGCAGTGAGACCTGGGCTACCCCGGCATCTCTGGGTATTTAGTAGGGGTGAGTGCGCTTTAGATTAAGGTTTCATCGTCAGCGCCAGAAGGTTTGACGTTCTTTCTTTCTGAAGAAGTAGCCGGCAAGAAGACCGACGGCTAAGCCGCCGAGGTGAGCCTCCCAGGCTACTCTGGGCATGAAGGAGAGGAAGAGGAAAGCGCCGATTACTGCCATCCACAGGTCAAGAGGGACAGGTATTGGGAATATCAATACCTTCAGTCGGGGTCTCAGAACAGCCAATGCACCACCGACGGCAAATACGGCACCGGATGCGCCAACGGCAATGGCATAAGGTTCCCCCAGCAGGATAAACAGGATATTACCCACTAAACCACCGACAAAATAGACGAGCAGGAATTTGCTCTCGCCGATCAGCCTTAGTAAATTGGACCCGAAGAAAAAGAGGGTTACCATGTTGCCGAAGATATGCCAGAAACCGGCGTGGATAAAAATGTTGGAGATTATGGTCCACGGTCGGTCTGACAAAGCTGCTGGCCGCAGACCGAGAAGATATATGGCATCAGGGATTGCATAGGTGGCGACAAAGAGTACGAAATTAACTGCCAATAAGACCCATATCGGGGTCAGGCTAACTCCTGGAGACCATCTATATCTCATATTCCCGGAACCCTGTATTGCTCCTCAGATGATTGTTCAAGAACAGTCGCTCAACCGTGTTGTCTCACGTAAATAGTGTATCAGTAGATGCGTATGCAGGACAACAGTGCCCGAAAACATTAGTGGAGAGCACTTTTTACGGTGCTCTCCACCCAAGAATCTGTCTCATCGAACTCAGCTCACCTGCGATGTTTCATCGCACGGGTCTCTTTTGAACGACCCTAATTTCTAACCCGAGCCAAGTTCGGTTTCAGGTTGCCCTGCATCCTGCAGGGCCTTGACTGTCAACCTGCCACACCCCCAACACTGCATGAAGTCTCATAAGCACACCTCCACAGTATTATTTGGGTCCACTAGGCCCACTACCACTATACTACCACAAACGGTCTGGATTGTCAAGTTTGGCGGATAGCCCCTCCGTTTCAATATAGCATAGGATTATTGTTGACGAAAAGGTGTGCATGGGATAAAGTTAGCTTCAAAGAGACTCGGCAAGAAAGGTTCTACAAGAAGGTCAAGCCATGAATGAACGGATGATAACCAGGTGTGGTAATACGGAGTTTCACTGGGGGGAACGCACCTATGTAATGGGGATTATTAACCTGTCACCGGAGTCCTTTTCCGGCGATGGAATTGCCGACCCGGAAGACGCGATAGCACAGGCGCACCGTTTCGTCAGTGAAGGTGCTGATATACTGGACATCGGGGGTGAGTCCACCCGTCCCGGTTCATCGCCGGTCTCGGTTGACGAGGAAATCAGGCGAATAGTCCCGGCAATAGAGCGGCTGGCTGCCGAAATTCCGGTGCCGCTGAGTGTTGATACCTGTAAATCAGAGGTAGCGACACGGGCACTTGAGGCCGGGGCAACAATGCTGAACGACCAGTGGGGTTTGAAGCAGGACCCACATCTGGCGGAACTGGCTGCGCAAAGGGGCGTACCGCTAATTCTGATGAGTAACCAGCGGGACAGGGGCGGTTATGATACCGGAGCGCAGCGGGACACAGGATATTACGGGGACGTGATGGCTGAGGTAACTGCATCTCTTCGGCAGAGTATGGAGGTGGCGTTGAAATTGAACGTGCCGGGGGAAAACATTATTCTTGACCCGGGTATTGGTTTCGGCAAGACCTGGCAGCAGGATATAGAAATTATCCGCCGTCTGGGTGAACTGAAAGAGCTGGGCAGGCCTATTCTGATAGGAACTTCGCGCAAGTCCCTCATCAAGATGGTGCTGAATTTGCCGGCTGACGAACGCGTGGAGGGAACCGCGGCGACGGTTGCTATTGGCATTGCTAACGGTGCCGATATAGTGCGGGTGCATGACGTTCAGCAGATGGTCAGAGTATGCCGCATGACGGATGCTATCGTTCGGGGAACAGGCCTGTAGTCCTATAGCTGTCCCGCTATTCCTCTAGTTCCCGCCGCACCAGTTCCCGGTAGGCCGTCATCAGCCTTCGGGTAACCGGTCCCGGGGTGCCATTACCAACGGCCTTGCCATCCACCTCAGTAAGAGGCATGACCTCTATCAGTGAGTTGGTGAGAAAGGCTTCATCAGCATGTAAAAGCTCTTCCAGCCGTATGTCCTGCTCAAGGGTGTTGATGTCCAGCTGCGGGGCTAGCTTCAGGACTGCCTCTCTGGTGATTCCGGGAAGAATCCCGCTTTCCAGTCCGGGTGTCTTCAGCATGCCGTCGGCTACCAGAAAGACGTTGCTCATGCTGGCCTCAGCAAGGGAACCTTTCTCGTTGAGGCAAAGAGCCTCATCAACTCCAACCTTTCTGGCTTCCTGCCTGGCAAGCATGCTTTCCAGGTAGTTGGTTGACTTGAGTCCAGAAAGGAGTGATTGACTGTTGCGGCGGATGGATGAGATAACTGCTCGGAATCCTTTCTGGTAGACCTGTTGCGGGTAGGGCTGGTAGTCTGCTGCCGTTATCAGCACCGTGGGTTTCTCACAGGTGCCGGGGTCGGGGGTCATTGCCCCCTCGCCGATAGAGATGGTGACGCGGATACGGGCGTCACTGAGCTTGTTGGCGTGGAGAGTGTCCATTACCGCACCTTCAAGCTCAATTGTCTGGATTGATATTCCCAGCATTTCGGCAGAATGCGCCAGCCGTCTCAGGTGCCTGTCCAGGCGGAATACCCGACTCCCGTAGGCGCGCATTGTCTCAAAGAGACCGTATCCGTAGAGGAAACCGTAGTCCAGAGCGGATACGCTGGCCTGACTGCGGGGTGTTAAGGAACCATTCAGATGAACTATTTCACTCATGAGCCTGCTCCTGAGGCCACTCCGGCTGCAGGTAGTTGAGGAAATTCCTGAGCACGGCGTGGCCAACATCGGTCATGATGGACTCTGGATGGAACTGTACTCCCTCGACTACATATTGCCTGTGGCGGATGCCCATAATAACGCCGTCACTGGTAGTGGCCGTAGATTCCAATTCTGGGGGGCACTCGTCCCAGTTTACCACCAGCGAGTGATAACGCCCCCCCTCAAAGGGATTGGGCAGGTTCTGATATATGGTCTTGCCGTCGTGGTAAACCAGGGAACTCTTGCCGTGTGTGGGTATGGGGGCATGGGCAATCCGACCACCATAGACATAGCCGATGCACTGGTGTCCCAGACAGACACCGAGAACAGGAACTTTCCCGGCAAAGTGACGGACAACGTCGTTGGAGATGCCCGCCTCAAGCGGGGTGCAGGGTCCCGGGGAGATGACAATGTGGGATGGGCGCGAGCGTTCAATTTCTGCCAGAGTTACCTGGTCGTTGCGGTAAACTACCGGTTCCCAGCCCAGTTCACCAAGATACTGGGCGAGGTTGTAGACAAAGGAATCGTAGTTATCAATGACGATGACCATAGCTACCTCACGGGAGTTGCTGTCATACTGAGGGCATCGATGAGTGCCCTGGCCTTATCCAGTGTCTCCTGATATTCAGCCTCAGGGTCGGAATCGTAAACAACGGCACCGCCTACCTGGAAGTAAGCCTTGTTTCCTTTAACCAGGAAGGTGCGGATGGCAATATTGAGGTCAATGTCGCCATTAAAACTCAAATAGCCGATACTGCCGGTATATGCGCTCCTTCTGGTGGGCTCTAGTTCGTCGATGATTTCCATAGCACGCACCTTGGGCGCTCCGGTTATCGAGCCGCCGGGAAAGGTAGCCTTGAGCAAATCGATACAGTTCTTGCCTTCTCTGAGTCTGCCCTCTACCGTAGAGGTGAGGTGGAAGACGGTGGGAAACACCTCCAGTATCGCCAGTTCGGTCACATTGACCGTGCCGTAGTGGCAGACCCGACCCAGGTCATTTCTCTCCAGGTCGACTATCATAATATTCTCAGCCCGGTCTTTGGTGCTGTTTTTTAGCTGACCGGCCAGCGCGGCGTCTTCTTCCGGGGTTTTGCCTCGCGGGCGGGTACCCTTGATGGGTCGTGTCTCTACCCGGTCGCCCCGGGTGCGGAGAAATCTCTCCGGCGAGGCGCTGACCACCGTAACCTCGTCAAAGTTGAGGTAACAGGCAAATGGCGCCGGGTTTATCTGTCGCAACCGTCGGTACAGTTCATAGGGGGTGATGGAGAGCTTGGTTTCAAAACGCTGGGAGAGATTCACTTCAAAAATATCACCGGCAATGATGTACTGTCGCGCTTTCTCAACGGCAGCGACGTATTCTTGATGGGTAAAGCCTCCTTTCAGAGTTACCTGCTCCGAAGGAGAAACAGACGTGGCTGGTATATCAGTAGCGGGATTGGGCATATCAGCCAGCCTATCCTTTATTTCACCCAGCCGCTTCTTAGCCCTGGACATCCTTTCCGACTCGCTTAGTTCAGGGAAGCCGGTGGAGACGATATAGGCCTTATTGTGAAGATTGTCAAACGCCAGTATCAAATCATAGAAAGCGAAGTAACATTCGGGTAACTGAAGGTCGTCTGTAGCAGTGCCGGGCAGGCGCTCAATGAAATGGCAGAGGTCATAGCTCAGATAGCCGACGGCGCCGCCGGTGAATGGTACCGGCGAGGAAGGGGCAGTCAGACGATAAGTGTCAAGGAGGTGGTTGAGGGTATCAAACGGGTTGCCGGTTGAGGTGGTTTTATCACCATTTCTGATGAGGGTGATTTGACTGCCGCGGCTGCTGAGCACGAGGAAAGGGCTGCCGCCGATGAAAGAATAACGTCCCAGCTTGTGGGGGTCCATGCCACTATCCAGGAAGAAACTGAATGGTTCGCTCCTGAAGAGCTCGAAGGCATCAGGCGGTGAAGATTCAGTGTCTATTTCTTCTATCAGCGGACAGTGAGATGCTCTGACCATATACCCAAACTGCGAGTGGATTCTGTCTTGCAGACAGTCAATTGCATGATACAACAGGAGGCTGGCACCGTCAATGAGGAGCTGGATTACGACAGGAGTTCGGCGATAGTCCTGATGATCCGGTCAGGTTGGGCTGGGGTTGACCGGGGTAATCCGCTACCTTCCCAATCCACCCAAATAGTGAAAATTCCCACCCTCTGAGCCCCGGCGATGTCCCGTGTCAGGTCGTCACCAACCATCCAGGCTTCCTGGGCGGTGGCGTTCAGTTGTTCCAGTGCGTGCAGGAAGATTCTTTCGTCCGGTTTGCCGACCCCAAACTCACCCTCAACAAGGATGCAATCGAAGTGCGGAGCCAGGTCAAACCTTTCAATTTTACCCCGCTGGGTTTTGGCACTGCCATTGGTTAGTAGCGCCAGTCGGTAACCACAATTGCGGAAGTGTTTCAGTGTATCAATGGCCTGTGGGTAAGGAGCCATTGCCTTTTCCCGTTCAGCACCATAGGAGTCAGCCAGCTTATGAGCCACTAACGCTGCGTCTATGCCCAGTCTATCAAAAGCAATCGAGAAAATGTATCGTCGAGCGGCAGGCATATTAAGACGTCCTTGCTTGTTGAGTTCTGGATCGTTCCAGTACCAGTCTGAAATTTCCCTGACGGTGCGGACCAGTCTATCAATATCCGTCCCCTGGATTTGAGATGCAAATTGCTCGCAGACCTTGCGGCAGGTTTCTTCGTGCGCGGCGGTGCTGGTGAGAATTGTTCTGTCCAGGTCAAGCAGGACGGCTTTTGGCTGGAAAGAACCCGCTGGATTACTGTTACCGAACACCATCTCTCTATTTCAGTCTAGACTTTCTTATGTTGCGACGTCAAGAAATAGGTGTTTGTGGTAAGTTGCTGGTACTTATAGCTGACCGCGACTCAATTCCAGGTTCTTGAGAGCGGTATCAGCGCGGGCAATGCTCCGTGTCGTGGGTTCGGGTCGGCTGCCCTCACTCCAGTTACCGTGCCGATTGATGAAGTAAGTCTGAAACGCGGCCTCAAGCTCGGCGGTAAAGCCCATGGTATCCATCATGTGGTTGATGGAGAACTTCGCGGAGCGCACACTGAAGGGGTCGTTTTCAGCGACACGATTGGCGTAGGCTAATGTCTCTTCTTCCAGCTTCTCACGAGGATAGACCCGGTTGACGAAGTTCAAAGTCCTTGCTTCCATGGCGGTGATGAAGCGGTGCTCGAATATAATCTCTTTTGCCTTGCGCGGCCCGATGTCCCAGGGCGCCGGGAAGTACTGGGTATGGGAGGGCAGGAACAAGGCATCCTCCGAAGCGAAGATGATATCCATTGCCGAGGCGATCATCCACCCCCCGAAGATGCAGTAGCCGTGTACCATGGCAATGGTTGGCTTTTGCAGATTGCGCCAGCGCAGGGTATTTTCCAGGTTGAAGTGCCTGAGATATTTGTAGACACCGCGCCCCTCAGACGGGTGGCCTCTGGTCTCCCTGTCGTCCATCTCATCGGGTGTGCCGAGGTCGTGCCCTGACGAAAAATGGTCACCCTCCCCGGACAATACAATTACCCGCACCTCATCGTCAGCAACGGCATGGGTGAAGGCGTCATCCATCTCTTCACGCATTAGTCGACTCTGGGCGTTGTAATACCGCGGTCGATTAAGTATTACCCTGGCTACTTTTCCCGGTTGATAGCGAATATGCTGGTATTCCATAGCAAATGTCCCTCCTTACAGGGGTTTCATGAGACCGTCTTACACGATTATCTCCATACTTCTGCTAGAGCAGGCAAGTTTGCCCTTTCAATTAACTTAATTGCCCCTCTGGGGCAACCGGTCTCGCAGAGACCACACCCGTAGCACTTGAACTGGTCAATATTGGCTTTTCGGTTGGTAACCTCAAACTTCAGGGCACCGAACTGGCAGCGCTCGGCGCAGATACCACAGCCATTGCAGACATCGTAGTCAACCGCGGCAATATAGTGGCTTTTCATCAGTCCGAGACCAAGGTCGAGGGAATTCCTGATTGCGTGACAATCAGGATAATCACACTGGCAGAAGCCGCCGATATACGGGGCACCGAAGTAGATGCGGTAGACAGGATTTTTCAGGGAACTGAAGGTTCGCCGATTGAACAGGGAGAATCCACCTCTCCTGCCCATATTATCACCCAGCTCTGTGCCTTTGTCAGGGGACATGTTTGCTTCCTTACTTCACATGCTACATCCTGAGGTCCCCGCTTGAAGAAAAACTGCTCCCCACCCGGGGAGCAAGTCTTTTGTCAACGTCCGCATGCGTTACTAACAGGTTACACCTGCGGTGCTGGAATGGCAAACATGGGAGTAGATTGTGGGGTGAGTTCTCATATTTGAACAGCTAACCGCTTCTTGCTTCAGCTGATTTCCGGCAGATAAAGAAAGCCCTTTCCGAGTCCGGGGTGAATTCTTGAAGTTGCTGGTGCTCATCGTAGGCACAGGCATGGACGTTGCTGAAGCCGGCAGCCTTCAGGGCGGAGCGTACTTCCCCCTCCGAGTAACACTTCTGGTAGAGGGTCACGTCGGAACGATACCAGTAATCCTGCAAACGAAAAATGGTGGTGTCGAACCGGGCGGTACGCTCTTCGGGGCGATAGCTGGAGCGGATCACGCAGATATGGTCGTCCTCAACAATGCCGAAGTTATCATCCCAGGTTAGCCTGAAGCCTGCTTCCATATTGAGGTCAAAGAGGAAGAGGCCGTCTTCCCGCAGGGTGGCGTATACGTTGCGGAAGACGGAGGTCAATTCTTCAAGGGTCATGACGTGATTCAGGCTGTCAAAGGTGGAGATGACGGCGTGGAAAACAGCAGGCAACTTGAAGGAGCGCGCATCAGCGTGAACGTATTCAACGGAGGGAGCATTCTCACGGGCGAAACGGAGCATTTCCGCCGAGCCATCCAGTCCGGTTACCTGGTAATCGCGTTCCGTCAGTATCTGTGCTAACTGCCCTGTGCCGCAGCAAAGGTCAAGGATTCTGGCTTTGGTAGGGAGGTCCAGGAACACCAGCCTCTCCAGGGCAGGAAGCGCGTGTGGAATGAAGCTATTGCCCCAGTGCTTGTTGTAGACCCAGGCGAAGGGGTCATAGTCTGAGTAGGTGGTCATTGTTGTTTGTCCTTCTGTGATGGAGGGTACGCTAACCAAAAAATCATCTTCTCTTTATAGACTTCAGGAATTCTTCTTCATCAATTTCTAGCTGTTTGAGAATATCGGAAATAAAGTATGGACTAATAGTTTTGGAGGGATGAGTAGGGATGGGTGCTCTCCGGCAATCCAAATGGTGGGAAATAGCGTGACTGCCCTTTTGCCGTACTTTCTGGAAACCCGATGCTTGAAGTCCTTCGCTTACCTGCCTGGCCCTTAGAGACGGCAGTTTCGTCATACTGCTATCTGAACAGTATCTGCTTTGGTTTCTTCAGGGATTTCCTCCCCACGCTCTTTTCTGAACTCAAGGCAGAGTTCAAGCACTTCCTTTATATTCGCCGTGCATTTGTCGTAGGTTTCACCCTGAGCACGTGCCTCCGGGATGAGAGGGCAACTGGCTATATAGAACCCATCGGGTGCTTTTCTGATGATAACCGTGTATTCCATAGTCATTTCCTTCTTAACAGTAATTATACCATAGTCTCAAGCGGATGCCATCACCTACTGAAGACTCATTACACCATTGTCTGCAATAGACCCAGGCGAAGAGGTCATAGTCTGAGTAGGTGGGCATTGTTATCCCTTCCACCTCTCAATCATCATCGGCACTACCTGAAAGAGGTCGCCGACAATGCCGTAGGTGGCTGCTTCAAAAATGGGGGCATCGGGGTCGTCGTTGATGGCGACGACGATGTCCGAGGTCTGCATACCGGCCAGGTGCTGGACGGCTCCGGAGATGCCGCAGGCGATGTAGAGTCTGGGGCATACCGTCTTACCGGTCTGCCCGACCTGGTGGGAGTAGGGAATCCAGCCCTCGTCCACCGGGGGGCGGGAGGAGCCAACGGCGGCACCGAGAACCGACGCCAGTTCTTCAATCAGCTCGAAATTCTCCGGCTTGCCCAGTCCCCTGCCGCCGGAGACGATAATATCGGCGTCCTCGAGCTTGACCTTCTCGGTCAGGTCTTCAATAAAACCAAGCAGTTTCGTCTTTGAGGTAACGCCTTCTTTATTGAAATCTACCTTGATTATCTGACCTTTTTTGGTCTCATCCGGGGCGTTTTTCTTGAAGACACGAGGGCGGACGGTTGACATCTGCGGTCGTCTCGCCTCGCAGATAATGGTTGCCATGATGTTGCCCCCGAAGGTAGGGCGGGTCTGTAATAAGAGCCTCTTCTCAGTGTCAATCTCAAGTCCGGTGCAGTCGGCAGTGAGTCCTGTCTTCAGGATGGCGGCTACCCGGGGGATAAACGCCCGCCCGAAAGAGGTGGCACCGGCAAGGACTATCTCCGGTTTGTGCTCCTTGATTAGCCTGACCAGTTCTGTAGCGTATATATCTTCCTGCTGATTGGCGAGGGTAGGCTCATCCATCAGGTAGACCTTGTCGGCGCCGTAGGCAGTCAACCGGTCAACTTCGTTGATATTATGCCCGAAGCAAACGGCACACAACTCCGTGCTCAGGGTATCTGCTAGTTCCCTGCCTCTGGAGAGCAGCTCGTAGCCGACGCTTTTTAACTGGCCGTCTCGCTGTTCGGCGAATACCCAGATACCGCGGTGCTCGTCACTTAACGGTGCTGCCTCAGTAACTGCCTCGATGATTATCGCCTCGTAGTCGCAGGCATCCTGACAGGCGCCGCAGAGGGTACAGCCCTCCTTGATGTGAGCCTTATCGTCAATGATTTCTATCAAATCGAAAGGGCATACCGGCTGGCAGTCGCCACAGCCCGTACATTTTTCAAGGTCAATCTGAATTCCCATATCTCTCGTTACTCTAGGTTATTCTGGCTTCTCTCAGCTTTTCAATCAGGGTTGCCACCTGCTCTTCGGGGTCGCCCTGGAGCATCTCGCCGTGATGGACTCTCTGCGGGAAGAATACTTTAACGACTCTGGTGGCAGAACCGGACAAGCCCACCAGGCTGGTATCAACACCTAAGTCCTGGGCGGTCCAGACCGGTACTTCGGCGCTCTTTGCCCGGGTAAGCCCGCGTAGTGAGGGAAGGCGGGGCACATTTATCTCTTTCACCACCGTGATTACTGCAGGCAGTGGCGTCTCAATAGTTTCGTGCCCGTCTTCAACCATCCGCTGGACTTTCATCCGGTCGGTTTCTATCTCTTCAACCTTGCTGACGTAGGCGACGAACGGTATCTCCAGCATCTCGGCGAGTTCCGGCCCTACCTGACCGGTGTCGCCGTCTACTGTCTGCCGGCCGCAAATGATGAGGTCGTAGTCCTGAATCTTACGGATTGCCTGGGACAGGGTGTAGGATGTAGCCAAGGTATCAGCACCGGCAAAGGCAGTGTCGCTTAGCAGGATAGCTTCGTCGGCACCGGAGCTGATTGCTTCCCTCAGTATTTCTTCGGCTTGAGGGGGTCCCATGCTGACGGCAGTAACCTTGCCTTCGTATCGCTCTTTCAGGCGGACGCCTTCCTCCAGGGCATAGGTATCAAAAGGGTTGACAATGTTCTTGATGCCCTGCCTGACGAGTGTGTTGGTCTCGGGGTCAATCTTGACTTCGGTAGTGCCCGGGACCTGCTTGAGGCAGACTACTATATTCATACTTGCAGTAACTCTCTTTTCTCTGGGGCTAAACGGTTGTGCTTATATTCCCTGATGACCCATTTGCACGAAATTCATTCTCGCCGTGCCTTTCTCTTTCTGAGTCCAACGGCGATAGTGCCTCTCAGGACCTCGTTGGAGCCTTCATATATCTGGGTGATCTTGGCATCTCTCATCATCTTCTCTATCGGGTAATCGCGCATGTAACCGGCACCGCCGAAAATCTGCACGGCGTCAGTGGTTACTTTCATTGCCGTGTCCGAGGCGAAGACCTTAGCCATGGATGACTCTTCAGCGAAATCTCTGGTGCCGCTGTCAACTGTCCGGGCGGCGCCGTGAACAAGCAGTCGGGCTGCTTCCACGTGGGTTGCCATTTCTGCCAGCATGTTCTGGACTACGGGGAGGGCAATGATAGGGTGGTCAAACTGGATACGATTCTGGGCATAATCTACCGCTGCCTCCAGTGCCCCCTGGGCGATACCGACAGCCTGAGCTCCTATTACCGGGCGCGACCGGCCGAGGACTCTCATTGTCATGATGAAGCCCATTCCCTCCCTGCCGATTCTATTTTCCTCCGGGATGAGGCAATTTCGGAAGACTAGCTCTCGGGTGGAGGAAGTGCGGATGCCCATTTTTTTTTCTTTCTTGCCGAAAGTGAAACCAGGGGTGTCCTTTTCTACCACGAAGGCACTGGCGCCACGGGCACCCCTGGTTTTGTTGGTCAGGGCGATAACAGTATATAACTCAGCGTCGCCGCCGTTGGTGATAAACTGCTTGGTGCCGTTAAGCACGTAACCCTCCGCCGTTTTTTCGGCGGTGGTCTTTATGGCGCTGGCGTCACTACCGGCGGTCGGCTCGGTCAGGGCAAAGGCAGCCAGTCTTTTTCCGGCAGCGATATCCGGCAGGTATTTCTGTTTTTGCTCCTCAGAGCCGTATTCCAGTAATACCGAAGCTCCGAGGGCGGTAGCGGCGTAACTAACGGCGACGCCACCGCATATGCGGCTCAGCTCCTCGACAACGAGACACAGTTCAAGGCAGCCACCGCCCAAACCGTCATATTCTTCAGGGAGGCAAATACGGAACATGTCACTATCGGCGAGGTCTTTCATAATCGCCCAGGGGAACTCTTCCTTCTCGTCAAGCTCGGCCCGTACCGGCAGTATCCTCTCTTCGGCGAGCCTTCTTGCCAGGCTCTTGAGTGTCTTCTGTTCCTCAGTTAGGGAATACTCCAAGATAACCCTCCATTAGTTGATAATTCATTGTTGAGTGGTCAGGGACAATATACGTCTGTTACGAAATTCAATTAGCATAAATTTGGTTTTCTTGATGGCTATCCGATAAGACTTTACAGAATTTACTGGATTCCAATTTAAGTTAGGTTATTATAAGCCGAGCAGTATACATACTGTCAAGCCAGTAAATGTTGACAGTGCAGACAGGTGTAAATTATGATTAGGATAAGGCCAATTTCATTTCTGCAAAGCTCACACGTCCTGCATGCATAAGGAGAGAGACAATGTTGGCATTAAGAGGCATCAGGATGCTAGACTTTACCTGGCAGGGCCCGGGACCTTACTGCACGATGATTTTAGGAGACCTGGGGCGGAAATCATCAGAATCGGTGCTCCACCATCAGCCGGTGCTCGTCAGACGACACAGATGGAATACTAACGGGTTTAGGTTATAATGAGCAGAAGATTGGTGAGCTGTGGGAGCAGGGAGTGATCATAAGCCAATCACTTAATGTAAAGGAGGTGAATTATGGGAAAGGCTTTTGTTCTGATTGAAACAGTGGTGGGCAGGACTAAGGAGGTTGATACTGGTCTTCGGCGGATAAAAGGGGTGAAATCGGTTGATACGGTAACCGGTCCTTACGATGTTATTGCTGTAATAGAAGCCGAGACTCTGAATGAAATAGGTGACCTGGTTACTGAGAAGATTCATCCCATTTCCGGCATTTCCAGAACTGTGACCTGTTTGTCAGTGTAGTCTATATCAACCCGGCAGTCTTTTAGGTTCTTAGAGAAGGTAGACCACGGGAGTTATTAAGTATGGATTTTGAATTTACTGAAGAGCAGGAAGCATTCAGGCAGGAGGTTCGCAGTTTTCTAGAGGAGGAGATGAGGAAAGGCACATTTCAGCCGATGTGCGATGGCTGGATACAGGGCTTTTCGCCGGAGTTCACCAAAAAGGTGGCTGAGAAGGGCTGGATTGGCCTGACATGGCCCAAAGAATACGGTGGTCAGGGTCGTAGTGAGACAGACCGGCTTATCCTCACCGAAGAGATGCTG
>SDBS01004559.1_pt1 | contig 13546 bp, 12 predicted proteins | sample 2277091 | NCBI WGS metagenome assembly SDBS01 (sample SAMN10404972, study PRJNA504765) | marine sediment metagenome | isolation source: marine sediment core GS10_PC15, 163 cmbsf | place: Arctic Ocean: Southern Knipovich Ridge | collected 2010
CACGCTGCATATTGTGGTAAAGGGCTGCAAAGCTCATTTCTTCCACCATGTCGAGATTGTTATTCGTCACCACCTCATTGGTGCCAAGACAGACGTTCACGCCATGTTCGAGCATGAGCGGAATGTCAAGCATGCCCAGGCACATTTTGCAGCAGTTCTGGGGGCATGTGCTGGCATGAAAGGGATAGTCTTTGAGGATCGCTGCATCCTCGGCATCCAAGAAAATTACATTGCCCCCCAGTATATGATGCTCCAGCAACCCAGTTTCCTTCAGCATTTGAACTGGCCCCTTGTCGTAGAGTGATTGCCACTCCTTCATTTCAAGAGCAATTTCAGCAATGTGCATCTGGATTGGAAGTTCTGCTTCTTTGGCCTTTTTTGCGAGCAGTTCCATCTCGTAGCGCATTGGTGCGGGAGGCGTTGCCAGACCCAACATGACCGTAATTCGCCCATTGGCGTTTCCATGCCATATTTGGGCAAATTTCAAACTGTTTTCCATAGTGCGATCAACTTCATTTTGATCATAGCGAAGTTTTGAACCACCGATGTTCACATACCCATTTGCTTCAAGGCTAAGGACAGCCCTTATCCCAGTCTCCGATACAGCCTGAGCGATGAATTGTGTTACTGGAAGTGCGCCGGCAGGCTCCTGATGAATGTCCGCAAAGCTTGTGATTCCAGCCAGGATCATCTCCCCGATCAGAAGCTTGGCGCCAAGATAGTACTCTTCTTCCGTAAGCCCCCCAGCCAACGCTCCTTGTCTTTTGAAAAACTCGCCCCAAGGAAGCCCTGGTGCAAATTCGCCCAAGCCCCGGAACAGCCCAAGGGCGAGGTGTCCATGTGCATTAACAAACCCGGGCAGGACATAACAGTTGGCGGCGTCGATTACCTTGTCTAAACTGAATGCATCGAAAGGTGGCATATTGGTTCCGATGCCAGCGATTTTATTTCCTTCGATGTAAAGGTCAGTGTTTTCATGAATAGCGCTGGAGTGGTCCATTGTCACGACCGTTCCATTTTCGATTAGGATCTTCATCCAACCCCTCCAGCAATTTCCAATTTACTTTAATTGAATAAGGGACGCCATTAAACAAAAACGTCCCCCCGTAATTTTTTCTCTTTATTAAGGAAGTCAGTTCATTCCTTCCCAGTGTGGATTAAGGTTCCTTATGCTACCCTTTCATCCCAGTAGTAACGATACCTTGAACAAAATATTTCTGCGCCATGAAGAACAGAATCAGAACCGGCAATAATCCCAGCAAGGCCATCGGCATCAGGTATTGCAGCAAAGAGTAATTCGTTGCCTGGAAATTTGCCAAGCCCAGTGCCAGGGTGAACTTGTTTAATTCATTCAAGTAAATTAGGGGGTTGATCAGATCATTCCACGATGCCAGAAAACTAAATATAGCGGCAGTGGCAAATGCAGGCTTCGCCAGGGGGAAGGCTATGTACCAATATAGTCCAAAGGGAGAACAGCCGTCCAACTCGCCGCTGTCGAACAAATCGCGCGGGATCGACCCGAAGAACTGTCGGAACATGAATACAAAAAACGGCGCGGCAAAGAATTGCGGCACGATGAGTGGCAGCCATGTATTCAACCAACCAAGTTGCGAGAATAAAAGGAACTGGGGGATCAACACAACGGGCATGGGCACCATCAGGGTCGCAAGCATCAGTGTAAATAATGTATTTTTACCCCTGGCCTTGAATACTGCGAAGGCAAAGCCTACAAGGGAAGATGAAAAGATCGCCCCCGCCATGCTCAGAACCGTGATAACGGTTGAGTTGAAGAAAAGCTTTTCGAAGCTGGGGATCATCAATTGGAGACCGCGTTCGAAGTTGCCGAAAGTCAATTCTGGCGGAATCCAAATTGGAGGCGATTTGTAAATCAAACCCGGGTCTTTAAAAGCCGTTGAAACCATCCACAGGAAGGGGATCAGAAAGACAACCGACAGCGAAGTAAGAATGATATAAACCACCACGCGGCGGATGATGTCGCGAAATGAGCGCCTCTGAAGTAGTTCAGGCTGTACGTTATTGATCCCGGCTGACATCAATCAAACTCCGAAGCATAGTACACCCATCTCTTGGCTACACCAAACTGGATTAGCGTGATAATCAAGATAAAAATAAACAGCAACATGCCCAAAGCCGCAGCGTAACCCATCCGATCCCACAAGAACGCGGCGAAATATATCAAAAGAGCAATCGTGGTGGTCGAATAATTGGGACCCCCACGCGTCAACACATAGGCAGGTGCAAACACCTGCATCGAACCTATGATGCCGGTAATAAATAAGAAAAAGGTCACAGGTGAGAGTAGTGGGATGGTTATGTAGCGCATCTTCTGCCACCCACTCGCACCATCCAATTCACTCGCTTCATAAAGCTCCTGAGGGATATCCTGTAGCCCGGCCAAGTAAATCAACATCATCCAGCCTACGCCCCATAGGCTCATCAATATCAAGGTCGGCATCGCCCATTGCTCATCGTGCAGCCAACCTGGTCCAGTGATGCCAATCGATTTCAATAAATTATTAATCAGTCCAAATCTTGGGTTAAAAATCCATCCCCACAATATGAAAACCGCCACGCCTTGAATAACCGAGGGGAGAAAGAATATTGTGCGGAAAAAATTGGACCCACGCAACTTTTGGTTGAGTAAAAACGCCAAACTGAATGCTACAACTAGCCCAAAAGGTACGCTGACGAAGGTATAGTAGATCGTATTCAGCAGCGTCTGACGAACGAGAGGGTCTTCTACCATCATTTTGTAGTGTTCGAATCCTACCCATGTTAACCCTCTTCCAAAGTTGAAGTCGGCCACAGAGAGTACGCCAGCGCCAATGATGGGTCCTGCTTGAAACACTATAAAACCGATGATCCACGGTGCGATCATGAGATAAAACCAGCGCTCGCGCATTTTTGCCAAGGGCCCAATTTTCTCTCGACGGGAGGTTCTTTTGAAAATCCGTTTTAAGAAGTTCTTTTCCAACACCTCAACGTCGGCATAGATTTCGTGCTCTGCTTCAACCGACATCTGTTGCGCCTCCAGGAGACAGGGATATTAATAAGCATGAAGAACGGCTCTCAAAAACCTAATCCGAGATACCAACTACTCAAGATTTCTGGAGGACCTCCAAAGCGGAGGTCCTCCAGCCACTGGTTGCAATTTACCTTTACTGGTCGCGCAGCAGAACTGCGTTGGCAGCATCCTCCGCCATTTGATAACCCTCTTCTACTGAATAGGTACCAAGGAATACACCATTGGTGAATTCCAAGGAATTAAAGAAGGCCTCGAATACCGAGGGGACATTGGGTCTGAATCCACGTGCGTATTCCATTGCATTGAGGACGTACTGGAAATCTGCCCCTTCCAGTCCCAGGATGCCTTGTGCCGCTGAGCGGCGTGATGGCACGGAGTGCCCCGGCAATGCCCACATATCTCGCAAAAAATCGGTGCTGGTCAGTTCCATCACGAGTTTGTAGGCTTCATCAGGGTAGTCTGTGTTGCTGGAAACAGCCCATCCGTTCGTACTTATCGGGGTCGCACGTACGCCAGTCGGACCCTGGGGTTGCTCTATAATCCCGAAGTCAAATGCGCCGGTGGCGTTGATTTGACCGATAAGGAAGAACCCTGAAGCGCCCATAGCCGTGAACCCGTTGACAAACGGATCGCCTGGCACACCGGTTGAAGACCCACCAAAGATGTCTCCAGGTGAGGCGTGGTTCACAACGGCCAAATCGTACCAATATTGCAGCGCTTCGATATCTTCGGGATCGGTCATACTCAGGTAGGTGCATCCTTCATCGGCGCAATAGTCTCCACCAAGAGGAACGACAAAATCATTGCCCCAAATGGCGATACCACCTGGGTGTCCACCGTAGCCCCATTGCACGATGTTCTCAGGATCAAATCCGGCATCATTGGGCGTGTTCCCATCAGCGTCGAAGGTCAAGGCGACGGCTGCCTCAAATCGGTCTTCGTAGGTCCAATCGTTGGTTGGATATGGATAGCCTGCCTCATCGAACTTCTCTTTGTTGAAGAAAAGCAAATTCGGCGCGCCCGCATTTGGCACACCCCATAACTGCCCGTCAACCGTCCATTCTTCGAGGATGTAGGGGAAGAAATCGGTGAGATCGACACCGGCGTCGGCGACGTAGCCATCCAGCGCGACGAATGCGTCCTTCAGAACAAAATCGATGAAGCCTAAGCCGTTCATCATTTGAACGTCAGGGAGCGTACCGGCTGCAACGTTGGCGTTCAGCTTCTCCTGCCGGCTCGACTGAGGTGTCTGCTCCGTGATAAGGATCCACTCGGGATGTGCTTGATCCAGAGCCTCGATCAGCGGGAGCCAAGACTCCAACTCTGGGGCGGTCATACTGACGCCTATGCGCAATTCAATCGGGTTCTCTTCGCTCGCGGGTACCACCGGCTCCGGTGTCGCGGTAACGATGATTGTTTCGGTGACAGGCTCACCTTCGACTATTCGTGTGACCTCAACCTCAACCATCTCCGGTGTTGGCGTCTCAGTTGCACATGCACTGATCAGCATGGTCATCACGACCAAGACTCCAATTACATGGTAAAGCGTTTTACTTGACATCTTGTTCGTTCTCCTCTCTTAGTTTTTCATCAATCTGAATTTTAGGTGATTTATGTATAGATCTTCGCCTCCTTATCTTCTAGTCTTAACACACGGTTGGTGTTTTGAACTACGAATCATTTTCGGCATCTGTGACCGAAATCAAGGTATCTAAACCAATTTGAATTAATTTATCCCAGCCTTGATCCCATTGGCAGCGCGGGGTTGGGCGATCCCAAATAAGAGGCTCAAAAATACTATCTGCAACCAGCCAGATGGATGAAACACGAATGCCCATAAGGTGTCCCAGCAAGTAGGCACAACTCGCTTCCACAGCATTTCCCAGCACGCCCATTTGATGATATTTATACGCCATTCCCAACAGCTCTTGATCATAAATCCCCGCTCCCACACTGCAGCTCCAACTTACCCCCATATGGATTCGCACATTAGCAACAGTTGCGGCCACCGAAAGGGAATGGCTCAAGAATGGATCCGCCACCGCAGGGATATCGGGCGGGTAATAGGACAGATGGATATCATCATTTCGGATGGAGGTGACTGGAATCATGTAATCGCCGATCTTCACCTCATTCTGAAGTGATGTGCCTTCACCAACCACAATGACGTCCTTAGCTGGCCCTAGTCGAAGACGTTCTAGCGCCATGTCCATATAAGGGCAACCATGGGCTCCAGGCGTAATCCCTACATGCATAACGGTTACAGGAACCCCTCGGTAATGGCCTGCGAAACTTTCTGCAGGAAATCCTCCGAATTGGGCGGGGACGTATCCATGTCGAAATTCCACCTGATCAAAGCTCGATTCGATGAGATGCCCGTACTCAGCGCTTATTGCAAGGACCAAAACCTTGGAACTCCAAGAGCTGACCTTGGCTTCGAGGCTATCGGGAGCGGAAGCCCAAGTTAAATTCGACCGCTTGGCGTATGCCCTATCGAATTCCTCTCGATTCATTGCCTGAACTATTTATTCTCCGTTTCAGCGATATCGGCCAACACATCCAATGCCGCCTGCGCAGTTATCCCGGCTGCTTCTTCCCAGCGCTTTTTTACATCGGGGGCCTCATCCATCAAGCCCAGATCCAAATCGTCCGAAACCGTCCAAGCCTCCGCGGCATGAATTCCAAACCGCATCGCTTCAAGCAAGGTCACTGAGGCTTCTTGAGCGTTCCCCAGCACACCTGATTGGATATGTCGCCAGATCCTTTCTCGAATAATGGGGTTATGAACACCAACTCCCCCAGGGTTGCCTGTATAGACAGCACCCGTATGAACGATCCAACCGGTCGAGCGCAGTTTCTCCACAAGTCTTCTGTGCAGAGAAGCGTCTGCAGTTGCTGGTACTTCAGGAGGAGCATGGAAATTTGTCACTAAATCCCCACGAATTGCGCTGCTAGGCACCACGATGTCGCCAATCTCTACCTCTGGAGGATAGGCTGTCATTTCGGCCAAACCAATCAGGTACTCCACATTCGTATTTTGCAAACATTCCATCCACATCTGGGTCGCCATACAGCCCATGAACTGGTGTAGAACCCAGATCTTGGTGCCGCGATAGAATCCGTAGGCACTTCCCCCTCCTTGTATGGGAAAGTCGCCAAATTTGATGATATCCTCCATGAGAGGCAAGAGGTATTTATCTGGAAACTCTGCACTTGAGTGAATGAAGATCACATATGGCCCAATTTCCCGTTCGAGATCAGCCTTTCCAAAAACCCAAGCCCTCGTCGCTGTAAGCCACTCTTTATAACGGAGTGCATGCAATTCTGAAAACGCTTCCCTGTCCATACTCACCATCGCGCTCCGAGTTTTAACGCTATTAGCATGCGTCACGTAGTAACAAATTGCGGTTTGACATACTGAAGTGGTATGCCCGCCTGGTCCCTTAGACGCCTCACGATGCCATCCGCAGAGCGAATGGTTTCCAATTCATCAATGGTGTTGATAATGCCATTGCGCATGATGATCTTTCCGTTTACCAACATGTCGCGAACCTGAAAAGCACCTGAAGCAAAGACCAGATTGGATAACAGTACACACTCCATCGGATGGAAGTTTGATTTTTTGGCATCGATAACGATCAGGTCAGGCTTTTTGTTGATTTCCACAGTCCCTACCTGATCTTCGAGGCCTAGTGCTCGTGCTCCACCAATCGTTGCCATCTCAAGCGCACCCTCGGCTCCGACCAGGGTAGGATCGTTAGCGAGGAGGCCATGCAGGGTCGCATTCTGATATATCTCATTCCATAAACTGAGATTATTATTCGTCAGAGTGCTATCGGTTCCCAAACCCACATTGATACCCTGGTCTATGAGCTTTGGAACGGGCGTGACCTCGGTTGCCATCTTGAGGTACGAACGCAGGCAGGCAGCGGCGGTGTATTTTGTTCCCCACAGCAATTCGATGTCAGTCTCGTTTAGATAAATGGAGTGGGCGCCTATGACACGGTTCTCCATGATGCCTGCTTCATACAGGAGTTCCACGGGCGTCATACCGTGCGATTCTTGACAATACGCCACTTCTCTGGGGGATTCGGCCACATGCATCGTGATCCCAACCCCAAGTTCATAGGCTGCTTGAGCGGCGCGCGAGAGCCAGGGCTCACGGCAGGTTGATGTGCCATGAGGGGCGATCATCGTCATAACCCGGCCATTGCCCTTCCCATTCCAATCGGATGCAAATTCGATGCTTTCATCGAATGTGCGTCTGGCCGTCTCTTCATCATAGGGAAGCCACTCATCCGCATCGTTTCGAAAATCAATTATCTCCCATCCCAAAGCAGCTCTTAAACCGCTTTCTATGACCTCCTCAGCAACACGGTCCATGTCGTGATACATATCGACAAAAGTCGAAATTCCACTATGGATCATTTCGACCAGGGCTAATCGGGTAGATACGGCATGATCTTCAGCTTGAAGCAGGCCGCGCCAATCTTGGTCGGGGGGTAAGGTGGGAGGTGTGTCAGGACCTGGAAAACCAATGCCATCCACCGTGCCGCGCATGATCGTCATCGGTGTATGTGTGTGAATGTTGATAAGGCTGGGCATGACGATACATCCATTGGCATCAATGACTGCATCTGCGTCGCTTGGGGGGAAAGGTTGACCCTGATCGCCAAGGGCAACGATTAAGTCGCCCTCGATATAGACATCCAGTATCTGTGGTTCGGACCCTGCCACCATTGTCAGCACAATTCCATTTTGGAGTATGGTCTTATTCGGCATCGCTTAGGTCCCAAATGGGCTTCGGTGTCGTACCACGCGTATTTAGATGTGTTCTTCTTTCAGCAGCATATTTATATGGATCTAACTTCCAAGTGAGTCGCTTGTTGGACCTCACCAGTGCTCATTTGGACCTGTTATTTTCTGCGCTGCTTACTTTGGCGCAGGTTGTAGATACTATCCATTCCCAGTGGAATTCGTGTGTCGAAGTTGTGGTATGAAATCGGTTTCACGATGATAAAATCGTTCATTCCGATTGTTTGTAATCGATTACTGAATTACCTGGGAGTATACAACACTTTTGCTATTCCACAAAATTAAGCTTGGATTACGGTGTTGATAGTGTGATACGGATTGAGATCGGAGGTATACACGAAGCACCCCACAGGCACCTAAAGTCTTCCAATATGTGTACCTTGGGAGCAAACTCTGGCGAGAGTTCCTTGATCCACATAAATTTAGTTGGTTAGCGATTCATCACGGATATCCTGGACCGCTTTGTCAATCCGCCACCTGGAAGCATATTACCTGCGTAGATCAGCTTGTAGTGGCTTCTAAATTATGTTAATATCGATTCTCGGGTATGCGGAGCAACCGCTAACTCTGGGGAGAAACTTGTTCCTCCATCCACGAGATACTTGAACACATCTACCGAAGATCTCCTAAGCGGACGAATCATCTGCTTTTTACATCGGCGAAAGGAACTCAAACAGTAAAAATGAAGGTGAAAATGAAAGACGTCGCCCGAGAAGCTGGCGTTTCTACTGCGACTGTTTCACGGGTCTTATCCGGAAAAGATCAGGTGAGCCCAGAACTTCGTGAACGGGTGTTGGCTGCCACGGCCATGCTGGACTACCACCCTGGTCGTGTGGCACGTAGTTTACGTTTGCAAAGCGCCTTGACGCTGGGTTTGGTCATTGAAAATGTTGAAGATCCATATTTCGCCGCTGTTGCTACTGCCGTGGAGGATGAGGCATCGGAACATCAATACAGTACGATCCTCTGCAATACAAGGGCTGACCTAGATAGAGAACGAACCTACCTGCGAATTCTACTCTCTGAGCATGTGGCGGGCATCGTCCTGGCGCCATGCGGAGAGGATCACAATCCTATGGTTGAGCGCCTGCTCAATGCCGGAATTCCGGTCGTCTGCATCGCTCGCCAGATCGCATCCCCCGAAGTGGACACCATTTTGCCCAGAAACAGCGAAGGAGCCCAAGAAGCAGTCGCCCACCTGATTTCACTGGGGCACAACCGCATCGGGTTGATTGCTAGTCCCACCTCCATCGCCTCAGGTCGGGAGAGGGTGGAGGGATACCTGGCAGCACTGGAGGCAGAGAACATCAAAGCCGATCCAAAGTTGATGCAGATTGCAGAGAGCACCCAAGATGATGGTTCCGATTTGGTGCTCGCATTGATGAAAGCAGCAGGTGAAACACCTCCAAGTGCAATTTTTGTCGGCAGTTGGCGACTTGTTCCTGGTACATTGGAGGCCCTGCAGGCATTAGAATTGCGGGTGCCGGATGATGTGGCCCTGGCCGCCTTCAGTGATATGCCCTACGCTGGTTTGCTGCAACCCCCGCTCACAGTCGTCCGGCAACCCACCTACGAGATCGGTCGCCGTGCCGTCGCCCGTTTGATGGAGCTTGCAGAAAATCCCGACCAGCCTGCCCAAACCATTCGCCTAAAGACAACGTTGGTGATCCGCGAGTCCAGCGCGACGAATTACTCCTCGGTCTCTTCATAAAACAAAGACAAGTTATAACTTGTCTTTGTACAAGCCCAAATTCCCTTTGATCTTTGGTACTTATTTAAGCCTTTCTGAATTGCTTCAAGGAAAGGACCGTCGTCATGGTCGTTCATACCTCTCGGGAAGCCCAACTGCCTCCCGCAGATCGCGTACCCGTTTATCTGCCTGATCGAGCACTTCCTGCTCATCGAAGGAAACGATCGCGTCATCTTGCATCAGGAGGCGGCCATCGACGAGGACATCACGCACCTCGTGGCCACTGGCGGAATATGCCAAGTTTCCCATTAAAACACCCTCACTTGGTTTCATATGCGGCTTCTGAATGTCTACGATAATGATGTCCGCCAACTTCCCAACTTCTAGCGTTCCTAAGTCTTTTTCCATTCCCAGCGCTTTTGCACCACCGACCGTTGCCAAGCGCAAGGCCATTTCGTCGGGCACAATAGAGGCATCGCGCTCCAGATAGCCGTGCAAGGTCGCGTTGAGATGAATCTCATCCCATAAATTTAAATTATTGTTTGTCTCGGCACTATCTGTACCCAGGGCAACATCGACCCCGGCGTCGAGGAGCCTCGGCACTTGGGTGTGAGCATGAGCCACCTTTATGTACCCGCCGATACATGCAGCGGCAGTGTAATCCGCCTGCGCCAGGGTGGCGATATCGTCATCGGTCAAATAGATGCTGTGCGCGCCAATGACGTGTCGGTCCAGGATACCGGCGCGCTCAATGGCTTCGACTGGGGTAAGGTCGTACTTTTCCCGACAGAAACTCAGCTCCCATTTACTTTCGGCGACGTGAATGGTGATCCCTAATCCCAACTCCTGTGCCAGTTGAGCTGACCGGCTGAGCCAGGGTTCGTGACATGTTCCGGTCTCATGAGGCGCAATAAGCGTCATCACAAGTCCGCCACCCTTACCATTCCACTCATCCGCAAATGCTCCACTCTCCTCGAATTTCGCTTGGCGACACCTTCATCATAAGGCAACCACTCGTCTGGATCGACCCGGAAGGTCATGATCTCCCACCCCAGGGCCGCGCGCATCCCCGAATCTACAACTGCCTCAGCTACTTGATCCATGTCATGGTACATGTCCACAAAGGAAGTTGTTCCACTGCGTATCATTTCCGCAATGGCAAGGTATGAGGCCCAATAATGATCTTGCGGGGTAAGATTCTCCCTCCAATTTTGACCGGGAGGAAATGAAGGAGGGCGATCTTTGCTCGGAGCTCTAAGGTTATCCGAAGTGCTCCGGTAGTAGGTAAAGGGGGTATGGGTGTGGGCGTTGATCAATCCAGGCATAACTACACAGCCATGCGCATTAATTACAGTAGAGGCTTGCTCCGCGGTGTAGGGTCCTTCATTTCCCACAGCAACGATTCTATTTCCCTCAATAAATACATCCCTCACGCGTGGCTCATCGCCCTCTACCATGCTTAAGACGATTCCACCGTGGATAAGGATTTTATGGGCCATCAATTCGCTCCAAAAGGATTAGCTATAGGTAGTGAGTGAAGGGATTCAAGAGAAGAGCTCATTGCCGGATATAACTTCAAGAAAGCATCATATGATTCATCATACATCCCTTGAAGCGCAAGATTTGGTTCAATAATCCGGCTTACATCGCTGAGCGCATTTGAGGCAGTATGTAAATCTTCATAAACCCCAACTGCCACCGAAGCCATCATCGCCGCTCCTAGGCAACCTGTCTCTAGAACCCGCAGCACTCGAATCTCGGTTCCCAGGATGTCGGCTTTGATCTGGTTCCAAAGTTCGCTTCTCGCTCCACCGCCGCAAAGACGGAGCTCGTCCCACTGAACACCTTGATCCCGGTAGGCGGTGAGTATCTGGCGAAGGCTCAACGCGATCCCCTCTAAGCTTGCTCGAGCCATGTGGGAAAGCTCGTGATGGAGGTCGAATCCAACAAACGCTCCACGCGCCATCGGATCATGGACCAAGCCCTTCTCACCAGAGAAATATGGCAAGCACAGCAAACCCCCTGCCCCAGCTGGGGCTTGGGCTGCTAACCCATCAAGATCAGAATAAGTAGATCCGGGAGGTAACAGGGTATCTCTAAACCAGGTAAGCGTGGGTCCCCGAACAGGTGAAAGGGAAAGCAGCCAGAGATCATCGAGCAGATGTTGTACCGGGTAACCGATTGTTGAACTGGGACGTTCAGCAACGCTTGCGGCGACCACATCCGTCGTGCCGGCTGCATTCAAAGCGATGCCAGGGCGGTTTATGCCAGCGCCCAGGAAGGAACAGAGCGAATCAGTAACCCCCATGATTACGGGGGTGCCCACAGTCAAGCCGCAGTCCGATCCCCCTGCGGCGCTTACGAATCCAACAATTTCCCCAGCCTTACAGCCCTTGCCAAAGAAATTCTCAGGTAGATCAAGATGCTCGAGGATCAGGCGATCGTTTTCAAGCGTATTCTCCCAATGCGCAACTATTCCAGTCATTTGCGCATTGATGTAGTCCCAACTCGAAGTTACACAGGCTTTCGCTTGATTGAATATATTCGGTTCATTTTTCCGCAACCAAAGGAGCTTGGAGCTGGGCAACAGCCTCAGAAGAATGGTCCAGGTGGGATCATCAAGCTTATCAAATCCAAACTCTTTACCGATTCTTTGAGCTCCAACTTCATTTTTGATTCGTTCGATATCTGACTCCGTAGGGATTCGCTCATCACCATAGAGAATCGCCGGACGCAATGGGCGTCCGGATTCATCAAGTAGATTGATATTCGTCGTGCCAGTCGTACCTATTGCACGGATGGAAACTGGATCAATCCCTGCACAATCGACGACCTCTCGGATCGTGCGGCAGACCGCCCGCCAACCCTGTTCCATGTCCTGCTCAACCCAGCCAAGATTTGAACGATCGACCGGCACCGCCCCACCCCCTAGCGCCAACGGGGTGCCCTTTATATCGTAAATCTGCACTTTGAATTGGGAGGTACCATAGTCGATGCCGAGCAAATGGATCATTCCAGAAGTTCCATCGCCTCGTTCACCGATCCACCTTCATGGATAATCGCGCTCAATGCACGCGTCACCTTATCTGGATTGGGATGAGACCAAATATTCCTACCCATAACGACACCATGGCCACCAGCCTGGATCGACCCCCATACTTGTTCGAGTACCTCGCGAGTTTTTCCATCACGGAACTCCCCTCCTAAAATGAGAAGGGGAAGGTAACATCCCTCTACTGCCAAGCGAAAATTCTCCGCCGACCCTGAATACATAGTCTTGATGAAGTCTGCCCCCATTTCCGCCCCTACCCTGCATACCCGAGCGACAGCTACCTCCAACAGATCTTGGGGCGGATTATCGGGGTCGAAAAAGTAGGGGTGGTTTTCATAGGGGATCATCTCCGCCAGATACGGGATCCCCCACCGCTCGCAATCACAAGCAACTTCAGCCATGTAGGCAAGATCCCGATTCTTTGTGAAATCGTCGTGGACCCATCCCATGGTGATCACCGAGTCAGCGCCTATCCTAAGCGCATCTTCAACGCTATACTGCAGGTGATCCCCCGAATCTATCCTGACGATCAGCCCTCGCCCCTTAAGTTCCGATTGAAATGCTCGCGCGGTGCCGTAACCCGTCATGATCGCATCTACGCCAGCATCCACCAGCCTGGCGATCGTCTCCCCAGGTCTCTCCAACCCTGGTATTGGCCCTCCACCACCTGCGTGGTCCATCGCAACCACGATGGAGTTTCCATCAGACTTGAAGATTCGATTCCAACGTTGAAGTTTTCCTGCCTGCATGTACCTACCCTCCATGAAGTAGTGCCCGCTTATGTAATCGATTGCAAGCGAGTATAGCATTGCCAAATATTGCAGTCAATCATACTCAATTGAGATAATTGGAGCGGGAGTGTTTCTACTGCTCAATTGTATCCCCAAGGGATTTTTTAAACACGTTTGTGTGCGTGCGTGGTGGCCTTCGAACAAAGAAGTTG
>SDBS01004560.1_pt1 | contig 13546 bp, 20 predicted proteins | sample 2277091 | NCBI WGS metagenome assembly SDBS01 (sample SAMN10404972, study PRJNA504765) | marine sediment metagenome | isolation source: marine sediment core GS10_PC15, 163 cmbsf | place: Arctic Ocean: Southern Knipovich Ridge | collected 2010
CCAAAACGAGAACCTAATAAAAGAAATGTAAAAACAGTTGAAGACTTAAAGAATTTAATTGAGACTAAGAAAACAATCTTAATTGCGTCTATAAAAAATCTTCCTGCTTCACAATTTCAAGAAATAAGTAAAAAACTTAGAGGAAAAGCAATAGTTAAAGTTCCAAAAAAGAATTTAATACTTAGAGCTTTAGATTCTTCAAGTAAAGCAGCAATTAAAGATCTTAAAGAAAAAGTTGAAGATAGTGTTACTATTTTATTTTCTGATTTGGATGCTTTTGAACTAGCAAGTGAATTATTAAATAATAAAAGTCCTGCAAAAGCAAAGGCAGGTCAAGAAGCTCCTGAAGATATTGAAATCCAAGCAGGTCCAACAGATTTAATTCCTGGTCCAGCAATAAGTGAACTTGGAGCATTAGGGATTAAAATTCAAATAGAAAAAGGAAAAATTACAATTAAAGAGCCAAGAGTAATTGCTAAAAAAGGTGAAAAAATCTCTTCTGGTGCTGCAGATGTTATGAATAAATTAGATATTAGGCCTTTTTCAGTAGGTTTTATCCCTTTATGTGCATTTGATAATACAGAAGGAAAATTCTATGCAGAATTAAAGATTGATAAAGAAGCAACATTAGAAGAATTAAAAACAGCTTATGGAAAAGCTCTTGCTTTTGCCGTTGAAATTGGATATGCGAGTGAAGACACAATTAAATTTTTAATTGGAAAAGCAGGGATGCATGAAAGAGCATTAGAAAAAGCAGGGGACACCCCTTTGCAAAACCCCGAAGAGAAAACAGAAGAAAAACCTGTAGAAGAAGAAAAGAAAGAAGAAGTTAAAGAAGAAAAAACAGAAGATACTCAAACTCCTAAAGAAAATACGGAGGAGGAAAATAAATAATGGAATACATATACGCAGCACTTTTGTTGCACAAACTCGGAAAAGAAGTTAATGAAGAGAATGTGAAAAATGTTGTTGTAGCTGCTGGCCAAGAAGTTGATGAATCAAAAATCAAATCTTTAGTTGCTAGTCTAAAAGGCGTTGATATAGCAAAAGAACTAGAAAGTGCTAGTTTAGTTGCTGCTGCTCCTGCAAGTGGGGCTGCTGAAGCACCTGCTGAAGAAAAGAAAGCAGAAGCGCCAAAAGAAGAAAAGAAAGAAGCTGCAGCAGAAGGCTTGTCTTCTCTATTCGGTTAAATTTAATTTTATAGAAGACAAGTTTTAACATTTAGATAGTATAAACTATATTTTGTAAAATATTCTTTAGAATATATATTTTAAAAATATTTAATTAGGGCTTAAGAATCCTCTTTTAAGTAAGCTATATTGTACTTCAGAACTAATAACTTTAATATATAAATCATCTCCAACAATTGCATGTGAATCTCCATTAGAAAGTTCTTGGAGTGCTTCTTTTGATAGTTTGGATACATCTATTCCTAGATAATTAAGATAAATTATCTCATCTTTTCTTTCTAATTTTTCTAGAATTTTTTCATCTAAAATCATTGGTAATTCTTTCATTGTCTAAAAAACATTAATTAAGGGTTTAAAAAACTATCTTTTTTTCTTTTTCTTAAATATGATATACCATAAACCATATAAGAACAATAAAAGATAAATTAAACTTACAGCTATGAAAAGGAAAAATAAGAAGGGATTATCTCTGATAAAAAGATCTCCAAGATAAGTTTGAATATAAACTAAAGGAATTAATCCTAATGTTGTACTAATTATCAGAGTTCTTAATTTCATCTTTGATAATCCTGCAAGATAACTAAATAAATCAGAAGTTGTAAAAGGATTAAGACGTATTAGAAAAAGAGCCCATCCACCATATTTATTTGTAAATCTATCAAAACGTTTTCTAAAACTAGGAGTTATCTTTTTTTCAATTAAATTTCTTGCAAATTTTCTAGCAATAAAAAAAGCTATAACTGCTCCTAAAACATTTCCAAATAAAGTGATTGTTCCTCCCCAAAAAGCTCCAAAGATCATCCCCCCTGCAACATAAAGAACAAAAGGTGGAATTGGTGCTAATATAACTTCAAGTACAACAAGTAAAATAAAAATAACGATAGATAACCATCCAAATGAATTAATAAATTCTACTATTGAATTAATATCACTTGTTGCTAAAAGATAAAAAATTCCTTCTGAAAAATAAGAATAAATAACCCAAGTAAATAAGAGAATTAATATTAAAAGAAACAGCCAATGTCTTTTTAATCCTTTAATAAATTTGGATTTATAGTTCCTCTTTTTCATTATAAAACGCCCCCACCCCGAATCGAACGGGGATGGCCCGAAGGCCTCCGGTCTCAAGCCGGATGCAATACCATTATGCGATGGAGGCATAAAATAAGAACTAAAAAAGATATTTTAAAGGTTATGTTTATGAAATTATAAACCCCAAAGTCTTTTCCACCAGGATTTTTTAATTGTTACTGGTTGATCATGTTCATCTATGATCTCGTATTTTATTACTGGTTTATCTTTAAGAATAGGTGCTTTTTCAGCAAGTTCTTTATTAGCTTGCTCTAAGGCCATCTCAACTATTGCTCTTGAGTAGCCTTGCTTAATCAAAGCCCATTTTAATGAATCAGAAGGATATCCTTTTGTTAAATTTCTCTTAAAATAATCCACAATCTTCCTTTTATAATCTAATCTTCTCATATTTTCAGTAGAAAAATATAGTTTAAAAATATGATTATACTAACGTATTCTAATTGGTTTTATTTTATGAAAAAAGTTAACAGCTGAATTTAATCTTGACTTTGACTCTGAATGAATTGTTATTAATTTCTCTCCTTTCTTTACCTTATCTCCAAGTTTATGGTAAAGATATAATCCTGCGGATTTGTCTACTGGACAACCTGCAAATCTTGCAATAGAATTTATTTTCTTATTATGAATGTCAATTATCTTTCCTGATTTTCTTGATAAAATATCTTTTTTAAATTGTGCAAGTTTTATCTTACTAAAATCTCCTTCTTGAGCTTTAATAATTTGTTCAAACTTTTTTAAAGCTTCACCTGATTCAAGAATCTTTTTAGCCATTTCAATTCCTTTTCCTTTTTTGGCTTTATCTGTCATTTCTAAGAGTTCTCCAGATAAAAATAAAGATTTCTCTTCTAGATCCTTTGGCCCTTCTTCTTCTGGATTTAAGACCTTTAAAATATCAATAAGTTCTAGTGTAGGTCCAATTCCATTTCCAATAGGCTGATTTCCCTTTGTTAAAACAACTTTGATTTCTTTTTTAAAATGTTGTCCAAGCTTCTCAAACTTTCTTTTCAAATGAAATGCTCTTTTTTTACTGACTTTTGCTCTTTTTCCATAAGGAATGTCTATTAGAATATAGTCACTTCCTACTGCGAGTTTTTTAGACATTATAGATGCAAGTAATTGGGCTTCTGGATCTATTTTTAATATTTTTTCAGTATCTAAAATCTTAGAATCTGCAGGAACCATTCCTAATGCTCCTCCCCAAACAAGACAAGCATTTGTTTTTCTTACTATTTTCTTTAACTCTTCTATTGAAAATTCAACTCTAGCGACGGTTTCTATAACATCAGCTGTTCCTGCTGCACTTGTAATTGATCTTGAAGAAGTTTTTGGCATTGTTAATCCTGCTGCTGCACAAATTGAAACAATAATTGGAGTTGTTCTATTTCCTGGAACCCCTCCAACAGAATGTTTATCAACAATCATTTTCCTCCCTAACCTCAACATATTTCCAGAATCTAAGATTGCTTCAATTAATGCTACTGTTTCTTTGAAATTCATTCCTCTTACGTACATAGAAGAAACAAACAAAGATAATTCTGCTTGAGATAAAGAATTTGTAACTACATCATTAACAATCTCCTTTATTTGTTCTGGTTTTAGAGTCTTCCCATCTAATTTATCTTTAATATATAAAGTACTTCGAGGCATTGTGGAAAGATTTATATCTACTTTTTGACCTTTTTTTAATTTCATTCTTTTTCTTATCTCAGAAGAAACAGCAATCTCCCCAGGCCTAACAATCCCTTCAACAGTATCTACAAGAGTAGACATCTCTTTAGGATATTTAGAAAGAGTTCTCATAGATATTCTATCTTTAGAATGAATTCCTATTTTATCTGCTGTTTTTTTATTTAACATTGCAGTAGGCAATCCAGCAGACCATTTTAGAAACTTAACTTTTAAATCCATTTTATCTCTCTTTCTTAAAGATAGTTAGAAAAATCTATTTTTATATTTAACTAAATTACTTAGAAGATTCTTGAGTAAAGACTGTTGGAGAACCTTTATCTCTGTAAAGTTCAAGAATTATTAAAAGATAAGCTATTATTAAAGGGCCTAAGATAATTCCTAAAATCCCAAACAGGAATAATCCTCCAATCATCCCAATAAGAATTAAAGAAGTATTCATATTTGTTCGTTTTGAAATAAAAACAGGTTTGACTAAATTTTCTACTATTGTGGAACATAGGCCAAATGCTGCCACCCCTATTGCAGGAAGAGAATCGCCTGCTATTAAAAGATAAATTACTACTGGCACCCATACAATCGCTGTTCCTATAATTGGGAAGATTCCTGCTAAAGCTGCAAAAAAAGTCAATAATAAAGCATTTGGAATCTTAAAGATAAAAAATCCTATACCTACGATAATACCTTGTAAAATACCAATAACCACTTGACCATATAAAACAGAAACCGTTATGTCCTTTGAAGATTTAAATAATTTCTTTTCTATCTCTTTTGAAAAAGGCAAGATACTTTGTATATACTTAATTAATTCTTCTTTATCTCTTAATACAAAAAATAAAACAAAAAACACAACTAATAATTGTAAAAAGAGCGTGGGAAAATTTAGTATTAATTTGGAGATTGAATTCATTAAAGAATTTGTTATCTTTGTTACAAAACTATAAATTGTAGAACCTATCTCTGCTGAAAATTGCTCAGAAACAAATAATCCTGGGAAAAAATTCTTAAGAGGCGTTACAAAATCCATTTGTTGGGATGCTATATAAACTTTTATAGATTGGTCTATTGCTATAGGTGTCAAAAACCAAAGAGGAAGTATAATCACAAGAAGTAACAAAAGACAAATCAGAAATGAGGATAAATTTCTTGATTTTGAATATTTATAAATCCTATCATAAATAGGAGAAAAAACAAAGGCCAGAATTAAACCCATTATTATTGATAATAAAATAGGCCTTACTAAGAAAAATGCTAAAACCATTAGAACCAATAAAACAATTCCTGTAGTTATTTTTCTTAAATATTCTTTCTCCATGGTATGTTACTAAAAATAAGTGGTTTAAATTTATAAAGGTTTGTGAACATAAAGTTTATAAGTAAAATTGATGAGGATAAATTATGAATTTTATAAAAAAAGCTGTTGAGAATAAAGCTGATGAGTTTGTTCATCTACAATTCCAAAAATTTAGTAAGGGAGAGTTTAGAAATAGAGCAATAATAGAAGCTAAAAAATCTAAAGAAAAATATACTATAAAGACTTCTGCAGAGTTTGCTAACGGACTTGTTTCTATAATGGCTGAAAAACTTGGAGAAGAAAAAACAAGAATCACTGGAGCAATTGTTTCAACTCAAAACTTAAAAGATGATTTAGATTTCAAAGAAGTTAAACAATTTCAAGGTGTTAAAAGATATATTCTTGATGTGGAGATGTCTGGTTCAGAAATCCTTAGTTTATTGGAAAGATTTCCTAAGAATTTTTTTGCATTGAGTTTTTCTGTAGGAGAAGATATCTTGAAGATAAAACCAAAAGTTCCAAAATCAGGTAAACCAGGAAGTAAAGGAGAAGAAGTTCCTAAAGCTGATTTTTGTTCATTGAAAACAACTAATTCTGAGATTGGAAAAGATTTTATCTTTGAAAAACCTGAATTTAAGACTGCAAAAATTAATCATGTTTTCTTTATTGATAAAATTAATCTGCCAGAAGAATTGAAAAATTCTGAAGATTTTGCCCTAATTCGTGAAAAATCAAAAAGAGCTGGTAGAATAATTAGAAAAGGGGAAATTGATGAACAAAGTATAGAAAAGACATATGAATTTGAGGCTTGAATCTCTCCCGAAACCCTTAAAAACCTCTTTTTTCTTTGTACTTTATCCAGGGTAAGATAAAAATGATAATTTCCGCTCTATTAAGAAATGCCTACAAGAAAATCCCCCAGAAAAGGAAGTTTGCAATATTGGCCGAGAAAAAGAGCCAGTAAATTTTTACCTAGTGTTAACTGGAATGCTATTAATTCTGGTAAGAACTTAAAAGGTTTTATATGTTATAAGGCTGGCATGGCTTCTGCTTCTGTTAAAGATGATACCCCTCATTCTATGACAAAAGGAAAAAGAATTGCTGTTCCTGTAACAATTCTTGAATGCCCTACAATGAAGATTTTTTCTGTTAGATTCTATAAAAACAATAAAGTAGCTAAAGAGATTATTGGAAGTAATTTAGATAAAGAATTAAGGAAGAAAGTTAAATTACCAAAAGCAAAAGAAAGAAGTCTTGAAGGTGTCAAAGAATATGATGATGTAAGAGTTCTTGTTTATGCTCAATCTAAAAAAACAGGAATAAAAAAAACTCCTGATTTAAGTGAAATTGGTCTTACAGGAACAATTGATGAAAAAGTTAATTTCATTAAAGAGAATTTAGGAAAAGAGATTTCTGTTTTAGAGTTTTTTGAAAAAGGGCAACTTGTTGATTTAAGAGGCTTAACAAAAGGAAAGGGCTTTTCAGGTCCTGTTAAAAGATTTGGAATTACACTTAAATCCCATAAATCTGAAAAAGGTAGAAGAAGACCAGGAAGTTTAGGTCCTTGGCATCCTGCAAGAGTCACTTTTAGAGCTCCTCAAGCAGGTCAATTAGGTATGTTTACAAGAGTTATATATAATAATAAAATTCTTGACATTGGAAAATCAGAAGGAAAGTTCAAGAACATGAAAAACTATGGTGATGTTAATAATGATTATGTTATTGTTGCTGGTTCTGTGCAAGGGCCTGCAAAAAGACAATTACTAATTACTGCTCCTTTAAGAGAAACTAAAAAACAATCAAAGAAAAACTTTGAATTTCTGGGGTTAGTAAGATGAAAGATATAAATAACTTAATGTTAAATTGGAAGCATTTTCCTCTAGGAAAGATAGGAGAAATTACTCTGCCTCCTCTTCACCCAATTCTCGCAGAAAAAAGAGAGTTTAATCCTAATTTAGCTTTAAAGACATTGGATGAAGCTTTATACATGACAATTGAAGAAGGTAAAAAATTCCCAAACCATGTAGAATATATGGGAAGAATTATAAAAAATGGAGAAGTAAGATCTGACTTTAAAAATGATACACACGATCCTAAAGTTGTATATGATTGGATTAATGATAAGTTAGAAAATAAAGGAGGTATAACAAGATATGATGGTAATCTTATTGTTGAAGGATTTCCAATTTCTCTAGGAAGATTATCTATAGATTCTACACGTATAGAGATGGGTATTGCCAATTCTATTTATCTTCTTCCTGAAGATGAAGGTTTTTGGATGGATTTATCATTACCTAATGAGATCATAGAAGAATATTGTCTTGTTAAAGAGAATTTAGGGATGCATTCAAAAATTCCAGGAATTTGGACTAAACATAATTTAGAGACTGCTACACAAAGGATTTTTGGAAAAAATCTTGCAATAGCAATAAATAATGAAACAGTTAGGGAGAAATATAAAAAATGAAAGCAAATGTATTAAATTTAGAAGGGAAGAAATTGCGAGATATTAATCTTCCAAAGAGTTTCTCATCTGATATTAGAGAAGATATTGTTGCTAAAGTTTTAGAAGCTAAAAAGAGACAACAACCTTATGCTCCATCTCTTGTTGGAGGAAAACAACATTCTGCAAGTGGAATTATTAGGCATAGAAGACATGTTTGGAAAACACATTATGGTCATGGTATTTCTAGGATTCCTAGAAAGATTGTCTCTAGAAGAGGTAATAGATTTAATTGGATAGGAGCAGAAATATCTTCTACTGTTGGAGGTAGAAGAGCACATCCTCCTAAAGTATTATCTATGATGAACAAAAGACAAATCAATAAAAAGGAATTAAAGATTGCATTTAATTCTGCGTTAAGTGCTACTGCTGATAAGAAATTTGTCTCTAAGAAATATTTAACTCTAGAAAAATTAGACAAAGATGTTCCATTAATTGTATCTAGTGTTGAAAAAGTAAAAGTTAAAGAACTATTAACTAAAATCAAAAAACTTTTGGGCGATAACTTATACCATATTGCTGTTAAAAAGAAATCTGTTCGTGCAGGAAAAGGAAAGTTAAGAGGTAGAAAGTACAAATCTAATGCAGGATTATTGATTGTTATAGGTAAAGATGAAAAACTAAAAACAAATGCATTTGAAGTTGTTAATGTGAAGAATCTTGGAGTAACTGATTTGGCAAGAGGTGGTTTAGGAAGATTAACTCTTTATACTGAACAAGCAATTAAATATTTAGGTGATAAAAAATGATTGTATTAGATATTGAAACTTCAGGAGGATATCCTACAAAATATGGGATATGGCAAATAGGAGCATTAGAATTTGAAAATCCAGAAAACCAATTTTTAGAAGAAGCGAGAATCGACGACGAAGATGAAATAAATGAAGAGGCATTAAAAGTTACTGGAAAAACAGAAGAAGAATTAAGAGACCCTAATAAACAATCACAGAAAGAGTTATTAGATAATTTTTTCAAATGGTTTGAGGCAAGAAAGATGAAAACTCTTTTGTGCCATCTTCCTGAATTTGATCAGGGTTTTTTAAGATGCAAGGCAAGAAAGTATTTTGACATAGATCCTTTTTGGCCAGATAGTCACAGACCCTTTGATTTACACACAACTGCTCAAGTTAAATTTTTTGGGATGAATGGAAAGTTCTTAACTAAAGACGACAATAATAGTGATATGGGATTAAGAAATATATTAAAATTATGTGGGATAGAAGATGAGAGAAGATCGATAAGAGAAGGTAAGATATCAAGAGAAGGAAAACCGCACAATGCTCTTGAAGATGCTAAATTAACAGCAGAATGTTTTTCACGTCTTGTATATGGAAAGAATCTTTTTCCAGAATATGCTAAATTTAAAATCCCAAGAGAGCTAACAAAATGAAACCAATAGTAACTGAAAAAGCAGTAATGAAAATTGAAGCACAAAATACTCTTACTTTTGAGACTAGTAAAATTAAAACAAAAGAAGACATAAAAAAAGAATTTGAAGAAGTGTTTAATGCAAAAGTTGAGAGAATAAGAACATTAGTTAAAGGAAATAAGAAATATGCTTATATTAAATTAAAAAAACAATTTCCAGCTATTGACATAGCAACGAAATTAGGATTAATGTAAATAAAATGGGAAAAAGAATAATTACACAACGAAGAGGAAGAGGAACTCACACTTACAAAGTTCGAAGAAAAGCGTTTAGATTTAAAGTTCAATATCCTCAAAGACTTGAAGGTGAAGGAGAAGTAATCAAGCTCTTTAATTCTCCAGCTCATACAGCACCTCTAGCTAAGATAAAATATTCAAAAGGAACTTTTTATATTCCTGCAACAAAAGGAATGTTTGAAGGCCAAAAAATAAAGTTTGGAGGAAAAGAAATTAAACCAGGAAATATAATTGAGTTAAAAAATATTCCAATGAAAACATCAATTTATTGTATAGAAGCTAGACCAGGAGACGGTGGAAAATTTATAAAGAGTGGAGGAAATTCAGCAGTAATTAATAGAATAACAGAAGATGCTATTTTCATATTGTTTCCTTCGAAAAAAGAAAAGAAATTAAATCTAAATTGTAGAGCAATTATTGGAGTTAGTGCTGGAAGTGGTAGACTTGACAAACCAGTTATTAAAGCAGGTAAAAAACATCATATTAAAAGAGCAAAAAGTAAATTATGGCCTAGAACATCTGCGGTAAAGATGAATGCAATTGATCATCCTTTTGGTTCTGGGAGGGCAAAAAATCCTAAGAGCAAGATTGCTAAAAGAAATGCACCTCCTGGAAGAAAAGTTGGATTGTTAAGGCCAAAAAGAACAGGTAAGAGGAAATAACAATGAAAATTAAAATTTTCAAGCAATTAAACACTCACGAAACAAGGAGTCACGGTAACGTGTTTAAATATAATGGAAATTAGAAAAAAAGAATTCACATACAAAGGAATGACAATAGAAGAATTAAAAAAACTAGATGTTCGAGAGTTTGCAAAATACTTAAGATCAAGGCAAAGGAGAACTGTTCTTAGACAGTTCCAGAAAGTAGAAGATTTTATCAATAGAGCAAGAGAAAAACAAAGAAAAGATAAAAGAATTAGAACCCATCAAAGAGATTTAGTTGTTGTTCCGCAAATGATTGGAATGAAAATAGCAATTTACAATGGAAATACTTTTGTTCCTGTTGAATTTATAGGTGATATGCTTGGACATAAATTTGGAGAATTTGCTCCGACAAGAGCAAGAGTTAAACACAGTAGTGCAGGAGTAGGTGCTACTAAAGGAACTAGATCAAAAGCTAAGAAATAAGAATATGACAGAGAAAAATTACAACCCTCAACAAAAAGAAAAAAAAGCTATGAAAAAGCAAGAAGTAGTTGAAAAAGTGAAAAAACCAGAGCAACCAGTTGAAGCTCCTAAAAAAGTAGAAGAAAAACCTGTTAATGCTCTTGTTGAAGTTGCAAAAACAGAAGAAGCAGGCCACACCCCTTTGCAAAACCCCGAAGAGAAGAAAGTTGAAGTTCCTAAAAAAGCAGAAGAAAAGAAACCAGAAGCACCAAAAGAAGTCAAAAAAGAAACTCCAAAAATAAAAAAGACAGAAGTTTCTGCAAGAGGGGTTAATTTGCCTATCTCAACTAAAGATGCTAAATTTATCTGCAAATTTATTGTAAAAAAAAGAATTGGAGATGCTATTAGAGATTTAGGACAAGTAGAAGTAGGAAGAAAGGCTGTTCCAATGAAAGGAGAAATACCTCATAGAAAAGGGAAAGGAATTTCATCTGGAAGATTTCCAAAAAAAGCTGCAAAGAACTTCATAGTTGTATTAAAAAGTTTAGCTGCAAATGCAAATGAAGGTAATTTAGATGAGCCAATTATTGTAGAAGCAATGGCAAATATGGCTGCAAGACCATATGGAAGATTTGGAAGAACTCAGAAAAAAAGAACACACGTTAAGATAATTGCAAAAGATAAAATGAAAAAGGAGAAGAAATAAAATGGAAGAAAAAAATGTTGTTAAATTTAAGAAAGAAGAATTTGCTGTTAGAGAATATATTAAAAAGTCTCTAGGCAAGGGTAAGATAAGTAAAGTTAAGATAGCATATACTCCTGTTGGTGAAAAAATAATTATCTCTACTAATAAACCTGGTTTAATAATTGGAAGAGGTGGTGAAAAAATAATGGAACTGACCAGTATTTTGAAAACTAAATTTAAACTAGAGAATCCTCATATTGAAATTGATGAAATAAAAGAACCTGAATTTGATGCACAAATAAATGCAGATGATATTGCTTTGTCCTTAGAAAGATTTGGTCCATTAAAATTCAAAGTTGTTGCATACAGAACTTTACAAAGAATAATTAATGCTGGTGCTTTAGGTGTTGAAATAAGATTAAGTGGAAAATTGCCTGGTTCAAGAGCAAAATCATGGAGATTTGCTCAAGGATATTTAAAGAAAACAGGAGATAGTGCAAAAGTAGTTGATAGAGCTCAATCAAGAGCACAAACAAAACCAGGAACAGTTGGTGTAAAAGTTAGCATACTTTCTCCTTATGCTATATTAAAAGATAGAATAAATATTGATGAAGAATTACTTCAAACATTAAGAGCTAATTCAGAAGCTCCTGTAAAAGAAGAAAAGCCTAAAAAGAAAACTAAAAAAAAGGTAAATAAAAAATGAAAACCAAAGAACTTAGAAACATGAGTAAAGCAGATAGAGAAAAGAAATTAAAGGAATTAAAAATGGAATTAATCAAATCAAAAACTGCAGCTGCTAAAACCAGTAGCAGTAAAACACGTCAAATTAAAAAAATGATTGCAAAAATACTTACGCTCAACAAATAACATGGAAATATGTCCAAAATGTGGCTTGCCTGAGCAAGCATGTGTATGCGAACAAATGGTTAAAAGTTCGCAAAGAATAAAGATAACTACAGACAAGAAGAGATATGGTAAAATAGTTACTGTAGTTAGTGGATTCGAGAACGATGTTGATGTGAAGAAGATTGCAAAAAGCTTGAAAAATGAATTGGCTTGTGGCGGGACTCACAAAGACAATGTGATTGAACTTCAAGGAGACCATGTAAAGAGAATAAAACCTCTTTTAGTTGGTTTAGGATTTGAAGAAAACAGTATTGAGTAGTAAGAGCATACACAAAATAAAACAAGAAAATGAAACAGAAAGAAAAAATCGAAAAAGAGAAAGAAGTAAAAGTAGCTGAAGCTGTATGTGCTGACAAAGATTGCCCTAAACATGGAAATCTAAAAGTTAGAGGAAGAGTCTTTGAAGGAAAAGTTATTAAGAAATTTCATAAAAGAGTCGCAATTGAATTTGAAAGAATGATTTATGTTAGAAAATATGAAAGATATGCTAAAGCAAAAACAAAATTGCATGCGAGATTACCTGTTTGCATGGAAAAGGAAATTAATATAGGGGATTTGATAAAAATCCAAGAATGTCGACCACTTAGTAAGATTATTCATTTTGTGGTTGTTAAAAAAATTAAAGATGCGGAGGAAGTAAAATGAGCGAGAAACTATCTTATAGAATGCTGAGAACTGCGCTTAAAGAAGAAGAAAAAAGGAAAAAAGAAATCTCAAATGACTTATTTAATAATTTAGAACCAGGAGAGAAAATAGAATTATCTGTTGAAGGTAAATTAAAACAAGAAATATTTGTTGGCTTTACTGAATGGTATCCTGGATGCAAACAAAAGTACCAAAAAATTCCAACAACAATCTTTGAAAATGAGCAAGGTGAAATTCTTGAAAGGAAAATATTAGATTATGATACTCTTGAACAAGATCCAAGAATAATCTCAGAATCAGTAGGATCTGTATTAAAGAAAATAGATTCTTCGTCTGAATTATCAAAACAATATAAACAGATTTTGGAGGAAGTAAAATGAAAGCAATAAGTGCAAAAGTAACACCAGGATTGAATTTAGGAGCAATTGTAATATCTTCTGATAATAGTGGAGCAAAAGTTGTTAAATTAGTTTCAGTAAAGAGGAGCAAAGCAAAAAAAGGAAAGCAAGTAAATGCGAAAATTGCTGACTGGGTAAAAGTTAGTGTTAAAAAAGGTGTACCTGATATGAAAGGGAAAGTATTTGATGCTGTTGTAATCAGACAGAAAAAGACTTATCGAAGATTACATGGAGAAAGAATTGCTTTTGAAGATAATGCAGTAGCAATTTTAAAAGATGAAAAAGGAAATCCAAAAGGAACTCAGATTAAAGGACCAATTGCAAGGGAGGTTATGGAGCGATGGCCACAAGTTGCAAAAATCGCTTCAAT
>SDBS01004561.1_pt1 | contig 13545 bp, 9 predicted proteins | sample 2277091 | NCBI WGS metagenome assembly SDBS01 (sample SAMN10404972, study PRJNA504765) | marine sediment metagenome | isolation source: marine sediment core GS10_PC15, 163 cmbsf | place: Arctic Ocean: Southern Knipovich Ridge | collected 2010
GTACTGAGACGGACAATTTACTTCTTACTTTGGATCAAGTTAGTAATAGTGTGGAACAAATTAATGTCCGCGCTGATGAAGCATTTAATAATTTAGATCGTATTGATAAATTTCCGCCATTTATTAGTGGTTTTTTGAGTATTTTTGATACTGATTTTAATAAATCAATTCAACGACGTAATTTAACACGTGTTAAATTTGATTACAATGCTGAACAGCAAAAGTTAACAATGGCGCAAAGGCGGAAACAACTTTTAGTTTCCGTTGAACAAGCCGAAGCAACTGCTGCTTCGCAAGAATTAACATTTAACCAACAAGGTTTTTTAAACACGATTACTCTACAAGATCAAGGATTTAAAATTGAAAACAATGTCCGCGAACAACAATTGCGTTTTGCACAAGATCAACCAATTAGTACATTAGAAAATTTCTTAGCTGATCCTTCACTTATTCCAAAAGAATCTGGGCTTCGTGGTAAACCCGGATTAATTAAATTTATACTTAGTTCAAAACAAGCTGTTGCATTTAATTTAACTGCACAAGAATTTGCAATTTCACGTGAACAAAAACGTGTAGCAAAAGAAACAGAACTTGATCAATTTGATACTGTTGAAAAAATTGATGCAAGATTAAAATCTACCATTCCATTTACGGGTGAAATTAATCGTGCTGATTTACTTTTACAAAAACAAAATCTTGTAGAAGCAGCTACTTCAATAGAAGCTATGGAACTTGCTGTTATAGCCGGGAGAAGTTCATTACTTGCGAGTACTAAAAAGACTTTTCTTGCAGCAAGAGATTTGAAAGATTTAGAACAAATGCAAGCAGTTACTAAAAATGGTGTGTTTACTTTTACTACTAAAAACGGTGTTGATATTTCATTTAGGGATAGAGAAATTCGTGAAGCGATTGCCGAACGAAAAGAATTTAATCGTAAACAAGAATTACTTGATGCAGAAAGTGCTGCTGCACAGGCGGATTTGGCGAGTAGTACAATTATACTTGATGAATTAGTTAGAAATATGCCGGGTGTGTTTGAACTTTCCGATCCAAATGCTGATGCTAATGATGTGCCAACTGAAACTTTAGCTCTTTTAGCCGGTATTGATGCGCGGAAAAAAGCACAGACAAATCGTGTTAGATCAAAACTATTAAATGGCGAACCTATAGAGGCATCTGTTACAGTTCTTTCTAATATGTTGAAAGACCAGATTAAAACAGTTAAAGAAGTAATTGACCAACAAGCAGAGAATTTGCCAGATGAAGTTAAACCAGCATTTAAAGAATTTCAACTAACCCGTACTATTAGTGTTGAAAATTCTGTAACTGCGTTAGTAGGTATTGCTGCGGTTGATAATATATTTAATCAAAATCCAATTGTAGATGGTCCTTGGCAAGAACTTTCTAAGCTGTCTGAAGAATTTTTAGCCGACAAATCTACTACAATTAGATTTGGCGGTGAAGATAGATTAAATGTATCACAAGGTAAAACAGATGATGCAGTTAAATTAAAAAAATTGGTAGAAGCATCTAAATTTAGAAAGGGTGTTGTTGATAATGCTTTAGTATTAACAATGGCTATTTCTATTAATGAATTAGCAGAACAAATGGGTGCTCCAACCCCACTTAATCAAGAAGTTCCAGGTGGAGAAGCAGGAGCGCCTGATTTGACGTTAAATCCTTTTTTTGAACTTTTAGATGAACGTACTGGTTTATTATCTACTAGATTTAATTCGGAAGACGGTAGTTTTGATGTAGTTAGTTTTGTTAAATTTACTGCTGAATTAACATTAGGTTTGCAAAAGGTTGGTATTCTATCTCCAGGTGAGACAGTTGCCGGAATGATATTTGATCGTACTCGTGTTGGCGCAAGTGTAGTTTTAGATAAAGCTTTTTCAAATACTGTTTATGGTAAAGCAGTAGAACAAGGTATAATGGGCGGGCGTCAAAATACATCCAGTTTATTATCTACCGTAATCGGTGCTGCAAATAGTTTGGTTGCTCCATCTATTCGTTCAGCTGAAGCTAATAGAGCATCCCTTGACAAAGCAATTGATGTTCTACGACGTAATGAAGAACGTGGTGAAAATAGACAAATGACACAAGAACAAATTGAATTCCTTAATCGAGTTAGACCATCGACCACACCTTTATTCCCCTCTGCTGCTCCAACTAGAAGTGGTAGACAAGGAAGATAACAATGGAACTTAAAGGTATAGTTGGTTTACCCTCAATAGATTATAATGTCCGGTCTAATTTATCTGGACTTGGGGTTAGTGAAGCTACTATTGGAGATGTGCAACCTGATATAACTCGTCAAGAAAGAATTAGCCAATTTGTTACTCTTGGTATTCCTGGAGTTGTTGCCGGATTTGCTGAAACAGTTGGTAATTCATTAGGTGTTACTGAAGATGGTGATATGGAGAAATTTTTAAAAGAAACTTTGCCTACACTTGGAGATTTTTATGGGCGTGAAAAAATACCCTTACAAACTACAGCTGATATAACTGGGTTACTTGTTCCTGGTATGATAGCAATAAAAGCACTTCGGGGCGCTACTGTTTTAGCAAGATTAATTAATGGCGGAAGAAAGAATAGATTATTAGATACTGTATTTCTTCGTTCTGGTAGATTTGAACGCACTATGCAAGCAATTAAAAATCGTAATATTCATTTAGCCAAAGCTGGTGTTACCGACGCATTGACAGATACTAAACGTAGATTGTTGGCAAAACGTGCGCAGAGTACACGAATTAGTGATATTATAAAAGAGAATCTTGCATTTGAAGCTGGTGTTTTTGCTACGATGAATGATAGCCAAACACTTTATCCAGATGAATTTTCTACTTTAGAACTAATTGCATTAAACGCTGCATTTCCCGGAATTTTTGCTGTTGGTTCTTTCATAGCAACTGGTCGGACTTTGCGTGCCGGGCTTGCGGATGTTTCTGAATTTGTTCAACAAGCCAGAAATCCAGCTGGTTTTGAACAGCCAATCGCGCGAGCGGCTACAAGTACAACAGATGGTACTCTCGATGTTGCATTAACAGTTGACGCGCGAAACATTGCTGAACTCGATGGAATTATTGAGAACGCCGCAAATGATTTAACAAGAACTAATTTGAGTAAAGAACAATTAGTAATACGTGGTGATATTAAAATAAATACTTTACTCTTAGGTAGAGCTAAACCATTTGCGTTTACTGCACAAACTAATCTTGAAAAGGGTGAAGTTAAAACTGTTACGGATGCGTTAAATGAAAATGAATTTACGATGTTTGGCGCGGTTTCTATTGATGTATTACCGAAACAGAGAAGTGATCAATTAGAAATTATATCGCAGAGAGGACAATTAATTAAAAAAACTGAAAAAGAACTTGATGAGACAATCGCAGCATTAGCAGCTGATGATCTAACTGAAATTACTGAACCAGCTTTAATACTTAAAGCTGATAAATTACATCTTGAATTAGAAAAACTTAATAGTTCTGAACTTCATGTTTTAGATGTTGACGGTTCGGTAACTGCGCTTAGAAACTATCGGCCAAATGGTCGTCAAGATATAACATTCGGAAAAGAAAAAGCTACCTCAATCGAGCCTCCAAAAATTTTAGTTATATCCGGGGCTGATACTGTATTCGGTGCAAAGAAATTAGAAGTTGGTGTTACCGATGATTTCCAATTAATTCTCCCTCGATTGCCCGAGGGAGAAGTAAGAATTTCAAATATTAATGTTACGAAAGTTTTAACAAGGGCAGAAATTTCTGCTCCAGAAAATTTTAAAGAAATATTACGTGACATGGGTACTGATTGGCATTTATTTACTCAGAGTAAAGTTGGATCGGCAAATCGTGGGCACGATGTTTTTAAAACATTACCAAAAGATATTCGAGATGAGTTACAACGTTGGACAAGTTCTCCTGGTGCGTCTAAAATACGTGAATGGTTTGATAAAGGTGACCCACGGGCTGCTCAAATAATGAAAGCATTTGAACCAATGCGTCAACGATTACGTGAAATTGCTGATGCAGATGGGACTATTCCATTACTCCGGGGTGAAAATGTTACAGAAACATTAAACCCAACTAATGATATTGTATCAATGACTTCTAGTCCTAATATAGCACGACAGTTCGGAATTGGATCTGGTAGTAATATGATTGTTCGTCGTGTTCATCCTGATGATGTTATCGTAATAATTGGTGGGTTAGGTCAAGAATTTGAATATATCGTTAAAGGTAATTTAAAACGTGTAGCAATCCCAACAGAGGTTAAATCTTCATTTGAAGCATTAACATTACAGCATAGAACTGCTGCGTTTGCTGGTTTACAAAAAGCTATACAACAATTTAAACCTGGTAAAACTAAAATTAATCTATCAGCAGACGATCACTTTACTCGTTTTGATGCTGTTTTAGAATTACATAATAAATTTGGTGACAGTATTCTAGATGATATTACACTTCCGCCATCAATTGCTAATCTGGAAGATTTAGAATTTGCTTCTGTTTCGCGAAAGTATGAAGAATTAGTACGTATGTTAAAAGTAACTGAAGCTAAAAATGATAAACTTCTTAAACTTTCTGACGAACAAATATTAACTCATTATAATATGGCGCGTATGTTAAATATGCCATCAACAATTGATGGTGAATTGCCGCCATTATTTCATACATTTATTGGGCTTCACGCATCACAGGGAGATAAAACTCTACGCGAAGCAGTTGGAACATTAGATAATTTAAAACGGTTAGTCCAAGAAAATGAAAGTCTTCCAGAGATGTTACCGTTTAAAAAGGATAATATTGAATTAATGGGAAATCAATTATCTGTTCCTGTAGATAATATTCCAGTCTTAGTAACAAAACATTCTGTGTCAGATGAAGGATATTCACGTCAAGTTCTTACTGAAGCTATTGTTATTGAACGAGCTAGAATTTTTACTCAACTTGCTACGGCTAGTCAAAAAGGTGGTGATTTAGTCCAGGGAATAACAGAAACTGTTGTAGCACGTAAGGAATTATTTAATGTTGCTCGTGGTGTTGATACATTAACCGAAGGTCAACAACGCGGTACACAAGCTATTTCACAATTTTCACACGCGATTGGTGAAAATCCTGCGATGAATGCAATACATGCAATTCGTCTTGAAACTAATAAACCACATCGGCGTGCAGTTGATTTATTATTCCAAGAATCTACTCCTTTATATACTAAGATGAAAGGACCAGGCGCAGCTAACAATGCTTCTTTAGCTAATTATGCATTGTATAAACACGCACGTTTACAAGGTTGGGATATTTCTGAAACACCAATTCCAATAGAAGGGTCAAAAGAATTATTTGGTTTCGCACTTGATGTTGGAAGTAAACGAAATCAAGTACGATTTAAAAAAATGTTTGATCGTGAATTTACTGAAGGTGAATTAATGCCAACTCCTGGGGCTGGAATAAATGGTAACTTCCTTCGGTATGCACCATTAGCAGTAGACGACCTAACACTTAGAGTAGCATTTTCATTTCAAAAACATAGTGATACTATATTGGCAAATAAAAATGTACTTCGTGAAGCTACCGGAAGAAGTCCAATTCGTCGTCGCGCGATGCACGTTCCGCCAGTAAATTTTGGCCAAGAGAATGTTGTATTTCTTATGAGTGATGCAGGTGAAGTTATTAGTTCTATCCCTGGCAGAACTCTAGATGAAGCTAGAGCAAAAGCTAGAGCAGAAATTGTTGCTCGTGGTGGTGGAGCGCATGTTGTAGATGTTGATGATATTGAAAGATATTTTGATCTTAGCGAAAGTGTGTTTCATGGGATGCGTGATTTCACTGACCCAGTATTTCAAACTGGTCCTATTACTGGTAAACAAGTTGGAATAACTATTGACAGAGGTGAAGAAGCATTAAACAGTTCAATTCGAGCCTATGAAAGACAATACGAATCTATCTTACGACAGACACGTGAAGTTATCTTTGAACCTGAAATGCAATTTGCACGAAAGCGCATGGCAGCTACTGGTTCAGAGCGTGGTAAAAAAGGTTTATCAATTTGGCATCAATATATTTCTGCAATAATTGATCGGCCAACTATTCGTAAAGATCAATTAATTGGTATGAGTAATTTATCAGTTGAGAAATATTATGATAATATTCTAAGTGTTAAAGCGGATATAGCGGCACAGTTTTTTAATCCACCTGGGTTAAAGAAAGCCCGCGCGACAAGACGTGAAGATAAGATATATCGTAATTTAGAAAAATCTCTTGGTGAACATAATCCATTTCAATCTGCTGTGGATTTTGCAAACAAAACATTTGACGTTAAACTACCCGCTAGTATGCGACGGAACATGGCGGCATTAACTCATTTCACATCATTTATGACATTACGATTTATGGAAGTTGGACATTCAGTTTTAACAATGACTTCACTTGGTGCTACTATCCCGGGTGTAGTTGCTTTTATGCGAATTACAGATGCAGAATTAGTTCGTGGCGCACAAGGTTTAGCTGAATATCAAGCACGGATTGGATCATTTGGTATTCCGGTCGATGGTAAACACGCTATGTTTAGCCCGGCGCGCGCGCTAACTACTACAATTTCAGATTGGTTTACAGATAAAGAATTTCGTGCGGCGATAGGACGGGCGGGAGATCAAGGCTATTTCGATCAGTTAGTTTCAGAAGCAATGAAAACAATAACTGCGCCAGCAGAAGGTTATGTTGCAGGAATTGTACGGCGCGCACAAGATATGGTTTCTGTTCTATCAGATAAATCAGAACGGTTTGCTCGCGCTTGGTCATTTGCGGTTGGCTATAATATTGCTAGACGACTTGGATTACAAGGTGATGCTGTTCAATTTACAATGGCAAATAATTTTGCTAATAAAGTTATTGGTGATTTTTCCCCCAATAATCGTCCAAGGATATTTCAGGGTGCAACTGGTATGCCACTTGGTTTGTTTATGACATTCATGTGGAACTACCATCAGAGATTGTTTAGCTATATTGAAAACGGAGCAAACCGCGCTCTTGCTACACAAGTTGCAACTCAAGCAGCTGTATTCGGTGGACAAACTATCCCGGGTTTCCAGCAGTTTTCAGAATTATTTTTAACAAATTTTGATGGAACTGCTAATCCAATTGATGGAATGAATAACCGATATGGACCAGAAGTTACAGAAGCACTTATGATGGGTACTGTTTCTAATATTTCTAAACTGTTTGGATTTGAAGACGGATTTAATTTCTCATCCCGTGGTGATGTTAACCCGCGTAACTTCCCGACTTTATTAACTATAGGGGATACACCAGTATTCCAAATGTTCCAAGATTTTTTTAATTTAACTCGTGAAACAGTTGGTATGTTACGAACCCGTGGTGGGATTGACGATGATCAAATGGCAGATATAATTCAATCATATTCTACAAATAGATTTCTTCGTAGTCAAGCATCTCTATATACTGGATTTGTTACAGATAGAACTGGTCAAGTTATCAGTTCTGATACACCATCATATAAAGATATTCTTCGTGGTGATATTCAGAATGAAATGGCATTGATTGCCCGGATGATGGGTGTTCGTTTATTAAGTGAAGATGCTAAAATCAGAGCACATACACGAAATAGATCAACTGATATTTCGCGGCGTTATCGGCTTGGTGAATTACGCGATGTTTTTCGTTCTGATTTTCGTTCTGGAAAAGGTACTCAAGAAAGTTTAGAAAAAGGATTTGAACAATATATGCGTTTCGGTGGTAGTGTAGATTATTTTCCCCGCTTTATGATAGAACAATTTATGCGTTCTAAAGTAGATAAAACTTCATTGAATATATTAAAGATACTTAACAATCCTCAGAAATCTGATAACTTGATGAGGTTGATGAACGTATTATGACAAAAGGTGATTATCTCTATGACGCCGAAGTAATTATAATTAACCCTGAAAATTCAGATAGTTCTTTTACTGTTTACCAAATGGAAGGTGAAAAAATATTTGGCGCGCGACATATAGAACCCGGAACAACTATTACACGAACAGTTAAAATTAATCAAGATTTACTTATTGTAAATAATCGTTCAAAAAAGAGGGAGACTAAATAGCCTCCCTAAGTATCTGGCGGTCAATGGGGCTGTGGCGGTGGAGAGGTTAATCCTCTCCGAACTTGGCGGAATGGCGCCCCAAGTCATTCCGCCAATTTTTGTTTTTTCTCAATAACAATAAATTTATAACCAAGTACGTTAAAACAGGCTTCTATATTTTGAAAACAAGGATTACCATTATATCGCCAAGCACCAATAGTTTCTCGTACAATACCAGTTCGTTTAGCAAGTAAGTTTAATGGAATTTGTTCTTGTTCTATTAGTTCAAATAATTTACGTACGGCCCAATGTGCATTTCCTGGGCATCTTCGTGAAGCTGTTCCAATTTTATATTTTCCATTCTGTCTTCGTTTATGTTCGCCGACTGGAGTTAGGACAGCCTCAACGATTGGCATTTTATACTGAAAAATACGCTGATATAAAGTACGAGGTTTCAATCCATGTTGTTTAGCCAGTACAGGAAGCGCCCACTCTTTACCATCAAACATTATAATGCGTGCTTTACTCATACTTCACCTTTATCTGCAATAGCTTCTCAAACTGTTTATCAGTTAACCTATATCCACGCGCAATAAATCCAGTAAGACTTTCATAAAAATCATATTCCCAAGTAGATAATAAATCATCATCTGCAATTTCTTCTAAAAATTCCATTGCAGATTTAATATCATCTTCTCTTTCTGTTTCTTTATCTATTGGAAGGTTATCCAAATCAATAGTACCAATTTGCTCCAACGCTTTTCTGTCTCGTTCGTTCATTATAAAACTCCTCGCCAGGTATCATTGATTAGCATATATCTATATTTATAATTAAAATGATCAATTTTCATAATTGGTTTGAGTATGTTATCAGAAATAAAATCACCATTTATAGTTCTTATACATAATACCATATGCGTATCACCATTAAGTTTGCGCTCACAAATAACAGGAACAAAACAGTTTAATGAAAAACCTGTTTTATCAATTAAAAATCTCTTAGTAAAAACAAAATCTTCACAATCACCCGTATCAGCTAGATTAATCATAATCCGCCAAAAGTCTTTATCCATATCAGTTTGATAAGCGCAACAGTCATTAATTGCATAGTGTATAGATGTAATCAAAAACCAATCTGCATCACTAGGATTGAATCTTTCTTCTTCAAATTTAGATGCAATCTGATCTGGATATCGCGCTTTGAAATCATCAAATTGCGGCAGCCGCTGGCTCATTGCAAAACCAGGGTTGAGAATTTGACTCATCTTTTTTCCTCCGAAAGCAAATCAATTACACGTTCGGTTTCTTCATTCTCTATATCTATATAAACATATGCTTGACCTTGCCCTTTACTATGCACTTCCATTATTTTATTACTATTCATTAATTCTGCTAATGAATTTCTAAAATCTACCTGCTTCATATCTCTACTCATTACAGCCCATAGAATTTGAGTAGTAACTGGTCCTCTTGCGTGTTGAATAAACTCTACCATCTTTTGTTTGGCATGTGATAGCGGGGATAAACCATATTCACCTAACGCATCTGGCATAAACTGTTCTGTATAAGTTAAGATAAGATTAGCTTCTTCAATATCAGTTCTTTGAATAGTAAGATCGCGTCTACAAGATGCTAAGATCATAGCTGTTTTTAATAAATGTTGTTGTCTTCGATCTAAATAATAAATAAACCGGGGGTCATTTAATTTAGACTCCGCTTCATATAAATCATCAATCAATTGTTTTGCGGCATTTGTTTCTTTCATTTCTCCATCGAATGTATGATATAAAAAACCATACGTATCATCAATTATTCTTTCCAATTTTGGGTCCAATGACTTTGGACGCGGTACTTTTTTGTATTTTTTATTAGCATAGACAAGAACAATTCTCGATGTGAAACCATGTCCAATGGCCGATGAAGGTAAAGCAGTTGTAATGTTAATAGGAGTTGTCCCTGCAATAATAGATAACAATGGCTTATGAAGAATATGGCGATTAGTCCGTATTTTGTAATCATAACTATCTCCATCAAACATCTTGTTTAAAAACGTAGTCATTTCACTAGCATTAGTACCAATAAAAGAAGAAAATTCACCTGCAACAACATACATAGTATGAGCGTCGCGCGCGTCAATGTTAATTTTGTACCCATTAATTGTGTCAAGATCAACTGCCGTAACTGCCGCACGTAATTTTGCTTCATCATCTTCACTTGCGTTTTCATCTTTATTTTCCAATGCTATTATTAAACCTTGGCGCGCTCCTGCTGTATCATCTGGGGCGAACCGGATATTTGTACTTGCTTTTAACCGTAGTTGCATTATATCTATCGCTGTAGATTTTCTTGCTCCTGGCGGACCAACTAATATCACATACATATTTGCGTAAATATCCGTAATACCAAATGGAAGTAACACACGTCGTCCCAAACAAGCTCCAGCGCCGGATAATGCTGTCCATACGTGCATAATTCTTGGAGTTTCCGTGTCTTCCACGTACTCCAGATACGCCTGCAAAAACGGATTTTGCAGATGTTTGAACATCAGTCATCTAAACGAGTATGCTTAGTTATATTCCTCAATATTAAATATATCCACATTACTTGTTTTCTCAAACCAATAGAATACACTTTTGATTTATCAGGATTACCAATAAATAATTCTAATTTTCTTGTATTGCTATTACTTTCTCTTAATATTATTTGGACTGGTCCAACTGGTTGGGCTGTTGGTAAATCAGCCATCATCGCCCCCTACAACTGATGTATAGAGAAAGGATACGGGGAAACACTATCCCCGTATCCCCTCACTGACTGATTGCGCTGCACCGTATTAAGTAATCGGCGCCGCGTCAATCACATCCCAAAGGGCAATGAGTTCTTCACCCATTTGCGTACGCGTTTCGACTGAAATTTTGTCGAAGTCGGGGTGCGGAGAATCTGCGCCTTCCAAAAGCGTGAAAGTTCCGGCTGCGCCTTCGACCAAAACCAAAGTTACGCCGTAAAGCGCACCGAGTTTCACGAGATTGTCTGCGAGTTCGGTTTGCACCGCCGCAACGATGATGCCAGCAACCGCGCTGTAACCGGCAAAACTACCGCCAAATTGATCCGACATTTGTTCTTCCTTCTGGTTAGGGGTACTTGGCCAAGTCTGTGACGATTATTGTTGTTTAACAAAATACATTTGCGGAATTATCCATACGCCATGTTGGTAATTGTCCATGTAAACCTTCTGGCCATTTCTTTTTAGCTTCTTCAATCGTAGTTGTCCAACCGTTTAAACAATCCCAACGAGCATATACATTATCATTAGGATTACCAGCAGTATGAGTTTCAAAGATAAGAGAATGAACTGTCCAGTTATTAATTACAACATATGCACCAAATTCAGCTGAATGTGTTTTACTCAATAAATCTTCAAGTTGTTTTCTGGTAATCTGATTACCTTTCCACCACTTAAAGTTACCACCTTCTTTACTTGTATATTCCCACGGCCATAATTCTTCTTCTTTATTGATATTGGGCATTTAACTCTACCTCATGCGCCCTGATCTTATCTAACTTAATACCAGGATGCCATTTAATCATGCCTCGCCGCCCCCACGAATAGCCAATTTTCGCATCAACAGGGACAGTGAAGCTACGTCCTTTTATGGTACACGATTTTTCCATAATTGTCAAGAACTTTTCTGCTAAATATAGCTTTTGTTCTGGAATTTGTGTTAGAATACTGTCATGAGTTTGTTTTAACAACATCAATCCTTGTTCTTCTAGGTCACTCTCGTAATAACATGTAATAAGAGTACGATTAATATTCCCAGCAGTACCACCTTGTCCAAAATAAGCAGATAGTTCCCTTTGTAGCGCCTCATCGTGCGCCAAGTTACCAAAAAATAAACGGGTACGGCCAAAAGCACAAGTAGCGCGATTTCCATTTTTCACAGCCTCCGTCACAGACTCTTCAAACCAGATTGGTAATCGTTTGTATAATCTATGATAAGATATTAATAATCTATCGCATAATGCTACTAATTTATTTCTGCTCCAACTATCAGCATCAGCAAAATCTAATGTTTTCGCACATGCGACAACTGCTTCGTGGCCCATTGTGACATACAAAGTAAAACCAGCCATCCGATAATTCGAGCCATGTACAATCCTCTTAGTATTCTGCCGGATGCCAGTAACAGGATGATCGGCCCAGTCCTCTCCTTTTTCATGTGAGTCAACCACCTTTTGGTAAGACTCTTTAAAGAAAAATTCCGCATGAACTGCATGAGTATCTTTTTCATCAGATACATTCCTCATCATATCTACATCTTCACATTCATATGCTACAAACCAACTGTCAGATTGTGAATAATCTGGCTCGAATAATACATAACCTTCATCGGCTTGTATCATATCACGAACTTCTTTATCTGGTACATTTTGAGGATTTGTACCAATCCAATATTGATGCTCTTTGCCAGCATAGCGACCAGTTTCTGTACCAGCCGCAGAATAAGAATACATAAACCGACCATTTAATAAACGCAATCCAATTGGTTTACCAGATTTATTCATACTTGGTGTACCATATTTAGAACAATTGTTCAATGGTTTTTTAGTATCCCAAATCGCATCAATATATTTTGCGAACAGGGGATGTTGAATACGAATAAGTTTCAATACTTTTTCATCAACGCTTCTTGGTCCTAATTTGTTCTTACCCTTCATCTTAATTGGCTGAGCGCCCAGTACATCATAAATTAAACTAGCGGTTTGGTCATTAGAATTTGGATTGAACTCATTATCATCCACCATTATCCGTAAAGTTTTTAAACTTTTTTCATGCTCACGCAACCATGCAATTGTTTTTGTCGTCTGTCTTTTCTTATTTGCCTTTGACCCGCGCATTGACATAGCTAACGCCGGCCCCATTTGTGATGTAAATTCTACATTATAATTTTCTAAAGCCCAGTTAAGAGTGTCACGAGTGATATAATGAATGAGAAAACGAGCGCATAAAAGAGTATTATGACAGTCAAGAGCATTATAACGCCAATAACGTTCAACACCTTCTGGGGTACTAGGGACTCTTTCATTTTTTTCGCCTTTATTTTCGTCTTTCCAATATCTACAGTTGTCTACTATTAACGACGCAATGAAATTAAGCTTTTTCGGAGACTCACACCAGATAGAATGAAACAAATGTAAAGTGTCTGCAAAGTAATTGCGCAAACAAATATGGTACCGTATAAAATACGCAGAATCATATGCTCCGTTCTGTAATACTTTAATAGATTCATTCGCGCAAATCTCTCTAATCGCCCACCAAGCCACAACTTCATCTCTTGCATCCTCCCAATGACAGTTGTTTTCTTTTAAAGGGTTATAGAAAGGAAATACATAAGAATGAATAGTACCGTTATTATGCAACCCTGTGAAACCGACACAAGTAATAAAATCCGCTGCAGTTTCAAT
>SDBS01004562.1_pt1 | contig 13542 bp, 9 predicted proteins | sample 2277091 | NCBI WGS metagenome assembly SDBS01 (sample SAMN10404972, study PRJNA504765) | marine sediment metagenome | isolation source: marine sediment core GS10_PC15, 163 cmbsf | place: Arctic Ocean: Southern Knipovich Ridge | collected 2010
TTGTCTCAAACGATATTCCGATTGTTGTATGGGCACAGTCAGAAAAGGATGGGAGTAATATCTTCATCAAATTTTTAGAACACAGTTCCTGGAGTGAAGAGATAAAAATTTCTTCGAACAGAGACAGGAATGTTTTTCCAAAAATGGCAGTGGACGGAGATAAAATCGGAATAATCTGGCAATGTCAAAATGAAATAAAAGCAAAGATATTCACATTCGATTATTTAAGAAATCTTAACAAAAAGGGAGAAAGTCTTTCTGCCGGTCAATCGAGGGCAAAGAAAAAATATAATGCTTCGTTAGACGAGGACAAGTATATTGGCTATGGAGATAGTATAACTTATGGGTATATCCATTATGAACCAGCTCCAGAGAAAGGATATCTTCCACGTTTGAAAGTCATGTTAGATCAGAATTTTGGAGAGACAAAAGTTGTAAATGAAGGCGAACCAGCCGAGTATACACCGGAAGGGTTGAGCAGAATTGATGGAGTTTTAGAAAAGCATTTAGCCCGATTTCTTTTATTAATGGAAGGGACAAATGATATTATTGATATAAATACCTCAATGGAAACAACGGCTTTTAATCTGATAGAAATGGTCAAAAAATGCCTAAAAATGGGAGTTGTTCCAGCGATAGCAACGATCATTCCTCGAGATGATGAGAGGTGGGATAATGAATTTTTTCGGGACAGGATCTTTGATCTAAACCAAAAAATAAAGGATCTTGCGGAGGAATTTCCTATTCCATTCATTGATCAGTTCAATTTATTTTATCGTCATCCTGAACAAGAAGGAGGGTGGAGATCTCTTTTATCCGATTACAATCATCCTAATGAGAAGGGATATCAGATCATGGCCGAAGGATGGTTTGAAGAAATAAAAAATTTTCCATTTCCCCCTGTAAACGTGCAAATCGAAAGAAGAGATGCAGGAGATATTTTTATTCTCCCTACCCTCCTTCCAAAACCGATTGATACACAATATCCTAACATACCTTTCAGCCGACCTAAAATGAATAGAATCACATGGCTCGATAATTCAAAAATTTTTGATAAAAGTACTGTTCAAGGGTACAGGATATATAGAAAAAAAGAGGGAGAGGGTGATGATAAATTCCAACTCATCAAAGAAATATATGAAAAATTCGAATACTACGACAAAGAAATTGTAATCTCTGAACATTATATATACAGAGTCTCCACCCTTAGAAATGATGGAGTGGAAGGGCCTTGCTCTGAGTCAAAGAAGGATCACTAAGCTGGAGCGACGTTAAAAAACAAATGCTAATCCCACTCCATATTCTATCCCCCCCAGCTCTATTTTAAGATCATTCACCATCTTATTAGCTTTATAATATTTGATTTTCAGATTTATCAAAACAGGAAAATTCTTGCTAAAATGAAAATAGGTTCCTCCCTGGAAGTTATAGCCTGTTGAGTAATCAGCAATATTACCAATGGGATTTGTCTCGAAATAAAAATGAAAATCTATTCCTCCTCCTACGTATGGGGTGATCGGACCGATGGGTACTTTATAACGGATATCGAATGATACCGGTAATAGAAACAGCCTTGTTTTTTCCTTAGAATAGGTCAGTTCCCCTGATTTATGAAATCCTTTAGCTTCAATGTATAAATCAAAATTTGGTATCATAGAGACGGCTAGACCTAACCCGGCGATTATGCCTCCACCATGATAAACGGCTTTAAAGCGGGATTCGCTGAGAGCATAATGTCCAATGAATAACTCAAATGTACCTTTATTATTACTAGAAGAAAATCCAGGGGAAACATGGACAACATTGAGAAGGATCAGCGCAAAAAGAAACAGAATCGAAACTCTCTTACCTCCGGATCTGAGCCGTTTTTTGCCTTCTAGAGATCCTTCTCCTTTAGATTTGTGGGAATAAAAATTTCCAATAAAATTCCGCTTTCTCATTTTTTTATTTCAGTATTTTAATTCTATGGCTCTTCTTGGATCCCTTTAAATTTGATGAAGAAGAAACTATAGGACTTTCATGTCCTTGGCTGTCAACTGAGGTTACAGTATAACTGTACTTGTCTTTCTTTTCGATATCATAATCGTCATAAGTGAAAATTTGAGCATCAACTTTTCCAATATATTTGAAAGAAGTGGGATCGGCGTGATTCTCTTTTCTGTAAATGTGATAGAGTACAACTTCGGCAATTTCATTATTGTTTGGATTTTTTTCCCATTTGACATTGACTATGTATCTGGTTAGAAACATGCTGTCATCATTGAATGTCTCCCATCGAATATTCAAAGGCTGGAACAATCGGAGCACTTCAATTGTTTTTGTCTTTGTATCTCCGTCGCCTTTATTGTCCTCGATAGAGAGAGCTATGGTAAAGGTTCCCCAACTCTTGTAGGTGTGTGTGGCTATTTTGCCAAGCACTGTGGTATCATCCCCAAAATCCCAGGAATATCGGACGATCTGTCCGTCAGGATCAAGAGAAGAAGAAGCATCAAAAATGACTTGCAGAGGAAATAATCCTGTCTGAGGAGAAAAGTTGAATTCGGCCACTGGAGGTTCATTAGGCAGAATAACTTCGATCGTTTTTATTTCTGTATCTATGGCTCCTTGGTTATCTTTGACCAAGAGAGATATTGAAAAAATCCCCTCCTGCTCATATGTATGGTCCACTATTTTGCCCTGACCTGTGGAACCATCTCCAAAGTCCCAGGAATATAAATCAATCTGTCCATCGGAGTCATAGGAGAGTGAAGCATCAAAGGTGACTTGCAGGGGAGTCTCCCCAGCCTCGGGAGAAAAAACAAAGTCAGCAACAGGGAGTTCATTAGGCAGAAAAACTTCTATCGTTTTTGTTTTTGTAGCTGCGGCTCCATCGTTATCTTTGACCAAGAGGGAGATAGAAAAATTTCCACCCTGCTCATATGTATGGTTCACTATTTTGCCCAGCTCTGAGGTGCCATCTCCAAAGTCCCAGGAATATTGATCAATCTGTCCATCGGAGTCATAGGAGAGCGAAGCGTCAAAGGTGACTTGCAGCGGAGACTCGCCAGTTTCGGGAGAAAAAACAAAGTCGGCAACAGGGGGAATGTTTGATATTGGCGTGGAATCCAGAGAAGTGAAATAAATTTCATCATTTGAATCCCAGGTCAAGTATGTATTTCCCGCGTTTGGACTTGCAGAGATATCAGAAAATGTCGATCCATCAGATTGAGAGACAGCACTCTCATTTGACCAACTGCCATTTTGGTATTGGTTATAGTATATGGCCAATCCTGCTTCATAACCTCCAACCTGCCAACATGCATATAGATCCCCATATTGTTCAAATAGAGAAGCATAATGCAGCAATCGAGTCTCAGAGATGGCAACAGGAGGACTGAAACCTGATCCTGCCCAACGGGAACTATGAACCACTCGAGAACCATTGATAAGAGAGGTCCAGATGACAGTGGGAACATCCAATGAATCCACTGCAATAGCGGGATAAGAAGTTGTCAAACCATTTGGATAAACTTCTTCTACAGAGCTCCACAATGAATGCAGAGAATTTCCTCGGCTCGCGTAGGCAATTTCGTATTGATCTATAGCCTGATTTTTTTGAGCCCAGCATGAGTATACGAGTTGATTGCCCACAGCAATTCTTGGGAATTTAGATCTTTTTCCTGGGACGCTAATTCTCTTCGAATCTTCCCATACGCTGTCGATCCGTGCTCTTGAAAAAACCTGCCCGCTCGACGCCCACCATACGATATAAATGTTTCCTGCAGGACTAACAGCAATGCTGACCGTGTCTAGACCTTCTTGGCTGGAAGCCACCTCAATGGACGAATTCCACTCTCCACCGGAAAAGATCCTCAATCTGATGAGATGGTTTTCAATCCATGTTGTGTAAATGCGGTTGAAGTCATCAGCATCAATATCGCATGCGGTTCGGGATTCAGAATAAACTTGGTTGTTATTGCTTAAATTAAGGGGAGTGCTCCATTGTGAGCCGGGAGAATCTGAACTTGTATAGAAAAGATCTCCCTGGTTATCAGAATACTTTTCTACCCACACAACATGGATAAAATCCCCTGGATCGACAGCGATTCGAGGATAAGTAGATTTCGAGTTGGGTGAATTTGAAATATTTATGACTTCGTCACTGAAAGTGCATATTGGAAATACAAAGAGGAGAGTGAAAACAATTGTCCCAGTTTTCGCTATTTTTGCAAAAGTGGATGAAAAGATATAGAACCTCAAACCAAACAACTTCTGACCTTTCTTTGACTGTAACATGAATGTTATTATTTATAATTTCTTTATCATTAGGAAATCGTCTTTAAAGATGAATCTCGAGGTGATTTTTCTCATTGTCTGAAAATAAAAAAAGCATTCAATTGTCATAACCATTTCCAAAATAAGCTTAATGTCAAAACACTCAATTAGTCGATGTTACTCTCGGGAAATTGACATGAATTTAGCTGCAATTATTCTTTGATGAAATTAGTTAAAAATAATTATACCAGAACAAACAATAATAATACAATATTTTGTGTCCGACTTTTTATCGAATACAAGATTACGTATGAAGTCTAGTTTTTTCTGAACAAGCATATTATTTATTTCCTTGAATCTGATTGTGTTTCAACCTTAATGAATCGGACAATAAACTTGAGTGATTCAAAAGAAAGTTCCCGATATTTTGGAGGAAGCCCTGAATTTTATTGACCGAGAATTATTTCTGTGGTAGCTATATAAAATGGCAACCATTAGGATTACATAAATGAGAATTCAACTTTTGAGATACTTAGCATGTCCTGATTGTGGAGGTTCCTTGAGTGTTCAGACTTCCGAGAAAGCAGAAGAGATTATGGAAGGAAAATTGATTTGCACTCAATGTCATCTAGACTTTCCCATCAGAAATGGCGTTCCACGCATGCTGTTAAATAGAGATTATAATCTCAAAGAAAAGACGCAGAGGAGTTTTGCTTTTTCCTGGGAGAAATTTGCTCACATCTATGAAGATCCGGTCGATTTTTTAGACTGGATTTACCCCAAAGACAGGGACTTCTTTAAGGATAAAATTGTTCTAGATGCAGGCTGTGGCACAGGAAAACATGCCTTGTTTGCATCTCAATTCGGAGCTAAAGAGGTGATCGGATTTGATTTAAGCAATGCTGTAGAAACATCCTTTAGCACGACCATTTCTGCTGAAAATGTTCACATTATCCAGGCTGATATCTATAATCTCCCTTTAAAGGAGAAATTTGATTTCATCTATTCGATAGGCGTCTTGCATCATTTGCCGGAACCTGAAAAAGGATTTGAGCATCTAGTAAAATTCTTAAAAGAAAGAGGCTGGCTTTCAATCTGGGTATATGGATATGAAGGAACTGGACTTGTAAGGAAAGTAGTCGATCCAATCAGAAAACATATCACAACAAAATTACCCCTGAGATTCGTTTATTTTTTGAGCTTTTGCCTGTCCGTATTTTTTTATTTCATTGCGAGATGGATTTACAGGCCTTTAGATAACTACAAAAGCACACGAAAAATTCTCAAGGTTTTTCCTATGCACAGATATTTATTGTACATGTCTCGATTTAAATTCTCTCCTAATTTCAATTCCGTTTTTGATCAACTCATAGCGCCTATAACACATTATCTTACGGAAAACGAAGTAAAAATATGGTTTAAAAAATCAAATTTTAAAGACATAATTGTTTCGAACAGAAACAACATGAGTTGGAGGGGCACAGGTCAAGATCCTTCTTAAAAAAAACAAAAACATATCCATTCTGTACAAAAAGCTATTTAGTTTGGACTGATTGTCATTTTTAAAGCCATCCCTCTCTCCGTTATTTTCAGGTTACAAGGGAAAATTAAACTATGTGAGTATTAAAAAAATCATCCCTTAAAGCATCAAATTATTATGACTCTCCTCTGCTATTCGAACTATATTCAAATAATCTATCCAAATGTTGCCTTTATCTAAAAATAGAATTTTGATTTCCAATTTTTTTTCTCTATTCAGGAAAAATTTATATTCGAAATTCTTATAAATGTTATTATTCTCAAATGAAGCTCCGGAAATGGATTTTGAAAAAATTTTTCTTTTTTCATCTCTTGAAAAAATGGCTACCCTCAATAAGTTTTCAGTGTTTGAGTTCATATCTGTTTTTAATCTGAGAGTGAGCTTATATTCTCCTGGCTCATAAGTTTGTTCAGGAGATAGACTGGATATTTCTCTTTTATTTTTAGTGTTATCCAGGAAAACGGCCCTTTTTTGAGAAGCCTTGTCATCATGAACGACTGAACCAAGAGGAGGAAAGAACCATTCGGCTTCTAATCCAGGGCTCATTATTTCTTGATCCTCAAGAAGGCTGGACCAAAGGTAAACATTAGAATATCCATCTCTGCCCATAAAAACGATATGTTCGGAATTATTCTCCAGAAAATCTGCAACCTGTTGATTGATATGATCTCTTCTTCTTACGGAGGGAGAGGTAATTAGCCATATTCGATGGTCTTTATGTTGAAGAATAATTTTTTCCAGATCATCCAAATTATTTAACCATTTAGTCCCAATGTACACATCCTTCCACCCTTCTTCCGTTTCTTCCCAACCATCCCATGTTCCAGGGCCTCCAGTCCAAAGCCAGTAATCGACTTTTCCCATGTAAATGTGTTGAAAAACCATGTGAACAGCGATCACGATATCGCCCTCATTGATTTTTCCCTTCACAAATTCTCCGACGCTTTTATGGTCAGGATGTTCAAATCTTCCTGTTCTTGTGACAAGGCTTGTTTGAATCCTATCGTTATATTCTCGGTTTATGATTTGATTGATCTGCGGGAAGCTAATGCCGTCGACGGTAAAAACAACGGCTAGGATAAAAATAGGCAGGATTGAGAAGGATTTCATCTGGATTGGATCCCTCTTGAATAAAGATCTGAATAGTTTGAATCCAAACTGAATAATAATTTCAATGAATTTATAAAGACCGTAACAGTATAATAGGATGAAAACAGGCCTTAAGAAAAAAACATATCTTGGCTGGAGATGAGATTTTATGAATCCTGTGAAGGCTAAAGGAATGACCAAAGCGAGGAAAAGATAGAACCATTTTTTAAATTGAATATTCTTTGTTATTTTTTTTGTAGTCAGGAATAATCCTAACAGGACAAAAAAGCTGAAAAAGACAATTAGACTCATCTGAGGAAATGCAATTTTGAATTCTCGAAAATACAGGAGATTAAAATTTGTAAAATATTCTATCAGTATGCTGCCTAACCTATCATCATTTGGAGTAAAGACATAGCCAACTTTCCAGAAAAAAATCTCATTGAGTTCAAGGATCAAATAAAAAAAGCTCACAATCGCAAAACTTACCAGACAATCTTTTCTGAAAAACTTTTTTATTCCCTGAATCAGAATAAAATACAAGTAGACAAAAATAAGGATGAAACCTGTTTGATGAATGAAGGGAGCAATGATAAGAAAAGCAGTTGCCCAATATTTGTATTTTTTCTTTCCTTCAAAAAATCCCATATAAAAGAAGTAGAGACTTAAAAGATAAAATAACTGGAGGAGAGGATAATACCCGGCTACGCGAGAATATTCTGTTTCCCAGATGGAAAAAGCCAAGATGATGACTGAAGAAAACGCGACTAATTCATTGAAGAATTTTTTTGCAATGAGATACAGAATCGGGAGAGTGATAACACTGGCAAGAACACTTACGAATCTCAAAGAAAATTCATTTAATCCCAGGAGTAATGAAAAAAAGCTTAAAATATAGGAATAAAAAATTCCTTTAAAAAGGATGTGCCCGGAGGGGTAAAGAGGGTAACCGTGATGTAAGATTTCATCTGCGGCTAAATGATAGAATCCTTCATCCATCCACAACGATAAATTCCCTAACTTTATAAGCCTTAAGACAAGGCATAAAATTACGATGAGAGATAGAAAAATGATGATAAAAATGCCTTTCCTTTTAATCAAATAATTAGATATTGTCTACTTTCCTCTGTTAGAAATTTTAGCTATTTCTGCTTCAATGTCAATTATTATCTGGAGTTCCTCTTAAATTCTAAAGATCAAAATGGTTGAGCTGCAGACCATTTTTTAAAGGAAAATACAGTCGTCGGTTTTTGTAGGGCAAAACGATTTTTTAAGAAGTGTGGATCCAGAGATTTGACTTTTTTTTAATCACAGCACATCGTTGTTGAACAACTTTCTATATTCACTTTTTCATTCCTGAAAGCCAAAGATGGCAATGTCACTTTCCGTTTCATATGTGTAGACAGTAGAGATGCCGAACTGGAGCTTTTTATCGAGTGTAGTAATCGTACATTCAGCGGAAAGAGTCGATTTGTTAACTGTCGAGTACGGCACAAATTCTCCATCATTTTCCTTTTTATATATTTTAAATTCTTTGACATACTCGCCAATATTTTCGGGATTTTTCCCCCAACTCAAATGATAGACGATCGAAGGAGATTTCCTTAAGCTATTGATCGAAATAACGATGTTTAGATTAACCGGCGGGTCGGGGATGGGTGGAGGGGGAGGGATCTTTGAGACTTGAATTATTTTTCCTGGACTTAGACCTGTGATGATTTCCTCACTTCCATCGAGGAATGTAACTTTCATATCATATTTTTCAGAGGCCTGTGCCCCAAAATGAACCAGAGGCATGTCTTGTCCAAGATAACCATATTCCCCTTGGACTTCACGATGGCCTTTTAAAAAATTTGGCTGGTCTAGATATCCGGCTGAATATAAATCCAGTTTAGTGCCTATGCCACCGACTCCCGCTGTATGGTCAGTCAATATCTCGACTTGTATCCAATTGGAATTATTGATTTCATTTCTTAAGAGTAAATTATATCCGTTTTTGTCAGTAACATAGATATCCAAATCTCCATCATTATCAAAGTCTCCTAGAGCACTTCCACGCGGGTCTACAGTATTCAAGGAAGATAGGCCTGAAGTGTTGCTCGAGATCAGGGTGAAAATGCCGTGCCCATCATTTTCATACACATCTTCTCCAGAAAGATAAAGGTCTAAATCACCGTCATGATCAAAATCCCCAAAACAAACATGAAATCCCTCAAACGATGTATATGGATTTATCGTTTGATACTTGTAGAAAATGTTGGATCTGTTTTCATACAAAGTTAACCTTTCTTTTCCAATTATCGTCAGATCCATATCCTTGTCATTATCGACATCAGCAAATATCATTCCGTTGTCTTGAACATTGTGGTCTTGGGGCAATCCAAAATTTTCACCGGCATCAGTGAAATGACCATTTCCGTCATTCAGATAAATAGTAGATGGGGCTCCCCATTTTGCTTCAGCGATATCGATATCTCCATCTCCGTCTATATCAACGGATGACACTCCTTGAACAAATCCTGTCCAGTCAATGCCAAGATACATGGGGGTGAAAATTCCCTCTCCTTCGTTTCTATAAAAGTTTTTCAATTTTTGAGGAGGAGAAGGTCCGGGATTAAAATAGAGTGGATATGGCAAAGGATTAGTAAAGAAAAGATCTACATCCCCGTCTCCATCGAAATCAGCCGCGGCTACTCCTCGGGATGCTGTATCGATCTCTTGTTTTGGGATGATGCCACTTATCACATCTTGAAAGAAGCCTACTCCATCATTTCGATAAATATGATTGTAAGCAGGACTTATTCCATCAAATGTTGTCGTAGAAAAAAGGTCGAAATCTCCATCCTTATCAAGATCGGCAAATACCGCACCGTGAGTTCCTATAGCATAACCATCTGAAACTCCGCGTAAATCTGATTCGTCCAAGAAATAATTTCCGTAGTTGATAAATAAGATATTTTTTACAGCCATAACGCTTTTTGCTCCGACATTCTTTACATAAATGTCCAGTCGCTTGTCATTATTGACGTCGATCCAGCATACTCCGTGTCCTCCAAAATAGCTGTATCCTTTCACTAAAAACTGGTTTGTGACATTAGTGAAGCGGATAGAACCGAATGACACAAAAGGCAACAACAGCAAGCCAAATAAAAAAAGACCGATACTTGATTTAGCCAGGGAATATACATCTTGTATCATTATTCTCATGATTTTCATATTAGGAGAGATTGCCAAGCAAGAATCCGTTTGTCAAGCATTTTCAAGGTGTTCAATAATAAAGCAGGTATCTGTTCAATACTCATGCTACCCAAAAATAGGAGAGAAGTTAATTAATTCTTCAGGTCAAGGCATTTTTTTAGCTATAAATTTCCAAAGAAATTCTTTGGGTACGCCTAAAAAACTCTTTCTTTGCAAACGGTCGCATTCCCGGCAGGCTTTCAAGTCCAGGATGTCTTTTTTGGAGAGTTTCTCTCTCAGATGTGCAGTGCGGGAGTTGTTCCAGATGTCCTTCAGGGAAGACTCTTTGACGTTGCCGAGGATATAGCTTCCAAAAAAATCCTGTGAACATGGCAACACGTTTCCGTCCCAAAAAATAACCAGTGCATTCCATGGAAAAGTGCAGGTCGAATAATGCTTTGAAGTGTTTTCTTTGGTCGTTTCTCCGGCCCAATTGTGGAGGTCCTTGATGACAAAGCTGTCTATTGGCAGCCCTTTAAATCTAGCCTCAAACTCTTTTTTTGTCTGCAGATAGTTGTCGGCTTCGAAATGGATCACTTCTATGGATGTGTTGGGAGTTTTTGATTTTTTTTCCTTTTTTATCTCCAGAAACCGGATAATATTCTGTAGTGTTTTTTCGAAATGTCCTCCCACCCTGGTTTTTTCATAGGTTTCTTTATCATATCCATCGAAGGAGAATGAGAGTCGGTCCAGACCGGATTCTAATATTTTGTGTGCCAGTTCTTCTGTAAGAAGAGATCCGTTGGTATGGAGTCGAGTAAACAGCTTTTTGCTCTTGGCATAGAGAATGGCATCCACTATATGAGGGTGTAGGAGAGATTCTCCGCGGTGAGCCAGATTGACATCAAAGGCAAAATCCGCGGCCTCGTCGATGATTTTCTTATAGAGAGCAAAATCCATGTACCCGTGAGCCTCTTTGTCCATGTCTTTGTTGGGGCACATGATACATCTGTAATTGCAGAGGCTTGTCAATTCCACCCAAAGACGGACAGGGGCATAGGGGAGCTTGGAGGATTTTTTGTTGTAATGAAAATAAAGCCTGAGAAGGCGGAAAAAATATTTGAAAGAGATCATGACGAGTTCTTTTCTTCGCTGGCTTTGATCACCACGGAGCAGGCCATGTCTCCTGTGATATTTGTCATGGTGCGGAACATGTCGGGGATTCGGTCAACACCGATGATGAAAGCGATCCCCTCGAGGGGGATTCCTATCTGCCTGAGAACCATGGCCAGGGTGATAATGCCGGCTGCAGGAACACCTGCGGCTCCTATCGAAGACAGAGTGGCCATAAAAACGATTGTTATCTGATCTATAAAAGTGAGAGGAATGCTATAAATTTGGGCAATGAAGAGGGCCGCCACTCCCTGGTAGAGGGCTGTCCCATCCATATTGATGGTCGCTCCAAGGGGAATGACAAAACTGGAGTATTCTCGTGAGACTCCGAGGTGTTCAACACTCTCCATGCTGACCGGCAGAGCTGCATTCGAACTGGAGGTGCTGAAGGCGATAAGCATGGCCTCCTTTGTGGCTTTAAGAAAATGCAGGGGATTGGTTCGTCCCAGAGTGCTGAGGGTCAGCGAGTTCATGCCTATGGTGTAAATCAGCAGGGCTCCTACACAAACCAGGATATATTTAAGAAGAGTCAATACGGCTGACAAGCCGTACTGTCCAATGACATCTGCGATCAGGGCCATCACGCCAAATGGAGCGATCTTCATGGCCAGATGAACGACCTGGATGATGATATCATTGAGACCTTCGAGGAGTTTCATGACTGGTTCTGCTCGCTCTTTTTTGATGATGGTGAGAATGGATCCAAAAAGTAGTGCTAAAAAAATAACCTGCAGCAAGTTTCCATCAACCAGAGATTTAATGGGATTGGTAGGAACGATATTGATCAGAATATCGATGGCCGAAGGCTTTTCTTCCATCTTTTGAATACCCACCTGTGCACCGGTATCAAAATTTTTGTGGAGTTCTGCCTTGACCTCTTCGTTTAAACCAACTCCGGGCTTGAATATGTTGGCTGCCACCAGTCCGATTATTGCCGCAACCATAGTTGTAAGAGTGAAGTAGGCTACAGTTTTAAGCCCGATTCTTCCCAGCTTTCTAACATCTCCCAGGCTTGCTGTCCCCAGCATCAGCGAGACAAACACGAGTGGGACCACAATCATGATGATGAGGTTAAGAAAAACCGTTCCGATTGGTTTTATGACACTGGCTTTTTCCCCGAAGATGAGGCCGATCGCAACGCCGAGGATAAGACCGATGAAGATTTGATGATGAAGCTTAATTTTTTTCATGAGGAGGTATTTTATCGCCTCGTTTTAATCGAGTCAATCCAATTAGTGCCAGTCTGGAAAGACATCGTTTCCTGGGCTGTCGAAGACCAGCATGGTTTTTTTTGTCTCCACTTCGATAATGTAAAGCTGCCAGTCTCCGTTATGGTCATGTTGGGAAGAGGAGTTGAAGGCGATGTGTCGTCCATCCGGTGACCAACACGGGAAATAGTCATAGGTCTCATCTCTTTCAGTGAGCCTGATTTTGTCTGTACCATCTGGGTTCATGAGCCAAATATCTCCCTTGCCGTCTGCGCTGCTGGAGACATAGGCCAATTTTTTCCCATCTTTGGAGAACCGGGCGCGGCAGCTGTTTCCACCTTCTTCGAGAAATTGAACGGTTTTTGTTTGGGTATCATAAATAGCGACATCCCAGCCCATCAAACGTTTTCCCGTGAAGGAAATGAGTTGATGAGAGGGAGAGACATGTGGGATGCCATGCGTCTTGTTGTAATCGGCCAAAATTCTCTCCGATTTTTTCGATTGGGTGTCGACTTTAAAGAGAAGAGTTTTTCTTTTTTCCTGCGAATAGGCAATGTGCCTGCCATCTGCAAACCATGAGGGATCTTTGTCGTCTGATTCGGCTGTAGTGATCTGTGTAATCCGCGTGCCTTGAGGGGTCATGGTGTAGATATTATAATTTCCCTCCGGATTAGCCGTAAATGCAATTTTTGATTTGTCAGGTGACCAGGCTGGATATTCATCGTCCCAATTGTTATCGGTCAGTTTCTCAATACCTTTAATGGAGAGTTTGTAGATTTCATTGTCTCCGTCGAAATTGGAGTGAAAAATGATTTCCCCGCCAAAATCGAAAGTCAGCTTCAAGGATTGGTCCTGACCGGTTTTTTCAGTCTGTTCCCTACCATGGCTGCACATAGTGAAAAGAGACGGCAGCAGGAATGCCATAAGCAGAGAAATCGAGATAGGGTTTTTCAAAAAATGGGTTGAAGACATTACAACCTCCTCTAAGAAATTCTAAACTGAATGTCCGTATTAGTCTAGCGAAAAGGGGCTCTTTTTTGGATTGATTTATTCAAAGGTTCTTTTGAATATCTTTGATGGCCTGACAGACTTTTTGAATCT
>SDBS01004563.1_pt1 | contig 13540 bp, 8 predicted proteins | sample 2277091 | NCBI WGS metagenome assembly SDBS01 (sample SAMN10404972, study PRJNA504765) | marine sediment metagenome | isolation source: marine sediment core GS10_PC15, 163 cmbsf | place: Arctic Ocean: Southern Knipovich Ridge | collected 2010
TGCACCGATGAGCATGAAGGGCAGGATGATCAATCCAGCCTCAGGTCCAAAGGGACCACCCGTTATCAGGTCCGGACCTGCAACAGTATGATGGATAAGGCGGAACGATTCGGTCCCACTGACTGCAAATCCGAATACAGTGCCTTCAAAAAAGTTCCACCCTATGTGAAGCCCGATTGAAAGCCAGAGTTGCCCTGTGCGGAGCCAACCGTAGGCGAGGAAATATCCAGCAGCGAGCAGACCCAGCGTGGAAATCGGGCTCGAATGAGGATTTCCCAGATGCAGGAGTGCGAACATGCCGGAGGACAGGAATAGAGCCAGGGGGAGATTGAGACCCTCGATCAAATTCTGCAATTGATATCCTCGACTCAAAATCTCCTCACTGAACCCCACAAGAATAAATGCCGCCAGACTTCCGAGTGTCCCCACGACCACAGTTGAAAGCGGTTGATTTTCCCAGGCCCAACGATCGAACCTAGTCCAACCCAACGCAAAAAAGATAACAAAAAGCCCTCCCATGAGGATGATGCTTAATAGGATCCCGAAGAGCAGATCTTTTAAAGCGTAAGGATTTCGCTGAAGACCTAGCGAGGGAAGATCACGGTGATCGAAAAATCGACGGGCGAACCATGTAGAGAGTAGAACTGCAATGAAAGTGGCCAGCGATAACAGGAACGGGGAATCAACAATATTCTGTCCCACTAAGAGGGATAGGGTGAAAAGCACACCGGTGACTACAAGCAGAAGCGTTAGAAACAGGATGGTATGGAAAAGCAATCTCCAACCTGAGCGCAACCTCACCTCCTCTTGAGATGTGAATACTTGTGCGATCAATGACCTGGAAGATGATGGTTCTGACATACGTATGTTTCCTCGTATCGTTGACCTGAGAGTAAAAGCTCCGGATTTTGTTTCAATCTGGATGGTGGTGGGAATACGGGCGATTATGTCCCGAGCGTATCGTAGAGAACTGAAGAGATCTTCTGTATGAGATTGTTGAAGGAGTAATGCTTCAGACCGAGGGCATAGTTGTGTGCCACCATACGGGCTGCTTCCGCGGGGTTATTCAAGATCTCCTTTGCCTGCGTCACGGTCGATTCTTCGATGAAGTCGTCAAACCCGATGACCTCGAACCCTTTCGGTTGGATGTCAGCTTTAAAGATCTCATATGTGCTCATGACGATCGGCTTCTGATAGTACAGCGTTTCCAAAAAGGCATTGCCAAAACCTTCGATCGTGGATGGATAGGTGACCAGGTCGGCTTCCTGATACGCATCGGCGAGTGAGAAAATGGGCTTCCCGTCCGCGAACTCTCCTCGATAGTGATTGACTTTATCTGAGCCGAAAATGACCTTGACCTCCAATATCTGAGCATAATCCTTCAATCTCTGTTCGTAGGCGGAACCCTCATCGCCTGATTTATGCGTGATGACCAGGACCGCATCCGAGTTCACACGATGTGCCAGCTCAATCGCAAGTTCAATACGTTTACGCGGGACGATGCGCGTCGGTTGGAGGAGGAATGTCTGATCTGGTTCAATTCCCAAAGCCTCACGAAGCTGGCTTGTGTAAGCATCTTTTGGAGGAGGCGGATTGGCGAAGTCCATGACATTGGGGATGATGGTCGAGCTCTCTCCAGTTCTGAGGGCCATCTGTCGCGCGGCAAAAGAATTAATGACGACATGACGGATGGAAGGAAGTGTGGGAGGGAAAGCGGCTCGCAGATAGTCTCCGGCAGCGGTCACAGCGTAACGAGATCGCTCCCAGGAGAAGTCATGATGATGTGCAATGGTAGGAATGTGGGTCTCGGCAATTAATTCTGTGAGAGCCAGCCCAAGCGGGACATTCATAGGGATGGATAAGGCGTTCTCGACGATAATGACGTCGATATCAAAGGTCTCAATGAACTGATAGAGATGCTGTTTCAGATGGAAGCGGAAAGCCTGGACCATCCCCGTTGTCTTGGAGGTTCTCTGGTAATCATCGAAGAGGTCCTCATTGATCGTGGCGATATCGGGATGTGTAAAGTGCGCTTCGGGAACGACCATCAGGCGATCCTCCGGTCGATCACATTCGCCGGAGAAATAGAAACAATCGTGACCCATATCGGTGAGAATTTGAGCCCATTTTTCGGTTTCAAGTGAGACGCCATCCGTACCTGCAAATCGAGTTGAGATGAAACCAATACGGCTTGGTGAATCAGTCATAGCTCCTCCGCTCGTTTAATGGGCAATTATAGAACTCCAAACGATATTTGTTTTATTGATCGACTCTATTCATCTGGCGAGAAATTATACGCAATCATGGGGTCTTTTGCACCTGTCCGAGGTCGCCCAAAGGCGACGAGCATCACGCGATCGCCATCTCCCTGTATAAAGATTTCAGCAGTGCGGTATGTTTCTGAAATAAAGGGTTGACATTAGGCCACTGCTCTGCAAACTCGAAGTAACGCGGCAGATGTACGTGAGTAAAACGGCGCGCATTTTCAACAATCTCATCGGGTTTTCCGTGTTCTGAGAAATCTTGCGAGGACCCGATGAGAGACAGGGCTTCCTTCGCAAGTGAGGTGAAATCCTCCTTAAGAAGAGCTCCAGGGTAGGGCATGAACGCTTCAAAGGTCAAGTTACCATGAAGGACCTTCTCTCGTTCATACATAAAGCGGATTACGTCCTGCTTCATCTTCCCGTAGCTGGACGACTCAAACACTCGCGGCGGTAAGTGTGTAACCGCAAGCTCGCGATCGAAGAAGAAGGGAAATCCGGCAATTCTTGCATTGATGAGGTAATCGATGTCCTCCCCGCGTGGGATGACCGGATCGAAACTTACCTGGTGGAAGAGTTCATGGTGGAAGACCATGTTCCCGCCGAACGCCATCGGTGTCATATTGATCGGATCCGGCGAGTTGAGCAGCATCCGCGTGGTTTTATTGATCAGTACGGCTTTGTCGCTTAAGTTGTTGAGCGTCTTCTCTGGCTCCACCAGATAGGGGTTACCCGTCCCATCGACATAAGGACCGGAGATGCCCAGGATCTGTTTGGAGCTGTGATCGGTTCCTATGCAAGAAAGTGCACGGGTACAAAAATCCTCCGGCACGGTTTCATCATCGTCGAGAGCGATAATGATATCAGCACCATAGAGCCCTGGAATGAGCAGCTGACAGGTCCGAACAGCTCCATAACCCTTCATCGTGAGTGCATCCCGCAGGAGGCGCGGAATCTCCCCCTCGAGTTCCTTCGCGATCCAGTCCGTGATGCGCGGAGTTACGAGATGAAGAGTGAAATGATCCGAATAAGGGGAGATGATTTCAGTGACCTTTGCGACTGCGGGGGTTTCATCACCAGGTGAGACGGTCGCGAGCAAGATCAGGATGTTAATGGGTGGAGCACCCTTCTGGCTCTCCAGGGACCGGAGGAGGCGGTTCAGCGTACTCTTCGCATGCAGCGGCGTTGGATGGTCATAAAGTGCTTCACTTGTGGAGCCCCAGTACGTTGGGATGACGATCCAGATTGGAGCTGCTTTGATCATCTAGTTGTTCTCTCTGGATAGCCAGAGAGTCTGATAGGGCGCGAGAGATAGTTTCAGGCTCCCACCAGCGGAGCTAAAACTTTGTCCCGCGATGAGATCGACAAGCCGGTCCGCGCCTCTTAAAGCTGAACCAGATACGTCGATCTCCAGAGTCACCTCCCGATCGCAGACACTCTGGAGACAGATGACATGAGATTGGTTGTCAGATGATGAGCGGAATATTGAGAAGATGCCATCGTTTATCATCCATACATCCTGATTGGCATTGGGATGAAAAGCCGGGTTCTCTCCCCGGACTTTAAGCAGCCGACGATATCCATGAAAAATTTTACACCTGAGAGTATTGGGATCATCCAGTTCAGCTTCAAGGTTGTTTCTATCCATTTTCTCTCGATTTATGGTCCTGTAGCGCCCGGTCTCTTCCACACCTTCCTGCCAGTTGCGTGAACCAAACAGGCTGTGAAAGTAGATTCCGGGTACGCCTCGTAATGCGAGCATGATGGCCTGTGAGGTTAGGAATCGGTTACAGATTCGCTCTGGGCTCTCATCCAATCCGCTTTGACAAAGCATATCCAGATAATTAATGTTCAGTTCATAGGGACTCAAGGAACCATCCGAATTGCTCTTGTAGGATACGTTTCCGCCCTTGGCGAGCGTTTGCTCAACGAGCATCTCGATATCTGAACCCTCGAGAATATCTCTGACAGGCAGCATGCCGATGCCATCATGACCTGCGAGGAAATTAAAAAAAGTGGTTTGGTCGGAAGGTAGCTCAAGCGTATCCGCCCATTTGGATAGTGTTTGCGCATTCCCTGTCAGGAAGGTATGAATTGTGAGAAGCGGTAAAGCGAAGTTGTAAACCATCTGCGCTTCATTCGTGCCGTTCCCGAAGTAAGAGATGTTGTCTTTGTGTGGGACATTGGTCTCAGTGATGATTGTGACGTGTGGGGCGACGATGTCGAGGACGGTGCGCAGCAATTGAATGATGCGATGCGTTTCGGGCATGTTGATGCTTGGTGTCCCGAGTTGTTTCCAGATGAACGTCACCGCATCCAATCGAATAAATTCTGCACCATGGGCAACGTAGAAGAGGAGCACGCCCACAATTTTTTGGAGAAGGCCGGGATCGCGGTAGTTCAGGTCGATCTGATCCACGCCAAAGGTAGTCCACACAAGTTTTTCGCCATCAACGGTGTCAACTGGGGTGAGGATGGGAGATGATCGTGGTCGGAATACCATGGAGAGATCCGTCCCGGGTTCGACAACCGTAAAAAAATCTCGATAAGGCAGCTCGCCCCGAAGAAAGCCTTGGAACCATTCGCTCTGAGAAGAGATGTGATTAATAACCGCATCGAACATCAATCTAAAATCGTCGCCAAGACGGTCGATGTCATCCCATGATCCGAATGCAGGATTGACTTCCTCGTAATTGGTCACCGCAAATCCATCGTCAGATGAATAAGGAAAAAATGGGAGAATATGAACCGTAGATATGGAGCCTTGAACATGGTGGGTCAGGAATTCATTAAGTGACTGAAGATTTGATTTACCACGCTGCTGTACCATGTCCGCGTATGTGATCAAGATGGCATCGCGCTCACTTATTCGGTTTTCTCTCACAGTCTGGCTGAGTTCAGGATGTTGTTCGCGAAAAACATCGAACATCCTCAGCATCTGATCGTACGCAATTTTGGCGTCATCATTTCCATATAAGAAAACGAGATCTTCAAAAAGCTGCTGTTTCTTTCCATTCATCGTTGTACTTCCTTCGGTCGAGGATAAAGCTCGAACTTCAATTGCAAAGTTTCCCTCATTGGTGTGCTGCGGATAGTGAACTATGCGCATCGTTGTTGCGCGGCTCGATGGAACCAGCAGGAACTTGATGTACGAGCCTAAATTTCATGCTGCGCCAACCAAAGGCACCAGGTGTTCCTGGAGCGCTTCGAGTGAGAAATACCGGGCGCCGATCTCGTAGTTATGGGTGACAACTTCGTCCCTGTGCAGCGGGTCAATGAGCAGTTCCATCGCTTGATCGGCAGCACTGTTGATGATCGATGGATCTACTTGCACGAGACCAAGATCATCAAATCCCGCCGTCTCCGATCCGAGGCTGACGACTTTGAAGCCCACCTCCTTGATATCCGCCTGGTAGACGGGATATTCAAAAATCATCATCGGAACACGAGCATGCACCGCCTCAAGAAATTGATTCCCCCAGCCCTCCCACAGGCTGGGATAGGTGACGAAGTCGGCCGTAACGTAGGTATCCCAGAGCGAGTAGACTTTCTCTCCCTTTTCCTCTCGCCTGTTGCCATCGACCAAGTCTTCGATAAAGTGCGCCTCGATGCCGCTCCGTTTGATTTTTTCCTTCAGCTTATTGACATAGGTGCCTGTGATTTCATCGGTCGTAATTCCTGGGAGAACAAGGACGATCTTGCTGTCATCGGTGAATGGACGACCATCGAAGAGCCCGCTTTGAGCAAATTTTGCACGACGATGTGATGTGTTCAATTCGGCAACCAGATCGATGGCGAGCTCAATGCCCTTCTTGGGGACGATTCGAGTGGCCTGCAATATCAAAATGTCGTTCTCGCCAAGACCGATCCGATCCCGAAGATCCTGATTGTAGTCGTCCTCATGCCAGCCCTCACCCGAAAAATCAAACACATTTGGAATGACAGTCGAAGGGATGCCCTTTCGAGCCATCAGTTCCTCCCTGGCGAGGCTGTTGATGACGACATGCTGGATGACATCTTCCCGCGGAGGCATACATTTATCGGCGAGCTCGATCGCGGTCGCCGAGGTTAGCGCAACGCCATCGATACGCTCCCAATAAAAATCATGGTGGTGTGCAAGTGAGGGGATCTTTCTTTTCCGTATCAGACGTGCAATCGCAAGTGTCGCGGGCGGGCTGACAGAGTTGGCCCACACGTTTTGCGGGATAAAGAAATCGATATTTTTATCGTCAAGAAAGGCACCCACCTTTTCCTCAATCAACGATGCAATCCTTTCGAGCTCCGTCCGATATGCCGCCTCGCTCTCAAAATCGTCGAGGGCAATAAAGGTGTTCGCATTTATACGTTCAATATCGGGTCGATGATGGTAGAGTTCCTCGACCAGGGTCCCGTCGAGCGTACCTAAATCGCCTGCGCAGAGGTGGACCGTATGCCCCATGTCTTCGAGCACTCGCTTCCATTTATTAATTTCGAGTGAAACACCGTCTGTGCCGCCGACTTTATAATGCAGAATGCCGATTGTGCTCAACTTTACTCCCATGTGTGCGAATTTTGTTTCGAGAAAGAATCATCCCTTTTCAATCTTTTATCTATGTTTGTCATCATCCTCGCAGACGCTCATCCGTTGTATGGTTGCTTGGGACAGAGGCGTATTCAGAGGCTCGCATTGCGTATCCGGAGAGAACCTTGCGAAGATCTTGTAGTTGGGTTCCGCGATTAAATTTCTCCCTCACAAGCTTGATGCCATTCAACCGCATTTCCGCGTAAGTCTTTTTATCCCCCCACATTTTCCGGATGGCGCCTGCCAGGGCGGTGGGGTCCCCCGGGCTGACGACATATCCGGTCACGCCATCTTCGACAACCTCTGAGACGCCGCCTACGTCTGTCCCTATGACCGGAATTCCCATGGCGAGCGATTCTTGAAGGACATTGGGCAACCCTTCCATGCCCAAACTGGGCAGGACAAGTAGATCTAGTCTTCCCAGGGCATATTCGGGTTCATTTGTGAAGGGGTGAATCGTCACGACCGAATTAAGATCCATCCGATCTATCAGATCGATGATCTCCTCTTTTTGTGGACCATCGCCGAGGAGCAAGAGATGGGTTTGTGGGAGGAGACCATCTCGTAATTCAACCATGGTTTCCAGCAGAATCGATTGACCTTTTCGTTCTTCAAACGATCCAATGCAGCCGATTACGGGCGCGGTATTCTCCTTCAATGGATAACGCCTCATGGATTCTGCCTGGAGTCTTTCCGATGAACGGAACCTTTTACTATCGATACCCTGATATATGAGTGCGACCTTCTTCTCGGGTAGACCATATTCGTTGACGAGGTACTGTTGTGTGGCGGCGGATATTGCGATGACCGAGCTGGAGATATCCCCATCAGGGAGGTAGTACTCACGCAGGTAGCTCGGCACTATCGTTCCCGTCTTCGCAATAAGATGCGTGTGCAATCCAGCTTCCTCGATGCAGCGGGCAGCGAACACCATGCAGTGGAAATTGTCCCGCGGTGGGTGGACAGTGCATATGGCGGTATCACACCCTTCCATTGCACCCATCCATGTTTTCTTTAAAACATCCAGATTTGTGTCGGGGCGCATGAAGGGGTAGGTGGGCGTATTCACACCTGATCCCTGGCATTGTTCATGAACCCAGCTTTGCTCCGGAGCGAGAAGCGTCACCATGTCGCCCTGCTCGTGGTAGGTACGCACGGCATCCACCACCCAGAGCTGGGTGCCTCCGTGCAGCATCGTATCTTCAATAAAACAGATATTCATAAGCAGCGACATGCTCCTCGGCCCTGAACCAGAACGATGATGGAGCTATGCTGGCACCAGCCTTATGTGAACAATCTCATAAGGCGACACCTGGAATTGCACGGCATTCTCATCGATGTCAAGGGTTTCAAGCTTCTCTTCTAACAGATTAATACGCTGCGCTTCACGCAGCGGGACTCCGGAGATGAGACGGCATAACCCCCGAATGCGCTGACTTTCGTACATTCGCACGATGATCCCATCCCCATCCTCAGCCCTTTTAATGGTCTCGATGACCACATGGGGGTGATCCACCGAAATAAATGACCATGCGCTCTCTCTTTTCTCGACCTGTGAGGGAGAAGGCGGGGGTATGGCGCCAGTCGGTGAGCTGCTCCACACGAGGATCGGATCGTTGAGAGCATAGGCATGCGCCATGGTTTCCGCTCCCCACGGACCAATATGGGGGAGCAGGCTATAGGTAAAGCGATGTTCTCCTCGATCGGCTGTCGGGTCTGGGTTAGTTGTCCCGCGTAGCAGGGTCAAGCGCAGTACATTTTCACGAATGTCGTGCCCATATTTGCAATCATTGAGCAAGCTGACACCATAGTCGCCTTCGCTCAGATCCACCCATTTCTGTGCGCAAGATTCGAATTTTGCCCAATCCCAACTGGTGTTTCTGTGTGTGGGTCGCTCGATATTCCCAAACTGAATTTCATAGGTGGCGCTGGGCGAAAGGATATCCACTGGAAAGGCGACCTTGAGCAGGGTGTGTCTCTGCTCCCACTGGATCGTCGTTTTAAAATCAATTCTGCGGCTGGAGTGTCCCAGCGAGATGTCCTGGAGGATCGTACTCTCCGACAGCTTCCGCTGAGTCCGGATCGCGGCTCGAAGCGGGCCCCTCTCGATAATCTGGACATCACCCACAGGATCGGCAGACCAGCAGCGGTCTTCATAAGCGACGTCAATCTCCCACGCATCCGGGGTCCTCGGTCGATCCTCAAATGCCTGGAAATGGTTTCCCACTGTGCCCGGTGGCATCACTTCTCGCCGGTGCTCCTTGTCATAAATTCGGCTGATATCGCCATCCTTATTAAATTCAACTCGCAGATACGCATTCTCGAGGAGGCCGGCTTTTACGATTATTCCGTCTTTTACCTCTACAGTCTCCTTTTGCTCCGGAAACTTCTTCAAATGGAGAGAAGTAAGGCTGTAAGGGCTCAGGGGTCCAACCTCGATCAAGGTGCCGTCCTCTACAGGTTGAGAGACCGCGGCTGAACCGTCAGCGCGTTTGATCGAACCATCGACGGGGAGTTCCCGGCCAAAGAATACGGGCTCCGTATGTGTAAAAGAGGTTGGGTTGACGACGATGATCTCCGCACCGAGGTGTTTGACCAGGTGATCGAGCGCGTCGTCTCTTATGCGCTCGCCGATTACGGTGATTTCTTCATACTGAGCGAGGGAATCTTCATAAACCTCATTAATACTCGATCCGGGCAGGATGTCATGGAATTGATTAAGACAGACGAGCTCCCATGCTTTTTGAACCTCCGGGAATGGGTAATAAAAATCTTGCGTCAACGCGGAAGCGGCGGCGGCGAGAAACTCAGCGTCGTGGAGCAGGAACTCGCTCTTGCGGTTTGCCCGTTTATTACGAGCCTGGGTGGTGTACGTTCCCCGGTGATATTCGAGGTAGAGTTCCCCACTCCAGGTCGGGAGTCGATCACCGACATCGTCCTTCAGTTTTTCGAAGAACTCGCGTGCAGTGCCGAATTCCGTCTTCGGTACTGATGGGAAGCGGCGGAGCTCTCTTATATTTTCCACCATCTCTTCGGTCGGGCCGCCGCCGCCGTCACCATACCCGTAGCACATGAGCAGTGGGGGCGGAGTGCCCGGACGGCCAGCATCCTTTTGCTGAAAATTGATCCAGGTATTAATGACTTCACCGGGCGTCGCTTTCGCGTTGTAAGTACTGACACTCCCGTGGAGGACATTCCAACCTCCTGTCTCATGTGTCGTGCTGAAATGGGTGAGGACGCGGGTTCCATCCAGCCCCTCCCACCAGAAGGAGTCATAGGGAATGCGGTTGTATTCGTTCCAGCCAAGCTTGATAGAAAAGAACGAATCGAGACCGGCGGACTTCATGAGTTGAGGGAGGTTCCAGGCATAGCCAAAAACATCCGGCAGCCAGAGCACACGAGTATCGCGTCCCTCACCGAAATGCTCGCGAAAATATCTCCTCCCCAGGAGGAGCTGGCGAACGAGTGCTTCTCCGCCGGAAATATTGCAATCTGCTTCCACCCACATCCCGCCGATGAGTTCCCATTGACCGGAGCGCACACGATCCTGAATCTTCTTAAATAGATCTGGCGCGTCCTGGCGGATAAATTCGTATAGTTGTGGCTGACTCTGCACGAAACGAAAATCCGGTTCACGATCCATGAGACCAAGCACATTGTGGACAGTGCGAATGGCTTTCTGCCGTGTCTGATGTAAAGGCCAGAGCCAGGCCAGGTCGATGTGGGCATGGCCGACGGCTGTGAGTTCTACATCCAGAGGGACGCCAGAGCGCGCGATCCCACCCTTGAGCGCCTTGTGGGCTGCTGGGATGCTTTCATAAAAAGAACTTTCCAATGGATCACGCGTATCGAGCGTTTTGAAGGCAAGGTCCAACGCGGTAAATAGATGGGCGCGTGCGGGATCTTGCAGGCTCAGATGGTCTGCGGCGCCTAAGGCGACACGTGCAAGCGCGATGAAGTCGCGCGTGGTCTGGTGGATCTCAACAAGGAAACATTCGCGCATGAGAAGCTGCGCGTCCGGATCATTCCTGAGGTTCCCCGTCCACCCAGCGAGCAGCACTTCATGCGATTTGCCATCGAAGTATGAAGCCGGAAGTGGTATTTCCTGATGGTGACGATCGCAGGATGCTATGGGATCGCCGTCGATGTAAATGAGCGCTTCCGGGTGGCTGAAATCGCCCGCAACCCCGATAGGCAGAAATAGGGCACAGCGCTGGCTTCGGTCCCAATCATTCGGGTGCTCGAAACTGGTGCGGAGCTGGAAATTTGTGTTGGCGCCTCCCCAGTAGCTTCCCCATGGGATTGTGGATCCTACGCCTTCGTGTGGCGAAGAATTCTGCTTCAGATTGGACGAATCTCCATCGATAATTTGCAGGGTGAAGTTTGGAAGTGAGTTTCGCCGGCAGTATTCGAGCGGTTTAATGAGTTCGAGACGCTGATGGATTTTTTGGGAGGTCCAGCGAATATCGTGGAGCACAGTTATAAAAGTTCCATTTTAGAAAGATCGATTGCGGCCACACCGATGGCGGTATCCGCGCCTCCGTAGTACACAAGAAGTCTGTCGTTCAGGACGACTTGACCGCAGCTGAAGACGACGTTCGGTACATAGCCATGTACTTCCCAATCGAGGGATGGTTCCAGGATGGGATCGAGTTGGCGATAAGTCACTTGAGTGGGATCGTCGGCATCTAGCACCGCCGCACCCAGACAGTAATGTTTTTCCCGATTTACGCCATGATAGATGAGCAGCCAACCTGAATCTATGCGCAGCGGCGGACCGGCGGCGCCAATTTTTTCATTTTCCCAGGTCGAATCTAGCCGGGGTTCCATGATCCTGACATGGTCATCCCATTGGCGAAGGTCGTCCGAGAAACCAATCCAGATATCCGGAGGTCTACGATGCAGCATGGCGTATCGCCCGGATATGCGTTCGGGGAAGAGGGCAGCATCTTTGTTCGGTTCATCCAGAAGTACGCCATGGCGCTCCCAATGGATAAGATCATGCGATGAAGCGAGCGAAATGCGGTAGTCCCCGTCAAATCGACCGCCAAAACCTGTATAGGTCATATAAAAGATGTCGTTCAAGCTCACGATCCTGGGATCTTCGGGACCTCGAAGCTCTTGATCGATATCGTTCATAAGTATCGGTTTCTCACGTCGCTCAAAATTGATTCCATCATCACTTACCGCATAACCAAGGTTATTGATGTACACCCCGTCTTGGCCGTTCGAGGACACATCCGTGGCCCTGTAGACGAGATGAACCCTTGAATCATGGAGGATGGCTGCACTGTTGAACACTGCTGCGGCTTCCCAGGGATGATGAGGAATAGGCGATAGTATGGGTGTGTCACTGAGCCTCTGCAGCTTAATCATGAAGGGGATCTGGTCAAACCCTGAGCGTGGTCTCGGGATCGAATAAACGGATCTCATCTTGCTCAAAAGACAGGTAGACGGTTTCACCGGTGTGGATCATGGGATGTGCGGGCGCGATGATTTTAAAGAGATGCTCGTCGAGTTGAAAAGCCACAATCTGATGTGAACCCTGTGGTTCGGACACCAGACATTCAGCGCAAAATATTGCCTGCTCTTCAGGCACAATCTTGAATTTTTCCGGGCGGATGCCGATGATCAACTCTTTCTTGTCGTAATCTGTCAGACTAGCGGTGCTTTGGTCGTCGAGATCCAGGTCAAAATGCGGGTTGCTCAGCCGAATTCGTCCGTTGTTAGAGGTGATCGTCGTATCGAAGAAGTTCGTCGGCGGCGTGCCGATGAAGTCTGCGACGAACAGGCAGTTGCTGTGGTGATAGACCTCATCGGGGGGACCGATTTGAATGACCTCACCTTCTTTCATAATCACGATACGATCCGCCATGCTCATCGCTTCGGACTGATCGTGGGTCACGAACACCGAAGTTGCGCCGGTGGCTTTATGAAGGGCTTTCAGTTCCGTGCGCATGGAACCACGCAGCTTCGCATCCAGGTTTGAGAGGGGCTCGTCCATGAGGAAGATTTGAGGGCGTACTGCCATGGCCCGGGCAACGGCGACCCGCTGTTGCTGCCCACCGGATAACTGGGAAGGGTATCTTTCTAAAAGCTCACCGATTTTTGTAATACCGGCGACTTCCTTGACGGTCTTGTCGATGTCGGCTTTCCCCATTTTTTTGAGCTTGAGCGCATAGGCGATGTTGTCGTAGACGGTCATGTGAGGCCAGACAGCATAGTTCTGGAAGATCATACTCACGTTGCGCTTCCTGGGAGGCAGATCCGTGACGTCTCGATCCCCAATCAGGATCGTCCCTTCAGTGACTTCCTCCAAACCAGCAACCATGCGCATCGAGGTTGTTTTACCGCATCCAGAGGGACCGAGCAGTACTAGAAACTCACCATCTTCGACCTCGAGACTGAAATCATTGACAGCCAGCACATTACGGCCGAATCTTTTGGTGACATTAATGAGAGAAAGCGTTGCCATCGTGGTCTCCTAAATGGTGATCCCACCCCACATCTGGTTGATGTATTTGCGGATGAAGAAGGTGAAGATGATTGCCGGTATTGCCATGGCCATGCCGCCAGCGGCGGCGAGGTTAACTTGCCCGACTGCGCCCAGCACCGTCTGGTAGACGATGACCGAGAACGTTGGATTAAATTGGGTCAGAATGATGGCGGACACGGTTTCGTTCCACGCGCCCAGGAAGGCGTACATCGCAGCCGCAGC
>SDBS01004565.1_pt1 | contig 13536 bp, 8 predicted proteins | sample 2277091 | NCBI WGS metagenome assembly SDBS01 (sample SAMN10404972, study PRJNA504765) | marine sediment metagenome | isolation source: marine sediment core GS10_PC15, 163 cmbsf | place: Arctic Ocean: Southern Knipovich Ridge | collected 2010
GTTCCTAACTGATCTGTAGTGATACCGCTTTCATAAACCTGGTCGAGAATCCAATTCATGTAAATAGTGGAAACCATTGATAATCTATTCCCAACAAGACCCGGGCTTTCTTTTTCCAGACGTACAACAAATTTATCTTTAAAGGCGCAAGGTAATTTTGTTGCAACTGCAAATCCTAAATCCATCGTTTTCTTTGATGTATCACTCCCCGGAGTGATTTCAATTAAACGTGCATTTAATGGAAAATAATTGTGAAAGTGTAATCCAACAACTTGATGAGATCTCTCTGAAAATGCTCCAATTTTAGTGATGCTCATAGTTGAAGTATTTGTGGCAAGTACGGTATGAGATGGTGCAAATTTGCCCAACTGTTTGAAGATTTCTTGTTTAATATTGAGTTTTTCTGTAACGGCTTCAATTACGAAATCAGCCTTTTTGACTGCTTCAGATAAATCAGGTTCACAAAACAAACGACCTATAATAACTTCCTTACTAATTCCATACGATAAAATACCTAAACTTTCAGTATCTTCGAAGATGGTATTTAGGTCTATATTTATAAAGGCAGGATTTTCAGCAAACCTTTTTTTTCTATCGTTAATAGGTCCGAAATCATCCAATATCTTTTTAATTGATTTTCGAGATTTTTGGAGGATGTTATTATCAAGATCATTAATGGTTACTTTTTCAAATCCTGAAAGAAGACATGCGAGAGCGATTCCAGAACCCATAACTCCAGCCCCAACTACAGAAATTTTTTTAATATCACTGATGTCATTAATTTCAGTCATTTTTTATTTTACACCTTGTAGCGTAGTCTTGAATACTTTAAAAATAGAATTAAGTTTTTAATTTAAGAATTACTCAAATGAGATTTTCTATATTTTGGTCATTTATGCTATACTGTTTTGAAATTTTATGATTCTTTAATAAAAAACCTTTAAAAATTTAATAAAAGTATTTATATCTGATTGACCTTATTTGAGTTGCCTAACGTAATTAGGTGAACAAATTTGTCAAAAGTGATCAAAAATGATAAAAATATCACAAATTTTAAGAGAAGTCAAAAACTTTAAACAAAAGAGATTCAATAATCTGGGTCTCTTATTGCGTATATCCTTTATTATTGTATGTTTAACAGGTTCAATAAATATTGGATCCATAAACGCAAAAGTCGAGGTTAATAACCTTCAAGACGAAAACCTTGTTGATATGTTATCGTCAAGTCAAGGTCAAATTCATCTGAATGGAACGATCCAATTTAATCAAACTGCATATTTGCCCAATTCGTTCGTAAATATTACTTTATCCTTGCAGAATAATTTTACTCAAGCATTAACAGACATTTCATTTGATTCTTTATTCAATACGGATCTAAACGTTACAAGCGGAAGTTTACACCAGGAATTCTCCACATTGGGTGTGAATGAAACAGCAACTTCTACAATAGAGTTTAAGATACCTGAAAATGCAGCAACTGTCTCCTCCTTGGATGTAGTTTTCCTAATAGATGGTAGTGGGTCAATGGGTGATGAAATCGCTGAGGTAAAAGCAAAAGTGCTGGACTTGATTACTCAGCTGATGGAAGATGTTGCAGAAATACGCATCGCATTCATATTCTTTGGATCCACAAGGTACAATGAAAATCCGTATAACCATGCTGGTAATATATTGGATTTTACCACCGATGAAGAAGAAATACAAAACTTCTTGAATCCATGGAGTGCTGGTGGCGGTAATGAACCGTGGGGAGATGCTTTGCGATACATGGATAACTTAGATTGGCAGTACGACTCCGTTCGATTAGCGATTCTAATCACTGATGAACCAAATAATGGAGGAACCCATATAAAAACAGATCCTCAACTTTACTCATTAGCTGCTAACTTAGCAGAAGATGGAATTATAATCAGTACGTTGGAGTGCATAGGAGCTGATGCTCAAACAACAAATCAGTTGACAGAAATTTCGGAAATTACAGGAGGTATTTATGTTTCTCTAGCTGATTCCGAAACAAGCCTGATTTCCGAAGCAATTTATATGGCTCGAGAAGCATTAAAAGAATACGGGATAAAAATCGAAACAAATTTTACAGCATATTTGGATGGAGATGAACTGACAAAGTCAACTTATAAGTGGGTTTTAATTGACAATAAACCTCCGAGCTTATCTCCATCGTCCAACGTAATATTTGACCCAGAAGAACAAACTTTCTTATATCGAATAAACTGTATTGTTTATGATCCAAGCCCTGTTGGTAATGTGACTTTGTTTTACAAATTCGATACGGGGATTTATCAGGAAACTCTGATGGACAAGAGTTCTCCCGGATTATTCACATTCCTACTTCCATATTTGACCGAAGGGACAGTAGTGACATATTATTTAGAAGCTTCAGATGCACTTAACAATTCGATTACATCCGATGAGTATGATTTCACAATTGATTTTGAAATTCCGACCCTTGATCTCAACCAATTTCAGGATCTTTCGTTAGCTTACGGAGAAATGATGGTAATGAGAATAAATATTACCGATTTAGGTGATTATGCCCTATTATTTCATACCACGGGAAATTTAAGCGTAGTTTTCACATCCTATAATTCACCTGTACACTCCCAAGATTTAATTTTAGCAGGAAACAAAACTTTTGGGATGATAAAACTACAAGATTTTTCGGGTTACGCAATTATCATGCTAACAAACTTTGAAACACCAGAGCTAATATCATTTGAAGTGATTTTAAGTAATATTTTAGATTTCACAATGAGTTCTACAAAACAGATAACTATCTCAAATGCGAGTCCGGTGTATCTTTATAAGGTTAATATTGATCTCACTTCCAATTCCAGCTTCTATTGTCAAGTTGAAACCACCAATGAGTTCCAAGATTTTAAATTAATGGTATTTACCGAAAACACTCTGATTAAATTCCATTACTTTAACAAAATATCAGTTTCAACTGAAACCTCAGGCGAGCATTACGTGTTGATTTTATTAAAGGATACTAGACCAGATTCTATCTCCGCTTCAGTCGAAATAACCTACGGAGAAATCGATGATGTCCCATATTTTCCGGACTCAGCTACTGCTGTTATAGCCGGATTTCCTACATCTGTGATTCTTGGATTTCTATTGATCTCCACGATTTGGTTTATCCTCAAAAAGCGCAAAAAAATTACAATCAAATCATAGTAGGAGAATGCCGATGAGTCAAAACAAAGCTAAGTATGCAATTTTTTTTCTTCTTATTTTCATTGCAACAAGTAAAATTTTAGTTTTTGGCCCAGAAAAATACGAGAAAACCGAATTATCGATTTTACAGCTTAAATCCGCACAAAGCCATGCACCAATAATAATTGATGGAAATTCGGCTTTGGATGTTTTTCCCAACAAAACGGGGTCCGGGATAGTAGGAGATCCTTACGTAATCGAAAATCTTGAAATAAACATAAATGGCTTGGGATCTGGTATAGTGATAAAAAACACCGACAGGTATTTGATAGTCAGAAATTGTACGATTGAAAATTCTGGAATATTGGTTAATGAGACTGATGCAGGAATAAAATTGGATAATGCAGATAATATAATCATTTCAAATAACCATTTGAAAAACAATCTTTTTGGAATTTATCTGCGGAATTCATATGATAACAATATTACATCCAATAATCTTGTAAATAACAGTGAATCCGGTGTATTTTTACTATTTTCGGACGGAAACAGCGTTTCATACAATAATATAACAGGGAATCAATACGGAATCCGGGTGGGCCAATCAGGAAATAACAAAATATTTATGAATTCCATTACAGTCGAAAATGAATGTATCTTAGTTGAATCAGGAGCAAATAATGATATTCATGATAATAATTTGTACTGCGAAGGTGATATCGAACCTGAACCTGAACCTCCCGGTCCTCCATATCCAATATATCCTGGTCCACCAGTTAATGTAATTGTATTAGTTGTTATTGTGATTAGTGTGACTTTTATTATTGGATGGAGAGTTCTAAAGAGAAAAAAGTACAAATCAATTCCAAAGACAGCTGGAATTATTACTAAACCTGCAGTGTCTATCGATAACGTAAAAAAAATTAAGAATCTGTTTATGGTATCAAAAAGTGTTAGAATAGTTGCAGTAGCAGAAGTTTTGGGAATGGTCAGAGCTGAATTACTTCAATTTATAGTAGACAACCGTGAAAAACTTCCGGGAATCGTAATAGACGGAGATTTCATTAAAACTGATTCCGTAGATGATGTTAGTGAATTTGTAGACATACTAGATAAGCAATTTGAGTCATGGAAAGGAACTGAAAAGTCAAAAGATGGAAAAAGATAATATTACCAAACCACAAAAACCAATTTTTTTTTTCTCTCTCTCTCTTCTGAGGATTTTAATTTTAATTTTAAATTTTTTACTTGAAGAGATTATGGAATATATTTTGAATAAAGAGGGAAATTAAAGGAATATTTCATAATTTTAGACTAATATTTTAAATATTCCAACTATTCTGTATAACATAGATCCCAATCCGGATGATACGAATGGATGAGTGACATTATTTCAGAATAACCTTCCGACGAGAAATATTTGGTTAAACACGGTTTCTCATTTCCTTCATAAACGTCGAAATGAATGTGCCCGCCGCTTCCCGCATTTAAAAAATATCCAATTACCTGACCGATTTCGACCCAATCTCCTTCTTCAACTGAGATCATGCTTTTTTGGCTTTCCCAATCTTCAGCATTTGTCGTCCAACTCTCAAAATTATAACCAATTTCTAAAGATGCATTAAATCGGATCTTTATCGTTACCCAATAGCGATTATCATATCCTTCCCCGTTATCTGTATAAAAAATTTCTACAATTTGCCCGGGAGCTGCAGCAAGAACTGCTGAATTGTTTTTCAAGAAAAAGTCAAAACCATCATGAGCAAAATCCCACGGACTGGATTCTGTATTTGAAAATGCCTCATTTACTGCAAGATTATCAGATTGATTTTCATAAATTACATCCATATAGTTTAGGATGGAAGATTCATAGCGGATCCCGGGATCGAAGTTATTAAAAAGTTGTCCATCTTCATTTAATAAATTTAATATACCTAAACCTAAAGAACCTATTGCAATTACAACGAAAAGAAAAACACAACTTTTTTTTTTCATATTTGAATATCTTCATATTAAATTTTAAGGATTTTCAACAACATTTTTGTGTTAAAAAAAAGTAATAATACATGAGTTAACATTCGGCAGTTCAACCAAAAATTTAATCGGGTTAATTTTGTGCATATTTTAGACTTAAATGAACCTAAATAGCCGAACACTCAAACTATTTCTGCAAATCTAAAATTGTGCAACATCTAAAAGACAGTGCACAGTGTATGACGGAAAATAAGCGGTAAACGGTTAGACGGTTGCTATGCAACATCATACACATCCCAAATTCATAAACACCAATTCAAATACTCAAAATTCCCCTATTTCTCATTCGAGAAGATATTACGAACTGATAACGGTCTTATTTGAACAAAACCGGACGGGAATTTTAATCCGAATTGCGAAAAAATATTAAATCTTGGTTTAATGTAAATAAAAAATGAAAAAAATGAAATGTTATTGGTTGATTTCTTTATGAATTCTTGCCAATGAAAATCATAAATTTATATCGAAATTCTGTTTTCTACCCTTTAGGGATGAATTTATTCATCTTTTTCAACGATTCGGTTTCAATTTTTTCCCAAAGTGCTTGTAATCCTCTATATTCCTCTTGAAGGTCAGAATAAGTCAACATTATATCATTTTCTTGCTGACTTTTCCATTTATTCTGCACTTTGCCAACTTCCATCGGAATATTTTGAAGAATATCATCTAATCGACTAATTATAACGTTTTTCTGATAGGTGTAGTCTCTCACGAAATTTTCGATGGATTCGAGTACGTAATTTGCGGTTTCTTCCGTTAATTGTAATATTTTTTTCTCACCTTTTTTACCGCTTATCTCGTTTTTCTTAATCAGACTATCTAAATTTTTATTTAAATCTTTGTGAAATCCATCAAGGCTTATATTTAATTGATTAATTACGTTTCCAACAAATTCGATTACTAGATCTTGATTTTCAGTTGCAGAATCCCGGGTTTTTTTAACAATATTGCCACATATTATATCCAATGAAGAGGTAAGCGTGTGGATGGCACTTTCAAGAACATCTTTTGCCGAATTGATACGACGGTCACTTTGATTCATTATATTCTCAGAGGTCGCAGAAGTATTTTCAACTGTGGTTTTAATATTTTTTTGAAGCATAGCTTCCGCTGCTTTGAATTTCTCTTCGGAACTTCCAAGTGCTTTATCGAAAATAGATTCAGTCAAATTTGAATTGTTTTCAATTATATTCTTCATAATATTCATATTCTCTGCATCTTCTTCGTTTACAAGTTTGATTAAGTCGTCTGAGGATGTAGTGACAGAAGAAATACTTAAAGATTCAGCCTCTTTAATTTGATTTATTGTTTGATCTGATTCTTGATTCCAATTATTCTTAAAATTACTTAATTCAGATTTGAGAAAATTCAATGTAGAAGCTGATTTATCTGCGGTGGTTTGCTCCATTTGTTTCATATGACTCTCAATTTCATTAAAAGTTTTGCTAGATAGTCCAGTAACTGTATTTACAGTTAGATCCAATCGAGAATTAGAGTCTTCAACAGTTTTTATCAAATTAGTATTTACTGAATCGATATTTTTATTGAATGTCTCTTTCTGACTAGAGCCAAATTTCGTGATCATTTCGAATGCATTGTCTTTAGCTGTAGTCAGATACTTTTTCATATTATTATATTGATTTTCCAATTCATTTTTTAGAGAATCTTCCAATTCTTTTGTAGAATTAATATTATCATTCTTAATGTTCAAGAAAAATTCATTGGATTCGTCCCTTAACGTACCCATAGCCTCATTATTTTCATTGCTGGTTTTAGTAACTGAATCAGTTACATTTTTCAATATATTATCATTGAGTGAAGTAACATTGCTCAATCCTTCATTTAACGATTTTTTGAATTCATTTATTTCACTTTCAACAGATTTATTCGAGTTTTTAATGAGTTCAGAAAGTTTTTCAGTTAAAAGAGCATGAAGTTCTTCTTGTTTATTCCTGAATTCTGAAATGTCCTTATTGACCCGATTTTTAAACGAATCTATCTTATTTTCCAGACTCACTTTAAAATTCGACGATTGAGCAAGAAGGCTCTCTTCTCCCTTAACCAAGAATCCATTTTTTTCCGCTCTTGCATTTTCTATCCCTTCTGAAAAACTAACTTTATTCCTACTAAGGGCATCTAGAGACTGTGTTGAGAAACTTGAAAGAGTGGTTTCAGTATCATTTTTATAGGTAGTCAATAATGATTGAAATTCATAATTCAACTGTTTGAAGGTCTCTGCAGCAGAACTGACTACTTTTTCCATGGCCTCATTACAATTACGAGAAAATCTTTTTACATTGTTTTCGGATTCGAGCCTGTAGGTATCGTAATCTCCTGATAAACTTTTTTCTGTTTGGATTTTGGATGCTTGGATACTTTGTCGTTTGTTTGACAAAATAGCTGAAAGATTCTCAGAAATGTTTTCTTTTCCAAGGTTGACGTTCTTATTAAAGTCCGCTAGCATTAAACCCATTTGTTCCGCCATATTTTCCTTAAAATCAATCACATTACTAGATGTTGACTCTTTAGATTGTATTAATTTTTGAGAAATGTTCTGGAAATCTAAGGTGATTGTTTCTCTTTCATTAGCTGAAGCTTTTTTAATATCGGCTATAATTATCAATAAGTCACTTGTAATATCCTCTACAATGGCCTCATTCAATTTTCTATGATACGTGAGTGATTTATCTGTTCTCTTCTTCCATTCAACTGTGAGTTTTTCTTGGATTTCTTGAATTTTTTTAATCGTTTTTCTTAAGCTATCTGCTTCAAGATCATCACCTGAAGCTGTAAAATCTGAACTCTCGTCTCTTTTTGGGGCTTTAAAATCGTTTAGTTTGGAATTTAAAACGTTTTTCTTTTGACTGGCTTTAGGTACACTTTTTTTACCCGTTGTTTTTTTTTTACTAGTTTTTTTTTTACTATTTGTTTTTTTTTTCTGTTCTAAACCTTGACTCATCAACTTAACCTCTTGTTTTTTCATCTTGGAAAAATTATATCATTAAAAAAATGATACTTTGAAAAGACTAAATGATTATGTATTGGGCAATTTGTCCGAATTTTTTCAATAAAATAATCCAAAATTTTCAATAATTTTTATCCGAATTTTGTTGTCCTTAATTTAGATTTTCACCATATATTTTCTATAAAAATTTTCTAGACATTTATCCAAAATACGATGGAGAATTCCTACTTTTAGTTAAGAAATTAATTTTAGTTATATAATCTGATTTTAAAGAGAATAAAAAAGATCAATATCGTTCTGATAATTGTAGTTCATTCCAATCTCATTTATCGACCATTTCTTTTGTTTCTTTAATTGCTTTTTTTGCGAAGGATTGCTGAAATCCTGGAGTATAATTCATATACGTAGGTATCGGATAACGCAGACCCCTCTTCTGTGTGGCCTCCAATCCCGTTATTACTGTATCCAACTTACTTTTTGGTATTGAAACCATGATCTCATAATCTTGAGCACCTCCAAAAACCCTATCACCATTCCCTAAGGTTACTAACTGAGGTTTATTCGTTAAATGAGGTTTAATTACGCCAAGATGACACGATCCCATTCTTCCCATGCTTGTAAATTCAAGAGCTCCCCCTTCCATAAAAAGATAGCTTTGCGTGACTCTCATAATTTGCGCTGGAAGTCCAAAGATTTGTACGACATCAGGAACCACTTTTGTTCTCGACAATGGGGAAATAACTAAACCAATGCATTCTCCTTTAAGACGGTAAGTAAATGCTTCAGCTTTCTTAGCTGTGTCAATATCTTTAGCATACATGGCTGTTTCTAGCCCTTGGGATTTTATAAAGGAATCTTGAGCTGATGGCCCCCAACCGTATGCCCAATTTGCAAAACCACACCATGAATCCTCTATTCCTACTAATGCAATTGTCCAGCCATAAGCACGTACTTGTCTGAAATTCTGACACACGGCTGTTTTAAATCCGAGATCTTTGACTGGTCTTTTGCTTCCACTAGGAATTTCCTTTTCACTTCTGATAAGCTTAATTGCTACAGGAAATGTAGGCACCCTTAGGAATTTTTCGAATTTAACTCCCATATCCCTATAATATTGTAGATTTTCTTCGGTATTTTTTTGATTTGCTGCCATCTTAAACCATTAATTAATGGATTAATTAAAAAATTTATCCATAAGGTGAATAACCGAAAAATCAATTGGTATGTTAGAAAAATGTTTATCTACGTTTTCAAACCGACCTGTAACGAAATAAAAAATAAAAATACAAAATGGATTAGATAAATTTTCTAAGTGGTATTAGAAATAGTAAATTGAGAAGATTTACGGATACTCCGAGAAGCAATAATATCTACCCCCGTTCCTAAAATATTTTCAACCAATACTTGACCTATTTTAACCGGTGCTTCGCAACTCCTTTCGCTTACTAATCTCATTGCTTTAAATATTAATTGTTTGGGAATTGGAGCTGCTGATCTAATTGGAATTAAGGGAATTATTCCATTTTCGATTTGCATGGTTGTTATTAACATTCGTTTTGGATTAGTGTATTCATCATTACCATAAGTAATACCTCGAGTGCATTGATTACCTTTAATATGTATTTCTCCATCTCCATCCCTCCAAACAGTTAAGCGACAGGAATTGGGACATATAATACAGATGATGTTACGTTCGTCTATTCGTTTATCCATTGTTAAATATCCTCCAACATATTGCGTTCTATTATGTTAACTTTGTGATCTAATTCCGAAACATTAATAGTAATCTCCGTTCCAATATCTTCGGGTTTTAATTTCGGAGATATATGAATCATCTCAGACGGTAACATGAATTTGCGTCGTTTGGAATAAATAACTTTACCTTTTGATCTCAGTTCTGTTTTTATGTTAGATCTTGGATCTTTTACACGGAAACATATTTGGACTTTTTTTTCTTGGTTTAGATTGTCGATACGTTCGGGAACAACATACACAACATTCTCACCACCATGAATCTTTATCGTTTTATTGTCTTTTTGGGAAGGATATTTTATTTCACCTTTAACAAATAAAGCCGCATTTAATCCTGCCCGTTCCGCTTCTTCCGAAACCCAATCCACTAAATCATGAACTTGTAAAACATTTCCACAAGCAAAAATACCCGGAATGGAAGTTTGTAAATATTCGTTCACTTCAGGTCCTCCATTTTGGGCAATTATACAACCTGCTTCGATAGACAATTCATTTTCAGGGATTAATCCTACACTAAACAATATTGTATCACAGTCAAAATGTTTTTCTGTTCCTGGAATTGGACGCCAACGGTCATCAATTTGTGCTATAGTTACTCCTTTAACTCGTTCTTTTCCGCGAATATCTATAATTGTATGACGTAAATATAGTGGTATATTATAATCGTCTAAACATTGAACTCGATTTCGAACCAAACCACTAAGATAAGGTAATGCCTCAGCTACTCCCAATACTGTTAAACCTTCGAGCACACACCGTCGAGCCATGATCATTCCAATATCACCTGATCCTAAAATTAAAACTCTGTGACCAGGTATATATCCTTCAATATTTAGATACCTTTGTGCTTGTCCAGCTGGAAAAATGCCTGCTGGTCTTGCACCGGGAATGTTGATAGCTCCACGAGTTCTTTCACGGCATCCCATGGCGAGTATTACCGCTTTAGCTTGAATTATAAATAAGCCATGATTTTTATTGATAACTGTCAATTTTAGATCAGTAGACAGATTTATGACCATAGACCCGAGAAATACTTTAATATTGGTTGAAATAATCTGATTAATAAACCTTTCAGCATATTCTGGACCAGTTAACTCCTCTTTAAAATATTTTAATCCAAAACCATTGTGGATACATTGCTGTAAAATTCCTCCTAATTCGTTGTCTCGGTCGAGAATTACCACACCACACCCGGCTTCATGCGCTTTTAAAGCAGCTGCCATTCCCGCTGGACCTCCTCCAATTACAGCCACATCGAATAGTTGTGTGTTGATGGGGTTTCGATTGCTCACTGTTTCACCCTTCATATATAATCACCTTTAAATACTTGTGAACGTAATTTTTTTGATCGTTCGAAAACGATGTACGATCTCCCCCCACTTTTTGTTATCTTCTCGTAGATGATCTTTCTCTCCCTAGAGATTATTTTCATGACCTTAGCGAGACAAAATCCACCTTGACACCGACCCATCCCTGGACGGAGTCTTCTTTTAATCATGTCAGTATTTGTACAAGGAATTGGCCTATGACATGCCTCTACTATTTCAGCTTCAGTAACGTGTTCACAACGGCAAATTATATTGCCCCATTGAGAATTATCTTGAATTTTTTTTGCCAATTCCTCATTGCTCAAATCTGGAAATCGTTGCTGTTGATCGAGGATTTCATTGTATTCAAGATTTTTATTAAATACGTAGCCGCAATCTTTTTCTAGTAAATATTCGATTCTCTCTGCTATTGCAAGACAACTGGATAATCCTGGTGAATCTATTCCAGCAGCATGCAGAAACTGGGGAACAACTTTCGAAGGTTCAATTATAAAATCATGTTTCAATGTGAATGCTCTAAGACCTGCAAAATTAGTAATATGTTTTCTCAAAGGTAGATCAACAAGCTTCATTCCTCCAGTTAATACCTCATTCAAACCTTGTGGAGTGGTGAAAGTTCCATCTTTAAATTCAATTTCTTGAGCATTTGGACCTACAAAAAAATTTCCATGTAAAGTTGGACCGATAATGATTCCCTTAGATACAACACTTGGAGTTGGAAAAAGAATTTTGCGTAACGGAAGAGAATTTTTATCAAACATGATATATTCTCCCCTTCGTGGATAAATATTAAAACTTGAATCGCCAATCATGTTAGCAATTTTATCCGAATATAATCCTGCAGCATTAATAATTGTTTGAGTATCTATCTTCTTGCCATCTGTGGAGTGCAATGAATAATAATCATTTGAACGCTCAATATAACCTACATGAAACTTTAATTCCAATTTCACACCATTGAGAACAGCATTCTCAGCTAATGCTATCGTTAATTCCCAAGGCACAATAATACCTGCTTGGGGAAAATGAAGAACTGCAATTACTGATTTTTTTAATAAGGGCTCAAGTTCTTGAATACGTTTCGGATCTTCAATATATTCTACATCGACCTTTCGATTTTTACTTTTTTTATATTCCCCGATCAATGTTTTTGCTTCGTTACTCGTAGTAGCGCAGAAGAGAGCTCCAATCCTTTTATAATTTACACCTAATTTGGGCGCTATCTCGTCTAATAATTCATTTCCTCGAAGACTTAGTGATTCTTTTAAAGATCCACTTGTAGTGAAATAACCTTGATGAATGATTCCAGAGTTTGCTATCACGTTATTATAAATAATATTATAATAATTTCGTGGTTCCTGTGGAAACATCCTCTTCTTTATCGATTAAGACGATTTTTTTATTAAACTTTGCCAATCTTTGAGCTATAGCAGAACCGACACATCCTGCTCCTATAATTGCTATATCATAAATTATTCAAACACCTTAAGTTCTTTAATTCTTGATTAATTAGATTAATTTATTTTAAAAGAAAAATGGGGTTATATTAAAAGAAAAATGGGTTATTTATAATATTCTCCAAGAAGATCATAAATTCCAGCATTGTCTAATGTCGAATATATTTTCTCTGAGAGAGAAAATAATTTATCATATCTTGTTTTATTCGCTAGATTCGGCTTCCAAATTCTAGTAATGTTCGCCATTTCATCAGAAGCTTTTACCAAATCAGAAAACTCTCCTGCACCATAACCAGCTAAAATCGCTGCTCCCACAGCAGTAGATTCTTCTAACTCGCCCCGACCACACTGTATTCCGAGAACATCTGCCATTATTTGATTCCAAGTGTTACTTCGTGAACCTCCCCCTGTAATTCTCAATTCACTAGGATTAAGATCTAGTTTACGGAAGACATTAAGATTCTTTCGTACCTCCATTGCAACACCCTCCATAATAGAACGATAAATGTCTCCGGTACTCGTACTTAATCCAGCTCCAAATATCACACCTCGTGCATTCGGATTCCAATGCGGGGCACCAGCTCCGATAAAGTGAGGAATTGTTATCAATCCATTAGAACCAATTGGAGATGAAGCAGCTAATTCGGTCATAATATCATAAGGGTCTGTTTCAATGCCTTTCAATTGATCTAAATAAGCGCGAACTTTTTGCCCACTTCCAATTGTATCTCTCGCCCAACGAAGAACTGCTCCCGTTGTAAATATGCTTGCTTCTTGAACCCATTTGTTAGGAACAGCTGCACAACTGCATAGTACTCTTTTCTCC